>Ga0179591_1329390_pt1 | contig 22917 bp, 36 predicted proteins | sample CZOMad2_1_08_16f_FD_182891 | JGI IMG/M metagenome (GOLD analysis project Ga0179591, IMG submission 182891) | Vadose zone soil fungal communities from Angelo Coast Range Reserve, California, USA - CZOMad2_1_08_16fungal (PacBio error correction) | ecosystem: Environmental > Terrestrial > Soil >... | reverse complement strand
GTTTCCCCGATAGACCGCTTGTTTTGTGAGTTTCTCTTTTTTCTTTTTCTGTATCCGAAGCACGCCGTCCTCACCCCCCCCCACCGACCAAATGTGTTTCGGTTTTTCCTTCCGCATCTTAACACCTCCGTGGGTCCTCTACTTTCTTTTCCTGGGTTTTCTTCATGTCCTTTTTTTTTTTTCTATAGTTTCGAAGCAATGGGGTGATCTTTTACGCCTCCTCACTTGCACCACAAAATGAAATTAACGTCCGCTATCGTTTTTTCTTCTTTTCTTTTTTGTTTTTTTTCTTTCTTTTCATTAATGGGGGTGTTTGTTTTTTTGTTTTGGGGTGGGTTTTTTTGGTTTTGTTTGTTGTGGGGGTTTCGTGTTTTTTTTTTTTTTTCTTTTTGGTGTGTCTCTTCCGGCGTCCCTTTGATTTTTCACCCGTTCTCCACCACAGTCCCTTTTCCAACTTCCCCCGTTTCGCCATGTTGCATCCGACCTATCACTTTTTTCCCCCGTTTTCCCCTCCACCCCGTTTTTTTTGCCGTCGCTGCCACTCCGCCCTTTCCTTTTTTTTAGGCGGCCCTTTTTGTCTCGGGGGAGTTTGGATCGCTCCTCCTTAACCTCTCTGACAATTGATGGTTTTCTTTTTTCAAACACTCTTGATTTGAGCGTTTTAAAAAACTGTTACCCGTTTTTTGCACCGGTTGCCACCGCCCCCCAATAACACCCACTGTTGTTAGTTTAACATGTTTTTTCCCCCTTTTTCCCCCATTTTTCGCAGCCAAAGCCCGCCGGGCCTCCCTGTATCAGATTTGCCCGCTCTTGCTAAGTTTGCTGTTCATTTTTGCCTGTCGCATTTTTTTGTTTCTTCCCCCCCACCGCCCCGGGGTGCCCATCCTGTACTGCCCTTCTTTCCTGATCCACCTCTTGGCGTTCGGTAGGTTGTGGTGGGGAGTGTCCTCCTTGTCCTTTCTTCAGTTTCCCCCTGTCCTGATGGGTTGTTTTGTCTCTCCCCTTTTCCCGGTGTGAGTTCATTGTTCTCTGGTTTTTTTTTCCCACCTTTTATTCTTCCCCACCCCCATTTTTTTTTTTTCCGATCAGGATCGTTTTCTACCCCATTCGCCCCCTTCCTCTAAAGTGGTTTTATTTTGTTCTTTTTTTTTTTGTAGACTTCAACCTTCCCCCCCCCTGTCGCTTCTCGGACCGGATGTCCTTGCCTGGTGCGTTGTGGATTTCCTTCTGTTTGGTGTTGAGGGGTTCACGCGCTCGTTTTTTTTCTTGCCCCTTTTTTTAAGTTTCCCCCCTTCTTTTCCCTTTTTTTAAACTGGTTTTTTTTTTTGCGCGTTCGGGCCCTTGTCTGTGTCTTCCTTTTTTTTCCGACTCGTATTTTTTTCAGGGAGTTGACCGCTCATTGCTTTTTTATCGTGTTTTCTCCCTTCTTACAAATGTTTCTTCCCGCTTTGTTCGCATTCCCTTGCGTGGTTGCTTGTTCGTCTCACCATGTCTCTTCTGCGGCTTTTTTTTGTAACCCGCGCTCCACAAAGGCTTTTAACCCCTCCCTTTTCTTTGGGGATTTGTCATTGTCCCACCTTGCTTTTCTAGGTTTTGGCTTTTTTTTTTTCAATAGGTGTCTTTCCTTTTCCGCGTTTTGTGTGGTCCTGGCCGCTTGACCCAGCAGTTTTTCATTGCTCTTCATTTAATTCTCGTTCTCATGTGACCCCCTTAAGGTCTGACCGTCCTTCCATGTTTTTTTTGATCCTCCTTGGTACGGATAAGTGTTTCTTCACGTCGTTCACGCGCTGCGCTTTCGTACCGGATTCCCCCGTCCCGCGTGTGTACTTTCATCCATCTTCCTTTTCCATTTTTTCCCTCCTTTCCTTTGGACGATTGTGGGTATTCTGTTGTTTCATTCCCCACCTTTCCGTCACATTCCTTTCCTTAGCCGAGTCATATAGAGTTTAGCTCCCAAACTTCGTTATGTTATGGTTCGTCCCCCCAACCCCATCTTTTCCTCCCCCCTCACCCACTTTCCAAGCCGGTCCCTCCGTCCCTGGAGTCCATTTCGAATCAATTTTTGCTGGGAGTGTGATTGATTTTTCCATCTTTTCCCCTGCGTGTATGCGCGGCCGAACCTCTCCCCCCCACCTACGTTTGACTGTACGTTCCCACCAATCGTGCGGGCGGTCTTTCCAAACCATTTAATTTTGTAATTGATCTCCCTCCTTTTCTTTTTTCGTTTTTTTCCTGTACTTAACGTTCGGGGCCCTGCGGACCGCCCCCCCTGGAACGGGGTTCCCCTTTTGCCAACGTTACTGCTAAATTCGCGGTCGTTCGTCCCTCGGGTTTGCGTTTCTCCCGTGTTCTTCCACTTCTCTGACGTTTTCGTGCAAGCGCCTATCGTTTTTCTTTTTTTTTGCTTGCTTTTTCGATCCGGTCTGTCCTTCGTCAATTTTCTCGGCTTTCTTATTTGGAGGCCGGCAGTTGACCTTGTTTCTTTGCCCGGTTTGCCTCTCCATTTTTTATTAGAGTGTACGATTTTGTAGACTTCTTTTTGGTGGCTTTTTTCTTTCCTTCCTCTCCATGTTGGGGGACTTTCCCATTTGTTTTTTTTTTGTTGTGATCTCCCCTTTGGTTTACTTGATTTCTTTTGGCACCTTTCCGTTCTTTTCTTCCCGTAGCATCTTTTTCCGGATTTTCACACTATGATTCCCCACATTACCCCCCTCTCCCCCTCACCGTTAGGTTCGGTCCAGCAAACGAATCATTTTTTTTTTTTTCTTTAAAGAGTCGCTGGACATTGGCGCAGGCGAGGGCGGGGATTTGTCGTGCTCGTTCTCCCCCCAAGCTTCCCCCGCGGCTAATCCCGCGGGCAACCTTTTTCCCAGTTTCACTCTTTGTCTCGTAATTTCTCCTGGGGGCAGCGTGCCACGCTATTTCTTCCTCCCGTGCCCCCCTCAACAAACTTCGTGAACCTTTCCTGGCTCTTAATATTCACTTTTTTCTCCCCCCCCCTGCTGTTTCCTTTTGCCGGCGGTGTCGGGCCCACCTCAGGCCTTCTTCTCTCAAGGGGAGAACCCTCCTGGGTGCATTGGATTTTTTTTCCCATTCCTTTTTTTTCACCCCTTGGGTCGCCGGAACCGAGTTTTTATCGGCGTTGTTTGTTGCTACATTCCATTTCTCCCCTAGTGGTAAAAGTCCCGCATACCCTTGCTTTCCCCCTTTCCGGCTCCGTTGGTAGGTTTCCCACTGTTTGTCTTTTGCCCCAAGGTTCCCTTCCCCGCTCGTCCCTGGGACTTCTGTTTTGTCCCTTTTCCCTTCCTGCGATCGTCCGGTCGCACCCGGTTTCTCCGACATTTTTCCTCCCCGTTGGGTGCATGGTTGACGCCGTGCAAGGTCTACATGCACGGCCCCCCCCCACCCCAATTCTTTGGACCGCAAACTCGGTCGGTCTTTAGGGCCGACCACTCCAACTTCGTTCCCCTTTTTTGACTTTTTTTGTCATTTTTTCTTTTTTTCCAGGGTTCGAACCTCCCAAGTTTTTAAGTTTGCAATCCGGTCTTTTTTTTGGTATCTTTCTTCTGGTTTTGATTGACCTTTCATATATCTCCTGGTGAACCTTTTTTCCTCTGTAGTTTCCAATTCAGTCGATACTCGACTCTGGTGGATTGCGTTGGCTATGGGTTTATTTGTCGTTTAAATAACCCCTTTTGAAACTTTTTTTTTTTTTTTTTTACTTCGGTCTGCCTTATTCTGCGTAGAACGAGCGGACAGTCCTCGCTCACTCCCCCCATCTGTTTTAGTTGCGCCTTCATTTTGGCCAGTTTTTTTTTTTTGTCAGTCGCCTTCCAGTTGCCGACCCGTTCCACTTTTGTGTGGCAGCGTCATTTTTTTTTTTTTTCTGTCTTTATTGTTTTGTTCCATTTTTCCATTAGGCTACAAACCACTGTTTTATTCTGACGTTTTTTCTTTTTTGTCAGTTCCCTCCTCTTGGTTGGTCGTCTCTTTTCCCGTACCTTTGGCCTTTCTGTCGGTTTTTTCTCCTCCCTTTTTTATTTTCCCCCAACGGAAGAGGTACCGTTTTTCTTTCCCTTCTGAGTGAACTATAACGTTCTTTCCTCTTTGGTTTTCCCTTTCTCCCCTCTGCATCTGCTTTGGTCTTTTCCTACCTTTCCCTTTGCGCACTTATCACTTTGGTTTTTTCTTGGCCGTTCTTCTTTTTTCCCTTTTGTAGATAGTTGGATTTCCCTTCCTTTTTCGGGGTGGTCTCGAGCGCAGCAGATTTTGCTGCAGTCCAATTCTCCGTGCTCCCCTAGAAGGTTGTTTTCTACAACGTTGATGTTCTTTTTATTGTTTTTAGGTCTCCCCCACTCTCCCATCATCCTCCCTTTCTCTCTGAGCGCTAGGACCGTGTTCCTTTTTCTGGTGACCTCTTTTTAAGCCCGTTTTCCCCGGTTAGGTGGAGATCTTAATTGACGTTTTTGTGTTCCAACTTTCCCTTCCCCTGTTTTTTTCTTCTTTCGACCAAGCGACCCATCGTTTTCATACGCTGTTGAATTGGAGTTTCTTCTTTCTCCGACTTTGAAGGGCGTTTTTGTTTCGTCGGGTTCCCCCCTTGAGTGGCTCTTCGCCTCACACCGTTTTAACACTTTTTCGATGGCGTTTTTGTTTGCACCCAGGTCCCCCTCATGAGAAGGGTTCTCGAGCCTTCAACTCGTTTTTTTTCTTCAGGAACTTTTCCCTTTTCCTCAATTTTTTGCTGTTTTTGTTGTTATATCTCTTTCCTCCTCTTAAGTTGTTTTTTTCGTCTGACGCCCTACCGCATTCCTGCGTTTTGTCGGGAATTTCTTTTTTTTTTTTTTCATCAGTTAGTTCCCTGCTTTCTTTCTCACTCTGTTGCTGTCGGGGTGTGTGAAAACTTTTTTCCCCTCCTCGATTTTCTCCTTTAGGGTATTGCGTTTCTACTCGTGCGTATGTTTTTTTTCAACCGCTCCCTTTCAACCAGTTCTTCTTCGTTACTTCTTTTCCTGAAGCTCATCACTCGTGGACCGATGTCGGCCGATGGTGACTTCTCCCTAAAGTAACTTCAGGTTCTGGTTGAATTTTCACCTTCACGATCCCGATTTCGTTTTTTCCCGGCGTAAGTGCTTGACTTCCTTCCCCCCCCTGACAAATCCCTCCTTTTTGGAGCTGGATAGTTACTTCCTTTTCTTCTTTCGATTTGGGCGGATGCTGCGTTACAAAAAACCCTTTTTTTATGATGATATCCCCCCCCTGTCAGGTTTCTTTTCCGGTCTCTGAGGCGGATCTCCCTTTTTCTTTTCCCCTTTTCCCAATAGCGATTTTCTTGTGCGCTCGATGGTCCGGCTTTTTTTGGCGGCCCCCGGAGATTTCCCTTTTCATGCTTAAGACACTTTTTTTTTCCCCCCTATCGTTTACTTTCTTGGAGAGCCCGAACAGGGAGTCGGGGCTTCTCTGACTCATTCTTCTTGAGTTTTAGGAAAGTGGCCACGACTTTGTATTTCCCTCCCCCGTGTCGTTTAATCGGCTTTGATCTCCCCTCTTTTGCTGGCACGCAGCTCTCCTTCCCCCCCCAAAACACTCAAACACCCCCACACTCTTTGGGTGTTTAACTTACCTTGGATTGTGCAGCATCTCCCCTCCCCCCCTACAAGTCCAAGGCACCACCTTGACCCTTCTGGCCAACCCTCTCTCCCCACATCTTTTTTTTTTCCTCCGACTGGGCCGCGTGGCACAAACCCCCTGTTTTTTTTTTATAGACTGTTCTCCTTCCCCTTCTTGACACCCCTGTTTGCCCGAATGTTCCATTTTGAGTTCCCTTAAAACTTGGTGCCCTTTGGTTTTCGTTTTAGTTTTACCCCTCTTTCCTTCAAGTTTTGCTTTTCTTCCGTGGCCCGTCGGCACCAAGACCGGTTTGGTGTGATTTTCGATGTTGTTTGTCTGACTGGATTCTTTCCTCCTTTCCCCTCCACGCCGACCACCCGCCTGGTGTCCTGCTGTGTTTATTCGTCTGTCCCCTATACCCAGCTCTTTCATTCCGAGGCTCCTCCGGAGTATTTTTATACCACCTCCTGTTCGCGAGAACTCGCCCGTCCGTAGAAAATCGCCCCCCCTCCACCATTAGTGAACCCTGCGTTTTCCCTTGATGGGCCGACGACCACTGCCTGAGTTTTTCGCGCAATTAGGGGATTGGTCTTTTCATTTTCACCCCTTCACCTTACTTTTTCCGGCCACGGAGACATGTTTTTTTCCAGTCTTTGTCCCCTTTGCTAGTCTTCCATCCGCGTCCTTTTTCGTTGTACGTTGATGTTTTGTTTCTTTTTTTTTTTTCCCTTTTTCCTTTCACATGCGGGCGGTAGCCTTCTTCTTATGAATTGTCCTTCTCCCCCCCTGTTTTCCTTTTTTAGAGAAGTTTTTCCTCGTCTGTATTCTTTTCGATTTTCTTCGTTTTTTTTTTTTGGATGGGAATGTTCATGCCCCCTTTTACTTTCCCCCCCCCACCTGACCAACCACCCCCCGGCCACCGGTCCACCATGGCCTTTCTTTCCCCCTTAACCAATGGTGCATTTGCTTTTGGTCTAAGCTTTAGTTTTGGGTTCGGGGAGGTCCCCAACCTTCGTTCTGCTTCACGGCCCCAACGCTCCCCACCTCGGCGCCATTTTGTCATTCCCACGCCAGCTTTGTCCTTTCTTCAGAGAAACCCACCTGTTGTTTTTTGGCTCGGAGATTCCCTGGGGCCGGCTTTTTTAACCTTTCTCTTTTCCCCACAACGGCGCAAACCAGCGGTTTTTTGACCTTGAAGTCTCTTCCCTCTAAATGATTTTTTGCATTCTGGTTTTTGGTTTCTGGATTTGACAGCTGGTCGCCGTGTTCCCCCCTTAGGAAGACCCTTTTCAAACCCTATAACCGTGAACTTTTTTTGACTTTTTCCCCCCCTCTGTTTTTTATGAAGGCGCGGCTTTTTCGCCCCAGTTTCCATCCCTTTTAGCTCGTCCCTTCTTTTTGTTTTCCGTTGAGGATGGATTGAAGGCTTCAGTGCCCCCCCCCTCCCCCCCCTGAAAATTTATTTTGCTTTCTCACCTTGTCATAATGCGTGATGGCTCCTTTGTCAATTGGACCCCTTTTATTTGGACGATTGTCTTTTCCACTTTTCTTGTCCAGGATACCTTTTTCCCCGTTTGTGCCTGGGTAGGTTTTTTTCTGGTGATTACCCCAATTTGAATTTCCCCCCCCCCTTTTTTTTTTTGCCCCTTTGTCGACATTGTTTGTTTGTCCCGCAATCCCGTCCCCACAACTTTTTTTTTTTTTCACCGGCTTTCCCATCGGCCCCCCTGTCTTTTCTTATCTTTGTCTCCCACCCCCACTCCACCCCCCTAAACACCGGTTCTTCCTTTTTCCCCTCTTCCCGCCTGCTCCGTTGGACGAGGGTTTTTTACCCGTTCTTTTTTTGCTCGACTGCTAATACCCACTACCGGTTCCCGATTTTTCTTTCCCCCCTTCCCATTCTTGACTTAATATTTCTTTCTCAGCCCCGAGTCGTGCTACCTTCGAGATTTCTGCTTCCCTTTTGGGAATCCCTTGCCTCTTTTTTCGATACTTGGGTTTTGGCAGCCCCTCTGTTTCGACTTTCTCCCATTGCGCCATCACATCTTTTTTTCTCTACACTCTTCTTCCCTTGAACTTGTTCCTTTTTTTCCAACTTCCCCTTGATTCCCTTTTTTCCTTTGGTAAGTTATACCTCCTGCCCATTTGGTGCGCGTGTTTTTTTTCTACCGTTTTTTTTTTTCCGCGTGCTTCTTTTTTTTTGCCCTTCCCCTACTCGGTGAAAGCACCCCTTCCTCCTTTATCTCGTGACCTTTCCTCCCACTTTTTAGGGCTTTTTGTTTTTTTTCTTCTCCCCCTTTCGAGCTGGTCCGGGTTGAGGCAAGGGCCAATCTTTGCTTTATTTTCAGCTTTCCCTTTCTTTCTGAGTTAGTTTGGCTTATATACTTTGGTTTTTTTGACTCCTTTGCCTAAATCTGTGATGTCCTCCCCCCCGGCTCCCCTCTTTTTTTTCACCAACTTCGGCTCTTTTCACCCATTTTCCCAATCCTTGGTCTGTTACGATGCTGGGTTAATTTCATCTTCCCCCCTCCTTTCTTCTGGAGTGCGGCTTTTGAACCGACGTTAGATTGTTTTCACTTTTCGTTTTCCTTCGTCTGTGTATAACGAGTCGTTTTTTCCGTTTCCCACGACGTTTTTCCCAAAGTTCTCCCAACTTTTAATCCCTGACCCCTTTCGCGTGTTTATTGATCTTGCCAGGACCCCCCCCCCCACGAGTAATGCTAGAACATTGATTTTGGTTATTCCCTGACTGTAACCTGTCCCCCCCCCTCGCGGAATTGAAGTGGAGAACAAATGCGAGCTTTTTTCGAAACAAACCCTCCTGGTAAGCTGACGGCCTTGGGTTTTTTCCCTGACTCCCATCCCCTCCCCTCGACGTTTTTTTTTTTTTCGCTTCCCATACAATTCCTCCCCCCCAATCTTTCTGTCAAAATTCCGCCGTTTTTCCTCCCCCGTTTCGAGCTTAAAGTTTCCCCAACATTTTTTTGATTCTGACTTTCCTCTTACCTGCTTTTTTTTTTTCGCCCAATGCGCGATGCATCTCCACCCCAGTCTTTAAGTTTCGTCTCACCCCCCTTCCCCACTCAATTCGTTGACCGTTGAATAGTAAAATGCCCATCCGTGGAGTTGTTTTGAAAGTTCCTCCTTTGCACCACCCAATACGCTCCCAGTTTCCAAAACTTCCCTCCTAGAGCTTCCCATAATTTAGACCCTTACAGTGTTTTTTCAGTTCTTGCTGGCTCCCGACTCTTTTTCTAATTTTTTTTTCCTCCTGTCAGACCGGCGTACAACTCACAACAAGGACCCATTTTCCAACAATCCATTTTTTTTGGGAACTTGGTTTGAAGTCCTGGGAATTGTCCCCTCCTGTCGAATTGCCGTGCTCTTGTCCGGGGTTTCTCTCACGAAGGGGGTTTGATTCCTCAAACACCCTTTCAAACCCCAACTCCCTTTTTTGCACCGTTTCCTGGTTTTTTTTTTTTTTTTTTTCCCACAATATGAACGTTTGCAACCTTTTTTCCGAGCTTCCTGGTTCCCCCAACCCCCCTTCCTCTTTCCTTTTTCACGTATTCGTGCTTCTTTCTCTTTTCCCTTTTCCCCGGAGTGCCCCCGGTGTTTCTGGGGTTTGCTTTTGCCTTGTGAACATCCACCATGGTGTCGTTTGGTTCCTTTGCTTTTTTTCCGTCGTATGTCTCCCCTCTTGTAGGAACTGTCTTCCCGCTTTCTTCCGGGTGATGGTGGCCCCCCCTATCGTCGTTTTTCCAATCACTGTTGTTTTTTGAGTTTTTTCCTTCAAAGTGGTCCCCCCGCCCCGCAATCCCAACCCCCCCTCCCTTTTCCTCCAGGCCAATCTTTTTTTTGGTTTCAAGATCACGTTTTTCCGCCCCGCTTGTCATTTCTATTGATGTATATTTTTTTTCCTTCCTACTTCCCCCGCCCTCCTTGATAACCCACCCCCCCCGAAAATCGGGTAGTGCACGCGCTCTTTCACCCCTGCACTTGTTTTGTTCGCCGTTTTCCCCCCTTTCCCCTGACGTGATGATTCGGGCTTTTTCCCCCTTGGGTTCTCCCCCCCTTTTCCCTCACTGGGCCGAGCGGTCACCCCCCCATTCCTCCAAAATCTTCTTCCCCTCCCACCTCATTTTTTTGCTGCTTTTTTTTTCCATCCTTGTTTTTTCCCGGGCTTCGGCGTAAAGTCACGCCTCCCCTTTTTTTTTTTTTTTTCAAAAGTAATATCACCCCATTTCCCCCTGTTTTTAGTTTCCAAGCCCTTCACTTCCTTCCCCCCTTGCACGGTTATTCGATGTTTGAATTTTCCTCCTTTTGTTTTTTCCCACATTTTCTGGTAAGGCGGCGTTCGGTCAGGATACGTACACTCCGAACTTATGTGTCTCCCCCCCCCTCCTGTGTTTTGATTTGTTTTTAAAACATGCCATTCTTGGCCTGCGGTTTTTCTTCCCAAATGTACCCCACGGTGCCAAACCAACCCAACTCACCCCTCCCCCCCCCCTGGAGTTCTTTTTTAACCTTTCCCTGTCTTGGTCAGTTGCAGACATTCTCTTTTTTCCTTTTTTTTTTTTTCCTTCCACCGGCAGGGGAGAGTCGTCTATTCATTTCTGGCCTTCATTTCGCTTCCCATAGTTCCGCTTCATTGCCCCTTTGTGAATTTTCCTTCCCGGTACGCAAAACCAGACACCGTCCCCACCCCTTTTGGGTTCCATTAAACTACCTTGTCTCAATGTCTGATCCAATCCCTCCCTTTTTTTCCTTTCAAGCAGATGAGCTGTATTTTGGCCTTATTGACCACCCCTTCCCTTTTGATGCTTGGTCGTCCACACCCCTTGACTGATTTCCTTCTGGGGGTGTTGGAGGCTCCCCTTCTTCCTTGTCTTTTTTTTCTTTCTGACCCCTTCTGAGATATTGGCAATCTTCTTTTCAGCCCCCTGCATTGTTCTTCCAAGTCCACGGGAGTTTGATGAACGGTTGTTAGTTGTTTTTACGCACTTCTCACCACGTCCGCTTTTAAATGCTGAGGGCTCTGCGGATCGTCTTTTGATTTTCTCCATCTTGGCCTTTGCTTTCTTCGTTTATGCGTTTTTTTTGGTTCTTTTTTCTTCACGCGTTTTTCTGCTGGAGTCTTGGGCAAGGTCCCTCCACTCCCCTCTAGTTTCACTTTCCATACCTTCCTTTCTCGTTCGGCCAATTAGGCGTTTTTGACATTACTTCGCGTGTCTTTTACGTTTCCCAGGGATATCCCCCCTGATCCATTACTTTTTTTTCCCCCTGATTTTCTTTTTTTCCCCCCCTAACGGGTTCACCGCCTGTTCTCCATTCACTGGCTGGCCGTTTTTTTTTTTAGTGACCCCTTTTCCCAGTGGGCTGAACCTTGTGTACCACGTGGCCGTCAACTTTTTTATCGGGCGGTGTGGGGGAAGGCTGCTCGCATTTTAGTAACCAGTGTCCTTCGGTTTTTTGAGGTAATTGCTTCGGTTTTTCTCCATATTGTTGTCCGTTGGCTATTTTTTTTTGTTGTTTTTTCTAGTGCTCTCCTCAATTTTTTAGTTATTTTTCCCCGTTCCTCCTTGACCCGCACTGCACCCCCGTGCTGTTTTTTCTTTTTTCCATTGTTTTGCGCTCTTGTGTGACGTTGGGAGAAAAGACCAATTTCTTCCCGCGTTTGAACCCCTTTTCCCTTTTTTTCCGTCATTGCCAGTTTGTCAAAGGCGTCCCCTTTCCTTTCTTTAAGTTCCGTTTTGTCGAGATGCCGGGATTCCCCTTTTTAGGCTTTTTTTTAACTTCACCCAGTCATTATACTGCCCCGACAACTCATAGAGCTGACCCCCCAGTTTTACCCCGGCTTTTTTTCTTAGGATTTTTCCCCTCCCACTAAGTATTTTGCCCACCCCTTCCCTCTTTAAAAAACCTCCGGGGGGTTGGGCCGTTCAATCACCCTGTTGCGTATGGTTGTGGATAATCGGACCGTTCAAGGGCTTTTCCCCCCTTTGCCTTTCGGCAGCAACCCTTCCCTCGCACAAAAAGGACGTTTACTTTTACATCTTTCCCCCCCCCCCTTGATGGCTTTTTCCCTTTTGTCGAACAGGTTAATTACTTACTAGTGTCCCTACTTGGATTGCTTTCTGTTGAATAGTCATCTAAGGGGGCTGTTTGTTTCATACCTGTCCATCTGCTACTCACAGTTTTTAGCTCACCCGCTGTTTCCTTCTTTCCCTGTGGGGTTTAGTCTTGACCCGACTTTGTATACCTTACTTTCTTTCTGAGTCCCTCTTTTTTTTATGGCCCTCGAGCGCGAGTTTTTTCCCTTCTTCAGGGCGCGGGGGGCGAATGGCTTTTCTTTTTGCCTGACCCAGTCTTTCCCCCCCTTTGGTTATTTTGCGACGGCTCTCCGGACTTCTTTTTTAGTCGTTTGCCTTGTTTGGCTTTTGGCGTCGTACTTTGCATTCTGTTTGCAGTGATTTTTTTTTTTTTTTTTTTTCAGGTTTTTTCCCCTTTTGTTTTATGTTCCAGCCCGGCGGCGTGACCCCTTCCTAATTTCCCTTAAGGATTTCCCATAGTTATTTTCTTTTCCTTTCATCACCTGCATCGAGGCCTTTCCTTCTCTAAAATTTCTTAATTAGGGTTTTTCTTCCAGTCCCGGCACCGCTCTCGCTTCCTTTCTCATGTTTTCACGTTTTTTTTTTCCCGGACGAGATTCATGGCCGCTTGCCCCAAATGTCCTATTTCCATGTGTCCGGCTGCGCGTTTCCATGGTCTTCCCCTAGTTTCTCCAGCCAGGACCCAAAAACCGGTCGCCGACCTGACATTTTCAAAGATTCCTCTCCACCGGGTCTGTTTTTGCGACTTGACCGGTTTTTTTTTCCTTCCCTCGCCCCTTCGCGTTCTTCCCAGCGCATCATGGTTCCCTTTCATCTTCCCCCCGTGCGTCCCCCTTCTCGGGCAGAGGGGGCAGCGTTGGGCGGCCAACTACCGTCTTCCTTTTCTTTTTCCCGTCCGCACCGGACCCATTTCATGGTGTCCTTCCATTCTTTGTAGTTTGGATTTCCCGGCATGAAACTTCCCCTGTATGAAGACTTCCCTATTTTTTATCACTTCGGACGTTCGTTTCCTTCTCAAGACGCGCACCAGACCGGACCCCTGCTGGTGTCCCTGGTCCTTGCCAAGTTCCCATTTCCACCGATTGCTCTTAAAAATAGCCCTTTTCTTTTTCCCTGTTCGTTTCACCTACCCACAGGCCACACGTACACCACTTTGCTTCCTAGTGCCTATTGTTGTGTCCTCTTTCCGTTACCAGTTGACCATCCCCCCGTGTGAAGCACCTCCCCCTGGTCTTTTTTTTCGTCGAAATTTTTTCTTCGGACTGATCCTAACGGTTCCTTTTCTCAGGGATTTGGTTTTTTTCTCTAGTCGTTTCTGTAAAACATTCCGCTATGCGCTTTTCTTCCCCCCCTCGCCCTTTTTCAGGCGATATGTTCTTTCTCTTTCAAGGAGATAAAAATCATTCACCCCCCCCCCTTTTTGGTAGTGTTTTTCAGCTGATGTGGTATTCTGGTTGACCGCTTTCTCCCTTCCCCCAGTACTTTTTTGAGCAATCCACCCAAACGTTGGCCTCGTTTGCCCTCCCCTCCACCTTTTTCCGTTTTTCCGCGGGCCACGGGACGCTTACCCTCCCTTTGCCAAGGTTTCCACATCTGAGGTGTTTCCGCTCCTCGTGGCCTTAGGACCGTCTTGGCCCCTTGGGCCTCTTTTTTTTTATTTTTTTTCCTCTTTTTGTTTTGTTATCTGTCTCCCTCCTTCGGTAGCTGATGCTGTTTTCGTCCATACTTTTCCCCCCCTCACCCTCCCAACTTGAAGCACCAGTGCGGGAAGTATCCTGTCGTGCCCCAGCTATGGCAGTTTTTTTTTTCCTCCCGTTGCGGGCCGTCCCTTGCAAAAGAACGCGGCATGTAGTGCTCCTATCTCTTCAATTTTCCCCAATGATTTTTTTTTTTTCTTCAATAATTTTTCGCTCTCGTTCTGCATAGATTTTCCCTCTCCCTTTTCCAACGGGCCTCCAATTGCCTTCGCCCTGATCGTTGCTGAATCGCCTTTCCTCTTCTGACCCCCTCTGTCCGTTGCAGGCACTCGAGGACCCTTCTCTCTTTTCGGGCTCCACGTGGTCGCCTCGGGTTTGTCGGTTCCACGTTTACGACGTTAAAACTCTTTTTAATATCTATTGGTTTTTAGCTCCGTTTATTCTCCCCCTGTTTGCTTTTTGTGACTCAAAGCACGTGTCCGTTCTTTTTCCCAGTCGTGTACGGAACCGGTTCTAACCTTTGGACCAAGGGAAAACGTTTTTGTTTCTTTCCTTTCTAATTTCCGTCCTCACTTCATTTTACGAGTTGCTGTAGCGCGGGGCAGCCCCTCCCCCCAGTTTTATCCATTCTGTGCGGCTACCTTCCCCTGCTTACCCGGCGCATAAGCACTTAGGGATCTCGCACCTAATTGTACCCAGAGCCGATCTGCGCTGAACCTTTTTTTTTCTCCCCTCTCTGAACCCCTGGAACAGCTTTTCCTTTTCCCGTAAGTTAGTGGTCCCCCCCCCCCCCTGGGCTGGTCCTTGGGGCGGGTACTCTTTTTTCATCCCAGACTTTTGTGTGGTGGTTTTTCGATGCGTTTTTATCATGAACTCCCGCTCGCTCCCCGGTCACGAGAACCCTTTCTTTCTTGTATTCGCCTTATCCGTTTTTCTCTTGCATGAAGTTTCTACGTTGACCCATTTTTCCTACGTTATTCGAGTTTCCTTATTTTCTGGATACTCGTCGGGAGTTCGGCAGTCACAACGGCCCATTCGTATCTGCGGGCGCCGTTTTTTTTCCACAGTTGACCTTTCCTCTTTCTCTTGCATGATTCCGTCTTTTTGCTCGGTATAATTGTTTTAGACCCTTTATTCAAAAAAGCTTCCCAGTTTGTACTTTCTTTCCCCCATCCCTGATGTTATCTTTCTTGATGCTTTATCCCCGCTTCGTGCCCGTTTGCTGCAAACCCACGGCAATACTTCTTTGCTTTCCGGGGAGCTCCGGATGCTATTTGATTTTGCATAATGGCGCTGGGTGTTCCCACACACCCCGCTGTGGATATCACGTTTCGGCCTCCCCCCTCGAGTTCACCTTCGAAGTATGCCCTTTTTCCTGGACCTATAGGCCGCTTTGTTGGGTTTTGAGTCGGAGAGCACTGGATTTTTCCAGGTAACCTCTTTTTTTTCCCCAATACTTTTTTTTCCCTATCGGTCCTTCCCGGGTGCCCCCCTTTTGCGGGTGCCTATGGCTTGCCCTCGGGATGGCTTTTGATAGCTTGTGGTTTCCGTTACCCCCCTCTTTCCCCCCCGCCCCAGTTTTTCATGGTTGCTTTTTGACCAGCTTTACCCCCTCTCGTCGGTTCCAGCCTTTTTTTTTCAACTTTTTTTTTCCCCTTCTTCGGCTTTTTTTTTCAAGTGGGTACCGGGGGTCTTCGCAGCAGCATCCCTTTTGACCCTTGTACCCCCTTTTTTTGCACCCCCCCACTTTTCCTGGTCAAATTTTTCTTTTCTCCGGCCCCCGACGGCCTCCGGACGGCCAGGCCCCTCTTCCCCAGTTTTTTTCCTCCCGTCTGGTAAGGTCCTTAATTCCCGTGCGGGATGTTCCCGCCAAGACCTTTTGTCATTCTGCATGCCCCATTGGCCCTTTTTTTCCTCCAAGGATTTCTTTTTTTTTCGGGAGACCAGTGTTGGCTGCTGCGGCGTCACTGGAAAGGAATGGGGTTTTCAAACCTTGACAACCACGAAGGTGTTCGGATCTGCTCTTTCCTCCTGTGCCCCCTGGAGACTAGCCTTAACAGAATACAACGCACCGCCCAAGCCTCCCCCCCCCGCCACGGTACTTTCCGGTCGTTTGTACGCTCCCCCCTAGTAGGCCGTCACGGCGAATGTGTTTCTATCCGAGCTTCTGTCTTGCACCTGAGGACCCCTGCCCGCCCATCCGGTAGCCCCCACATTACCCAAGGTTAGGCATCCATTTTGTTGGCCTTTCAGAAACCCACGCAGCCTCATTGGGTCGCGCACTTCGTACTACCCTTCACTGGTCTGTATCGCCGCGGGGATTTATTTTCGCAGGTACTTGTCCTATTTTTCCGGCCCGGAAAGGATTGGAAAACATATTTTTCCACTTTTTGACCTTTTTGGGCCTTTGCGCCCTTGTCTGCGGTCCGTCGTTTGGTGGGATTTTTCCGTGCGGGATGTTTTTCCCTTTTTTCTCTCCGGTTGAATGTCGGCCGTTTCTTCTGACCTCTTCCGTAGGCGTCTGTAATATCGTTGTCTGCGTTAGTGCGTCTCCCGGGATGGGATTGTTGTTTTGCCTAACTCCCCCCCCCCCCCCCTGACAGTTCTTTGTTTTTTCCGCAATGGTCCATGTCGGGTGGCTCCCTACCCCATGCGGGACTTACCGGCACTTTTTGCCTCTGTCTTTGCCGGGCCAACGCACCCAACCCCCCTTTTCTTTCCCCCTTGCTGACCAGTTTGTCGGAAAACGCATTTTTCTGCTCAGTCTTGCACCAGCGTGGGTGAGTTTTGCTGGCTTCCGTGAAAAAGTTTTGGTTCCCGTCTGTTTTTCTGGTTTTTGACCGCGGGGCCAGGCAACCCGCGTGCTTGATGATGGCGCGCTTCTGCCTGGAAGTTCGGGGTGTTTGGTCTGCTTCTTTTGTTCGAAATCCCGGATGTTCCGGACTGGATGCCTTCCCGCCCCCCCTCTTCTAACTGTTTTTTCGGCCCACGGTCTTTGGCAAAGGCTGCGGTTGAGCAGGTGGTAGCGACGACCGTCCTGACTTTTTTTTTTTTTTCTCATGACTCATGTCTTGTGTGTGCGGGATCAATTGAAGTTTTGTTACCTTCCCACCAGCCCTTTAACTTTCGATTTTTTTTTTTTCGAAATTGCTCGGATTGGGGTGCCTTCTCTGGTTGTCCGTTTCAATTCAACACTTTCCTTCATACTGCGACCCGGATGAAGTTGGACGGGTGTTTTGACCCCCCCCCCCTGCCCAACCCTTTTTCACCCCGCGCTGGACCGCGTTTCCGACTCGGTCGCTCCCCTGTCCCCTCCGCCCCCCTGCCGAGCCCCGCCAATTAAACGGCTAGACCTTCCCCCCCCCCCCCCCTTCTCCAGTTGATTTTTCTGTTTGTCCCCCTTCCACGTCCACAACCCCTTATCTTGCCGCCTTTCGTTGCCGTTGCCCTGGCCCAAGTCCCCCCCCCTTCCGGACCTTTTTTTGTGCTCAACCGGGTTTCATACAATTCCCACCCCACGATTCGGGACTCTTTTTTTTTAGACCCCCCCCTCTCCAGGAACGAAATGCGGCCTACCTCCCCCCTGTTCTCAGGCCCCATGCTGTCGACGCACCTGGTTTCTTGGCCCTCATAACCTTTCCTGGAGGCCGTCTTTGGTCTTGCCCTTTGTGTTTTGTTTACTTTTCCCGTGGTTATACGATGACATTCCTGTATGCCCCCTTAACATTTTTTTGCAACAGTAAAATTTCATGGTTTCCAGCCTTTTGTCGACCACGACTTTGTGCAGTGCGTTCACAGTAGTTTTTTTGCGTGCGCGGAGTAGTTGCTCGCTTTCCCTTTCCCCTCCCTGTTTCCGCGAAAAATGCACGCGGCCGCTTTTTTTTTTTTCCACGACTTATGGTTGCAACATTCGGCCCGCCAATTCATAGCGTATTTTTTCCCCCCTTCCACTTTTTCCTTTTATGTTTTGCCCAAGGAGCGGACTTTTTGGTGCTATTTTCCTTAGCAATAGCTTTCCTGTGGGTTCACTCCTTGAGAGCTTGTCCTATTCTTGATCCCTCAATTGACGAATTTGCACCTCCTCTTTTCCTATTTCCATCCAATCTTTTCGCCCCCAAATTAGGCTCAGCCCCATGTTGCCCCCTCTTGTATATTTTTTCGCCCCGCCGGCGCTTTTTGGTTCCCGCGTTGTTTGTAGAAATTCCCACCCCATACCCCTTCCCCTCCCTTGGCCCATCCATAGAGAGCCTGTTTGGGACCTTCTTCCCCTTTTTTTTTGCCAGAATTCTAAAATGGGAACCCATTTTCTAGTTCTTTTTTCTTTGTCCACTTGATCGCCACCAGCGGCCAACGTCTCGACCCCCCCCCCTCTCTTGGCCCACGAGCTGTCCCCACGGTCTCTGTTCCACCCCCGGCTAAGTGGGCGGCCAATGCGAGCTAAACCCAAGTCCCCCCGTATTCACGGGCCGTGGTCCCTTTCCTTCTATTTTCGCCCTTTTTTTTCAGTCATTAATGTCGCAAAAGCACGGGGACTTGTCCCTCTGGAAACAGTTTTCTCTTTTTCCCCCAAACCTTCGTCCCTGAAAAGTGTAGGAATTTTTTTTCATTCTACCCCTTTCGGGGGCCCCCCCACCCATGTGCCGTTTTTCCTATCCCAACCGGTCCCTTCCCTTCCAGGGGCCCGAACGGCTCACAGGTTGTTATTCCCTTGAAACCCCTCACCTTGAGGCGTGCCTTTGCCTACAGCCTCTCTCTTTCCAACCTTTCGGCGGTCGTTAAAAAACCGGTTGCAAATCCCCCCCCTAACAACTCCTCCCTCCCGCGGATTTTGCTCCCCCTTTTCCGTGCCCAATCGTCCGTTCCCTCCGTTAGTTTTTTTTTTTTGTAGCCCGATTTTTGAAACCCCCCACTTGACCCCCCGGCAATCATAGCATGGTCACTTCCCCCCTGACATGCCCCTAGAGGGGCGAATGCCTGGGGATTTTTTTCACGCTTGCCCCTGAACCCGAGATTTTTTGGTGTCCTGTTTTTTCAGTAGCTCCTCGACCTCTTTTGCATGAGATCAAACACAATACTGCCCCTTTTTTCCCGTATGGGTTTCTTGCCCAGCCCAAGCTTCCTGCACGTCCACTTTTATACTTCTTTGAACAAAAATAAATGTTCAGAGGTTTTTCCCTGATTTCTAACGTGTTCTTATTTGATTTCGACGGGCTTTTGCGCACCGGAGTGATGGGCCCCAGGGTTTTTTTTTTTGTTGTGTTGCTCGTGACCGCAAAGTGTCCCCTTTACTGGCCCATCTCTACCAAGCGGGGACCTTCTTCGTCTAGCCGGACACCGTGCGGTATTTTCTTCCGGTCGGTTTACCGGTCCTTGCCCTTCGTTTTTTTTAAAGTTCTTCAAGACCTTACATTTTTGTATTGGTTTTCTTTCCCAGTTTCCCCCAACTTTTTCCGCCAGTTCTCCCAACCCACCCCTTTTTTCCCCCTCAGTGCAATCTTTGCTTTTTTTCATTCTCGAACACACTAGCTTTCGATGATCATTCTTTTTTCTCTGTACTTCTACTGTCCGACCCCGCGCTACCCCCCCCCCCCCCCCCCCCCCCCCCCCCCCCCCCCCCCCCCCCCCCCCCCCCCCAACACAGCAACTTTTTCCTTGATGGCCCCTTTTCCTCTTTCCAACCCCGGGTTTCTCTTTCAATTGACCCCCTCCCTTTTTTTTGATTTTGGGCTTCCCCCGGGTTGTTTCTGTTCATTTGCTCTTAACCGGTTTGACTAGTGCCCTTTTCCTCGTTTTCATCTTTTTTTACTTTGACCCCCCCTCTCCCTCCCTCCCCTTCGGTTGGTTGTTTTCTGACCAGCTTTCATTTAAAATTTGGGTACTCGGGCTTTTCATTGTTTCCCATCCCCAACTTATCACCCCCATGTTTTTGCGCCCCGGCGCATAACGTCTCCTTGCCCCCTTTGATTGAACCCCCTTTTTTTTTTTTGACAGAAAGTCGCGTGGCCTTCCGCCCAAATTGCTTTTTTTTTTTCTTCTGCCCTGGTTCTTTGTGTCAAATAGAACCTGGCAAAGCCTTCTTTTTTGTTTCGTGTCCCCCACCCCCCCCCCTTCAACTTCTTTTTTATTGTTTTTTTTTTTCTCATTACAACTGCTTTTCCAAGTCCCCCCCATTGGACCAATGCAACAACTCACATAACACCCCTCTTATTTTCCCAACCCTTACGTTTTTGTAATTTTCCATCTCCTTCGTCGGACTAACAGACCGGTTTCTGCCCGTATTATCCTATTCCTACATTTTAGTTGGGTCCAGCATGTAATGCCCTTCCTGCTTTTCTGCCCCCCGTCCCCTTCCCCCCCCCTTGTTGGACACTTTTTCCAATCCGGATTGAATTCGTTCCTTTTTTCCCCCCGTAACTTCTCTGGTCCATCCAATATTGATTTGCCGATTCTGACGCCTTCCCCTTTTTTTCCCCTGGATTTTGGACGGTTTCTACCATCCAAGTTACCCTTTTTGTTTTCTTCCTTTTTTTGATTGTTGGATGCTTTCCCCATTTGTTGGTTTTCTCTTCCCCCATGGTCCTTTTCCTCCTTTTTTCCAACTGAATCGGTTTCGACTTCGGCAATGGTTTCCCCCTTTCTTTACCCAGTTAGTTGATGCCGGGGTGTTTTTTGGTTTTTTTGTTTCCCCCCCCGTTTTTTATAACACACGGTCAGTCGAAACTTCCTGCTGGGGCTGTACTCCTTGGTCTTCCCGTCATTTGTCGGTGTTTGCTTTTTTTTTTTTTGTGAGGTCGTATTTGTTTTTATTGCGTTCTTCGCCTGGATTATTTCTTCCAGTTTCAATGCAGTTACTATTCAAATTTCCTCCTTTATGTTCGGCTCTTTTTCCGTTTTTTCCCTGATATTCTCGCATTTGGTGCCGGCCTTGTGATCTTACGGACCGTCCCTACTCCTTCTTTACCCCTCTTTTTTACCCAAAAAGTTTAAACGCGTTCCCCCTCCCCTTTTTTCCCTTGGTTTTGGCGGCTGTTCCCCCTCCTCTATTTCTGCTTGACATTTGTCTGGGAAACCCCCCCTTCCTGCCCTTATTTCCCCGGGAGTTTTTTTAGGGGCTTAATTGTAGTCCCCCCCCCCTTGTCTTTGTGCGTTTGTTTTTCATGGCTTTTCCCGGCGCCCTAGCGGGCGGTTCTCTAGTTTATGTTGGCTCTCATTTTTTTTTTCAATGCCCCTCCCCCTCCGTTTTTTGGTTTTTTTAAGGCTTGTACATTGAAAAATTGTTCGACTTTGTCCTATGAAAAAATCCCCCCCCCCCCCCCTTTGTTTTTACCCAGCCCGCCTCTCTGTGGAACGCGCGGGCATTTTTTTTTAGCTTTGTTTTTTTTTCTCTTGGAACTTTACCCAAGTTTTTCCCCCCCTGTTCGGTCCCCCTTCGTTCAACCGGTGTCGTACCTTCATTCATTTGCCCCTCCCCCTCCTGTTACTCCCCTTTTGTCTTGTTCTTCGCTTTCCCGCCTTCCATTTTTGTGCTGTGAAATCTTTTGAAGGCCCTCTTACCTTTCCCTATCATGTGGATCAACTTCCATTATCAGCCTTTTCAGAATTTTCCTCTTGAGGACTTTTTTTTTTTTTTACCGTACTTCCGATTTGTCTTAGCCCCGGTTCACAAGTCGTCATATCTCACGGGCACCCCAACGACCTGCAACTCCCTTTCACCATTTCTTCGTTTGCCGTTATGGTCCCCTCTTTTAGTCAACCCCCTTAACTTTGAGTTGGCTCCTTTTTTTTTTGTCACCGTCCATTGTTCAGTCCCCCTTTTCCCCCCTTTTGCGGCCCCCGCCCAGCGTGACTCTCTTTTTCTTTTTTTCTGGCCTGGCAACCTGCCCTTTTTCCCCCCCCCTCGTTCGAACTGTACGCTCCCACAATCCGTGGGTCTCCCCCCCGTTCTTTTTAACACCACATGACAGTTAATTTCCTTTTTAGAACACCGGGCCTTTGAAGCTCCTTATAGTTCATCTACTCGGGGGCCTCATTTTGAACACTTGGGCCTTCCCCAACTCCGGCACTCATTTTTGGCCAAAGTTTTAACCCTGCTCGGCCCTGTTTTTTCCTTATGGACCCCCAAGTGTTTTTTTTCTTTTTCTCAACGTCTGAATATGATCCCCGTTCCCCTTTCTCAGCCTATTAAACGTTTTTATTGCTCGTCAGAAATGTTCCCCCTCAGGTACGTTTTGGGGCGCGAGGGTCGGGCTTTGAGGAGGACACCCCCGATGGGAACCCCTTGGTGTTATATTGGACTGTGAGACTCCTCTTTTCTCCCTCTTTTTACGATGTAGCCGTTGCCTGGTGGTCATTTTCTTGGTGTTCTCTCTCCTTTCGCGGACCTGATTTACTTTTTTCGGGGTTCCCGTTGCCTTGTACTTTGTGGCCAATTTTGACTTACTTTCGGCATGGATCCGCGCAGATGGAATTTATTTATCGTCCCCATCATCTTTTTTCCCCTCTCTACAGGCCGTTTCGAAGCCTTTTCTTAAATAAAATAGATCAGGGTGTTTGACTGATTCCCTGTCTTCATTCCATACCGGGGAACGCCCACTTTGGAGAGGGAGACTGTTTTCTTTTTTCCGAGGTAGATAAGAGCACCGGATGACCAGAGTTTTCCAATTCCTTTTTCCCTTGGGAAAAAGTGCAGCATTTAGTTTCGATTGTCCTAACTACCGGCTGCCTGGAGTTTATACATCATTAGACCCTCACCCCGCTCCCACGAAACCGTGTTAAAAACAAGTAGACAAACATCAGGGAAGAGACGACTATTTTTACAAGTTCCTCCCCCCTCATGCTTCCTCTACCTTTCCACGGCGGACTCTTTATGTCGGCACCCCGCCTTCGGCTCGACCAGCGCAACCACTCCTGGTTTTTGTTTCACCGGTTCCCCCCTGTTTGACTCTGCGTTCCTCCAATTGTCGCCGGAAGATTGTTGGCGTCTTCGTTGTTGGTCTGCATCGTCGGCCCGTCGTAACGGGTAAGCTTTTTTCCTTCTGCCCCCTCATTCCACTTGGTTTTTTTTTTTCAACCAGACTTGTCCCTGGGGATTTCACCTTTGGGCCTTTTTTTCCCCATTTTCACCCTTTCCAGTTCCTTCGACTTTTTGTGGTTTTTTTTTTTTTTTTTTTTTTTTTTTTTGTGCCCCCCGCATCCGATCGGACTTTCCCCCGTCGACCGTCTGGCTTTTTGGTTGAGGAAAATTGGCACGGCCTTGAACTTTTCATCAAGTCGACACATTTCTGGTGTTTTACGCCGCGGTCTTTCCTTACAGTAACCCAAACTGAGGTCGTACCCGACCCTTTACTCTCTTCGTCCCTGGGCAATGTCACTCCAAACCTTTGGCAAGCTTTTAACAATTCTTTTCTTCCCTTATTCGTGATGTTGGAGGTCAGTTACACCTTCGTTTTTTTTTTTTCCCCATCCCCAAATTCAGTGAACTCCTGGCAAATAAAGGT
>Ga0179591_1252561_pt1 | contig 22922 bp, 28 predicted proteins | sample CZOMad2_1_08_16f_FD_182891 | JGI IMG/M metagenome (GOLD analysis project Ga0179591, IMG submission 182891) | Vadose zone soil fungal communities from Angelo Coast Range Reserve, California, USA - CZOMad2_1_08_16fungal (PacBio error correction) | ecosystem: Environmental > Terrestrial > Soil >... | reverse complement strand
CTTGCTGCGTCGAGGCTGCTTTTTCGTACCCGTCCTTTGACAACCTTATTGCTACGTTGTAAGATGCCCCCCCGTCGAATAGCGTCTCTGTTTTTCTTCCTCTGATGGGAGAAAAGTGGTATTTTCTTGTTGTGCTTCCCAGGAATCTTGTTCTACGATGGGTGAGCTATGTGGTATTAAGTCCGTAACGCTCTGGTAAGTTGTGGACGCCCTCTTTCTCCGGATCCTCCCGGCTAACGATGCTGACCTCCTTCTGGCGGGGGCCCGTGGGCGACGAAGAGATTCACGAACCTGATTGACCCTCCCAGCATCTGTCATGTCCCCCCCCAGTTTTGGTTTTTTCGGCTTATGAGGACTTGTTGGTTAGTTTTCTGTGTGGCCGTCTTACGCTCCTTAGGGGGTGATTCGGTTCCCGCTTCCTCGGCAGGGTATGACCCGAAGTTCTTTCCCCTGTAACTTTTCCTTCCCTCGAGGTCTAAGACCGGGTGCCTTAGATTTTCTTTTCCTCCATCTTGACTTCCCTCGCTCGTTTTCATCGGCATAGATGCTGTTCCGCTAGAACCACTTGTCTCTGAGTGCAAGAAGCGGTTTCCGGTCGATGATGTCGCTGGAAAGTGTTGGTGCAGGTGTAGGCGTGCCGCTTTTACCGAAGTCACGCAATACGTGTCTATTATGTTTTTTTTCTTTATTTCTGAGGGACACGAGTCGTCTGTTGGAAGGGAAGTCGCAGCTCCAGGCGGTTATGGTCAGACCCATCGTGGACCTTTTTTTCTTCTTTCGTGACGGCCTCGGGTCAATTTGGAAAGATGTTCGCGACCGCCTCGTCGGCCGGTAGTTGTTGATTCGATGGTTTCGATTAAGGGAGGCAAGTCCGTCCCCTGTGTACGCTCTTTCTTTTTCTTCTCTGTAGTCGGGCCCCTTCATGCGCGTCCTCCTGTGGACCTGTTTGAAGCTGGGGCCGGGTTCTCCCCTGCAAAGGGGACCGTGTTCATCGTCTCTTCCACCCGACCTCGGCCGGTAGATAGAGACCTCCTGATTCGTCTTTTTTGTCGGAAAGAAGGATCGGCGGCCCCCTATGCGTCAACAGCGGCTTGCGGCCAATGCCGATAGTCCCTTTTGTTTCCCGCCATGCTCTTTTTTTGATGTAGATGAATAGTAGCCTGCCGCCCTCGTCAGAGCTTCGTAGTACATCAACCCTCCAAGTCTCCATCGAGCGCGTTGACTGTCTCGAACCCGCGCGTCATGATTCAGGCCCAATTCCTTGTTTTACGGTTGTTCTCGGAAGCTCGAGGGCGGCCTTTTCTCCAGGGCTTTTCCCTGACCCCAAATTGTTGGGAGGTGACACCCCTCTCCGCCGCAGTTCTTTTTTCTTACGTTACCTCAGGCACCCGGATTGTTCTGACTGCTCTTCCTGGTATACGTTTGGCTCGATCAACAAGGTATCGGATCGGCTTGGAGTACGCTTGACCATGGCCCCGCGTCTCTATTGCGCAGATTTTCCGCAATACCTGCGATGGGCGAGGATAAGACTCTATCGCTCCTCGACGGTCGGGCGTTTCTACACGATGGGCTTCTGTGGAAGATTGGTACCAGCCAGGTTTCTTTCCGCGTTTTTTTCTACATCTTGTGCCAGGCTCATTGCGAGGTGATCCACTCCCTCTTTAACTCGCCGTCTCTAGGTGCCTGACCTCGCCCGATGTCCATGCAGTGGTCTGCACATCGGAGCAGAAGCCGTAGACTTTTTGCGGCCTGGGGCGCTCCCTCTCATCATCGTTTCGACGGTGACGCTGCTCTGGCTTGATGTTCTTAACACTGGCCTTTGTTCCTGTCCCTGCGCTCGCGGACCAAATCTGGACCAAACTGCATTTGGGTTTTCCTCCTCTGATCGTGCTCGCTAAATGTCGGCGTGGTTTGGATGTCTACCTTAAGCACCAGGTCCTTTGCTTTCCCTCTGTGTTTTCGTCGGGCCTGGCTTGAAGAGGAGAGGGCGTCGGCACTCGTTCCGCGCTGCCGGCGCGGCTGCTGGCTTCCGTTGAGCCGCTCAATGCGTCTCTGAGAGGAACGAGCTTGAGTTTTGTCTTCCCGAGGTAAGGCGTGGGTGGACTGAGCTTAGAGATGTCCTCCCCGCCGGCCCCCCCGACCGGGCCGTGTTCCTATCGTCTCGACCTGGCTGATTCCCATATTACTAGACAGACTTCTTGCTGGTTTGACCTTTCTGGACGGCTCGGACTGCGCGGTTAGTATATCTCGGTCCGTCGTTTTTGCACACTCCCCTTAGTCTTCTGAGAGCTCTCCCCCCGCGTGACCGCGCGGACGTGTAGCCCTTCCTCGCGCGTCTCCCCAGCCGGCGCAGTAGGTCTATGATAGGGAGTTTCTTAGATCTGGCCGTCGGTTTGCCTTTCTTCCAACCGGCTTGTTGATAACCAATTTGCGGATTTTCATTCTGCGCCTCTCGGCTCTTGCCGAGCTTTTAGCCGGCGGTGCCCGACAGGTCTTCTTTCCGGTGCGGATGCGAGGGTCGGTATTTTTCAGTTCATGCTGACGACGATCGTTAAAAGTGAGGTCGAGACCTGCCGCCTTCACCGTCGCGATTTGAGATTTTGCGAGGCCCTCCCAATCACAGGGCCACGTTCCCACATTCGAATGGAGGGTTATATACTCTTGTTCCGCCGTCCGGTATTTTGGTGGCATCTCTCTTTTCTTTCTCCTTCTTTGTGTTTTTTTCGAGCCCCCCCCCCGCCTCGACTGGAGGGATCGTTCGAATGTGACGTTTGTCCCCGTGGATGCGTTTGCATTTACGCAGCTCTCCGCTTAGTCGGCCTTTTTCTATCGCGGGGGGCCGTTTAGGTGCCGACCGCTCGACCGGGTTAGTTCGTTCCCTCTCGCCCCGGCCTCTACCATGGTAGTCCTTCGTTACTCTGGTCAATCGCCGATCCCTATAGCCATCTGCCCCTCCGCCCCGGGTTTTTTGAGAAGACGATGGTTATATCTTACGAAGGATACTCTCAAGGCGCCCCCCCTTCCTCGCAGCCTTTGGGGACGTCTTTGGAGCTCGAGCCCGTTCCCCGTTCGCCGCCCGTCGCGACAGCCTGATAGGTGAACGCTCTTTAATCTCCTGTGCGGCCGTTTTCTATTATTTGAACCCTGCCGCAGCCGAGCCGTCGCCTCCCCGCATCGAGGTATTTCCGGTTTGGTTGGTGACGATCAAGGTAGTAGATGGCACGGCCAGTCGGGTCGGTTTCACGAGTAACATCGAGCACGTGCTCGTCCCCCACCCCCCTCGCATACCCAGATCTTTCGTCTCCGTCTCCTTTGCGAGCGCTGTCCGACGCACTCGGCGCCTCGCTCGAATACAGATTGCCCGACCGCTCGTTTCTTCTTTTCATGGCCAGGACTCTCTGCCTGAGGACCTGCGCGAGGTCGAGGAGTTCTCTCCTCGACCGGGCGACCGGTGGCTATCACGATCGCTGCTCTGCTGACCCACAAGGTTGGCCCCGTTTCCGCGCCTGCGAGCCGAGGAAGTCTTCACCCCTGGACCCGGACGAGCTTTTGCCAGCGCATGTAGACTGGTATTGACTGCGCTGACGCCCGGATCACGTATCTCCCCTCCCCCGCGTTCCGGCCCCGGACCCGAGCCGACAGAATGCGAAGCGGGGTCCAACGGGGCCGCCGCTTTCCGTCTCTGACGGGTTTCTGGGTTCGGATAATTCTCTGGCCCTTCTCGGCGACGAGATTGTTTGAAGAAGGCCTCCAGGCCAGCTTCGTTTCCGTGTCCTCCAGGGCCTTGCGTTGAATTCGCCTTTTGAAGCGCGCCCTCTTACGCGGCGGTGAATAGAAGCGAAAACATCAGTTCGCCCCCCCCCCTCAATCACCACACACACACCACACACACCCACACCCATCTATCCTTCTGTCATTCAACAGGTGCCTCGGCCCATGTGGTCGCATAGCAACATTTATCAATCTCCCGTAGATATTAGACCCAAGTCGATGAGATGTCCCCTTCCTTCCACATTCGCTCTGACTTAATTGGAAGGGTATTTACGCTCGTCGGCAGCAGCGATTTCACCCTCAGTGTGGGTCGCTTGCGTAATCGGCCTCCAACCAGTCACGAGAGCTCAACTCTTCACGGTTCACGATGAATTGGGGATGTCCTCCGCTAGGGCTTCTGGCCCAGCTAGTGCGTCCCCTCTAGTAAGAGTTCTGACTTCTTCTGCGTGGAGCTTTTTGCTGCACAAGATCCCTGAGCTGTCACCGTGTGATCAACATTTAGATTTGAAGAATGGGGATAGGCTGTCTGGCCGCTCCCCGGCTGGTCTCTCGACCAACTTCCCTTTTGTCGAGTAATGGCGTACCCTCCTCGTCCCGGTCTGGTTTATGAACGAACCGGTGAGTCCCCAATTTGTACGATTGTCTCCACCGTCAAGCAAAGCTCTTTGGCCTCGCTTCGGAGCTGGCTCAGGTCCTGACGAAATGAATAACTACTTCTACGTGTGCAGCGGTCACCTTTTTGGGGCACCTTTGCATAGATCACCCGGGGCGGCTCCCTTTTTCCGCAGTCGCATCCTGCTTTTGAGGATAAGGCCGCTGACCCGACCAGTTTCCCACTCGTCGACACCTGCAGCTGGTTCCTACGTTCCTTTTCAAATTAGGCAGCTGCTGAACTCGCGTCTCTTGTTGCCCCCCCTTGGTTATGACTGGCCACCCCCCTTATCGGCCCGTTCTTTCTGCTCCAGTAAACGTGCAGCAGCACAGGCCAATGCCGGGGACTACCATTCAAGGGTGACCATCCTGGCGGACCTTCTCTGTCTCTCCCCCCGGCTGCTGTTCTCGGCTCCGCCCCTTTCCTATGCCGGATCATCGCAATTCCCGTGGTTGGCTTCATCTTCTCGCTTGCTAAGGGTCCTTCCTTCCCCCTGATGGCCCTGCGACGGTCCCCTTCGGGTCTGCTCCCCTTCCTGATCGAAAGGCCAAGTATCATTAGTTCTGCCACTTTTACCCTCCTCCCCCCCAAGTCGGAGGAAGGACGGTTCCGCAAAGAATTTAATACTGGGCGATTTGTGCGGTCTCTGCTTCCCTTTTGTTGCTCTTGTCGTCCCTTGACTGCCTTCGCTCTCCCTGCGGAGTCCAATCGGGGAGCAAACGAGGAGCGCTCGGCCCCACTGACTATTCCGCAGCTGCCAAGCTTCCACGTCCACTGGATTTTGTGATGATCGAGAGAATAATACAACGTTCTTCCCCCGCGCCATACATCTACGTTTACCCTGAAGGTTGAGCCCTGCCGGATACCCGCCCATGCGTCTCAAAAGCGAAATCTTCCTCTGGGGTTCGCACCACGCATGCATACGTATCATCCGTTAATCATCTCGGTGTGGTGTGTTCTGAGCCGTCTGCTTTTTTCAGGACGGGCCGTCCCCCTTTCTTTCCAAGGAAGATGTACGTGATCCCCTCTTCTCGTTTGCTAGTCGATTTTGTATTGCGGGACTGGGGAACTGTATTTCTTCCCGGGCTGACCCCCCAGGCGTCCAGTTGGAAGATATTTGTTGGGTGTGTTCCGTTTTCTCACACGAACTAGAGGAGTTTTGCATTCGGAAATCTGCCATTGATCAGCGGGAGAGTTCAGACGGCCTTCTCTCCTGGGTCCTGCTCCCCGAAAAGGGCTTTTCTCGATGACGCGCCCACCGGCGCCCCCGACTGAGAAATGAGAAATTTTTATTGCTTTCTCCTTTTAGGACTGTCCCGGTCGGTTTTTTTGGGGTTAGGGCGTTTCTTCTTTCGCGTTTCAACTCGTGAGCTTGGCACCGGTAGATAAGATTTAGGGTAGCCCGAAAGGTCTGACCCGTTCATCCTCGAGCTTGGTTCCCCCATCTGCCTTCTCTCTCAATCCTTCAGTCACAAATGCGTATGTCCCCCGGTCATGCCGGCCTATGACGTTCCGACGAGAAGCCTCTTGGTCTCGTCGACGGTTCTGGTTGATTGATGTAGAAAAAAGGTGAAGTTTGTTCTTTTCCCCTGTCGTTCGTTCAAGTATGCGTTATGCATGAGCTTATACACCGTGCTTGCCCCGATTTTCCTTTCTGAACAGTTCTGACAGGAGGTAGCGCCTTGTTTTTGCCCTCTTTCGACCTCGTCCTTTCCGGTTGCGAACCGTGCCCCTGATCGTCTATTTGCTCTTGATTCCGTAAGCTTGTTCCCCTTCTAAGCGTCGCGGCGCTAGATCTATGGAGCTTCTGCGTTCACCTCGGACTGTCCCGTATTCAAGCTCATGGTTTCCCTCAGAGGGCTTTCATCGTCCCGTGCAAGGATAACCACAGGTTTGTTCGGTCCTGTGGGGCCATCCGTCAAGGGTAGGGAAACACCGTCTTCTCGTCTTGCCCCCCACCAGAACCACGTTCTGTTCGCTCTGGGCTGCTCTGAGCATTAGGGACTTTCTCAATTGAGATCTCTTCGAGTGGTGAGTACTCCATCCGATTGCGCTGAGATGAGGGAACCCTTTTTCCTTGAGTCCGTGGTGTCGTACAACCCTCTCCTTTAGCGACTCAGATGTTCGCCGCCCCCGTTTCAGAATCTCTCCGGCCCTTTTCGTCCTACATTTTAAGGACGTAGTCTCACCCCCTACTCTGTGACCTGGGCACAGTTCAATGGATGCCTCCCCAGGCCCTTTCACCCGTGGAGAATCGGCCCCTCGGATGGCGTTTGATCTGGCGCCATGGCGACCGTTTCAAACCACCCTTTTCCCCGCTTCTCGTTTCTCTTTTCTTACTCGCCGTACTCACGTTCGTGCAAGAGCCCCCCTCTTTAGACCTTTTGTCTCTTCCGTTGAGACCTTTTTGGCTCGACGCCTCGGAGTGGGCATTGCGACCCGATGAAAACGTTCCGCTTCTCATTTTTGCTGCCCGCTGCTTTCCCTCTACCTGTTGTTTCGAATCGCTACTCTCCGCTACTTTCGGGCCTTTGATTATCACGAGCATTCTCCTTTTTTTCCGCTATTCTGATGTAGTACCATTGGCTGTGCCCGGAAGAGGCCGTTTCTCCCTTCTTTTCTTTTCGCCTTTGCTATGTCGGCGCAATTAGAAGACCTCAAGTCCATCGTCTGGCGGCTGCATATGACCGACGCCCCGGGCATACCGAGTTTAAAGGGTTTTTCTCCCCTCCCTCTGTCGCTGACTTTTTGAATATTTGAGACGAGCATACTCCCGATTCTGACGCTGCCTATTTTTAAGCGATTCCCCCTGTCCTCGGGGCTATGCCTTTTTGGGGGGTTTTGGGACGTTTTTTTTCTGCTCTTGCTTCGAGGGAAAGTGGTGCGTGTTGTCTCTTCTAGTTTGCACCGGACAGGTGTCGCTTTTTTTTTTTTCTTCTGTTTGATAAGTACGGCTCAACTCGCGGTCGATAGCGAACCGATTTCGTATTCCTTCCATCGCAAGTGGCAGGTTTTCTTAAAAATCCCGTGTCCTTACGACTGTTCCCTCGCTCCCGGCCGTTGCGGGCGTTTTCTTGAGGCTAAACTTTAGATATCCGACCCCGTTTCGAGCTGGTCTATGGTTCCCAGAGGACAGTCTCGCTTTGTGGAAGAGATAGTCGGTTCATTCCTGCCCGGCCCCGACTTGCGTGACCATGATCTCATGACGGAGAGCACCGGTCCCTTTCCCCTTTTTCTCCTCTGTTATTCGGCTAGGCTTGAGGTTTTCGCTCGTCCGTCCACGCTGCGTGAATCACGAGATAGTTGTTCCAAATATGATTGGCTGAGCCTGGGCTTTCTCGTCGCTTTTTCTGTGGTAACTGCCTCTAGCGCGCCCTCCACTTTGCCTTCTCCAGCAGAGTCTGTCTTTATGGAGCTTAGCTATCCTTTGTCGTACGTGTACACCCAGTTTTGCTCGCGATAACATCGGAGGTGCAGGCGGCGCTTTCGATGCTGCGGAGCGGCTCATCTTCGGCCTTGTACTTACAATTGGTCTAGGCCAGATTCTTCCCCAAGTGCCGAACGCTGACCCTCAGGTCTCGTCGCGCGAACGACTAGATTTCCGCTGGTCAGCTCGCCTATACGTCTCCAGGCGCTCGCGATGTGCGACTGAATCACGACCCACGCTTCGCGAGTCTTCCCTCCAATGGGTCTGCCCCAGTCCCTCCTGGCGGTGGCTCATCTCTCTTTCCTCCGTGTTGTTCTTGAGATGCGCCGTCGTCGTCTATCCTCCTCGCGTCCATTTTTTACTGTGACGCGTTTGTTCGTTGGCGTGTAACTAAGTCTTGGGACCTGATTTCAATTGAGTCGGTCTCTCCCTCTAGGGGCACCGGCTTGTTTGGATTCGACGGAATTGTTCAGGATTACCTGCACAGCGTTTGCGCCCCCCATGTTCCATTTTAAGTGACGAAGGTGGTCCCTCCGGGCACTTAGCTACTCTGAGCCCTCTTAACTACGCTGGTTATCGTCGAGGTAGAGCCTCGATCGTCTCTCTCAGCGCCCAAGCCGAGAGATGCGGTTGCGCCGTCGTGTATTGCTTCTATGCGGCGAAGCCGTCTCATTTTCGACTGATCGATTCTACTCCTCCTATCGGGAGTTTTTGAAGCTAGATAGGACGGCCTCCAGCGAGACCCGTCCCTTGTATACTTAATCCTACAAAGCCTTTCGTGCTATTTTTTTTATGACCTGGGTTTGTCAGAGTTCCGCTCTCAGGTCCCGGCCATGTCGTGGCCGGAGGGAAGAACACTTCCTCTACCCTCTCTCCACCCCACTTCGCTACTGGAAGAACAGTCACCTTCTTTTCGGTTTACGGGTCTATTTGCTTTCACGGAGCTCCGGACCGGAGAGGACCGATCTACTACGGCTTCGACAGGCAGACGCGCCGGCGCGTAATTGCCCTTTCCTTTCTTGACCGCGCCTCGCCTCCTCGTGAGCTATTCCCTGCTGTTGATCCCTTCTTAGGCTGTAAAAACGAGACAGCTGTCGTTTTCGACCGATCCCCCGGAATTTACCCAACCTCGCCGAGCGTTCAACTGAGAGCGCGATTCTGCCGGACCCTTCTTCCGTGTCAAAACAGCTGGTCACGGAATCCTTAGCCAGTTTTCCTGCTTTTTATAGATTCTCATCGTCTCGACAATCACGAATTCCCCCGTAGTTGACGACATTCTTTTTCAGCGTGAATTCTTGTTAACTTTCTGCGTTCCTCAAGTGAAAGAAGGCGTATGTCTGCTATTTCCAGGTTTTCCTGTTCAAATGAGCGCCTTCTTTGTTTTTCTCATACGTAGAAGACCCGTAAGTCCATGCCCTCCTTGCCCGTCGGGGCCCCCGCCCCCACCCCGTCTCAGGCTTTTATTGAGTGTTGCGGCGGATTGCGTTATCGCACACAGTTTCCGGCTTAGGTCTCCGGCCCTTGAGAAGGTTTTAGGTGTTCGGTTTGACTGGCCATTAAGTCCCCTTTGCTCTTGATCCACACCACGTCGCCAGGATTTTTTTCCAGGTCCCAACGGTTGGACATCCCCTCCTTCGTTTCCGAATTATCCTGTACGCGAGCGTCGGAGTGTTAACCTCCCCCCCCGTTTTTTGTCTCCCCCCCCTGTGGTGGTTTTTTTTTTTTTTTTTTGGTTTGTTCTGCCCCCTGGTTTTCCTACCTCCTCCCCTTTCCGCTAAACGCGCCGTTGAAAGACTGGGATGAATGCGCGCCTTTCTTCGTGGTCACGCCGAGGTCTAGGGGTCCTGTCCCTTAAGGTTTTGACGCAGGCGGCTCCCCGTCTTTTCCCTCCGGCGAGTCTGCGAAATCGCTTCGGTCCCTTTGGAGAAACCGTCGTCGGCCCTTTCCCTGCCTGATTTTCGCGGTTTTTTTGCCAGCGCGGGCGGGACTACAATCGCTCCTCCCTCTCATACGTTCTGATCGGTTTTCACCCCTCCGCGAGACCCTCCGGAAGCTGGTAGTAGAACTCCGTAGTGATTGGTCTCACACACCGCCTTTACTCTGTTCCTGATCGGCTTCTTTCTCCCTGACGCACCTCCTGGAACGCCTCACATGGTTGTCCCTCCACGGCGTGATTTCCGCAGAAGTCCCGGGTGCGTCCTGTTCTTGTTGTGCACATTGAATCGCTTTCTGTCCGTGTTTTCTCCCTACGAAGCGATTTCAGGGACACGCTGTCCTCTTCCGGGCGATGACGTTCGAATTCCCCCCTGTTGTTGGTTTCCTCCTGCATCTTTGACCCGCGTTTCCTGGTTCCATTCCCGCGCTCTTAAGCGGTCAAGGTTTTCCCCTGCGTCATTGTCTTTACCAGTGTCATTTTTCACTTCCTAACCATGGCTAAACGGTGCGACATCATCACTTTTTGCGAACCCTGCTTCTTTTGTCGCGGTCGAAGCGTTTTTATCGGATTCCCCGTGCATTCTATGCCGGAATTCCGGGACTTCAGAAGCATGGCTGGCCCTTTTTTTTTTGAGGCCATTTTCTTTTGCCTTACGTCTGCCTATTTCCGGGGCAAGAGCCTTTCCCTCTGATTTATCCTGTTCCCCCCAAAGCGCTCCGAAGTTTCGCCGTAATTTTCTTTCCACTTCTCCCTGCCGTCATACAGCCGCCTCTTTGCCGAAATGGGATAATTTCTGCCCCCTTTGATTTGCGGCGTATTTTCTCGTTCGCCGCCCTGTTCCCCGGTCCAGCGAGCACTTTGCGTCGAGCCCTCGGTCCACCAGATTGCTTCCTGAGGCCTTCTTCTGACTGGCACCCTTATTCTTGAGATCTGCAGTGCGCCCCAACAGCAATTTTTGATTAACGTGTTGGATCCCCGCTGCCACCACTTCCCTTTCCCCCGTCCGACGAAAACCACCAGCGTCCCGTAGGCCAGCTTCTATCACTACAGTCTTTTCCCCCGGGTTCCAACAGGATTCCTTCCCCCTGCCAAAGAAGAAGGTTTCCTCTTTTTTTTCTCGGTGGGTGTAGTGTCTGCTGCGTGTTGCCTCTCAGTGAGTTTCGTTTATTGCGTAACCGGAGATGTCCGGTTGACTTTTGCACGTCGATTGTTCTCACGTATGTTGTACTTTTTATTTTTCTGCTTTAGTTCGGACCCCATCCCCGGTGTGTACCTACTTTATCAACGCTTGACGAGGGTTCTTTTTTTTCTGTAGTCGGGCGGCCACGACTCGAGCGTTGTTTTCCGCCGTATTCTACTCCCGAGATGCTTTCGATTTTTGCCTCAGTTATGAATGTAGTCCGTTGCGACTACGCATTCTCGAAGCGCCCGATCCCTCCCCATTTTTCATGAAGACATTTCTTTCTGTTCCGTTGTCCTTAAGGTTGTTGGTTGTTATTTGACGTCGTACGCGCTCTCATGCTTCTTAGCGCTTGTCCCCCCCCCGGTTCTCGATGGAAGTATCACCCCCTTGTTTCCCTGTACTCGTGTGGCCTAAGAGACTTCCTAAGGTTCTTTTTTTCCATCTTATTTCCTTGCATTTCCTTCCGGTCATGTCCCCCTTGCATATTGCCCCGGTGCGAACAGCTTTTAAGTCTCGTCTTTTTCGCCTGAAGCCGGGTCGATACCCGGTGTGATGCTCCCCACAATTTCAGGGGTGAGTTTCTTTCAGGTTGTTTTTTTGTCTGTGAGTCCCATGCCAGATCGAATACAACCGTGCTACCCACATGTTTAGGCCTTTATGTTCTCCCCTGATTAGACCTAGATTCTTTTTCGATGCTGTTCGCAGCCTCAGGGACCTTTCTAGTCAGTTTAAGCGTTTTTTTAGATCCGGCCGCTGATATAGTTCTACGTCTCCGCGATGTCCTTCTTGACCCAAAATCACCGCTTTTCCCCAGACCGCCAGCTTTCTACGTTTTGGTGATAGTGTGATTGTGTTCCTTTTGCCCCTGATGCCACTATGCTGGGTGTTTTCGTCCGGGCCAGGGCCATTTATGCGCGTCCGCTAACTTTTTGCTATTTTTTGGTGGGACTTTTTTACCATCTTCAACAGGTTGTGACGACAGTGTTTCTTTTTCGTCCGCAGCCCCCCAACCCCTACTCGGATTTCGCTCTATTTTGCGCGTCACATCCCGGATTTAGCGTGGTCTGTTGGCGTAATTTTTGCCTCCCTGCCGCCCGACAGAGTTCTTCGATGCGAAAAGGCTTTTCCTTTCGATTTGCTCAGGACCACGGTCTTCTAGTAGTTTCATCCTCGTATATAGAATGTGTCTCCTCCGGTACTCGTTTTCCCCTCTCTGTTTTTTGCCGCCCCCCGCTCTCCTCGGTTCCCGTTGCAATGCTCGTGCGCCGTCGGATTAATCACCCCCGGCTTTTTTTGAATTTTTTTTTTGGAGTCGTTTCTTAGGACTGGCTCCCCTTTCCCCAGGAACCCAATGTGGGACTGGTGTCCCCCCATTTCGGAACCTCTCTTTCCTTCCCTACCCGGTCTTTGCACGTCTTCCTCCGGAGCCCCCCCTCTTGTTAAGACCTTTGGATCCTTTCGCATTTTGTTCCTTTGCTTTTGCACGCGGGTCTGTTTTTTTTGCTGACCGTTCCCCCCATGTGGCAGATTTACGTTCTCCGGCTTTTTTCGCCCGCGACTTGGTTTCGTCCTTTAGCGCTTTCCGAGATGTTTCGCGCATCGATGTTTCCTGTGGTCTTAGATAGATTGATTGTCTCCGGCACGTTTTTTTTTTTGGAAGTTGCGGTTCCCCTTACTTCCTTTTGGCGAATTTCCTTTTATACCCCTCTCCCCCGTTCATACGTCGGACGATGCTGACCTCCGGCAGTTTCTGTTATGAAATCGGCCCCGCCGCTGTCGTCTGACGGTTCTCCTGCGGCACTCTTCTTCCTCCATCGCCTTTACTACCGTCTTTTGCTTTCTCTTGTCTGAAGATATCCCTGTTTCATTTGGTCCTGTTGAATTACCCCTCGAGCGAGGACTCGTTCCATTTTTTCGCTCTTTGCATCTGAAGCTTTCGCGGTGTTCTGTTTTTTCTCACCTTTTGTCGAGATGAATGGCCCCCTCGCCGTGTCAGCTCGCGCCGTCCCATCGGTTCGTCGTTTATTTTGAGCTTTTGTTGCCTGTGACCCCCCTTCGTCGAGCTCCTCGGATTGCCTGTGTCGTCCTTTTTCTGCGCTCGTAACCAATGGACTCTCCCCTGAGTTTGTTTTCTAGCTTTGCCCGAGGGAATGTCTGTTGGTTTTTGATACCTTTTCCTGTTTCTTCACCCGCTGTCCCCCCCCGAACGGGTGATCTTCACCCGCGGCGTCGTTCAAACCCCCTGTCTCCCCTAGACCTCTGTCCCCGATATTCCTCGCTGCTAGATCCGCGGTTTTTTTTTTCGGGCCCCCCCCCGGAGCGGTGCGTTTTTTTTTTTTTTTTTTGCTCGCTGGTAGAAGAGGTCCTGCAGGCCTCTATTCTGCGTGCAACTCCCGCATCTTTTGAGTTGACTTTTTTTCTCGTCCGGCTTTTCTGGTTGAAGTTTTTCCCGCCCTCGAGCGCGTCAGTTAGTTATTTTCGGGGTCTTGGATTTGCTTTTTTTTTCCAGTCTGCTGAGCCCTTCTTCCTTCCGGACTCGGATATGCTGACTCTTCCCCCAGTCGTCATTAGTCGTAGCTCTGGCGCGTCCTGCCGTTTTTCCCTCTGGCTTGCCCGTCACCCCACGGGTCTCAGGTTTTTTGGTTTGTCATGGCAAGTTCGTTCCAGGGCCATACCGCGGAGCGCCTGTTCCCGGTTTTGGCGTTTTCTTCCCTACTTCGTTTCGAGGCGCTCTGTTGCCCGGGCGCCTTTCCCGCATAAAGGGTCACAGTCCATTTTCCCCTCGACCGGGTTCGAAATTGAGGTTCGCCTTTTGTCCCTCCTCTTTTTTTTTTGCTCCCCTTCAAGTCTTTTACCTCGCTCTGAGAGCCTCCGCGCAGTCGACTTGTTTTTTCCACAGTGATGCAGTTGGTTTGCTGAAAAATGTCTTCCCTGGGCGAGGCCTTCTCGGTTCTCCGACATCCTTGGTGAACCCTGCTCGTATCTCGTGGTCCCTGTCGACCTTTGAAGGTGTTTTTTCCTTTGTCCGCCCTCTTTCCGAGTCAACTTTGTCGGTCAGGTCCGATGGACTCGCTCTTCGCGTGTCCGGGTTCGCCGCCCCTTCCCCCTTGGTCCTTTGCTTTCGTGTTTGATGGATCAAGCTTTCTTCTCCCCGTACCTATTCGGTTTTGGGGCCGATTCTGGATTCCCGCTCGTTCCTCCACGCGTTCCCGCGGTACGCCTTTTCTGAATTTTTAGCGTTGAGTATTCTTCCTGAAGATTTTCGTTTATCGAGGTTAAAGCCTCCTTCCTGCACTTGCTCACCAGCATCGCAGGATTCCTGAACGATTTTTTGGGATTTTAATAGTTCTGATCAGTAACCTTTCCCCGGTTGTTTCCTGCGGGGTGCGTTAATCGCTCCGTGTCTTTACCCCTCTTAGTTCTTGGCAGCCGATCACCACCTCCTCTAGGCCGGGGTAGTTTTTCGCCTTGATTCTTTAACTCTCCCCCCTTCATCCGCGCCTGACTCGACGAGATTGATTTCCCCGCCGCCCCCCCCCCTGCGCGTTAAGAATGACTTTACTGCCACTTCTCTGACGGATTTTCGAAAACTTCCTAAAGTTCTCCCCTCCCCCGACCAGAGCGTTTACGCCCTTTTCCTATCAGTGTCGGATGACCCGCGTCCTGTCAGGTTTTCTTTCTGGAGCCCTCTTTGCAGGAAAACTTCCGCATTTTGTCCCCCGCTTTCCCCGGAAATCTCTCCCCTCTGCAGGCTCATCCATCTTGGAGGAGGAGATGATCTTCCAAGCCCTCTCCATCGAAGCCCCACTGGATGTCCCCTATTCGCCTTTGTTCTTCTGCGGTGGCAATGGGTGTTCCGCCTTCTTTGGGGTTACTCGGTCTGGCTAACCTGCGTTTTCGAACTCGTCCGTTTGAAGAACTCGGCACGTCCAGGGCCCAGCTCCCGTCTTGTAAGACTTTTCTAGAACCCATTAAGGCATGTAGAGCCCGTATCCGAGTCGTTGCGGTCATCCTATTTTGTTCCGCACCCCGGTTTCGCGGCGAGTGGTAAGATAAGGCGCCTGAGACCGTGGGCGTCGACAGCCCCGCTTCCCGTGCATTTTGAGCATCCCCAACGTCTGCTTTAGAGCCATTCCTTTCTCTGCTCCCTGACTTGGCTGCCCCTGGAGAGTAGAAGAAGAGTGGCTGAGCGTGGTCACTCACCGGTTGTTTCCCCGTTCTTGGAGAAACCCCTCTCTCATCCGATAATCATCCTCCACTCCGTCCACAGTGGTTGGCCTGTTTCACGCCCGCGCAGGTGTGCTTCGGCAGTGAGCCGAGGCTCTTTCCCTCATTGCTCGGCTTTTTCTTGACGGAACCTCCGGCTCGTCGGCCAGCCGCGAGCTTTCTGAGCGCCACCCCCCCTAAGATCATTTTCCCTGGAGAACCCCCAGTTTATTTGGGACTTTCATTTGGGTAGCTGGTCGGCCCGTTTGGGCCCGCTCCCCCCTTCTTCTCCCCAACCCTTTCGAATCTTATGAGTAGTCCCAGCATCGCGAGGACTCCGTAAAGGTCGCGGGGTCGTCCCGCCTCTTCCATTGCTTTCGCTCATGTTTTTCTCCACACCGCTCCCCATAACCCTCCCCCATCCCTGGGTCATCCCTCGTTGTCCGGCGCTAAGGGAAGTTCCTGCCCTGACACGCTTGAACTCCTTTTTTTTTCCTCCCTTCAGTCTGCTTTTTTTGCAAATGAGCCCATCCCTTCAGTTTCCTTCTGTCGGTGTAGCGCCTCCGCTTGGTGGCGCATACTTCCCTGCGTGGACGCGCTCGTTCCTTTCTTCTCCCCGAGTCCTCTCCTGGACTTTTTCTAAGGCTTGGGCTTGTACTCCCGTGACCCGCAAGGCATTCCCCCTCCAGACCTCGCTTCGTGGTTTCCCTTTCCCGCTTCCGTTTCCCCTCGCAATTTTTTTTCGTCCCAGGCTTCTCATGTACCTTCCTACTCACGGAATACTTCCGTTTTATTATAACAGGCGCATTTCTTTCCGACGGATCTTCTATCCACATTTTTTTTTTGCGTTTTTTTTTTTCCCCCCGCATATGTTCCCATGACCGTGATCCTAGTGATGTTTTTCGCTCTGGTCCGCCTGGTCTATCCCTTACGCTGAGGAACCTCCTTTACTCTCTGGTTACCTTTTTTGCTCCCTTCAATTCTTTCCCCCCCCGGTCCAAGCGCTTTGTCGATCGGTAGACTCCAAGCCTAACCAACCCGTCCCTGCGTCCCTCCCTTCTCTAAGAATTGCCCCCGCTGAGGAATTTCATTTTCGCTGGTTTTTTTTATTTTTCGTCGTTTCGTGCCGCCAGACGTCCCCCGTGTTCTCGCCTTTGAGCCCCCTGTCACCTTCGGAGTCTCCGTTCTACCCCCCAACGCGACCTCCTTTGACCTTCCCGAACCCCCCTCACCACCTCTCAAAACTTCCCTTTGCTTTTGTTCTCCCCCTCCGCTGGTCCCCTCCCCCCCCTCATTTTCCGTCGCGACCCCACCCCCCTCCGGTTACCGGAAGTCTTAAGTATCCTGCTTCCTTTCCCAAGACGTCTCCACGTCCCCCCCTTCTTCCCTTCCACACGCCTTGAAGTATCCTTTTCTCCCTCTTTTTTTTGTTATGAGATACCCTTTTCTTTTTTGGCGAGGACGACGGGAGTGTCCTTTATTCCCCGGCCTCTCTGTATTTTTTCAAGGCTTGATTTTTCGCTCTTCCTCAATTCTGATGTGTCTTCCTTGGAGGAGAATTTTTGCTTTAGTTCTTTCAAAGAGCGTTCCCTCCCATTTCCCCAGTCGTTTTTTTGAGAAGGTTGAGGTCGGTTCCTTGCTTTCGAATTCTATCTTGTGTTCCTTCTGATCTTTTTCCTCTTCTTTGCCCTTGGGCTTACTCTTGTTTTAGAAGCATTCTCGAGCCGGTTTTTCCATGCGACGCATCGATGCATACTCAGAAGCTCCCTTTCCCCTTAACCCTCCTCCTTCTTCAGCGCGCATTTTTTCGGCTCCTTGACGGTTTCCTTGTGGGGTAGGAGTCTTTTGGTTCCCTTTACGTTATCCATTTCCTCCTCTTGTTTTTCCTCATAAGTGAAGTTTTCCGGTACCCGACGTTGACTCCTTTTGGCCCCCGATGTCTTTTCAACCAGTTCCCCCCCGTCTCCAATTCCTCCCCGCACTTCGCGGTTTTCGATCCCCCGTCATGCCTATATTTGAATTGAGCAGAGAACCGCCTCGTGGATGACGTCTCCCCATTCCCCTTCGCTAGAAGCCTTTTGCCTTCATGTAGCCCTGGTTTTTTTTTTGGTCTTTCTGCATTGTAGGACGTGCTTTCTGCTGTTTCTTTGCCAGATCGCAAAAACCCCGTGCAGATTTAGTTTGCCCCTCTTTTCCTTTTCTGCCCCCTTCGAGGTCGACTACTTTGATGGAATTTTTGCCGTTGCGTCCCGCGTTCCCATAGGGCGGTGTTTAGTGCTATTATGACCCCGTCTAGGCCGGATGTACTTTTCGACTCTGACAACTCCGACTCTCCTCCGAGGTCTGATGGTTCCTCTTGTATCTTCATTGCTTACTCCAGATTCACCTTTCTGCACTAGGGCGTTAAAGAGTTTAGAAGGCATTCCTTCGCGTCCCTCAGTCTTTTTCCCCTTTTGAAGTCTTTGTTTTTTTTGTTTGCTGGAAAATTGTACATGGTGTCCCGTTCTTATCGTCTCCCGCCAACTACGGATTTTTCGCGATCTTTCTCCTCTCCCAAGACTTCTTTTTTCCCGTTGGCAGAGCGTTTTTTCGTGAATCATTCCGCTGCGCCTGCATTTCGGCCTAATTCTCTCCGTTGTTTTGTGCTCCCTTTGAAAAGATACGTCTTCACGAGTATTAATCTAGGCCCGCCCTTCGATACTACGTAGGCCGTCATCATACCCCCTCTCTCCCCTTAAGCGCATACAGTTTCCCCTTCGCGTTTTTTCTGTCATCACAACTGACTCTTTAACAGTTGTTGCCTCGGGATCTCTTGCTTTTTCTGTATCTCCCCATGAGTCCCCCCCCACTTTGGGCCTTTTTAAACGCTGACTCTCTTAGTAATGGAAGGAACTTCCGTCCACGGAGCCCCCTGCTGCGAATGCCCTTTTTGAGCAGTTTGTTCTACTCCTCCCTCTCCTTCTTCTGGCCTTTTTCGTGTTACCCCCTGGACCCCCCCGTTGGCCGCTATGGTCGTTTTTCGGAAGCTCTCGGCGACTTTTGCTGGTTGTTCCTTTTTTACTCGTGCCCTCTCGATGCTAGGTCCGTGTCTCTGCCTTCCTACCCTTTTGCCTTTTTATTCTTTTGCAGTGAGGGCATGTCTCCCCCCGAACTGCCTTTGATGAATGTTACGGGCTTTCTACATCTCCAGTCGCGGATTGCAGGCGCCGGTTCAGAACGACTTCACTCGCCTTTTTCCCATCCCTCCGGGACGGATGCACCTTGACCGCCGCCTCTGACCTTTTCTGCACCATCGTGTCGCGCCCTCTCCCGTCCCGCTCGACTTTTTTTGAACTCTCTTCGATCGAGTCCCAGCTCATTCCCTATTTGATGATGCTTTGGCTTACAGTCCTTTTTAGGTTCCTTGGGCGAACTTCTGGGACGTCTTTACCTCCTCTCTCTCTCGGTTACACACAGATTTGTAGTTTTCCTGATTTTTCTCCGTAGACGGTTCGGCCTGGTTCCCCCGGTTCGCTTCCTCCTTTGTTCAACCAGCAGCCGGGTCAGATAGAGTGCAAGTTCCCCCGGCGCGTTTGCTCGTCTTTTTTTCCTGGTCGTGCGCTTGACTGTCGTCCTCGCGTCGCGGTCCCGTCCCTCCCCTGCTTGTTTCTGGACCCTCTAACCAGGCGTGATCTTTACCCGAGCCTGAGCTTTGCTTGCTGCCCTGGAGGAGGGGGGACGAGCATTGTCCTCGATTTTCCTTTCCTCCGTGCTTTCCCACGACCATAGGCTGCCGACCTTTCCCCCGTGCGTCGTCCCCTGTCATTCATCGACCCACCGATTTTTGCTGGAGGCGGCGTCCTGCTGTTTTTGTCTTCTCGACAACTGATGCTTTCTCTTCTCAATGAGATGATGAGTCGCGCATCTGTAGTTCCTCCCGGTGCGGGGGCTGGACGGCCGACTCGGAGTAGGACTTATGACGGCTCCCCCAGGCATTTTCTGGTCCTCTTAGCTTTCCCCTTAGCCCCGATTGCCTTGACTTGGGTCTCTGCTTGGCATTGAGACCTGCGTTTGGCCAGGCGGAGCTCTCGGAGCTTCGCTTCGCTTGCCTCTATCCTCGACGTGGACTCATTTTCCCTTCCCCGATTTGCGTTTACCCAGTCGTCGACTAGCCTCCCCTCCCAGCTTTCAACCCTTCGATTCCCGAGCCGCCTTTCTTTAGTGTAGGATCCCTGAGAATTTTGAACATATCCTAACTTGTCCACCTCTTGCGTCCCCTATCGAGCGATCTTTCCCTCGTTAGCGGGGCCCTCATTCTATCTTCCTCTCCCTTGTTGTTTTTTTGCTCTGAGGTCTCGTCTGCTTTCCCTGGACACCAGAGCGTCCTTCGCTGTGCCCTTTGCCCTTTCTTTGGAGTGCTTCTCCACTTTCTAGCACGGCGGACGAGCCGTAGGATGGCTCCGATCGCTTTTGAACTGCATCGTAGGCGCTTTTCCTCGCCCGTCACTTTTCCCCTTCTTCCCTTACCCGACCAAGCCGCGATCCATGGTTGCAAGTGCCGTTATCCAAGGGTTCGCAAGCTTTTTTTCATGCTCCCGACTTTGTTTCGCCTGCCTGCCCACCTCGTTGTATGTCGAGCAGCCGCTGTTTTGTCCTTCTTAAGACGACTTTCCTCTGACAGAGCAAATCCATGACCCTCCGGCCGCTGCGGTCTTCGCCGTGTGGGGTCGAGCTCGAGTCTGCGCCGTTCCCCTCGTTCGTTTGCGGCGACTCTCTATTGCACGCTCTTTCTCTTACTGCGAAGTCCGGCCTGCAGGCTCTCTTTGAGCGCAAACGCAGCCTGTCCCGTTCTATTCATCTCTCGACCTTTTTGTTTGGACGCTCCTCCTCCCTTTAGTAGCTGACAGGGTTAATGGGTTCTGGAATTCCCCTGATTGATTTTCGTCTCCACGTTCCCGCTCGGCGCCAGACGCCCCAGCTATTTTGAGTTACGATCTCCTGCGACGTGTCGCTCACAGTATCCCTACTGCCGCATGTTTTTGACCCTGAGCTCGAACTCCGGTGCCGCCCCCCGCGCGAGTCCTGGCCACTACGCAGCCCTCAGGGCTGCCTGCTGGACCGCGCGTTGACCCGTCGTAGCTCGTACCCCGAGATAGCGACCCTTTCGTCCGTTTATCAGCTGAAGCGGATACCACGGCTCGTTTGGGAATTTTTCCTCCCCTCGGCATGATGCCAGTAAGTCCGCCCTGCGACCATGAGGTGGAACCTTTAGCTTCAGCCCCCATAGGCGTCATCCGATCGGGAGTACCCGGCGATTATCGATCGCCCTGCATTCCCCAGTCGAGCTACATCCCACGACCGTGTGCCGCCAGCTTCTTCCTGCGGGCGGCGTGGGTCCCAATTCCCGGCCTTGCCTGTCTCAGGTAAAGGCGTTATTTTATCACATCCCTTTCCTGCATAGTTTCGATGTTTGTCTTTTTCCCCCTCTTCTCAGGCCTTCCTGCCGTTCGGTCACCTACAGGGTTTTTTTGCCCTGTTACGTATTCTGACTAGCGAGCCCTCCGGCGCTGTCAGTACGTGATACGCAACACCGGTGCACGAAGCGTCAGCTTTCAAAGTAGGAGCTTTTTCCCCCCCCCGGGGTCAGCGTGTTTCCCCACCCCGAGCCAGACCCCCCCGTTTCGCGAGCTCCGATCCCAAAACTTCTCCTTTTCTTCCAGGTTTCAATTTTGGCCCGTGCGGTTTGTCGTACAGGTCGCCTTTTCCGAAGGCCCTTCGGGATGAGCCGTTGGGTCCACAAAGGTTTGGTGTTTTTGTCGCCATGGCGCCATCGTGACTAATCCGACGGTTACGAAGCGGCACTTTCCCTTTTTGCCCCCGGGCCCTTCCGCTTCTCTGTGCTCTTGCCCGGAAACGCAATATGTCGCGGCGCTACGGTTGTTAGGACTTTTGGCCGGTCGGCTTTCTTCTCCCCACTTCGAGCCCTCTGAGGCGGCAAGACTCTCCGGAGCGTTTGGTAGCCAACACGCAGCGGACGCTGTGGCCGAAGCTGCGCGTGTTCCTAGATGGCGGCCGCATCCGGCGCCTCTCCTTGCATTTTCCTGTGCTGCTCCCGCCCAGTAACTCGACTTTCGGGTGTTTTTTGTCGACCGACCGGTCGCTGCCCATTGTCCGTCTCCACCCCCGCCGACAGCATTCAAAGTTGAATCCATGATTTGTCCCGGTCCGCTCATGGAAGTCCTTTATGAAAACTTTTAACTGCAACTCTCTCGTGCACCTCCCTTTATGTTTGTGTCGTGTTCTCTAGCTTTGTTTTAGTTGCCTCAATCATGCTCACCCTCTCTCCGCCCCCGTCGTATCGCTCAGAGGTCCCCCTCCCGTAGCATCCGGGCCCCGGCTCCGGGCTTTCTCGCCTTAAGACGCTTTCATACTCTTTTTCTACACTCTTGCGATGGTAGACGTCTACGGCCTTCCAAGTTCCTTTTCGTCCTTCTTTCTCGACGGTGTGTATAAAGAACGCGGCACTTCTTTTAGGTATTCTCTTGCCTTAGGTTTTCCCCGCATTGTGGAACGTCCTAAATTCCCGGACTAAACCACTCTTTTTTCGACCTTCTTGCTGACCGATTACGTTCTTTTGGACGTCGATCCACTATGCTTTCCGCGGAAACTACCCTTCCGCCACTTCCCTTTCGTCTCCCTACTCCTTTGCTGTCCTCAGTCTTTTCGCAGGTCAACCTGTATTCAGACTTGAGATGAGTCACCATTCTTTGTTCTCCTTTTTTTGAACATTCCCAAAAGATTCCACTTGCCTGATCCTGCGCGAACGTCGGCCGTCCCTCCCCCCCATAACCTTCCAAAGGATCGACGACAAGCCATGGAATCTGCTGTTTTTCCTCCTTCTTTCTCTTTCGCGCTCTCTTCTTCTACCCTCGTCCCCGGAACTGGCGTAGCCATGGAAGCACCTTGCTCCGTTTTTGATCCGACCTTGGACACGTCCCCTTTTTTCCCTGTCCCGAACCCTAAAATAGTATCATTTTCTTATGTTCTTCTTCCTGGTGTCCTCTTCCCAACTTCCCAGTATACACCTTCTCGTCGAAATGAACCCTTGCTCTCCACTCCTTTTCTATCCGTTAAGCCCTTGGTCCCGTACTGCCGCCTTCCTTCCTTCGGCAAAATTAGATCCTTCCTCTTTTCTCCCCCCCTTCCCTTTTTGTTTAGATTTTGATGAGTTCCTCTTAAGCTTCGTCCTTCGGGTCACCGTGAAAGCTGTAAGTTCTTCCCGTGCTCGCGTAAGGTCAGAGTGTTGTATTTCTCGGCTTTGAGTCCCTTTTAGTCTGTCTTCTTGGCTCCCTCCCCCCTTGGTCCAGTTGGGAGACTCTTTTTTGATGGGGTGAGTGTACGGTTGCTCCCCTTAAACGCATAGCTGTCTGTGCAGTCTGCTCCTTCGAGTCTGCTTTTTTCCAGTGCTACGCCGTGTGAAATTTGGCCAGACGAGCTCTCTAGAGAAGCCTGCCGTCTCCCTCCCGCCTGCATTCTTCAGGTGCCTTAGCTCTCTCAGGACTAATTTCGAAGGCCTGTGTAGGTTTCTGTTTGGGATTGGCCGTCTTCCGTGGATCATTCTTCTAGAGGCCCGTTCTATCTATGTTCAGAGTTTCCCTAAACGAATTTCTTTCAAATGTACCTGGTTTCATTTTTGGTCTTAACAATGTGAGCCACTTTTGACATCCACTTCCGTTGTCCCGCTCCCCGGTTAAGGATAGATCGGTGA
>Ga0179591_1369468_pt1 | contig 22928 bp, 20 predicted proteins | sample CZOMad2_1_08_16f_FD_182891 | JGI IMG/M metagenome (GOLD analysis project Ga0179591, IMG submission 182891) | Vadose zone soil fungal communities from Angelo Coast Range Reserve, California, USA - CZOMad2_1_08_16fungal (PacBio error correction) | ecosystem: Environmental > Terrestrial > Soil >... | reverse complement strand
TTCCCTTTTCTCATGACCCTGAAGACCACTCAACAATAAGGCCCCTCCCCTTGCCTAAGCCCTCTCTCGACACTCTCCTGTAGCGCCGCTCTAATTTTTCACCCCCCCGAGTCAGGTTCTACCCATAACCAGACCGTTCCTCAAATAGAACAGTTCAACACCCCTTAGTCTACTTCCATCTAGTCCTATAGTCACAATGTGCAGTGACCCAAGTGCCTCCAAAGTTCACCTTACAACCAAGTTCCGCGCGAAGAGTTTTCCACGACATCAGAGAACTTTTCATGCCCTCCAGATTTTCGGATTACTCCCGTATCGAGAGTGCAAGGATGCACCCCCCCCACAAGACCACCAGGTCCCCTTAAAGAATTTCACTTCGTAGACAACCTTTTTCAATGAAATCTAGCTTCTCAACTATATGTTTCAGATACAGTCCACAGCTTTTTGTGTAGCTATTTATATGTCCCGTTCCAGAAACTCACACGGCGTGCCCTACTACCATTCCTACCTTACTGTTTTTCTATACTGTCCCTAGCGTATATTTTATCGTGTCTCGTGATTTGTTTTGTACCCCACTTTTTAAATTGACTTTCCCCTGAGTTCCGCGAAACCAGGTCCATGATCCGACCTTCCACCGGCTATGCAGCCATTTTGCTCCACGCTTTCTGTATCCTGTGTAGATCGTGGGCTGTCTCTAGACGGCTTCCCACGTAGAACCTTGAAAGTGCAGCCGGAATCTCCCCTGTAGAGTTTCACCACGCTGTGTAGATAGGTAACAGAGATCAACCCCTCGTGCAGCGAGTCCAGGAGACCTCTGTCCTGGGATTTTAAGCTAACCCTAAAAAAATAAGTCCGCTTTTATCCCCCTCAGCCTCGTAAGAGACGTCAGCTGTCAGGTAAAGATCCGGCCTTACTCGAATTATTCCCCACAGTGTAATAGATCTGCTTTCTCACCCTGACACGATTGCATGTCCCCCCCCCCTAGCTTTTACTTTCCTCCCCTTCAGCTCGCCGCTCCTCGTTTCGAGGTTAGTCGTTTCAGCACTTGGTAAACGACATCCTTCACTTCTTTTACGGCGTGGTTGTACCCCTTATCTCGGCAGAGCCGTGTATCTTGACCCTGTTGGACCCCCCCCTTTTGAACGACAAGCCTTTTTGCCTTTCTTTCTTCCGGCTGCGATTGGACTGTCATACAGAAGTTTCTTTTGCCGCCGCCAAACCCATGATCTGCCCGATCAGACCCTTCGCATCCCTTTTTCTGCCGTTACCATGTCCGTCCCCCCTCACCCGTTTCCCCGTACTTCAGACCCCCTTCCACCCACGACAGAACCCTTCTATCATCTCTGAAGCTTCCGAACGTTCCTTTCAGAAGGATGGCCTATGCGGCCCCTTCCCCGTGTTCTTATGTCGCCCGTTCCACGTGAATGTTTTACCGTCAGAATCTACCTTTATTCGCGTTAGCGGTCCGCTTATTTAGACTCGACCTCTTGGCCTGACCATCCCTTCTCTTGTCTATAGGTAGTACTGAAGTGTCAATATCTTTTCCAGTGTTACTCGCTCACCTTGTATCGAACCAGGTGACCATTGATCTGACTGTTTCAAACGTTGACATTCCCCCCCCCCCCCCGTCCCCTCATCGTCCTTTCTGAATAGATTTTCACCATACTAGCGAGCTCTTTCCAATGTCCCAGAGCCCAGACCTCTTTGTTACCCCCCGCACCTCAATTACTCCGCTCATTCGCGATACTGCTGCGGCCATCAATTGACAAGCAGTATCCCCCCCTCTCGAACCCAATTAGAATCCTCAAAGAGTACGCACGTCTTTACCGAAGGGAGATGCTAGTCTGTGCGATTGGTTGTTCTTCCGAGACTATCCTCCCAACTCCCTGTATATCTGAGAGAGACGAGTCTGACGGTTTTTTTTTAAGGTTTTTTTTTTTTTTTCCCGGTTCCCCTTTTGACAGCAGGCCCCTTTATTCAGTGTTCCCGATAATGAACTTTCCCCACCCTTTTGGTTCCTACTCTTGACCAACACGTCACCCCCGAAGGTTTAGCCGTAGTCTCCCCAGTACCTGAGGACTCGTTCCACCTGCCCTGCTGCGCGACGTCTGTGTGAATTATCCTTGTACGATCCCCGAAAATTTCCAGCTCACCCCTTTTTTTTTTGATCGAGGTCCCGACGGACCTGTGACGCACATATTATCGCTTCCCCCCCTCACCGCTTCGGTTCCCTTTGCCGCCCTTACTCCAGTGATTCCGCACCGTCACGAGAGGGGCCCATGTCTCCAGCCTAATCGTCTGCTAGGCCCCCTCTTGTTCATCGATACGCCCAACCCCCCGTCTATTTATCTTATTTCTTTTCCCTTTGCGAATTTACGGATTCTGCCTTCCCCTCGTCAACTTGCGGACCGTACCCACCACCTGTGCGTAAACGGGGCCCGGTTTTTTTTTTCTTTTTCTTTTTTTTTTTTCTGTTTTGTTTTTGGTGATTGGGGGTTTATTTTTTTTTTCTTTTTCTTTAAAAGTTAAACCTTGGTCTGTCTACCTCATGGCTCGACCCATCGACAGTGTTTTCCCCCCCCACCAAACGTTTTTCCCCCCCTTGGAGTGTCCTAACTTTCTGCCCCCCAACCGGAAACCCACCGGACCGTATTACTCTTCGGAAACGATCCTGATTTAGATGTCTCCTCCCTTTTCCTCCCCTGTCTCAGAAAAGTTCAGCCCCAGATACTCCCCCACGATCGAACCGCCATGAGTCCCACCCTTCTTTTGACGAATCCGCCGTGTCCACAGGCAACGCCCCCGTCCAAATTATCCCCGTCCATAAATGTTGCTGACTTGCGATCTCGCTGTTTGCACGACTCTCATCAGGTCTCAGGAAGGAACCTGGTACCCCTCTCTAGCAACGTCGCCCTGTGTTTCCATCTTACTCATTGCGGCTCCCCTGTTGTGCATTGCCGTGTGATGGCTGAGACCCCCCCCCCCTTCTCCGAATGACTCGTTAGAAAGTGCGAGAGTTTTGTCAGTCCCCCGTCCTCCGGACCCCCTGCCGTTTCCAGATTGTTCCCGGTTGACATGACATTTTTTTTTTTTTTTTTTGTGGTGTGTGTGTGTGTTGTTTTTTTTTTGTTTTTGTGTGTGTGGTGTTCATCCAAACGATCCTGCGACTTTTGGACAGGGGGGTGGTGTTGTTTTTTTATTCCCTTACATGACCGTTTCGTTTCGATAGTTTGTCTCCCCGCTTTTTTTCTTTCCATGCTATCTGCGCTTCTTTTCCGCATACAAGGCTGCCTCTTCTTTCCGTAGTGATGAGCGAAAAGTTACGCGTGCTCTTTTTTGTCACTCCCCTGAAGAAGTGCCCCCCCTCTTTTTCTCTGCTTTTGTTGAAGCCCCCCCGTCCTATGACACATATAGAGAGGAACCGCCTGCCGTCGCGCACCCCCCACCCCTCTCAAGACGGCAGTTGCCGGAGTTCAGATTTCCCTGTACCCCGGACGAGCTAATTTCGAGCGTTCGAGTGTTTAGCGCCTTAATTAGACTACGTAACTCCCGTGTACGCCGGTTTGTTTTGCGACCGCTAGGACTTGATGTAGATAATTTTTAGACTTCCTACTTATTTTGGTGTTCCGATCTTCTTCCAATGCCCACACGATCGCTCGTGTCTCTTCTTCTTCAGGAAGTGTCAGGGAATGTGCCCCCCCCCCCCCCAGTTTGTTTCCCACCCCCACACACCCCCCCCCCCCCCCCCCCAACCCCCTCCTTTGTTTATCGGAATCGAGATTTCTCGAGCCGATTTTCTCATAACCGGCTGACGCACGTGACTTTGTTTCGTAGAGTACGCCAGCCCTGTGCCCCTGTGTCCTACATGGGACAGATAGTTATCCCGAGCTGGCGCATCTTGCTTTTTGTTTGCAGTTTGTTTTTTTTTTTCACCCTTTGTCCTGTGTGTGTTTTGTTGTAGTGCTGTGCTTTTTTTTTTGTGTTTTTTTTTTTTTTGCTTTTTTTTCTTTTTTTGGGGGTTTTCTTTTGTTTTTTTCTTTCTCCTGGGTGTTTTTTTTTCTTTTTTTTTTCTCTGGTGTAGTGTGGCGCTCCGTGTTCTTTTTGACGAGTTTGCCGTCAGGCCTTTCCCGATCGTACCTGACTTGCGACTATCTTGCAGTCCCCATAAATAATTTAGAGTCCGTGTTTTCTGATTTGATGGGTAAGTGGACATTTGCTGTATCCCGTAAAGATTACCTCGAACGTACAACCCACTGCCCCCAGTCCCCCTCCTCTTCAGAAACCCCTTCGTGTTTTGGGACCCCCACCCATCCCCTCGCCTCCACCCAAGTTTTGTAGGCTGCCCTGGGCATAAACCCCCCTCCCCCCTACGAAACAACCCCCACAATTTCCCCAACCCCACCCATACCCAGACCAAGACCCAAACACAGGATACCCTACACAGTATTTTTGTTTTTTTTTTTTTTTTGTTTTTGTTACTTCTTTGCCTAAGGTTGGTACTTAAGACACGCGGTCCCACATCACAGTCCACTATGCCACTTCATCAGAGTACCCCCCCCCCCCCACGCCTAACAAACCCCCCCCCACCCACCCCCCCCCAAAACCTCCACAGCCCCTGGAGACATTTTTTCCCCCCCCCCCCCCCCCGGAGACATCTTCTCTGGAATTTCTGCTTATGACACCGCAACAACGTACCTAGCCACCCCCTAACATTTCAGACCGTCCCGGCGACCCTCCCCTATTCCCAACATACTCCAGCTGTTCCAAAAGAAAAAAGTAACTGGGCCTTTTTCCCCCGGAAAAAGACCTCCGATGGATACAGGCATATATCACACACCTCGACCACTTCTACACACATGACACCCTCCCCATCACGACCAACGCAGAAAACCGCACGTTGTGAGGTGTGCCGTAGACCAGCTTTTTAAGCACCCCAGACCCACTCCTGCTTACAGGCCAGACACCACCCCCAGATGAGAACCGTTCACTCCACCACGAACAAAGCCCCCCCACTTATAGGAATGAGTTGGCGATCCCACCCGACTTTGTCCTTATGTTTTTTCACCCCCCCTCCCCCCGATGTCCCAAACCAAAAACTATAACACCCACGCAACCCCCCCCCACCCAAACGCCCCCGTTTCCACAATTCCCACCCCCCCCAGTCTCGAAATACACCCTCAAGTCTTAGACCGTCAAGACATTTTTTCTTTTCTTTGTCTTCCTTTTCCCTGGTTGTTTGTGTTTTTTTTTTTCTTTGGGGGCTTGTGGCTTCCTTAGTCTTGGTGTTTTTTTGTTCTTGGTTTGTTGGTTTTAATTTTTTTTTTTTTTTTTGTTTTTTTTTTTGGTGTGTTTTTTCTTTTTTTTTCATGAAACCAAAAGAACACTTATCATGTTTACACCACATGGCCGACACCACCTCTACCTGCCCCTCAAACAGCGACTCCTGAGAAGGTTTGGGCGTTTTTTTTTTTTTTTTTTTTTTGTTGTTGTTTGGTTTCTTTTATTGGTTTTTCTTTTTTGAATCCTGCCCCACTCAAGTTTCCTCCATCCTTGCAAAGGTTCCCTGACTCCCCTCTGCCTTTCCCTTCCCCCAGCTCCACCAGTCCCTCATCTTCCGGGTGATAGAACAAAATGCATCTTCTCCTACTAGTGATCGGTTACCTTGGCACTTAGAATCAGTGTCCTGACCCCTGACCGCAATTCCATCCATTAACTTCCTTCGTAGTATGTGCTAATTCTAAGCCCATGCCCTTCCTTCTTGGCGATTGCCCATTTTGCGAGTACGGCCAGGGTTTTTTTTTTTCTTTTCGAGTTTCTTAAGGAAAGCTTCCTCTCTTGACAAGGCTGCACCCTCCGTCGTACGCGCGTATTTTTTCCCTTGAAGATTCGAGCTCGGGAGCAGCAATTGCTTACACCGGACGAAGTATTTTATTTCGTATTCTCTCGATTCGCTTATTATCTGTCATGATCCATAGTTCGTACTTTTACGATTATAACTTTCCCCTTAGGTTCCCTTTCCGTTATTTATACAGGTCAGCTTCCTTTTCTTATGAGAAGTGCTTTTTGATTACTTCCTCTCCCGGTGTCCCGCTCGACTTTAAAATTCATTGTAGATTATGCTCCAGGCCCCCCCCCCGTCACCGTGCTGTCGTCGTGTTGAGGGAAATTCCTTTCCCATACGTCTGTAGCTTTTCAGCAGACACAGTATTCCCTTGCCCTGCCAAGCCACTGTTTCGGCTTTTCTGTTCCCTTTTCTCAGAGTCCCTTACAATGACAAATGCCGCCCTCTGATTTTTGAATTGCCTAATTGAATCAAGAGTACTCCCCCCATTGTTTACCTTTTTTTTTTTTTTCCTTTTTTTCTTCTTTTTCTCTTTTTTTTTTTTTTTTTTTTTTTTTTTTTTTATTGTTTTTTTTTTTTTTTTTAATTTTTTGCTTTTCTTTTTTTTTTTCGTTGTTTTTTTTTTTGATGAAGTACGCGTACACCAAAAAATTTTATGCGGATTTTTTTAGTCTTCCATGAAGCCTACGCGTACCTCCTCTCTCCCCCGACACATTACCGTTGGCTAGTTCCCTTTAGAGACGTATCCGCCATAGATCTACATCCATGACTTATATGGGTGTTAACTAAGTATATCGTGCTGTTTACGGACCTTACCTCACTAGCGCGCGTCATGTATTGGCAGCCCTAGCCCGAATAGTAGCACCCCCCCCACCCCCCCCCACCAACCCCCCACACCCCCACCCCCCCCCCCCCCCCCACTTCTGTGACCTCGCCCCCGCGATGCTTCGACCACCTCTCTAGCTGACCTTTTTTGCCGCTCGGCCTCGACGCCTCCCCCTACATAAGAGCCCGTTTTCAAGCTGCGTCATTACCCCTTGTGAGAAAGATTGCACGTGGTGTTGTTTCTTTCTGCTGTTCCCCCCCTCTAGTTGGGAAAGAGACCTGCTTCGATGGCTCAAAGATGGATCGCCCTCCCTTTTCCTGTGTCAAGCCTCGACTTGTATGTTATTTCCTACCACGCCCCCCCGGTTAGACTCGCGTGTCGTTCTTCTCCCGGTCTCCGTCTCCCTTCCTTTTCTTTTTGCTTGAAGGCTTGTAGAGACCCAGAGATTGGCACCTCCTTTCCTCTTTGCCCCTATAGAGTCCAGAGAAAGAGGCTGACCTCACTGCCCGCGAGTACCCATCTACCCTTTCCAAATTTTTCCTCATCTCTCGCTAGGGACCTTATGCCTAGCAACCCATTTCCCATCTCGTGCCCTTGCCTGGTTGAACCCCAATTAGGGCACTGCAGAGACGGTCCGCCTCCCACCCTCTCGACGGATAAGTGCCGAGGTCCTGAAGCCTTATGAGGTCGTGCTACACTTACAGTGTTTTGTGGTTCATTTATGTCAAGTGTCCTATTCCTTCCTTTTTCTATGACCTTCCCGCGAGCTCGCCCCATTCCAACTCGTGGCCGCTACGTCCTCTCCCCCAACCAACACCCCATCGTGTATGCCCCCCGCCCTCCCCTTCTCTTCAACACCCCCCCCCCCCCCCCCCCGGGTCCCCACTTTTTACGGTAGACCTGACAGATTGATTGATCACACACAGCGTGCAATCTTAACTCTGCAGACGAGTCAATGCGTTTGCTCAAATGTTGCGTCGTAGACGGCTATCCTATTTCTAGATTCCCCCTGCCACTTCTGTTTATAGGCCGATCTCTAAATTGTTTTTTTTTTTTTTTTTTTCTTTTTTTTTTGTTTTTCCCTTTTTTTTTTTCTTTTTTATTGTGGTTCAGTTTGGGGTTTTGTTTTTTTTTTTCTTTTGTTTTGGTTTTTTTCCCTTATTTGTGTTTTGGGTTTGCCCCTTGAACGTCAATCATCTGGATCCTTTCTAGCTACTTTTGGAGCAGGCGCGCGACTGGAGGCGCACTCCCAGTTCTCGCTCCGTTCGTCTACCTATTTAGCCCGGGCCCTTTGCCAGATTCCAGTTCTCCCACACAAACCCCCACACCCCCCTTCCCCCCCAACACACATGAATGGATCTTGTTCGAACACAATCATATTACGTGATTGCTGTTTTTCTAATTGTAGATGCCACTTACGCCCGGCGTCTGCCTTTAAATAGAGCTCCCCCAGTTCCCCGCGACATGAAGCTACTCCCCCTGAAGTGCCGTCTTGTTCCAAGTATGGGCACTAGTAAGGTAGATCGACCCTGCTATCCACCTTTACGTCTCCTCCCCCTTATGTCGACCGATACCCACGTCGACACTTTTGGAACTAATTAGCCCTCGCTTCTTGAATAATAGCTCGCATTCGGCCTCTATCTGCCCCCGCATGGTTAAGACCACCCGCTCCCCTCCCCCCCCCCGCAAAGGTGTGAACCTCCTCCCGGATTCTTTGATAATCAGTTTCCCATTTTTTACCAGAGTGATCCCCTCTACCCTCTACACACCCCCTCGGCACATCCCCCCCCTGCGGTCTCGAAATATGTGGTAAGCGGCGCTTCCCCTCCTTGGGTGGATTATTTGCGGTGGCTGTTCATTCAAAGAATATCCATGTAGTCCTTGTCTTCCCCCTCTCTCGCCTTTCACCCCTTTTCAGTCATCACACTACACTGTTCTCCCGGCTGACTGTCAGCAGGTGACATTACCTGACCCCATGCGAGACTGGAACTTTTTGTGCCTCCCAAGCGATCAGACGTGCGTCCCTGACCCTTCAGAATCTTTCCGTGTGAGTTCACTTCTAAATTCGCGAAAGACTTTAGATTCTCTTCGAAGTAATATCCCCCTTGTTCGATATGATTCTATACTTTTGCCTTCAGATCAAGAGCTGGCTTTCCTGGTTTTTGATATGCACGTCTAGGTCCCCGCAGCCCGACTCTTCGGGTGAAAGACCCGACCCCGCCCCCCCCCCCCCCCCGCCCCCATTCCTCTTGGGTTGGTGCCTGCAATAGTGCTTTCCTCGTCCCCGTCCTCCTATTAAGCCGAATTTTCTCTCAGCCGTCCCTCCCTCGCGGAGCGTATCTTGATACTGTCCGTGAATGTGGTTTTAGTTTTTTTTTTGGACGCTAACATCCCGAACCTCCAGTATAAGCCCCCCCCCCCACCCCACCCCCCCCTCACAGATCACCCTGCACTGATGAGGATGTTGATACGTACCTCCCCCCGTTGCACGATTTCTTTTTTCGGTCCCGAAACTCCCCCCCCACCCCCCCCCACCATCTGACAGCCTGTCCTGATAGCAAGGAGCCCGCTCCAGACCCCCAATCTCTCTAATCTAGATAGCCAAAGACACCATCATTACGTAAATAAGATCATTGCTTTCACCCCGACGGAACTGAGTGTGAAGGGCCCTTCGACCCAATTCCTCGTCTCGTTCCTCCCCCTCTGACTTCAGGTTCGTCCCCCACCCCCGGAAGTGCCCGCATTCTTCTCACAAAGGACCTCTTTCTTCCCTCCCTCGATGCTTCTAGAAGCCGCACCGTGGAATTATATTCTTTTTTCCGCCTCGCGGGTGGAGTTTCCGTGTAGCTATGTTCTCCCCGGTTGATGAGCTCGTCGACCGGTTTTGTTCCCTTGGTCATGGCTTGCACGCATATCCCATCCCTCAGTTTTTATTACGGGAGCTCCCTGCTTCGCCATACCCGTTTTTGGCCAGGCCCTTCCCAGTGCTCGTGTACTGAGCAGAGTCTGGTTGGAAGAGATGATGGAGTGTCCTCTTTCTGTCTTGAATATTTGACTCTTGCGTACTTGAGTTCCGTTAAATTGACGATTGCGCTTGCGATTGACGTGAGTGAGTTGACACCCACCCCCCCCCCCCCCCCCCCCCCCCCCCCCCCACCCCCCCCCCCCCCCACCACCCCCCCAACACCACCCCCCCCCCCCCACGCCTTTAATTCGGCGTCTCTTACTCTCCGGTAATTGGATAATAAATCTTCCCTACTTCCTTTTTGTGGTTAACGAAGAGCCTCGTTCTGTGCATCGTAAATCGTTAGTCCTTGTTTCTAAGCCACAGATGAAGACCGGACCAGCATTTCAGACCATGATTTCCTACTTGGTCGATCCATTCGTCCATCAACAGCCCCCACTGCCTTCCCCCCAAGCCCCCCACCACCCCACTTACCCAGAACCCCCTAAACTTTCCACCGCAACCATTCTTTCTCCTCCCCCATCGCCGCCACCTCCTGTTAACAGATCAGTAATCTAGTGCCAACTCTCAGCTCTTGGCTTATTTGCAATAAAATGTAGTGTCTATCATTTTCTTCCTAGTACCTCTGATCCTCTTAGTAGAACCAGGTGTTCTTAGGTTTGCATGATTGAGCACACACCCGCATTGCACCTCTCTCACTCCCGTATCTCCTTCCGAAACCTGTCCAGCCTACTACCCCTTTTCATTAGTGGAGTAGCCAACGACCACCCCTACCTGCCCAAGACCGGCATCCAGTTGCTCTGCGCACCCAGGTTATAGTTCTCGCTTACTTGCTTGGCACCGCTGCCCGATCCTACCCTGCCACATGAATAAGAGCTCTTCTTCCCTGCGGTCCGCCGACAGCCTATCTTCAATTTGACGTCCTCAGTCTCTTTACGAAACCGCACGCCTGTTTCGCGGCAGAGCTACCCTCTTGAGTTTTGCGGCACTTCCTCCCTACGCTAGCTAACGATCATCAGCTTTTTCCGGATCAGTCCTTCACGCGCCAGTCCCGCCTCAAAGATATAATGTTTTTTTCTTCTCTACTCGATACAATAGAATTCATCGTCACTCTTCGTCTCTCACGCTGTACTCCGACACCCGAGCCGATTACTCCGGTACGACACATTAAGTACCCAGAACTGCCGCTTCGTCATCCATGCGCCACTAATTCTCTCGGCCTCAGACACCCCCTTGTGGCCTTTTCCGCTTCAGTGAGTCTGCCTATAGCGGAAGTACCCCCCCCGTTTTTAAGCGAATTTCACGACTTGCAAATTGCACCCCTCGTTCCCTTTTTTTTTTCCTTGACAAGACTCACGTAATTTAGAAGCATTCCCCACTTCTCCATCTAATGCACGCACCTCCATCCCCCCCGCTCCTCTGCGTCGCAATTGAAATATCTCCTCCTCACTCTCCATCCTGTCCCTTCCCCACCTCTTAGGATTAATAGCATCTCCGTTGGCCCTTACTCCTCCCTCTGCCCTTGCTGGCACCCGGCAGATAACCAGATCGAGTTTATCATCTGTCAGAACGCCCCTCCACCCCTTCCCAATATGACCGTGTACCGTCCATTTTCCACGCCGATTCCCCTGTTTTCTTGTCGATGAAGCCTCTTCGCATCCATTGCACATTTTCGTTTCTTGGTCGCCTTTTTCCCCTTTTTTATGTCCGACGACTCAGACTTTTTTTTCCTCTATCACCCCTTTTTTTCTGTCTATCTGGACGCCACCCTGTGTACGTGCCCCCCCCGCTCCCTAGTGTAATGTAGTCAGACGCTGCATACCATGCCCCTATCAGATCAGTCCTTTAATCAAATCCATTCCCTTCCAGCCCACACTTTGCCGTCGCCATTTCCCGTATCAAGACTGTCGACCCGCTGCCCCGTGAAGAATTTCCCGTTCTCCTTTTTCCCGTAGCAATCGCTTCGGCTCCTTCCGTCACTCCGAGAGGCCCCTCTTAGACTCACTAGTACTACACCGTCGTGCCGTCATATCTGCTCTGAGTCTCCCATGAAGTTTTACCGAGAGTCTTAATCATCGATTCCCCTTTTCCCGTGTACCGCGAAGTCTCTGCGTTTCGTACTCCGCGCCAGTGCCCAGCCCCTAGACTCCCTCTGTCGTCATGCACGAATAGCAGACGAGTTATTATTTATCTGCCGACTGCGCCTCGCACCGGTTTTTTTCGAAGTACAGAGTTTTTTTTCCTAGTAAGACCCTCTGGCATCCCCAAGCTGTATGGCGATATGCCTCAAATCCCCCTGTCTTCGATGCGTCAATGAAGCGTCAGTTTTTTACTGCATCCTCTTCCCCGAAAAGATAGTAGACCCTTTTCTACGAATATTGATACACCCCCCAGTATTTTTATAAGGCCCACCCAAAAGATTATCATCTCTTTATAAGTAGTCAGCTTGACTTTACATGCAATCGACATCGTTTCCTGCTCCCCGACATCTATTTTTATAAAGTATTCTTTCTTCCGCCCTCTCGCTCCACATCGCTACTTTTATAGGCGCACTCTAGATCCTTTTTAAATTCACCTCTACCTTTTCGATTCTCTCTTTTCCTCCCTATTTTTCACTTTTCTGCTCCCGTTCTTTGTTTTTCACGAAACTGCCAGGCAAACTTTTTTCCCGCTCGTATTTTGCTCATGTCGTCGCATTGAAAGATATTCACTTTTAGGCCTCCAAGTCTCTAATGGACACCCATCTAAAGTTTCATCGCTCTCCAATGTGGCGCCGCAACCCCCCCATCGCCCCAATTTTTTACAGGCCTATGAACACCAAAATGCTGAGCATCTGTCCACTTATTGTCGGATGACATCCTCTTTTTTTGTTGTTTTTGTCCCCAGCATAGTTCCCTTGCGCCACAACTCGATAAAACGCGCAAGGTCTGCTTTCTCTCGTACTTTTCTTCACGCTGCTGTCGCAAAGACCCACAGTACTTCTTTTTTTCGGGTTGTTTACGTCGAGCGCTTAGGCCCCGTATTTCTGTTAGACATGTGTCCCATTGCGGAAAAGTTCCCCTGTCACCGTATTTATTGTTTTTGCTCGCCTGCATACCGAGTACTTTGCGTCTGCCCCGCTCGAGTAGGGGGTCGGTTGTGATAAAAGCTGTTAATCCCCCCCCCCCCCCCCCCCCACCCCCCCCCCCCCCCCCCCCCGTCCGGTGACCCGTTCGCCTAGGTCAATCCAATAGGGTTCTCGGCTTTGTGTCGGTCGTAGCTGCGTCGCCTTTTTGTAATGAAAATATGATGTAGAATATTTTATCTGTTCGTTGTGGCATAAATATCTTTTTCATTATACGAGATTCCCCTCTTCTTGCTTTTTCTTTTACACGTAGATGCCATTACGGAGCTGACTACACTATCTGCAGTGAGAAAAGAGGAAGATTGTTTTGCTCCCACCCCCCGCAATCCCCCCCCCCCCCCCATCCCCCCCCCCCCCCCCCCCCCCCCCCCCCCCCCCACCTTGTCACCACCCCCACCACCCCCCCCCCCCCCCCCCCAGACACCACCGTCCCTCCCCCCCGCCCCCCCCCCCCCTCCCGAGACCCCCCCCCCCCCCCCCCCACTGCCCCGTTTGTCCCTTACCAAACTGACATATCTGCAAGTTACCGCCCCCCACGTTCCCTATCCCAGTCCAGAGCGGACCCCCCCCCAGAGTCTATTCAAGATCTGGATCCCCTCCGTCTCCTCAGAATTACGTCTTACTCGTTCCCCCCTTTGCATCGCGTAGGATCCTAGAGAGACTTGTACGTAGTACTCGTCAAACCCTAAAGTTGACAGACGCCCGTCGTGTTATCCTAGAGGGAGCAGAAAGGCCTCCTTATAGCGTTAAGTCTAGGGAAACTTAGTTTCACTCTTGTGCGACCCATTGGTGTCGACATGCAGTTTCGAATAGATGTCTTCCCCCAGGTTCTAAGGCACAACGATTCCCCTCTCGTCCCGTTGCTTCATTCGAGATATCCAGGACAGACCTCCCTCAGTAGCTACTATGCGTCGTGACATGCCTCCCTCCCCGTCCTTTTTCGTCTTCCTATCTTGTGCCTAATGCCCCCAACCTACTCGTGAAAGTCCCACCGTTAGTGTAGGCGGCAAACAATTTTCATAACTTTGGTTTTTTTTGTCTGTTCTATCTCTGCTCCGTCTTTCAACAGCTACGTAGTTGACTGCTTTCATGTCCCCCTATCTTCTCGGACCCCCACTTCTAAGAGATTTCAAGCGCATACGTGTCCGTGATTAACGTTTTCCGCTCTTTTGTTCTTTTTAAGATCAGTTTTCCCTCCACGCTCAATGGTTGCCAGCAACCTCTTTATAGAGCAAGAGGGAGCCCGCTGTTCCCCTTCACTTAGGCTTACTCTTTATAAGGAGTAAAGCGTAACGCGGGCAGCCTCTTTCTGACTTCTCCTATTCATCTACGACTCATGTTTCCGCCCCCCTGTGGCAAGCGTCGCTCCGTTCTTTACGAGCAATCGCCATCGCTCCCCCTGACATAGCAGAAACTAGAACAGTCCCCGAACCGCACTTTGTCTTTTTTTTTTTTTCTGCCACAAGTCTCTCTCAGTCTTACCTCTGTGAGGAAAGTGACTGGTTGTTATTACTGTTGTGATAATACGTGGCAGTCTTCTTTTTCCTCCTCTTCTGAATGTCAAGCAGCGCGTACTAACTCTTGACATGTTTCGGTGTCCCGTCTGTCAGTGCTACTCTCGTCCACTGAAGCTGAGCGCCGATGTCGTTTTGTTTTTCTCGACTCTAATACGCTCGTCTTCCTCGACTCTTACGATGTGCCCACTCGGCTGTCGATTCATTCGTTCGCCATCCCTTTCACGCCATTCCTCTCTGCTGTGAGAATCCCAGTTTTTTTTAGCTTAGTGTTTCGACGATTCCCCGTCTTTATGTCAGATTCGTACTGTTGTCTTCCGCCAACTCGAGCCGCTCACGCACCCCCCCCTTATCTACCAGCCGCCAAGAACATGCCCGCTTCCACCTTTTGCCGACCCCCCAGTAGTCCCCTTATGGAGAGTTTATCTGCTGACCTCCAATTTCTTTACTTCCCCTTGGCACTGTTTCTGCCCTTGTCCAGAGAGCTAGTTTCCCCGACAAAATCTTGAATCTAGTCTCTTTTCATCCTTCTCAGAGCTCTTTTCTTTCCCTCTGCTTCTCTTTATTACACTCTATATCTTTGGATTCTGTAAAGTCGGTTTACTTGATTATGACCCTCCCCCCCCCCCCCCCCCACCCCCTCGCTTCTGTCATTTTGCTTTTTGATGCTTTTTTCTAGCTGCTGGTTTTTTTTCTGAGTAGAGCGCTTTCCGCTTCACCGGTCTAAACATTGACCTGCTCCATCCCCCCCCCGTTTAGCCGTGCGACCCTTCCATTTCTCAGGTATTCTTCCCCAACCTCACCGTTGTTCTAGTTCATTTCGGCAGATTGACACCTGCTGTTTTGTTTTCGACCTTGTTCGTGATTCTTGCAGATTAAGCCAAATACTGACTTAGGACCGTTTTCTTTTAGACTTCTAGCCTCTTCCGTATCTTTGATACTATTGTCGCTTGTCCGAAAACGTTCATCTTGTCCTGACTCAGACCCAGTTTTGTTGCGACACTCAGGTTTTTTTTTTTTTTTAGGATTTTTTTGTACACCTCTTCTTACGAGCTCTATCCCCAGTGGGCCCCACATCAGATTGTCCTTCTTTGAACGCCCGTATGCTGGACGAGCGCTGTCGACTAGCAGCCGATGGCGCATTATTCCACCGTTCCCTGATTTTTCCGACTACCGAGCCCACCCCGAGCCGTGCACGAGTAGAAAGCCTGACCAGTTACGAAATTTTTTCCCCGCCGTAGTCTGCTTTCTCACCTGCTCTCCTATTGCGAAGTGTAGATTGTACTTAGTACTGATATTTTTTATGACTTTCGATTCTCTCTTTAGTTTGTACTCTTTCCTAATTAGAGTAGAGAGCCCCCCCCGCAAGAAAACATCTCTGCCCGTTCCCCTTTTTGCCGTCACTACTCTTACCGCGGGACACTCCAGTCAACTGTTTTTCCATCTTTGCACGAGTTCTCGTCTTGATTCCAGTCGGCCCTGACCGACCCGTTTTTGCAGCATTCATTCAGCCGAGACCGCCAGCAGCCCCTTGCGCCCGGAGAATCTGTAGCAAACGCGGCCGATTGCAAGGTCGAGTCAGTGCACTTTCAACGCCTGTAGCGCTATGACATGAATGGACCTCCTTGACAGTCCTTTTCTTCAGCAAATGCAAACTGTATTTTCCTGCCTATCTCTGTCCCCAGTTCTCTCCCGCTTTCAGCCTCTCATCCAGAACACCCCACGCCACCCTTCGTCCACCACAGCGACTGGTGCTTCGCCGGATTATTCCCTCCTACCTCTTCACATCTCACTCGTCTTCGTCGCGGCCTACAGACTCGACGAACTGTCCTTCCAATGCCGTTGCCTTCTTTTGCACGTGATAGCGTGACCTATGCGGGTCGTTATTGTCCCCCCGATTCGGCAGGGGTGATGGGAGCTCCCCCCCTGGCAGGCCATCAGTCCCTTCCACCCGCATATCCTATCTTCTAGGTATCCTTCATGTCCTTCTTTTTTTCCAGGTTCGCATCTGTAGAGGTCCTCGGTCCTTTTGATGAGCAGATTACGCCCCTTCCCCCTAGACTCCTTTGTCTCTATCCCCCCCTTCTGATTTGCTCTCCCCCCCAACATCAGCTTGGACCCTTCGAAATTGTTCGGTCCCGACCCCGCACCTTCTTTACCACGGCCCCAAACCTTGTGCCGATGCAGCAGGTAAATTCCCCCCCCCCATCTGTCGAAAAATCCTTCCGTCACGGTGCTTTTTCCCTGACCGCAATGTAGCCGGTCTTCTTGTTCGGTTTTCCCTACCCCAGCGATCTAATGGCTTTTTTTGTGGCCTTCCCCTTCTACCTTGAGCCGATTGAGAGCACACCCTCCGACGGGTATGCCCCTGCCGTTCAAGCTCACAAACCATGTTCGCTGTCGACGTTCAAATAGTCGCGCGCTCCCTAGACTTTATGGAACCGATGGTCGACAGTAACCTATGTTTCTTCTTTGACCCCCCGGCTTGCGAGCGCATCCGCTGCGTATAGCAAAAATCCGTGTTTCTCCCCTTTCATCGGCACTGCTATATGTGCTACCCTCCTAACTTGTTGATTGCCCTTGGACCGCGGCTCCTGTTCGTACTCTCGACCCGTTGTTCCGTTATGAAGCCGTCTGTTCGACATAAGCTCCTCCCCTCCAGGCCCGCCCGAATTGCCCATTTTCCTTTTTTTCCTTCTGACCTCTTTCCCATATGGTGCATCCGTTTTGACTGTCTTATGACTCCGTTTGTGTGCCTTTCGTGTCCGCACTGCCTGCCTGCTCATTTTTCACGATGTCATTTTTTCTGGTTGCCTTCCCCTTGCCCCATCTCGCCTCCGTACTGTTTCACTTTCTTCCATAGCGTCGCTTTTTTTTCTGTTATGCCTTTAAGCTCCCTGACCCGTGTTAGACTGCGCGCATTTAAGCAAACGATTCGGATCGCTCCTTTATGGATGTCATTTTCGTGTTGTGGTTCGCGGTGACATCCAAGGGTAGCTTCTCGAGGGCCGTCCGCCCCTGTTCCGGTTTCACACTGGCAAAGACCGACTTCCTGACAACCTTTTATGCTTGTCTGCTCGGTCGCTTCGACAGCCTTTCTCGCTACGTTTTTGCCCGTCGTTTTTTTTTTCTCTTTCCCCAACCAACGCCTCTCCTTTTGGCCGATGAATAGTAGTCTCAGCTGTCTGTATGTCTGTTGCTCCCTTTTAACCTGTACTACAGCTCCTGTGTTCTCTTCGTTTTAGCCGTTTATTCCATTAACGCGAAGTTTTACCCTTTTTCATGGCCTTTGGGACCCCACTTGAGACCCCCCACCCTTTGCGGTTCTGCCCCTGTTGTCAACGGTTCAGGATACTTTTCCTCTATGGTCGAAACTTGGCTCTTTGCGCTAAGACACCCCCTTGATTCCACCCTCATTTTATCAGGGAACCTCCAGGGGTCGCGTTTTCTAGTCCCCCTCTACATCAGTTTTTCCGCCAGCCGGTCATTTTGATTCTGCACTCCGGTTCACTTACAGTCCGGCATCGACGAGGATCCGTTCTCTGTTCTTTGGTAGACGGATTCCTGGAGAGTAACTCTTTCCTAGACTAAGTACCTTATTTCGCAATACTCTCTGCTCATGGGTACCAGCGGTTATACGAAATAGGATTCCATGACCAGACCCACCGTGATTTACGCTCCAGGGAAGCCACACTAACGTGAGAATAATGCACCCCGCCCCAATTGGAGATAGATGACTGCTTTTCCCTTGCTCTGTTAGACCCTGACTTAGAGATCTCCCGCTTTCTTAATTAGTATACCTGTTCGCTTTGTTTTAAGATGTTCTGTCTCTTGGCTATACGACCGTGCTTGTTATCCAATGCCGTTCAGCCTGTCATGCAATCTTTAGCGCTTAGTAACGTGACGGTCAGAAAGTCCAGTAACAGATTTCGGGTCGCTGAGGCGAACCTCTTTTCTAGATACCATCGAGCAAATCCATGTGGCTCCAAGCAATTGTCCACATATCCCCCGGGTTTTGCAATGAAGCACCTTAGTTACCAGCAGTCTTCCCTTGATCCCCTCCCGTTCACCCCCTAACCCACGGTAAACGAAGACCCCCCCCCCACAACCGACACTTATCCCCCTCCGCCTATCCCACCTCCCTGGCCCTTCATGTCAGATACAGTCATTATTGAGACAACTTTTCAATCCGTCCTCCCCATTTTCGGAGAGTTTTGTCCCACTGACAGAAGTTGGTATTTAACGACTGATTAAGTTTTAATTGGACAGCACCCCCCACTCCAGATTTTCCCTCATTTTGTAATAACCACCATTCTTGCACTGGACCCTCCTTTTCCCCTACCGTCCAAATGTACATTTTTCAATCAGACTTCGGGCCCCCAACCTCTGCAAGGGCTTGAAACATCCTTCCTGTGCTACGAGTTTCTCCCTTTTCAACCAGGCTCTTTTTACCACACCTACATTAAGCCTTTTGCCCCATTCTATACAGGCGTGATAACGCCTTTAGCCCGTTGCAGAGTCAACCCCTTTTTCCTCTTCCTTTCTGGTCGAGCAATCCCCCCCGCCCCCGAGTTGAGACTTCCCACTGAAGGCAGCTTCGACACATTCGAGAATGGTTCATGATCTCTCCCATCATATGCCATACAGACCACCATTCGTTTTATAACCACTTGTCCGTCGACACCGGACCTATCCCCGTCCTCATTATCCTTTTCAGCAAGACTTTGCAAGATGATATTGTGCCCCAGGGTATAAACGAGTCATTTGAATGTTCCCTTCTATGGTTCCATTTCATGACAAGTCTTCCCTCCTAGAGCTTTTAAGGGCAACCAGAAATAGGATTGGAATTTGAAACCTCATCCCAGCCTTTAGCTTTAGTTCTATTCCCCATGTCCTGCCCCGATGATTCTGACGCGTGCCATTCGTAATGTAAGAAATACGCGAGGTGTTTCTCACCCCCCACCCCCCCCCCCAGCACCCTCATCACCATCTTTTCAGCGCGCACGCAAACTCACTTACTAGGGACTGCCCGTTATATTACCCTTCCCTTTGTGTCTCCCCACTTTACCCCCTTTTTTAGTATGCGGTCTTTCATATCCTTTACGTCTTTTCCCTACGTTCCCCGTCCTTCACACGAAGTCCTTACGTTTACGAATGTCCTTTTTCAGCCACTGGTCCCCTGTTCTCTGGAAGTACGTTTCCTAACAAGCACTCTCGTGGTCATTCCCACCAGTGTTTTTATCGAATGGGTTGTGGTTCTAGTCTCCTTTCCCCTCTTCCCCCCCCTCCTTTTCTTTGATTTGTCGTTTGGCCGCCCGCGGATCTTTCTTAGGCCTCTGTGATCGAGAGCGACATGCAATCCTACCTTTCTCTGAGTAGGTCTCGTTTTCCCTCCCAGCTTCTCTTTAGTCGGGGTTGGTGACGAGGCTGTATTATCAGACCATGATCTCTGGACGTTCCAAGCTTTCCGTCCCTTGCGTGACCCCCCTGCTAGCTTCAAGCAACTCCCCCTAGTTTGTGCTTTGAAACTTACCACGTTCCTTCCTTTACCTCTAAAGCCTGATGTTCTGGCTCCCGACGTATCCTCGCCAGTTTTCGAAAGCGTATTGTTAGCAACTTCTCTTATGCTTATCCAGATGACCGAGTGCCTGTTGTGTCCCTATCGATCTTCATCGGAGATTCCGGTAGGTTGTTTTCACCCTTTGCACCCTGACGTCTTTTCACGATGTGGTCTTCTTTTTCCGTCACATTTGGTACACCGCCCCTCTCAAATCCCTATTTTCTCAATTAACTGTTTCAGCACGGTATTTTCGAGGCCCCTACTCGCAGTGTTATTTGATGACTCTGTACCCCTTTCATAGTCTTCTCACACCCCTTTTAGTCCCAACGACCCCATTTTTGCACCTTCCCCGTCACTCTCCTAGGTCCTCCCCCCCTGTCCCACGCCGCCTCACGCCCATTTTCATTTTAATAGTGTTTCCTTTGTCCAGAGTAAGACCCAGAGCGGCGGACCCTTTACGCATTTCTGATTTTTTTATAAACTCTTCCATATCCCGTGTTAGAGCTCCTACCTTTATGTCAGCGATCTTTACTCTCTTACTCTTCACGTAGTCCGACGCATAGGTTCATAGTATATTCCTCCGACGCCCCCTTGGGCAGTTTTCCCTGCCCCTTTTTCATGCTTCATAGTTTTCCCCGTCCTGCATCCCCCCCCCCCTATTCTTTTTTCTTTTTTTTTTTGTGGGCACTCATCGATTCTGGTAACTTAGCTCTGTCCCCTGCTTATTCCACCCCCCTTGACTCCCCTTCAGGATTTGTTTTCACTTGTTTCCGAAGCGCGCTTCCGGAATCATGTATTTCTTATAGTTGTTTGCGCTTACCTATCCCGTGCAGTCCTCCTACGGCGCCTCTCGTTTCTCCTTGTTCACACTAGGGCTTTTTAGTTCCCCTTAACAAAGTGGGTCTAACTCCCCACCACGAACTAGCCCCACGTAGCCTTCCGAACTCAGTACCACGGGTCTTTTCTTGTGTATCCCTTTTTAACCCAAATACTCAGGGCCACGTACGCTTTTTTGCCACCCTTCACAAATTTTTTCCCGTCCCCTTAATTCCACTTACCCAGAACGTGTGGACCCGACTTTCGGGGACACCTTAGTCAATGATGCAGCGTGAAGTCGGCATCGTTACCTTTTTTCCCTGGATTTCAATCTCCTCCATCTCATCGCGGTCCCCCCGAACTACGTGGAAGATTGTAAAGGCTGTCCGTGTTCATCCTGTCCAGCTGTCTTCCACTTGACAATATCGGAACGTCTCGTGCAGCCCAGCATTTTTTTCCTTATCACGAACCCTCTGGCTCTTTTCCTTTACGCTATCTCTTTCCTTTTGACGACTTTGGTCCCCCCAAGCTAGAAGTGAATTTCTTGAAACCCCACTAAAACTCCCCTCGATAGTTCATCGATCGCTGGATCGTATAGTTCTGATGATTTTCCCTGCCCCCACCCCCCCCCCCCCCACCCCACCCACCCCCACCCCCCCCCCACCTCCCCCCACCCCCCCCCCCCCCCCCCCCCCCCCCCCCCCCCCCCCCCCCCCCCCCCCCCCCCCCCCCCCCCCCCCCCGCCCCCCCCCCCCCCCCCCCCCCCCCCCCCCACCCCCCCCCCCCCCCACACCCCCCCCCGGAACTTCCTGAGAATCTCGAATCACCCCTATCGCATCTGCCACCCGAACGCACCTTGGTTTGGCGCGGCTCCCCATTCTGGGTTCGGCCCCTTTTTTTGTGTGTTTTTTTTTGGTTTGTCTGCTTCTCCCTTTTCAAGCTGGCGACCCCCCCACTCAGCGTTACCCCCACCCCAAGACGTCCCGTCTCTCTGCTGTACTACTTATCCCACCTCTCGCGCGAAGTGCCCCAGAAATTATAGCGAGCGCGCTATGTTGAACCATCCTGCTTTTTCTCGACGACTTAGACCCCGGAGTGGATCAATACTTGACTAAAGCCGATTGTGTCCGTCCCCAAGTTGCTGTCCGAGAATTAGAAGAGTCCCACCCGGCCCGTTGGAATGTCCTCCCCCCCGTACAGAACGTGTTTTTTAAGTGATTTTGTCTACTTAAGTAGTTGATGTCTGAACTGACTTTGCCCTCTCGGACCCCCCCATGACACCCCTCTTCTCCTGAACTGCTCCTTTGCTACCACGTTTTCCCGTATGGCCATAACGCTCGCTTATGTAAGGACATAGCTATGACCGTTCCTGACGAGTATGATTCCCCCCCTGATTTCCGATGGGTTCCTTCCCCGGGATCTTCCGAGACGAGGTAAAGTAGTCTTTCCTCGAGATTTCTCTCAAAGTTGCGATCTCTTATTTTCCCGTTCCTGCCAACTTCCGCTTGACACTTACTCGTTCCATTGTTCAATTGCTTCGCGTTTTTTTTCTCCTAGATATGCTGCTGATCAACTTTGTAGAAGTTCACGATCGTGTCAGAGTTTTTCGTCCTCTAGACGAATCATTTCATTCCACTTCTTTCTTGTTGACAGTTGCATTGAAGGCTTTCACCCCCCCCCCACAACCCCGCCCCCCCCCCACCCCCCCCTCCGCCCGAACCCCTTGAGTGCAGCAAGGCAGCATGCTGGGCACAGGACCCTTTTACCCTTCCTCTTCGATCTTTTTTCGTCTGTATCCCCCCGGCTGATGGAAATAAGCCTTTCGGATGACGATTCTGTTTTTTTTTTTTTTTCTTTTTTTGTGGGTTTGGTGTGGGTGTGTTTTATTTTTCACAATAGCACATCATTTCTGGTTTTTTCACCAGAACTTCCCCTGGCTAAACATTCGTCCGTTCCCCCCCCTTTTCTAAGTTCTCTGCCCAGTGGTGATCCCGAGTTTGTTGTTCGTGTGTCTTTTTTAGCCCCGACCCCAAAGATACGTCTTTCTCCCCTCCAGTAGAATATGGCATTAGTAACTGTCCTAAGAGATGTCTTTTTGACACGCTCATGATGTTTCTCTCTGTTGCCTGTTATTCTCCTTTTCTATATGAACAGATCCCCCGGAGTCTATCTTCCTCCATGAACATTTTTAGGGAGTTCATACCTGTAGGTTTCTTCGGGAGACTTTTGCTTGCTTTTAGTCAGGCGAATGGAATACATGTAACTGAGTCAGCGTTCCCCTGAT
>Ga0179591_1358828_pt1 | contig 22928 bp, 20 predicted proteins | sample CZOMad2_1_08_16f_FD_182891 | JGI IMG/M metagenome (GOLD analysis project Ga0179591, IMG submission 182891) | Vadose zone soil fungal communities from Angelo Coast Range Reserve, California, USA - CZOMad2_1_08_16fungal (PacBio error correction) | ecosystem: Environmental > Terrestrial > Soil >... | reverse complement strand
GGTCCATCACCGCCACGGTCCCTAACCCCACTCTCCAAGCCCCCAAGACCCCGACATCACGGCGTTCTAAGAGAACTAGCACGATCCACACTCTGACCCTTTGGCGGCCCCACTATCTACCTTACTGGTTTGTCCTCCCACTCGTAAGTCTTCGAGAAGACTAAAAAGTGGTCGACTTTCTTATCCTTTTCTCGTTATATTTTTCTACTTGACCCCCAGGTCTCTCCCCTCGAGCCTTAGAAATATTGCCAAGTGGCTCACCCTAGGACAGACCAGCTTCCCTCTCTCCCCCTCATCGCCCGGTTTACTCCTTTTCTCCGGACTGACGATCAATTTACGGTGAGAGCGAGCGAGGCCGTCCCTCGGCCACAAGACCGCTCTTTAAGCACCCCCTCGTCTACCCGTTTTCAGACCCCTTATGATCTCCCCTTTCTCTCGCCCTATTTGCCGAGGGGTTTGGGCGATAACCCCGGACGTGGACTTCCCCCTACCAGTCAGCCCAATTTTTTTCAGAGAAAGCTTGTCACTTAACTCCCTTCTCTAACCAGATGCCTTCGAAAAGAAAGACAACAAGGAACGACTGTGTGTGGGGCACCAGATCACCTCAAATTTCCTACTTCTTAAAGACCATTTCTTCTTTCTTAGACCCGATTTTTTTCTCCTCTGGGCTCCACGTTCTGGAGGATGGCTCTCTTCAACGCGTTAAGATGACATCCCCCCTCCCCACTCACTTTCTTTTTTGAGGCCCTCTACACTTTTATTTTTGCAAGACACGGATAATGTAGATGATGGGTTGTTGTGATGGGCAGATTTTATCACTCTCACGCCCCAGTCCCTCTTCCGTGTCCCCCCTTTTTTTCCTGGTGAATCCTTCGAAGATACCCGGCGCGAGATGTGTCTCCTCGGTCTGGAGATAGACTTTTCGCGGCGTATTTTTTTTCAGTTAAAGGGCCCTCTCCCGCGTCCAGGGATAGCCGCCCGCCTTCGTCTCTGCCCCTCGATCCTATCTTCTAAGCAGATTTTTTCTTTCCTCATGCGAGATAAAATCGGCTAGTACCTTTCGGAGGCCTTTTTTAAGCCCGCTAATGATTCCCACTCGTATCTTGGATAGGTGCCCTACCCCAATTCTTTGTCTCTTCCTTTCTCGTCCGGAACAGTATCCCCGGTCGGACACTTAGTGAGGCATGCCAAACGACTGAATTTCCCTCCCCCTCCCTTGTCCAGACCCCCCCCCCCCTTTTTCTGACCGAGATCTGTGCGACCTTTCTTCTCTTTTTTATTTAGAAGAGGAGCAGATTCTCCCGGAAGAAGTAACTGCAGATATGGTGAGAGTCCGTTGTCCCTGCATCCCCGGGACCTTTTTTCCGTACCTACCCCTTACAAGAGGTGTTCTCGGTGTAAGGTTCATGGTTCTGCCGGGATGTCTCTTTTTAAGCGGTAATGCTCGGAGTTCGTCCTCAGCGACGTTTGACTTGGTTCGTCCCCTTTTCCCTTTTGCGTATAGATAGTGAAGGAAAGTGGATTCCACCCCATTTTTTATCACTCTCCGCAGGATAAGGGTAGTTGTAAAATGATAGAAGAGAGGATCTATATATACCCGTTGTGTTGAGATGAATAAGAGATTCCTTTCTTTTAGTCCATTCTCGAGGCTTTTTTCCCGTTCGGTCACTCTTTCCCCTTTCTCTTTACCCCCCTGAGCGACCCTCCCCTCCATCGATGCAAACTCACCCCTTAGTCTCTTATATTCGAGAAGTAGAGTTCGGCGTTTTATGGAATTATTTCGTTTCTATTCTTCCCCGCCTACTTCTCTCAGGTCCAGCTCTCTTTTATATAGAAGCCCCGAGAAGGGAGGAGTACTCCCATCCTTTGCGTACCTTGTGGTTGCGAATCTAGGAGACTAGGATGATTACCAAGATTCTTTAAGCCGTTTTTTGCTTTCGCAAACCGCCTTCCTCTCCGCTCTCGACGGTCTTTTGTAGGGAGAGCTGTTCTAAGAAAAAGCACTATGGTCGGACGATCCAGGGCTCCAAGCTCCTTTTCTTGTTGACGTTTTTTAGAGCCCTTTTTTCATGTTGCTCCCCTGCTGTTGCTTCTTTGCCCCTCCCCCCGTCTGAGGGGGGCAGGTTGGTTCGTCCTCGCTGCGGCTGCTAGCGTACCTTTCCGAGATACGGTTCTTTTGTTACTTCGACGTCAACTACTCCCTCCTCGTTTTAAGTCGCCCCTCGACTTTCAGAGAGGAGCAATGCGCGCCGCGACCGTGAGCACCCTGTCGTCAGCCAGTTTTTTGTTCACAACCTTCTAGTAATTAAATTCTCCGCCCTACCCAAGCCATTTTTCGCTACAGGTTCCTTGAGAGATACTAAGAAAGGGGTCGCTTTTGACGCTCAACTTGTTTCGGTGCAATGGTGGCATTTTCTTCCTGGCTACTTTCAGTTTTTAGGACCCTCGTCATCAGGTGTCTCGATTCTTTTCCTTCCCTTTTTCTTCTCCCCGGTAGGAGACATGCTTGCTTTCTGCGTCATAGATAGCCGAGTTCTATTCCTTAACCCCCCTATCAGGTCGAGTTGGGAGGGTCCCTTTTTTTTCTTTGGTTTAGGGCACATTCAGGCGTACGGATAACCCACCTTTCTAGGTCTTTCGCGATTCTTTATCAGCTTTTTATAATTCCCTGGTTATTTTCACCCCTTTGCACCTTCCTGTTTTAGATTTCGGGACCCGTCTGAACGCTTTAAGAGGGAGTCCCTAGAGTTTTGGGAGCGGATTGGTTTTTCCTTTTTCTTGCTGCCGGAGATTCTGCCGGAGCATGATAAACTCCTCTGGGCTCTAATTAAGGAGCCACAAACCATCCTCTCCCGAAAAGGGCTCGATTTTTCTTTGATCAAAGATGGGGTGTTCGTACCGTGTCTTCGAAAAGTTTTCTTTTTCCCCCCGTTTCGTGATCCTGCGCGTCTTCCCCTGCGCGTTTCCCTCAAGTTAGGAACACGGCGAGTACCGAGTTCAGACCTCTTCGTTTTTCTCGACTACCCTGACTGACAGAGGGCCGATCGCAAGCGAGGATGGGATCGTTGAGTTGGTCGCCTCCATAGTATTCTTTTTGTCTTAGTTAGCTCTCCTGATTTTCGACGTTTGTCTTAGTCTTTTTGCTGCGCTTTCCGAGGAGGAGTGGTTGTTCCCGGGCTCGTGGTGCCTTTGACCATAGCTGAAAGGCATGGTAATGCACCCATCGCCTCCCTCTTTTTGTATGGTCAGTTCTACTTCCCCTTTACCCTTTTGCGTCCGCAGGAGGTCTTCCGAAAAAAGTCCCGGGTCCACGTTGTCGCGTATACCTTTCGTGTATCCCTTCCCAAATCTTTCTATCTTTGGTTCTCTCTTTTCGATTGCTCCAGATCTGAGTCATCTCGACTCCTACGTCGGTGATCGTTGAGTCGCTCCCTTCCCCCTGATGATCCTCTTTTGCCCCCCTTATGAGCTACTCACCGTTTCGACCCCCCAGACCGATCCGCCGGTTTTTTTAACACTTCCCCCATTATAAGGGAGGTCTCGACCCCGAGCTTCCACCCACTTTTTCCGCGATCTTTGCCCGCTTCCTCTTGACCTCGGCTCCGCCAAGAGACATCGCATAAGGGGAACCCCCGGACGCCGCACAGTTTTCCCCTCTTTCCTTTTCAGTTTTTTCCCGAAAATTTCGAACTTTCTGCCGACTATGCGGCGCTCTTCGGCAAGAATCCCCTTTGTTTCTGTGCAAATCGAAATGATTTAGACGTCTTCTCTCTCTGCCTCTTTTTCCCCTTTAGGAAGGTTTCTCTAGCAGACATCGTCCTCGAAACGTGCGGCGGTGCTGCCAGCCTTCCTTACCAGGTGCCCTCTGGTTTTGAACCGTCCCCCCAGAGGAGAGACGATGTAAAAACATCGCCCTCTCCTTCTCTTAGGAGCCCTTCTGGGACCTCTCGTTTGACGTAGAAGAGGTTCTTTCATTCCCGTGTTGTTGTGAGAGCGCTCCCAGGCGATTCTTTCACAGATGAGGTCTTTCTGTCATTTCTCCAGAGTCCCGAAAGGATTTTGGATAATCGAAATTGGTATTTTCTTTTCAGTCCTTTTGTAATTTGGTGCCCCGATTTAGTTTCCGCAGCAGCCTTTTTCGAGTCGCGCTTCTCCCCCCATCCCCTTCTTAAAGATTTTTATCCGTCGACCCCTTTCTGCTCCCGATTCCTGGGACAAAATGGGAGTCCATTCTTTGATATCGCGCGCTATGCATTCTTTCTCTGACATGCGTAGAGAGCCTTAGGCTTCCGGCCCTCTGTGGACCTGTGTTTGTTTCCCCCGCTATCCCTTTCAGCTCTCTTTCCCTCTTCGGCTTGCTGGGCCGATCGGTGCTGTCCGAGTTTGACTCCTTGAAGGACTTTGGTGAAGCCACTCAGGCTGCGTCTTTCTCCCTTGATTGTGCTTTCCTTTTTCTTTTGTTCGTATGGACCGGGACATAATTGGTTCATGTCCGCCGAACCCGAGCTCTTCCCTCTATTCTCCTATCTTCGCGCAGAATTCTCCTCTATCCACTGTTGCTGAGTTTTTTTTCCTGGATCACCCCCCGCCATCTTTACCCCTTGAAAAGGCGTGACGTTTCTTATTTACTACTGCTGAGGGACGTTCCCAGCTATCAGTGATGTGGCAAATCCGGCTCTCGCCTGCGATGCGCGAAATGCATTTGTTCGTCTGTCATCAGCTAAACGAGACCCTATTTCTTAACCTCTCGCTAGTCCCTTCTGCCAGCAAAGAACTCCCCTACCGGAGGAGGTAGCAAACACCAGACTCTCAACACTGATGACGATAGTCAGGACCCTTAGATAAACCTACCCCGGTACTAGTGGGCTAGAATCGCCTCCCTTCCTCTCGATACCGATAGGGCGCAATAGTGGAGTTCGACTGGAGTATTTCTTGAACCTTCTCTTTTTCCTTTTCCGCTGACCCCCCGTCGAGCGTCCCCTTGCCACGGGCTCCCACAGGAAAAACAGAGCGCATTCCGTCTCGAGTTACGCGATTTTTTTCCAGGATTCTCTTTCACTAAACCTGCGTTATAGAGATTTCTATTCCTTGATGAAGATAAGGCACGACATTTCCAGACCCCGACCCCCCGACGACCCCCCCCCCCTCCCCCCAGGTCCAGCCTATCCTCAAGGTTCTCGTGAGATCCCCCTTTTCTTTCTCGAAGATCTCCCGTGGCCTAGACATTGTAGCCAAAGTACTGGCAGCCCGCTAACTTAGGAAAGTCATGGTTTCATCGTCCAGACTCCAGTCTAAACCCCGCCTGGCGATAACTTTTTTCCTCCGCCGTATAGGTTGTCACATATCAATTCCTTGGACGTTTGAAGGATGACCTCCTCCCCTATCTGTCTGGACGAGGTTTGGGTGGGGGGAGATCTCTGCAACCAATAGGATAAACGAGAGGAGTATTGATTAGGAGCGATACCCCTCTCTCCCCCCTTTCCAACCAATTTCCGAAACTTTCGTTTTGAGGGAATACTTTCCCATTTTATTCACGATCCTTGACTCTACTTGGTATGGGGTTATTTGCGAGTTCTCCCTTCTCCGACGCGAAATGGGCTGGACCCCTGTTTTTTTTTAAATTTTTTTCCATTCTTTTTCATTTCGCGTCGAGGAGATAGGTATTGTTTACCCGTGCCCCCGAGGCGTGAAGCACAGTTTTTCCTTCCCCCGACGAGCTCTTCCTCCACCGCTGTTTCTTTCTGATTTCCTCTCCGAGCTTACGGATACGCGATTGAAGAAGCTAGAGTCACTTCGCGTCTTACCTGTCGGCGAGCGTCAGAGCCCCTCCCTCCTCCTCTTTAGATCGGGGGCCAGCTTGGTGAGTTATTTCGTGGTGTCCCTCCTTTTTCCTGTAGACAATTACATCTTTTGGTGGATGACCAACTTTGTTCACCTACCTTGGAGAGTTTCTTGGATTTTTGTCTGCCGTCGGTCTTTTGGAATTAAGATGAGGGAAGATAACCCAGGGCCAGCCCGGTAATGCACCCGATAGGGTCTTTCCTCCCCCCCTCCGGACGTCTCGTTTCTCCCCCTAGTTTGCGCCGGAATTCCCGGTCAGGGGATTCGGTCTGAAGGACTTCCTAGCGCTGATTCCTGTCCCCCGCTACTTGACTTTTTCGAGCGTGGAATTCTTTTCGCCCTTTTGAGGCGATCCCCCGACTGAGCGACCGTTCGTCATCTCCGGCTCATTTGGAGATTCCATACGCTCTACTCCTCCTTCCTTATATTCCTCTCCTTTTTTTTTTTTTTCCTAGATACTAGATCTTTAGGCCAACCTCCTTTTTATTCTTCTCTGCCTATCACGGTCGCCTCTGGCTTCGCGAGCTGCCCGATGACCCGACCTCCCCCGCGAAACGAAACACTGTACCCCCTTTCTCCCCCTTTGTTCTTAGGCTCTATTTCTTTTTCTTTGACGTCCCTCATACGTTCCCCCCTTCTTACTGCTTCGTACGGACTCTCCGGTAGATAGGACTCGAGCCCTTCTGGAGCAACGCAAAGCCCTTTTTCTGATATTTGCTCTTTCGACTAGCTCTACAACACCCCCTCCTCCGGCTGACACAATCATCTTCTGAGATATAGAGGATGTCGGCGAGCAGCATTTCCTCCTCCCCCAAGCCTTTAATTTTTCCCCTTCATGGTCGACGACCATGCCGGGTTTTCCGCTTCAACATAGAATTCGTTCGAAGTAGATGGGCCTGGCGCCCGACCGTCCTCTGGTGTAATATCGCGGTCTTTCTGATCTCCTGCCTTCTTCTTGAGAGAGGCCGCAGGAGCGGCTCGGTCCCTCTACTAGTGCCCTCTGAGACACGAATCACGTCGGTCACATCTGCTCTCCGCGCCGCGCCGGTCTTAGAAAGTTCTGTTTTTTTCTTCACTAAGTCGAGCGGTGACCTGCACTCGGCGTTAGAAGTTCCCCAGAAAACACCCGCGAAGAGACAGTCTCTTCTCTCTTTTAGGGCCGCTACCCCTGGTGGCTCCCGTCTCCAAGTTCTCCGTGGATGCCTGTGTCCTCGCTTGTAATGTTGAGCTCTGTCCTTACTTTTAGATTCTTAGACCCTTCGTTCGGATTATATTCTTAGTCTGAGCGTAGACTCCTCCGATTTCCTGCCACACCCTACAGGCGGGCTCTTTGCATTTTTGTTGGGCGGGTTCTCCTTCGGGGATGTTTAGAGGCTTTTAAAATCCGTCAGCAGTACCTTTCTTCTGACTCTATATTTTCTTGGTTGACGTTCTTGGATGGGAGTAGGCTAAAGCTTCCCGCAGTATCGCACTTTCTTCCCTCTAGTCATTTTCCCCGGACGTTGTTTGTTCGTTGGAGTCTTTTCTTGAGGGAGTCGTTCGCCACCGTCTCTAACTTCCCAAGTGTTGATAGTCCATTTTTTTGCTCGCTCCCTGCCTTTCCTTTTCTGCTCGCACAGTGGTCCGTCCGTGGGGTCTCATTGTCCCCAGGCTTTTCTTGTAGTCTGGTTGCGAGATTTTCCCGCTTCCTGCCCTTTCGAAGATGGCCCGTACCAGGGAGACCCGGGAGACCCTTTTAGAATTTGACTTCCCCTCTGTTCATCCGCGAGGAAGACTGTAGCTTATTGTCGCCCTCTTTACTTCTTCTTTGTTTTCCCTAGATTGTGAGAGTTTTCTGACCAAGCCTAGAGGATGCTTCCGGTTCGATGCTTTTTCCTTCAGTATTTGTTGGTTCCCCCCCTTTTCCTGGTGATGAAAAGCGACCCGGGTCCTGTCGCTCCCGAAGGCCTCCTCCTGAGTGTCTTTTCCACGCTTCCCCATTTACGCGTTCCCTCCCTCAGGATTGTAATCCCCTCTGTAAAAAATTCCGCACCGGTCCTCATTTATTCCACCTTTATTGCTCAACAGTTCCCCCAGTGTTTTGGTCTGCACCCATCCCGGCGCAGAATCGCTCCTTTCTTCCCCTTTGCTTCCCATTTAGTGGCGGATCTTTTTTCGTTACCTGCCCAAGAGGAGCTCTCAGTGCTCTACGCCCACAAGAGCCTTGTTGATCCTTCCCCCCACAATCCCTTTCCAGGCTCTGACCTATTTTCTGCCCGAAATTGACCGTACACGGGCAGCACCTTAGCCAAGCATCCATCCATCGAAGGGACTACAAAAGGCTGAAGGTGGCCGGGATGACGCCCCTTCTCAGTCATTCCCCCTTTCCAAACCTCCTTTGCCGATCGTTTCCCTCCCTGAGAGGCCGAGAGGAATTATTTTCGGTACCAAGTTTTGGTAAGAGGAATATGACCTTGATGATCCCCCCACCCAGTTCTAGAAGCTCTCGGCAGAAGTCTGAGAGTTCAGAGCGCTCTCTCACCCCCCCGGATTCTTTTCCTCTTTTCTTCAAGGCCCACCCTGCGAACTCTGGGAAAGGAAATCGTGAGCGATCCCGTCCAAGCAGAGCCAGATACGACCCCGTACTACTTACTCCTGGACACTTTCGTGGGAGAGGAGTCGCATTAGGGCGCTGCTAGGGGCCCCTCCTCGTTTTCTGGTCAGTTCTTCCGAGCGTGACGGACGAGAGGTCCCCGTGAGTACTCGCTACTTTTTGTTCGATTCGCCCAGTTTTCTTAGATGGGCATGGTAGTCGCAATACCTTTAGGTGTCGCCTTGGTAGGGCTCTCTCTCTCCCCGACGATCCGGGGCTTGATTCCCCTTTCTTGTCTCCTTTCAGTCCATATCCAGCGGATCGCGGGTTCAGAGAAGGTTCATCTCGATATTGCATTCTCCCCCCAATGGTTTTTTTCGATTTTATTTGATTCTCGAGTTTTTCTTTTCAGTTTTCTGAGGCAAGAGGGTAGATTGCGGCCTTACTTCGGCTGAAATCCGTCCCCCTTTCGCTGGCTTTTTTTTCTAAATTCCCCTGATGTCAGACGCCGTCCTCCTTTTTCAGCTTTATTTGTTTTCTCTTAGAGTGATGTACAGTGGGACCTGACGTCCGTTGATCGACTTTTTTCCCTTTCTTTTTCCACATCTTTCCGGTTATGGGTGGACTAGATCCACCTTTTTGCTAGCTTGAGAAGAAGAGGTAAATGTCGCGAAGAGCAACTAACGGAGTCTAGTTCCCTTCCATGCTTTTCCCCGATCCCTCTCCCAATGCGTGATTCTCGGATACATTTCCCGGTAGTAAGCGCATTTTTGTTGAACCGTGAGGTTCTTTTTTTTGTAGTATGTTTTTTTTTTAAATCTGCGTTTTTTTTCCTCCCAGCGTTAACTTTCCCTAAGCGGCAGACAAATTCTTTCGATCGCCTGTTTTGTCCTGGCACAACTTCTGGTACTGTACCATTTGCCCTCTCTTAAAACCACGAATCGATATATGGAAGACCCCAACCTTCCCGTTGGGAAGACCGACCACAGGAAGAACGGAAACAATCCTCCCATTGCTTTCCCTCTCCCTATCTGAGACCCCCTCCATCTTCTGTGGTCAGGAGTACTCTCGTCCTGTCCGTCGGTAAAGACCAACATAGTCTAGCTGCTTTGCTCCTTAGTGATAATCAGGCCCGACTGGTCGCTGCCCCCCCACCCATGAGAGTCTTTTTCTTCGAACACGTACCCCTTGTACTAAGTACCACGACAGCTCCCGATCCCTCATCTCCCTTTTGGTCCTGCCCAGGATTTTTTTCCCTTGTCTCCCCTGCAGTGAGCGTTGTCAAGCTCCCCGATCGGAACAGCCCCCTCCGACGTACTCCCCCCCACCCTAGCCTCACTTTAATCCTACCTTCTCGACAGAGGTCTCCGATCCCGACTTTCTTTTTCTGACCTCCCCCCACCTTCAGATTAAACACCAGCCCCAGTGGATCCCGAATCCCTCCTTTCCTTACCTCCCAGACTGGTCTCGTTATTTCGAGTTGCCAACTTTATGCACGACCTCACCCCAGACACGCCGGCCCGGCCCGGTCCCCTCGCCCCGCCTGTATAGTTTTTTTCCCCTCACAGTGGAGCTATTACTTAAGAAGCATACCCTCCTTGGAGATAGCCCGAGGGGGCTATGGGAAGCAATGGTACAATTACTTGGCGTTCTAGATTCTCACAGTTTTTTCTCTCCCCACGTTCTCCCCTCCTCTTCTTCCCCCAGACCAACATTCCGTCCTGTGGGTGGCCCAGTACCCGTTCCCCGGTCGTCCCTCTAGCTAAATCTTTTAAGGTAGATGTGTGGGGTGTGCGGTATCCTCTCTCCTACTCGTCCGAGGGCGTAAAGGGATGTTTCGCTTACGCGAGCTCCAGTTAGGATCCTTTCCTTTTTTTCCCCTTTGGCGTTTCGTAATTTTCTCTTTGAACAGCTATTTTTAGGTCCCCCCTTTTCCCCTCTAGCATGTTTCTAAGAGACGATGAAGAGTGCTCAGCGCGCCTGATTCCCTTCATGTCACGCTGATCACATCGTCTTTTTTTTTTTCCCCTCTTTCGCTTGCCAGACAGGTATCAGAAGACAGAGAATCGAAGTCGGTCGAGGTCTCTTGACCTCACCTTTGAGGGGGTTTTGGGAGTTTTCCCCCCCTTCCAAGTTGATTAGATTTAGGATCGTGGGGTTTTTTTTTTTTTGCCGAACTCCCCTGCGCTCCTCTTCCAGCCTAGAGATAGGAGGCCGATGTCGGGTGGGCGTCCGAGTGTGTCTTCTCCCCCTTCCCCCCAGCCTCTGGAGCATCACCCGGGATTTTTTTTTCCCCAACTTCTCTTCTTGATTCGTAAGGCGGTGCTACTCTCGATCACTCGATCGACTTCTGGTGCGGTACTAGCTTTCTTGTTTAATGAAGGGCTTTACCCTCGCTTCTTTTCCCCTGCTCGATTTTCTGATCGTAAAGACGGGGTTTTTGTCCGGCCAGAGTTTTTTTCCTTTTTTTTTAGCTCTTTTTGTATTCCAGAGATCTTCCTGGCATCTAGGCTTTTTTTCCCTTTTCTTCCCTGTAGATGAACCTTTTCTCTTGTTGAAGATCCTAAGCCGTAGACAGTCCACCTTCCCCTGAGCGGCGCTCTCTCACTTTCCCCCCTCTTTTTGACTTATTCTTAAAGGTTCCCGTAACGCCCCCCCCTTTGAGAAACTCCCCACCCCATACCAGTCGACCAGATCGGCGACGTATAAGTCATGCGATAAGTTACCTCCATTTTTCCCCCCCCATGACCCAGAGGTCTTAGGAGACTCCCCCGGTGAGTCTCTCGCCGGTGCCCGGTCTCCTGAGTCCTCCCCCTCCCCCCGTTTTTAAGACCTTTTTTCGGTTGGAGCCTCTTTGATTTTTCCCTTTTGCACCCCCAACCTCTTTTTGGGGACGGGCGAAAACAGGGCGAGCGACCAACGTCCTTTAGGATTTTTTTTTTAAATTTTTCACCTTGCATTTTTCCTTTCGACCGCCATGTGAAGACCGCTCGTGGCCGGTGTCGGGCACATTCCCCCCCTCTGACGTGTTTCTTGACTTCTCGGGTTCTTTCCGTTGCAATAGTTGACTTCTCGCTTCCATGATGGCTCCTAGCAGTCTTCGCGCGAGGAACTGGGCAATTTCATTTTTCCTGGGACTCAGTTCCAAAGGTTTGATTAGACCTTTTCCCCCCGCTTGTTTTTATGGTAGTAAAAAGCCTCTCTACCTATCCCCCCTCTAGAGGATCTTGAAGGTGAGCGAACATCGAAAGTTTTGATCCCCCCCCATTATTGAGCTTCCTCCTACATCATAACCCATCCCCCAATAGTACATCTCCCCCTATATATAAGAAATGGGTGTTTTCGTAAACAGAACCTTGAGAGTTCTTCCCCTGCAAACTGTTGAAGAGATCTCCCTTCTCCTTAAGTTCGGTGAGATAGAATCAAGGTGTGTTGGGTTTTGGTGTTTTTTTTGTTTTTTTTTTCTGGGGTTTTTTCTTTTTTGTTTTTGTCTTTTTTTTTTTTTTTTTTTGGTTTTTTCTGGTCGGTAGGAGATATGTTGAGTTATGGCAGTATGAATCCGCTCCAAGCTTTTATATCTTTTGACCAACCCCTCCGGATTTCATTTGTTAAGTCATCTCCTTGGTCACCCTTTTCCTCTTTAGAGAGGGAAGATACCAACAACTCACGGAGCGATTAGTCCCCCTCTGCACTGTATGAGTACCTGTTTCTTAATTGCAACTTTCTTCTATTTATAGCTCGGCGCCCGGCGGCTACGCTCGCTTTTCCGAGCTCACTTTCATTTGGATCAGTTTTTTTTTCTATTTTTCCTTGCTTTCCGGCGGTTTTGTGGGCAGGGCCCGGAGAACTCCTCACCTTCCGTTAAGTTCCCTTTTCCCCCCCCTTCATCACTCATTTACCGGTGACTTCCGTTTCGGGTCCGGGGGTGAGCCTGTTAAGGTTTTTGGTCGAGGCTCTCTCTTCCCAAATCCTTTATTTCCGTTGGCTTCGAGTTCTCCCCCCCCAGCCGGGAAGATAAATGAGGGTTTCGACAACTCGGGCGAGCGTGCGCATTCCTGAAGTTTTATTCGATGGACTGGCGCTTTACTCTCTTTTTTTTTTCGACGCAATCTCTATAGTGGCCCGTGCTTCGGTTGTTCGATGACCGCCTCCGGATCTCGGTGCGGATTTTTTTCATGATCCCCGCTCCTTTTTTGTTTTTTGGAGGAAGCCAGGAGCGACCAGGGTTCTATTTTCGCGACCTCCCCATCTGGTAAGTGTCTCCACGTGATTTGCTTGCGTACCCGCCTCCTTTGGTCCTTTCCACAGTCCGTAAGACTCTTCTCGGTCCAGAGTCTTCCTAACTTTTTCTTTAACAGCGCCCATAAAGCCTTTTTCCGAGCCTTGAGAGCATCCGCAATCCAGAGGTTCCGGTCGTTTGCTTCCTTTGGCTTAGCCGCTGTTAATTGATTTTTTTTTTAGCTTCCTCCTCTTCAGCTTCATAAACGTGATCGGACGCCCTCCCCGAGTTGTTTGTTCTCCATTTCCCCCCCCCGAGGATACCAAGGACTTCTAGCTCCCCCTCTCTCTGAAGCACGCTCTCGCAGCCAGGAGTGTCCGAATGAGAGTCAATCTCCTCACTCACATCTTTGAAGCCACTTTCGCCCCCTCTGCTCGGACAGCGTGATCCAGGACGAGTGTTTTTGCCGCCACGCGACTCTCCTTAATTAATATTCATCTTCCGCCCCCCCCCCCTCCTTAATTTTTTTAAAGATGAAGACAACTGATGATGTGCTCGACGCTTTCTGTTCCCTGGAATAACAGGAGCGTGAGATTATCTTTCCTCTCTACAGTGGGGAAGGCGTACGGCGCGGAGTTTGGGCTTTTGCCCATTTTCCACCCGGTTTCCAGCTTCCTTTCCTCCACTGCCCCTCGAGAGATAGTCTTTCTCAGCCGATTCCCGGAAGTTACCCTGATACTTATCTGCTAAGGTTTCCCGCTAGTTTTTCCTATCTTTAATACCCCCCATAATTGTGTTGGAGAGTCATCGCGACCTGATCGTCGTGGTCACTTGGTAATTTGTTTTAGAGGTAACTTTTCTTTCTCGATGACGTTTGGAATTGGGAGGTGGCCGATTTTCGCCTGGTTTGAGGCACCTCCTTTCTTCCATTGCCTCTTTTTATTGTCTAGATCTCTGCTGATCCGGAGCCGTCCGTCCTCGGAGATTCGTGCCCCCTTTCTTTACCGGTTTAATTCTTCCTCTTTGAACACCCACCCACTTTTTGGAATTTCCTCCGGCCGATCTCTCGCTTCTGCATGTCTTTTTGTAGCTTGCTGAGAGCCCTCTGTATATAACTTCCGTCGGAATCGTCCAAAGAAGTCGGAATTTTAGCCCCCCCCCCCTGTTGAATTGTTTACTGATCGCCCTTTGCTTGTTAGTCCCTTCTGGAGCTCTAATGCGAATAGTACTCGGCTCTCTCCTTGCCCCATCTCGTTTTTTGAACACACTTTTGTCTTTGTTCTTCCCTCCCACTTCTGGCTCTCCTGGTGAGGAGGCCGCTCGGACTTAGCGGTGCTTTTTTCCTTGAAGCCTCTAATAATTTTTTTTTAGGCGCCTTTTTCTGTAGTTCTTTTCTCTCAGCTCTACTGCGTTGCGCGATTGTGAATCCCCTTTACCCTTTACTACTCTCGCAAGGTTTTTTTTTACGTTTGTTTATTTTGAGACCACTGCGTTTGCGCCAGCTCTGTTTTTTTTTCCCCCGGCACATACAATCGCCGGCGTTTTTCCGTCCTTCCCCCTCCCTTCTCAGTTTCTAACAGAAGGAGGAAACCCCACTCCTCTTCCTCGCCCCCCGCCCCCTCCCCTTTTTTCTTTTTGTGAAGCAAAGTTTTTTTGTAGTATCTAGCACGAGCCAAGTTTGACGTATGTTCGGAGACCATCTCTAGGATAATATCGGAGTCTAATTTGCGTCTTCTTTAAGTCCTGACCCCAGAGCTTTCCAGAAACCTGGGTTCTCTAGTGTGGAATGTTGTGTCTCGATCCCTCTTTCCCGGATAGGCTGACAAAGCCCTCACTCTGCATCCCCCTTTTGCCAGTGGATCACCCCAACTAAGGAAGACAGATGTAAGACTACTTTTTTCCGTGCTCGGGTCGGAGAGGCCCCCCGCACCCCCCCATCTGACCTTCTTTAAGTTTTATCCTCTCTTGACCCTTAAGAACGCTCCGAGACATCGCACTATCACGCATCTCTATACTATCCCTTTTTCCCCCCCCGGCCAGAGATGATAGAGGCAAGCACTACGGTTTTAGTCTCCCTCTCAACTCCTTTTAAACAGGACCAGTCGACCCGACTGCGCAGCGCTATCGTCCGCCCGCCGTCCTTTTTTTACTGCCGCTCGCTTTTTCAAAGCTCCTTTTCGACACTGAACTAAGGCCTCCCTTTACCTCTAGGTTTACAGCCCCACGCTGGAGCGCAGGTTTTCGACAGCCGAAGCACACTCAGAATTTTCTTTTTGCCCTCGATTGGATAGGAATCAATCATGTGACTTGTTCTTATCTTCATGACGCGCGTTAACCGTGAGCCGCCCAAGGAACCAGTCATCCACTTCTTGGTCTGCGGGCCAAGCCCCCTTGAAAATGGTGTGCACTCATTCTGGCAAGTCGTTGTTCCTTTTCTTTTGTTTCGTTCCTCTTCTCCCCCTTTTCAGAAGACGAAACTCTTGGGGTAAAATACGGATACACAGGGGTACTGTTTTTCCGATCACCCGACGGTCGCGGGGGTTTCGGTCTTTTTTGTTCCCCCCTTCTCCCTCTTCCTTCCTTCAGGAGGGAAAGTATTCCCGGATAAGAGAACGCGTGGCGAGTGAATTCGTCTCCTGTACGGCTAGGAATTACTACACGTTCTTCTTCCCCACCCGGAGTCCCCTCCCCCCCCCCCTTCTTAGATCCCAAAGACAGTCCTTCTAGAAATTCGATTGGTCTTTCGGTCGCAGACCCCCTCCCCCCATGGAGCGAGACCTTTTCACCCTTTAGATGTCTTTCCTCCCCCCCTTTTTCTTTCGGTGGATGATACCTTCCCGATAATATGTACTCTTTAGAGAGAGTCGCAGATCTGTCTTTTTTTGTTAGACATCGGTCTCCTGATTTACTACGAAGCGGCAGAACCCGGCCAGGCATTTGTATTTCCACACTGATAGTATATTTTTGTTTTCTCTTCTTTTATACTATAGGAGAGTTCCCTTCTTCTACCCCAAAGAGATGCGTTCAGCGCCTTGATGAACGGTTGAGCCGTGCGCCGGACGAGCTGACCTTCTCCCTTCCTACAGTCTTTGTTTCCTCTTTTGTTTGCGTCAGCGGATTTTCGCTTGTGTTGAGACGGCCCGCGGCTCCCGTTTAGGGAGCTCGGATCCGGGGTTTTCTTTTCCTTTGTAAAAGCTAGTTTTTCTCCCCCCCTCATCTTTTTTTTTTTTAGTTTGAGCTAAGCGCATAGAAAAATCTCCCTGCCGTCTGCCGATCACGGTAGATCCTGGTGCATTCCTCGAGCTGCACCTAGAGCCCCAGTTTCCCTTTACCCCTGTAGTCCAACGTTAGTTTTTCTTTCCTTCATGGTCTCTTCTCTTCTTATTCCGCCTTAAGCAGGTTCAAGTACAACGAGGTACGCGAGTCCGTCCGACAGATCGTTGTGAGGACGTTCCTCCGCCGGGAGAACCCGCCGCATAAGTAGCTTTGCAATGATGTGTTTTCTTTTTTTCTTAGGTCTTCCCCCCCCCCCCCACATTTTTCGACGGACCTTCTCTAAAAATAACGGAGCCTTTTTACTCTCACGGCCTGCCTGTCGGCTGATTGGGCTTGTCAGAACCTACATTTTACTCCCCCCTTTTAACTTTCCTGTCCTCTTTCCCTTTTCTTGTCGGTCCCCTCAGAAACGCTCCTGAACGCTGGCATGCCGACCGGTTGTTCCTGAGGTTTGATCTCGCGCGTTTTCATCTTCTCTTTACCTGCTCGAGGCGGTTCCCTCCTCCCCCCCCTCCGGAGGGGTATGATCCATCACTCAGTGCACTTGCTTCCTGCAAGGCTCCGAACGTAGCATTTTTTTTACGATTGAATTTGACTCCCTAGAGCCTCCAGTGGCTCGTGCCGGAACCAGTCGAGACCTTGTTCTTTCCGCCCACCTCTTTTTCCGTGAATCCGATAAACCTTCCTCGCTTCCTTCCTTCTTTTTCCCGAACTCGAAAGGCATGCTTGGCGCTCCTTTACTTTGCCTACCTTTTGGGAATACGCTCCGTACTTGCTTCAGCCCTCACACCCCCCATTAAGTGTAGACTTCTCCCTTCCAGAAAATCGTTCTCGTATACTCGATGCGTTGGTCGATTTTAGTGTTCTCCCCCTTACCCCCCCCCTCACTTGGGAGGGGGCGGTTGGGCCTGAGGGTTCTGGGGTCTTTGGTGTTTGTTATTTGATCCCCCTCCCTTTGCTTGAGGCTGATGGGTAGGGGCGATCTGGTCTTTGTGTGGATGAAGCTATTTCGTTTAATTTTTGCTTGCTCCTCCTCGCTTACCTCGAGGTCTCTTTTGGTTTCTAGCGGTGGCCAGTGTTTTCTGGTTCGGCGGCGCCGCCCTCCTCTACCCCTTCCATTTTAAAGTCGTCTCTCTTGATTTCCCCCTGATTTCCTCCCCCTACTCAGGATGAGGTCTTTTTAGGTAAGTATGGTTGTGAGCCATTGGAAAGGTGTGTACAGCCTCTCTCGCCCGCCGGCCTGATTTCTTTTTTAACGATTTGAGAGCTCCCCTCTTTCGACACGTATTTCGAGCTCCTCCGGCCGTTTACGCTGACCCATTCCCCTTTTTTATGTTTTTTCTTTTATCGATTGTTTCTCTTCCACGGAGGTGGTGATTCTGTGCTATGGCGCAATTTTTCTGTAGTTTCTTGGGGTGTCGTAGCGTTTTTGTTTAAGGAACTTTGGCTGATGGACCAGCTTCCCCCTTACCCCCGTGGCTTCTGCTGATACACTAGGTAGGTTTTTTTACTCCTACTTTCCCCACTTTTTCTTTGGTTTTCCGCTTTTCTGAGGTATATGCTTCCACATCCCCCTGGTCCGCGGGTCGCTGACTACAGCTGCCGACAGCTCCCCCCTCTAATTTTTTTCGCTCAGAGAAGCGTCTAGATAGCGCAACGCCGCAATATTTTTGTCTAGTCTTTCGAATCGTTAACACCTCTTAGAAGTAACATCCCCCCCCTCTGACTAAATCCCAGGGAGACGCCAACCTTGAGCATTTTGTCCCAGTCACCAAATCAGATCCCCTTATCATTTCAGCTTATCAGACCCTGATCGCTTAAGAAGAGTTGCTTTCAACGAGATTTTTTAGTTTTCTAGGCTAGATTCCAGGGCTTCAATTCCTCTTCGAGCCCTCCCCCTCCCTTTTTCTCCTGCGAAAACACAGCTGAAAGCCCTGCAGAAGCTGCGCCATTCTCAATCAGTAATACACAGTTTCTCCCTAAGATCGATTTTTTAGTGCTAGACTATCGACTTCCCTCTTTTACTTTAGACTTGCGCCGAGCGCTCGAACGATTCCTCGTATTAACCCTGCGTAGTTTGGCAGGCTCAGTCCCCTTTACAAAAGGAGCACCGCTCTCGCAAAGCCCCGTCCCCTCTCTCTGATCCGTCTGACCCTTCCAGTCTAACTTCTCCTTTCCCATGGAAAGATCGTATAAGATAGCTTTGATTCTCACCCTGTTTTTTTGTTGATTCAATCCAGGCTCCCCGAAAGTTCTTTCAATCGTTAAGTCCTCCTTTTATCCTTGGATATGATTTTTTCCTGGAAGGGGATCTATTAGCATAGGGTCAGTGCGTACTTAGCGTTTCTTTCTATCTTCTCTCTCCTTTTTGAAGGGTCTTCCAAGAGAGTTCTGGCGTTCTCCTTCACATTTTGAGCCTTCTTCCCCATGTCTTAATAAGGTCGATAGGTGACAAACTTTTCTCTTTTCCCTCCCTTCTCTCTTATAGGTATGAAGGTCTCGGCGCTGAAGCGTGTTCGGATATTGAGGAATTTCTCACGTCCGGAGGCCTCGTAAGGCTTAGCCCTCGCTACCAAGCCCTTACTTATGATATTCGACTCTTTCCCGCGGCTCGGAAATGTGTAGATCGCTTCTGACCTACTCTTTTTTTTCCAGAAGTATACCTAGTGTTAAATTCCCACCAAAGGCTACCTTTCTGGCCCCTTGAGATTCTTTCTTTCTCCAGCTCTTAGGAACATGTAAGGTACAGCAGTCTCGAACCCTCAACCGTCGTGTTGACTCCCTCTGAGCCGCCCTACTCTATCCCTCCCCCTGCTTTGGCCCTTTTAATAAAAGACTTATAATGTGATACTTTCCAAAGGGAGGTCTCTCTTCATTTCTATTTTTTCTCCTGAGGCTTTTCCTTCCCCCCCCAGAGTACCCCCCCAAGGTAAGTCTCTGAAAGCGGAAAAGGTCGATAGCCTTGCGGTGAGCCCCCCCCCTTGCTTACTCCTCCCTACACAACTCTGATTCCCCCACGGAACACTTATCGTCATGAGATCAAACGAACGACACCCTGACGCGTCTTTTAAGATACCCCCCTCCTGACATCTCCCACCCCGATGACAGGGGACTCCTCCCTCACATCCTTCCCACTCTACTTTACGCCCGATCTCTGCCCTCCTCTCCCCCCCTCTCCTTTTCGCCCGTTTTGCTCGACCTTTCTTTTTCTCTTGGGCCAACGACTTTCGAGTTACCTCCCCCCTGCATTTCTAACGACCACGAACGTTGACTTTGTAACTCTCACCGCCGTTCCCCTCTCCTTTTTCCTCCGGATTTCTCTGAAAAAGATGCGCCTTTCTCCCCCTCTTTCTGAGAATCAACTTTTTTTCGACCTTTACGGCACGACGCCAATTTCTAAATCGCCCTTCCCCTCTCACTTCTTCTCTTCCTTTGACGAGCAGCTCAAGAATTTTTCGTCTTCCCTTCTGCTTTCCCACGCGAGTCCTTGTCTCCCCCAGTTGCCAGTAATGGACTGATCAGCTTGAAGAAGATCTCCCCCCCCACATCCTTTCTAGTACTTATAAACAGATGACCGACTCGGACCCCGCAATTCCCCTCTTTTTCACCGGACCCGCCATCTCGTGCTTCTTTTCCTTCAAGCCTACCCCGATTCTTTGGCAAGCAGGCGCTTCCACTCCCTCTGTTAGATCGCCTAGGGTTGCCTATTTTTTCCCCAAAATCTTGCTACACGGACCCACCACAAACTGTTTTTCGAAGTTGCCCCGAGCCCGTCCAGCTTCGTTCCCCCCTTACCACCCTTTCAACCCCCGTCACTTGGAGCGTGACCAAGCCATCCCCCCCTTTTTCCTGATGAACGTGAGCTAGAGCCCTTCACCCTTTAGATGTAAGCTTCTATTTGTTTTGGGCGGTTTATCCCGTCTCCGCCCTCTCCTCTGTGCGCACGGCTCACACTTTGCGTCTTTCCCAGGCTGTCCCCTCTTTTTGAGCCTAGTTGGCGCAGGTCGTTAATTTCTTTTACCCTTAGTGCACGTTATGGAGTGGTAATTTCAATACCCTCTGTTCCCTGGATTTCATAGAAGACTGCGTGGCCGAGTCTCGAGCCTGTACGCTAGCTCCAGCCTCTTTGCCGACGAGAGAGCCACAGAAGTTCCCCCGGCCTTCCCTACCTCCCTTTTTTCCTTCTCCCTTTTTAGGTCGATTGAACTACCCGGCACCGGGGATCCTTTTTCCCTTCCCCCGGTTTTTTTTCTTTTTAAAAGTCCCATGGATTTTTTGGCAAAATTGCCTTCCCCTTCCATTCCATCCGTTCTCTTAGAGACGGGTTCAGTAGGCGATTTTTTTGCCTCAGATGTAGAACTCCCCCCCCCCCTCCCCCTCTTTCCCAAAAGATAGGTCTTTAGTTACCCCCTCATTCGTCCTCTTTCCTATCTACACCGAGATGGCATCCTTCCCTTTGTGTTTGGTCCGGAAACGGCTATTTTTTTCTTCGGCATGACCGAACCAGACCGTTTTTTTTTCTTTCTTCCCTCCGGTCTTGGGGGAAGGCGGTTGGCAGCATAGAGAATTCCCCCCACGCGGATCTAAATTTCTTCCAGGCGGCTCCTAGTTTGGGATTTTGTCAGATGGTACCGGATAGGCTAAATATTTTTTTGTTGTGAGAGTCTCTCGTATTTTTCTCTTCGTTAGCCCCTTTAAATTGAAGCGCTATCTTTGAGAGAGGGCTTCGTTTTGAGCTCCCCAACGAGAGCCCCGTCCCTCAACCCTTCCTCCTTCCACCAGGTACACCCTAGGATCCTTTCGATCCTTCGTTTTTACTGTCCATCTTCGCATAACCCAGGTCGATAAGCAGGAGTCCCCGTTGCATTTCATTTTGTCGACTGAACTTTACGAAGCTTCATTGGTCTACCTCCGCCCTCCGATTTGAACCCTCTTTTGCCTGGTTATGCTCCGTTTGTGAAAAACATAGCCCTCAGGCGACCCCCAAACCCCCTGGCTCGAACTATCAGGATTCTTTCAGGCGTTCTCTCCCCTGACTTCCAGGTTTGACCCAGAAACAGGTTCAGTTCATCCCGACATCCTGGGGCTTCCGTTTTGTCGTTCCCCTTCAATGGAGATAGAAGTCGGGGCTATCCTCCTGTCTTTTGCCGCACGTGGATAGAGGTTGGCGTACCTAGGCTTTATTTAGAAGTAAATTCGTAGAGATGACGCCCAAGAAAGTGGAGTCCCCTTTATCCCTGTCCCTCCCCTGATTTTCCCTTTAATTTTGCCCCCTCTATTTTCTTTCACTCCTCGCTTCTCCGCTCCCCTCAGCGCCCCCCACCCTAGAGCCTCCAGGGCGCTTCAGACGGTAACCTGACCTAGCAACTCTCTCTTAGTTCCGTTTGGCACATCCACTAACCGACCTGGACCTCTCAGGTAGCCGTGTCTCGATCTTTCCTTCAAGTGTTCACCACGCTAGTAGAGTGGATTCACATGCTTGGTCCTGTTTTTTCCAGGAGAAAATCTACGTTTCCAATGCGTCTCCCTTCCCCAGTCCTTTAGAAGGTGTGTTTCGGTGATTCTTTTCAACCCGGAGATCTTCTTTCTTCTATAGCTTCTGCGGTCGTCATTAACATATCCCCAGCGTGGATATCCCTGACAACAAAATATCCCTTTGTCTTTACGTTTCTTTTATTGAGGCTTTCTTGGGTCACGATGGAGAGCCGATCTTACAATCTTCTCTTAGGATCCGTAGCCCTGATGATGTTCGTTGATAATTGCGTATTTTTTGGCTTTGTTTATCCCCCCAAACTGGAAGCGGAGATCCTCCCCGTTCTATTCAAGGTTCCTCGCTAAGTCAAGACTATAATATCGGTAGGAGACCTGGAGGCGGTATCTGTTCTTTCCTCCGCCCTTAGTGCTGGACTGTGAGGCCCCCTTCCTCCCTCATCCCTTACTCCAGGGGATCTCATTCGGCAAGTCATTAAAGCGCTGCTGATCGACGCTTCGTAGGTGGGATTCACCAGTGGCCCCCTGCGGTACGGCGCGCGTGCATAGACTATAGTTCCAGGACTATTACAGAAGGCACCCGGTTCCTACCCCTCCAGTGGTAGCCTGAGGACTCCTTTTCCTTGCTGATCTGTGATAAGACCATCCCCTCAGTCAGTTGAGTCTGATACATCGTCATAGTGGTGTGATTTCTTGGATGTCCCCTAGCTTGGATGTAGTTTCGGTTGAATGCGAGACTCAGAGAGTTTTGATGTCTAGTGAGTTTTGTAACAATCTGACCTGTGATTCATGATCACGACGGAGATCGCCTATGGTACTGCGTTTTCAGCATACTTCCTTTTTGTCAGAGTGTAAAGCTCTTGGCTCCCCAGGAGACAACGTCCCGCACAACAGTGTCGCGTAATACCGGTTCCTCTGCTTTCCCCCGAACTCTAAATCTCCTTTGGCGAGAATAGCCGCTACAGATCGTCAGCATGACGTGAAGTCCCTTCGGGCTCTGCCGGTTTAGAAATGTCCCAGCTTTGTCTGGTCCTTCACGATATCATAACGTTTATTCTGACGCCCACCATGCTCATTGTGATAAGTCCCCCGACGGACTTCTATGAAACCCTGGCGACCCTCCCCTCCCCCCTCTTTCTCCCCCCGCAATTTTGCCGAGTTAAATGCGCCGCCCGCGACAGATAATCAAATTCGTAGGTTTCTTTCAATCCCATTCAAAGCCTCCCGTGGCAGTCTCCTGCATTAGACCAAAGATGCCTTCCCCCCTGCTTCCATTGAAGAAGATTCCCCTACCCTCGAACACAACCCACCCACACGGTTTTTAATGCCCTAATCTAATGACGAATCCGAGGAACGCCGATGGCTCCTTCTGACGTAGTCAGGCCGGAGCCGAATCGCTTCGCCGAACCGGCGGGGACTGTATCGCTCGCGACCGGTCAAGGAGCTGCTGCTCCCCAGGCCCCCGCGGCCAGCGATCGTCAAGCCCTCGCGTCCCGGAGACTGCGTCTACGTACCGTCGCCGGATCGAGG
>Ga0179591_1269892_pt1 | contig 22934 bp, 33 predicted proteins | sample CZOMad2_1_08_16f_FD_182891 | JGI IMG/M metagenome (GOLD analysis project Ga0179591, IMG submission 182891) | Vadose zone soil fungal communities from Angelo Coast Range Reserve, California, USA - CZOMad2_1_08_16fungal (PacBio error correction) | ecosystem: Environmental > Terrestrial > Soil >... | reverse complement strand
TGCTCCTATGGCACATTCCTTGGCCTCTTCCTTACTTTTACCTTTTCCTTCCTTTACCCAGCTATTCAATCCCCTTTCCCCCCTCGTGGATTTCCTGCATTTCCCTTGTTGTTTCCCTGTGAAGACTGCGGGCTTCCCTTTAGAAAGAGAAAGTCTGTTTCAGTGCCTCACCCTTTTTTTGTTTTTGCTCTGCCCCCTTTCCTTTTTTTATTCAACGCGAACCCCATTTGGTTTTGACGGTTATTTTGAATGCTCTTCGATTTGCCCCCATGGTTATTTCCCTACTTGGATTCTTTTTTTGACCTTCTTTCCGTACGTTTGTTTTTTGTGGATTTATTTCCTCCTTCCCCCCTCTCCTCTGTAGTAGAACCCCTTTGAGATCCCATATGAATTTTGTTTAGACGTTTACAGTACGACCCGGTTTTGACATCCGCAGTACAAACTCCTCCTCTTCTTCCATTTCCCTTTTCATTCCTCCCCCTTTCGGTGTCTTGGGTGATTGATCCTTAGTTACTACCCTCCCCCTTTTCCCCCACCGCTTACCCCTCCTCTTAACCCTATCTCCCTATCCCCTTGCATTTTTTGTTGTCCCTATCCTTTTCCCCCAGCTCTCATTGGCTAGTCCCTCCTTTGAGCCGTTGTCTCTCCTAAGGTTTAGTCTTTTTTTTCCCATCTCTCTTCCTGTCAACCCCCCCCTTTGGTTGCTTGTCTTCTTTTCTTCTCGTTATTTTTTTGTGCTAGACCACCCTTGTACCGTCTATTCCCTTTGTCGTTGTTCCTTGACCATAAAAATTTCCCCCCAAAGTAAGTGTTTAGCCCTTTTTCTTTCCTTGGTCCCTCTTTATGCTTGCTCCAACCTAAGAGCCCCCTGCTTTCCCCTGTCTCTGGTTCTTCTTTTTCTGGTTTTATTGTTTTATGTTTCCCCCTCGCCAGCTCCGTTAAGATCTTTTTCTTCAGTGCTCCTTTTAGTATTCCACCCCCGATTCTTCCACCGTCTCCTTAGTGCCATTCCCTTGTCCTCTCTTTTAAGCTTTTTCCCTGTCTTTTCCTTTCATATTCTTTTCTTTCGTTTTCTTTTCTTTCCCCTTGTTATGCCACCACCTTCTTTTCTAACTTTGTTCCGCCCACTTTTTTGCCACTTATGTTTTCTGTTACCTGTACATATCTTTTTGTGTAGGTACCTCCTCTGATTCGTGTGAACTCCGTTCTTGTTTTTGGTCCCTTTTTTTTCCCCTTTCCGTTTTTTTCCCACTTTTTTATTATTTACGGATTTTAGCTTTTGAGTCCCCTTTCTCCCCCTCTGTCTCGCCCTCCGTTACCCCCTTTGAGGGTTTCAAGCTGCCTAGTTTCCTATCCTTTCCCTGAGATGGACTCGATCCCCAACCTTATGTACTGGACTTCCACCTTCCCTCCGGTTTTTTTTTTTTCCCCCCGGTTTTTTTTTTCGTTCATACCCCCCCCTCCTTTCCCGTCCCTTCGCCGAGTTATAGTCTTCTTTGATACAATCCTGTCGGACCGCAGCACCAGACTAGGAAATAGGGCCCATTTACCGTGTTTTCACATGTCTTACTATTTTCCACACGTTGCTTTTCCTTGTAGTACTGAAGTGTCCCGCTTTTTCTGAGGCAATGGAGCTCTTCGCGCGGCTCATAGTCGATTTCAAGCTCCTTCTTTGGCTCTGTCATCTGCGTTTATATCTCAAGGCGAGGGGTGGGTATACTAAGGGATATTCTCTTTCCTCATCTCCCTTTCTCCTCTTCTCTCCTTTTACTTCACCTTTTTTTCTCCCTTTTCCCCTTTCTTTCTTCAGTCTTTATTCTTTCTCATCTTCACTTTTTTTCTTTTATTTCCTCAATTTTAACTTCCTCTCTTTCTTCCCCCTACTCCTATCTTCCCGTCATTCTATTTTCCTCCCCTCTAGGTAGATCTTTCTCCACGTCTTCCTGTTGCCTGTCCCTACTCCTCGTCTTCCACCCCTCTCTCTTCTTTCCCCTTTTTCCCCTGTATTTGAATAGTTTCTTCACCGCCTCTGTGTTACTTATTTTCCTTTTTGGTTTCACACCCTCAGCGCTAGCTTTACCATCGCCCTTCGTATTTCTTTCTGCTCTCTTTTTTTTGCACTGCCTTCACGCATTTTGGGTTGCTCCCAATTAGCGCTCCCCTCATCCGCTTTTTCCCCCCCCTTTCATTTGTTTCCCCTTTCCGCTCCCCTCGCCCCTTCGGTTTTTTCTCGTCTCTTTTCCCTTTCCTTCCTTTTCCCTCTCCTTCTCTTCCCATTTTTTGTTTTCCTTTTTTTCTTCTGTCCTCTTTTTTCTCTCCTGTCCTGTATTTTCTCTCTGTCCCCTCCTTTCTTTTCCTTCTCTTTTTTTCCCTTGTGTTTGCCAGAGAACTCTCTTTTTTCCCCCTCCTCTTTACTGGATACACCCCCCCCTCCTTTTTTTCCTTCTCTCACACCACCCTGTTCCTTTTTAAGTTTATTTGACACTTTCCCCCTTCCTTTTTTTCCCCCGTTTCTCCACCCCCTCTCATCCCAATTTGAGAGTAGTTTAGCTCCCCTTCCTTTATATACTTGTTTCGCGCTGTTCTTTGTCCTGCCTTTTCTGTTCTTGGTAATTTCTAGCCTTTTTAACCAACGCCTGCCTGCCGTCTTTTTGTGGCATTTTTTTTCCCCGTTTTTTTTTCCTTCTCCCCTTCTACTGCACCCGGCTTTAGGTTTTTAACCTTTTCCTTTTTCGACTGGCCAGTGTCCCCTGCATTTCGTTGTCTCCCTCCCTGGTTGTTTTTTTCTAGGGCCTGCCGGCCAGTTTGTGTTACTGCTTTGTCAATTTGTCCCACTATATTTTCCCTTTAGTTTTTTCCACGCAAGGTTACTCTTCTCGACCCAATCTATGGTCTCTGTTGGGTAAGCTTTTTGTCTCTAGTTTAGTCCTCTATCCCGTGTGGGTGTCTGCCATTTTTTGAATTAGTTTCTGTTGTGATTCCCTTCTCTCTCGTTCTGCTTGTCTCGCTCCCCTCCTTCCCTCCCTCTCCTCCTTGATCGGGTTCTTTAGTCCCTTCCAACTGTGTTTACTTCTATTTCAGCTCCTGTGCCACAAGCCCTCCCCCCCCCCACTCGCTTCCTTTGCTTTTTTCAGAGCCCATCCAAAGACTCTTTCCTGGGGGTATTCATCTTGTACCTCCTCCTGTTACCCTTTTCCCCCACCGCAAATTTCTTTTCTCTTTTTCCCTCTACGTCTTCTTCCTTTCCCTCCCTTTTCTTTTTCCCTGTGTTTTTTTTCTTTCTCTTTTTACTTTTCTTGAATATTTTTCGGAGTTATTTCCTCTGATTTCTTCCTTCCTCCTTACTCCCAGATCTTTCCTTAGTTTTTCTCGACTTGCGTGTTTTCTCCTGGCGTTTGTTCCAAAGGTCTTGCTAAATCTCTAGTACGAGTCGTCCGTCTTTCTCTTTTTTCCCCCCTCTCTTTTTACTAGATCCCCCTCTTCCTTCCTTGGAGGTTTTATCTTTCTTCTGTCTGAACTCGAATCCGAACCAATTTTCACACTTTTCATTTTCTGTCGTGTTTCATGTTTCTCCCAACCACCTCCTTCTCCCCGTAATCCCTCCCCTCTTCTCATCCAAGTCTCGTGTGACTCCATCGAACCCCCTACCTTGCATGTGTTAACCCTGGTGGCCCTTTTTTTTGCTCTTCTTTTTGTCTTGCCTTCGGGACTACCCTGTCAGTTTGTCTACATCTCCTGCTCCCTTCCCTTCTCGGTATCTCTGTCTTTTTATTACCTCCCTCTTCCTCCCTTCCACTTTTTTACTTCTTCACTTAGTTTCTGTAATTTGGTCCCTCGTGCTCCCCCCTTGTGTTTTCCTCCCCTTTTTATTTTCCCGCACACCGTCTTCCATCAACAGTCGGTCGCCCTGGCCTCCCTTTCCTGTGCGATACTTTCCCCAGACTCTGTCCTATCGGTTTCTTTCCAAGGTTTGTTGTGCCTATAACTTTTTTTTATTCCTCCCCCCATTAATCCCCCCTGTAAAAAACTTCCCCAGATTTTTTTTCTTGTAAGTGTTTCTCTCCTTGATTTATTGTTTCGCCGTTTTTTTTTTTTTGCTCGGAGTTTCGTCTCTCCCTTTTTTTGTCTTTCTTTTCCCTGTTTCCCATGGGATAGACCTTTCCCTCTTCCCTCCAAGATGGTCGTTCACTTCTTCCCCTAAGACCTTAGAGTCGGCCTCGTCCGATTTATTCTCGCTTCGCTTGTTCTCCCCTTATACTACTATAGAACTTCCACTTCTGCGCTGTTACCCTAAGTGTTTTCTTATTGGGTCTTTTTGTTAGTGCCTAAATTTCAATAGGTTCTTTTCACGACGCCTACGTTCCCCTTTTCTTATTTACTTGCCAGTGGAAAGGGCTGCCTTACTTCTCTTTGCCTCGTTTAGGACCGCTTTTCCCGAAAGTTTACGGACCTCCCCAGCCAGTTGTGTTGAAGCATGGTTTTCTTTTGTCCCACGCCCGTTTTGATTTTCCCCAACATAGAAACACCCTGCCTTTTCCGTCCCAACTTGTTTGTCTCTAGTGCCCTATGTGATCTGTCGATGGGCTCGCTTAATCTTTCCAGATTCCTCTACCTCTTATTCTTGTCAAAGTGAATTTCATGCCTGTGTCTCTTTTCCAGAGTGTACACTTTTTAGTTCCCCCACCTCCTTGACCCTTTGTCTCTTGTTCTTACGTTATCTTACTTATTTTCATTTAGTTTTCTGAAAAAGGTCTTTAGCCCAAAGCGGTCTCTAAATCCGTCCCCTCACGCTCCTTACTGAAGATGCCAATCTTCTTCCTCTTCATCTTTCTACAAGGATTTTTTCCTCCTTCATTAAAATCCCCGTTCGCCTTCTCTCCGTATTTTGGTTGTCCAGGATCCGTTCCTATTCCCCTGTTTGATGTGGCCCCACTTTTTTTCGAGTTGTTCCTCTACCTTCCCCTTCTTTTTTTTTTTTTGTGCACTTTTTTCCCTTACAACTCTCCTTTCTTGCTCACGGAGTCGGATCGAGCTCTGTGTTCTTTTCTGTGTTTTTTTTCCTTTTTTTGACTGATGATACAACCTGTTCTCTTATCACAGGAACGTTGCTGGGATCGTCTATCCTTCCTTCTTTTTCTCTCCCCCTCTCCTTCTTCTTACATTTTTTCTTTTTCTTTGTGTTTTGTTTCTTTTTTTTCTTTTCTTTCTTGTGTGTGTCTGTGCCCGCCTGTGTCTTTCTACATTGACTCCTTTTGTTCCCTCTTGAGCAGGGGTTCCCGGTGCCCTTTCTTGTTCATTCTACTTTTTTACTCCACTCGCCTATTTTTGGTATTGGGCGTTTGGTAATTTTTTGGCCTTCCCTTCCCCGTTATCTGCCCTAGTCCCTTGATTCACCCCTGCGCGCTTCTTGATCCAACCCACTTTTCTTTTTTCGTATTTTTTTCCCTTTTTTGGTTCTCATTACGGTCTCTTTACTGCCTTGAGATTTCCATGGGGCGGGATCTCCCCCCCTCTTTCCCTCCTTTTCTGCTCTATCCCACCACCATTGAGTGTCTCCCGGCCCCACTCTCACAGTCCCGTTTTCACCCCTTGTCCAGTTTTGATTGACATTTGCCTTTCTTTTTTATAATGCGCTCTCTCTCTTTCGATCCCTGCCCTTCACCAATTCTCTCCTTTAGTGTCCCTTTTTACGCCGTCGTCATAGTCCATTCAAGTTTTCTGTCCCGATTCCGCGCTCTTCCTTCCCTTTTTACTCCTTACCCCGATGCCTTTCCATTTGTCCCCCGCTCCATGTCTGAACTGCCCCGTCGATCCATCCGTCTATCACCCCGTGGTTCTTTACCACTGCCTTTTCCTGTGTTTCGATCACCATCCTTTTCCTTCTTTCGCTTCGTGTTCGATTCCCTACCGTTCATCTTTTTCGCAGTTGCGGTCCCACAGAGTTCCTTTGTCCATTTTTCTGGTTTCGATTTTGCTTCATCTTTTGCCCTTTTTTCGTCTTCCCGTCTGCTTGGGCGGATGGGCGTGCCGCTACCGTTGCATTTTCCATAATTTTTTTTTTCTTCTCGTTTTGGTCCTTTTCACCGTGCCTTTTCGTCGCCATTCCTATCCATTTGACAAATGCAGATTTTAACCCCTCTATCCGCGGGAATTGTGAGGACTTTGAAGATGGTTTCCTTCTGTGTTCTCCCCGTTTCTTCCCCCTCCTGTTAGTGAGGTATATTGGCCTGTCCCCCTACGGATTCCCCTTTGTGTTCCATATCCTCCTGAGGGCATCTTTGAAGTTACTTATCTGACGCTGTTTTTGTTATTGGGAGTTCTATCCTCATTCGTCCCCCTCTGTCCCCCCCCCCCTTTGTTCTTCTCCCCTTGTCTCTTTCTCAGTTCTGTGTTTGTCTCGGCAGCTCAAAGGCCTTTGCCTCCTTTCATTTCTTTTCTTTTTTCCGTGCGAGTTGGCCCCACTTCACATCCGAACCTTCCGTGTTTTAAACACACCCGTGCTTTCTTTTTCCTTTCTTAACGCGTCAAAGTTACTCTGACGTTGCTTCCATCCCCCCTTGCCCGAAGTTTTCTCACCTAGGACACTTTAGCCATCTTTGAGTGATTTGTGTCTTTTGCTGGGGTAGTCGAGGCGTTTCTTCCTGTCTGTTCCCCCCGCGCTTTCTTTCTTCTCTTTTACCGTGGTATTGCTGGTTTCTCTTGCCGTCGTATTTTTAACCTTTCAGTATTATTCGATTTACGTGACGGTGCCTTTCCGTGCTTGCCTTCTCTGGTTTTGTGCTTTTCTAAACGGAGTTGTCCCCGTCCCTTTTTCTATGCCTTTTCCTTTTTTCTTTTTTGCCGCGTTTGATCGCCTTTATATCCCCTACTCTCACTCTTTTGCCTCTCCTTTCGGTTGGTTTTTGATTTGAGCTTTTTCTAATCAACGCTCCACTTCCCGGATCCACTGATGATTCCCTTCTCAGGAATTGTGTTGTCTAGGAATCTCTACTTCACTCCCCCGTTTTTTTTTAAGGTGTGTAGCAGTTATTGTCGCGTTTCCCCATCTGTTCCCCTGGCGTTGCCTTTCCCTCCGTTTCCTTCATGACACCTCCTAACTGATCTCCCCCTTTTCCTGGATTCGTCCTTTTAACCAACCTCCATTACCCCGCTACGTCTTCGACACTCCGCAATAGACCTTTTTCCCTTCTCCTAACACTCCTTTCTCCCTTCCCATTTTTCCTTCTTGCGCCCCCTCCCCGCCATGTATTTTTTGCTTTCTCCCGGTCAGTTCTTTTCCTTCAGTAAGCGGCCTTCCACTTCACACACTTCGCCTCGTTCTCTGAATTTCCCATCGTTACTCCTGAACCCCTGTCGTGTTCGGAGAGTCTCTCCTTGAAGCTCCTTTGTATCCCGTTATTTTTTCCGTCAGAGCTTGTCTTGTTTTCCACAGCTCCCTTACGCCACCTCTCTTTCCTCCCTTTCGTTGGCCATGGCTACCGGCACTGAGGGCCTTTGTATCTCGTTCTTTCTTCCCTCCATTACTAACACTCCTCTCGTCGGTTCCTAAATTTTTCTCCGGCTTTTGTACCCGTGTCTACTCGTCTCTTCCTGGATCCCCCTTTCCTTGTCCGTACCCTGGGAACTACTTTATTCTTTGAAAGCTTCTTTCTTTGTGTGCCTCCTTTTTATCCCCCATCTGATCCCCCCCCCCTCGCTCAAACTTCCTCTATCGTCGGTCTGCTCTCCCCCCTCCTTTCTTGCCCCCTTACGCTTTCGCCTTTCCCCCCTTTCCTTTTCTTTCTGCTGTTTCTCTCTTCCCCTTTTGCCCCTTGGTAGCTTCCACCTCCGCCTTTGTTACCTTGCTGCATCGCCCCTGGTCCCGCTTTTTTTCTGAACCCCCCTCAACATATTTCCTGCTCTTCTTTATCTTCCTCAACCCTGGTTTTCTTCACTCGCCCATCTTGTTGTTCGTTGGTTGGTTCTTCTTTGGTCTCTTTCTGTGAAAGGATTTACCCTTTTGACGGTAGTTCTTTCCGTCTCCCTCATCTTTTTTTTTTTCTGTTGTAGTCCGGCCCACCCCCCTGGTCGGATATCCTCCCTCGCCCTCTTCTCCCTTTTTTTCCCCTGGGCTTTCTTCCCGGTTTTTGTCGTAGACTGATCCATTCACATCATTTTTCTCTTTTTTAAAAGGTTTTCTGCGAAGGTGTGCGGACCCTTTGGGAAGTCGTGAGCGTACTTTCCCCTTCCGTTGCTTTCCTTTTCGATTACGTTTTCTTTGTAAGACCCTTCTTCTCTGCTTTTTTCGTTCTTTTCTCAAACTGCAGTCGTTAGCTGGTCTCTCCACCCTCCCCCCCCCTCTTTTCACTTTTTGAACTTCACTTCCGTCTGGTCCTTCCGTCGCTCCCCTCCTCTCAGTGGGTTTTTCTTCTCTTTTTTTTTCTTCTTTCTCTCTTTTTAGGGAATTCTTCTCGATGCCGTTCCGTTTGCAACTTTCCTGTTAACACTTCCTTTTTTTCCTCGTCTCCGGTTGGCTTCTATTTTTCCAATCAACCTTCCTGTCTGTGATTTAGAAAAACCCTTGTTGTTTAATTTCCTTTTTTCTTCCTTCCTTTTTTTTTTCTGCCTTTTCTCATTTCTTTTTCCATTTCGGCCTTCTTTTTTATCGATGCCGTTGTCTCGTTCCCCGCCCCCTTTTCAGGACGGTAGCCCACCCAAACTCGTGATTTCGGTTTACTCCGTCGAGCCTCCTTTTCAACCGTTCTTTTTCTCCCTTCTTTTTCTGCCTCCCCCCTCCTGCGCCCGCTTTGAAAAAATGGTGTTTCTTTTTTGAGAACCCCCCAACCTTTGGATGCGATCCTTTCTCCTCCTCCTGACCGTCTTCACCCCGTCCCTACCTTTCCTAGTCCCCTTCCGTTTGTTCTTTTCTTAATCAGGGACGTATTCCTCCGAGCTTTTTACCCCCTGAAGCATAGTTGTCTCCTCGGTCTCATTGACTTCCAATCCCCGATAGAGCCCCCTCTCCTCCCCCACTCCTCCGGTTGGCTTCTTTTTATGCTCTGGTTTTTTTTTTGAACTCCGCTGCCCGTCTTCTCCACATTTTTTCTTGAGTACGTCCTGTTATTCCGATGCTTGGTTTATTGTGCCTTGCACTCGTTTTCTTACTAACTTGTCTTCCCTTCCCCCATTGTTACTTTTTTTTGCCCTGTTTGGATTTTTTTTCTCTTTCGTAACTCCTTCTTTCTCTGTTTCCTTCCCGACTTTGTGTGAGTCTTCTTTTCTCCCTTTCCCCCTTTAACCGACCCCTCCCAAATCCCCTTTTTGGGTCTCCGGTCGGTCTATTTTTTTTTTTGCTTCTTAACTCTTGAGCGTCTCCTATCTGTGTCCCTAATAAGTTTTGCTCACTGACCCGACCCTGTCTTCCGTGCTTTTTTCACCCGCGTTCGTCCTCGTTTCTCTACCATGATCGACTCCCTTCACCCACATTTAGGGCACTTGGATTGACCTTGTTCCCTCCTTATCTTGTAGTGAATTTTTTATTCCCCCTCCAAACCCTGGTGACATGTATGCCCCCCCCCACCAGAGGTCCTCTGGTCCCGTAGGATTCGAGTGCCTCTTATCTTTCACTTTTCCCTCTACATACACTGTCTCAGATCTTTTTCCCGATTTCCCCGTTTCCCTGCCTTCCCCCTTTCTCCGTGATGTGTTAAATCTTCGTCGTCGAGCCTACTTTTTATGAAATTGCCTCCCTTCGCCTTTACCCTTCTTCTCTCTATCTTCGTTTCTAATGGTAGTCCATTGTTGGATGCAGCGCTTATCGTTTCCTCGCGATTTATGTCTTGTTTTTTGACTGACCTGTGTAGAAAGTCCTAATCCTCTTCTTTCTGTCTTCGTTAGTGGGACCGTTTCCTCTACTTTGACAAAAGAGGATCTTTTCCCCTCCCCGGTTGTTTCGATTCGCCCCAGTAATCCCAACCCAAAGTCTCCTGGAAAGAACCGTGCTTCACATCGTGGATTTTGAACTCTTTGTTGCCCGGGTGGGGGGCTTACATTTGCGCTTAGACATAATCGATGTATTTCCAGCCCTTTTATCTTTTTTTCCTTTTTTTCCTCCGTAGCTTCTTTTCTATGGCTGATTTTTCTCGCCGTCTAGTTTTTTTCGTGTCCCTATTCTCGGGGATTTGTCCTCGATTCTGTTCCTTCCCCTTCTAGGATTTCCTCTTTTCCACCCAACTTTCTCCGGTACTTTCCCCTTTTCCGAGACCGTTCTTCTTTATTTTGATACTAGTTTCCTTGTTCCCCCCTGCCGTCCTTTCTTTTTCTTCCCTTCCTCCTAGTATTTCTGTCCTTTTCATTGGCGTTCCCTTTTGTGGTTAAACCCCCACAATTATGTCCTAAACGTCTCCTTCTTTTCCTTACCTCTGTTTCGTCCGCTCCAATTAACTGAGTATCTTGCCCCGTTTGTTCTATTTTTTTCTTTATGTTTTTTTCCCTTCATTTTTTGTGCGGAACTCTTCTGTCTTCCTTGGTTCTCTCCATCATTTTTACCCCCCCTCCGGTTTGTTGTTTCACCCGCACCTTTTCCGCCTGTCCTTTCCTGTTCGTCCCCTTTTTCTTTTTCGGTGCAGTCGCTTTTTCCAATGAGTCCCCCATCCTTTTCCTCACAAGTTTCATGCATCCTTTGCGATCAGGTACCAGTTTGCCTCAGTCGTGAAGATGCTGGCATGATTTTTTTTCCCAGTCCGTGCGTCCCCCCCTGTAGAGATACTGACCTCACCCCTATTCTACTTGGCGTCAGTTGGGAGAATATGTTAGTTTTACCCCTACCCTTTTCTTATTTTCCTTCCCCTCTCGTTGTTGCTCTTTTTTCTTTGCTCTTTATCCTCCTGTCTTCAGTAACTTGGTTCTCACCGCAAAGTCTGTTCTTTCGCTTCGCTTTTTGGTGTTGTGATCGAGTGTGCTTCTTGGATGAAAACCCAGTTTTTCCGTCCGCGCGCTTTTTCTCGTCTTTTTTCTTCGCTCTTTCCCATTCCTCTACCTTCCCTCCTGATCCTCCCCCTACACTGACACTCTCTAATTCGGCCGGTCTTTTTTGTTTTTTCCTTTCGCTCCCAACAAGATTCTCGTTTTTTGCTATCTTTGTCATAGCCCCCCTCCACACATCGACACTTCTTCTACCTACCCCCCTTTTGTCGCCGTAGCTCTTTTCGGACTCGGTTGCCCCCTGTTGCGGGATACGGCGGTTGGCGATATTCCTTCCCTTTTCCCCCTGGCTAATAGAATCTCATTTTTATCTACTTTTTTCTCTTTTTGATCCCAAGGGGAATCAAGATTTTCCCCCCCCTGGCAGCGTAAGTTTTCCCCCCGACCACCCACTAGAAAGTTTTCTTCAAGTTCCAACCTTTATAGTTACTACTCCCCATTTTTTCTTCGATTCCCTCAACCTTTGCCAATGCTATTACCTTCTCGTAATTGATCTTCCTTGAGTTTGTGACGCCTTTTTTTTTTCTCCTTTTTTCTTTTTCCTTCCTTGGTTTTCACGCTTGTCTCTTTGGTGATAGACCGGTCCCCCCCCATCCTTTTTCCTGCTTTCTCACATGTCCCCACTCGTCCCACCTTATTCATTTTCCCTCTCGCCTCGATCGTCTTTTTCCTTCCTTCTTACAACCAAACTCGAATGCCATGCGTGCGATCAGCCCACTCTTTGTCGTGTGAGTCACGTGACTCCTTCCGTCCCATTGTTCTCTTGTGCTGTCTCGTCCCTTGTTCAGGTTTCGTTGATGGCAATTCCTATGTCTGCCAGGCCGCCTTTCGGGAGCCTTATGGTTCCCCCTTTGAGGCAAGTAGTCACGTTCCGTTTTCCCTCCTCTTCCTTTCCATTGGACCCCTCTTTGGGTCCAGTTTATTCTTTGCCTACTGTCCCCACCTGATGTTCGTACCCTCCCCATTTTTTTTCACCTCCCTTTTACATCCTGTCCCCCCCTTATGTTTCTTCTGTCCGATGTGGATCCCCCTACCACTCCCGGACTTCAATCCACTGCCCATCTATTGGTCCTTGCTTTTCGACTGCAACTTAGGGCTTCATTCTTGTTTTCTTCTCTCCTTCCCCCGGGTTACTTGTCTTTTCTCTTCTCCCAGCATTTTCTCCCTGTTCGGTTCCTCGCCCAGATATTTTTCTCCACCTTTTTATCCTCGCTCCACTGGTCGGTTCCTCTCTTTTTTGGTTTCCTTTCTTCTTTTCTCAGTGGCTTTCTTTCCCTTCCATTGTGCGCGAATCATCGTTTTTACTTCCCCTTTTTTATCCCCTGTCACTCTTCCATTCTTTGTGTCCTATCGTCCCGTTGCACCCTGAACATCCAACACCCCTTTTTTTCGTTTTACTGGTTTTTCTCTTCTTTATGGGAGTCCTTGTGGAATACTCCCTGCCTTTGGCGGGGATTAGCGGCTGTCCCTTTTTCTTTCCCCATTGTCCTACCGAACGGTCTTTCCACTTTTGGGACACCTTTCATTTCCCTTCTTCCCGATAGAGCCTGGTTCGGGTATTTCTCTTCTTTTGTTTTTCCCCCCCTCCTGCTCAGACCCCTGTTACTCTTATTCACCATTCCCCACAATCTGCGTTTCCTTGCTTCCCTCCTTTTCCCTTCCTTTCCCTCCTAGTGTTTCCATTTCTACCCTCCTTACTACGTCTTTTAAAGACTGTGTGGGTCGCTTTTACTTGGAAGTTTTCTCCCTTGTACTTTCGCGTTGTCCTCTGACCACCTCTCTACTTTCCATTTGTAAACCCCCTTCTTTTTTTATCGACTGTGATCCTCATTCACCCCCTTGCACTCTACTCAGGCTGCCTCCTCCGTTCTTAACCTTGTTTTTTTGCCATATTTTCACCATGTGGAGCTCTCCTCCCTCTTTTTCTAGTCCGCACACCCCTCTTCTTTTTATGGTAGCTTGTTCGCCCCCTCCCGTCTCTTTCCGCGTTCGGCCCTCTCTTCAAAGATGAGCTCCTCTCCCCTCTTGACCTGAGTGGGTCAACAAGCGGTGACCTCTATTGTCACCATTTCGACCATGTTTTCTCTCTCGGTCTCACCCATTCATTTTTTTTTTCGGTGTTTGATCATCCTTCGATATTCTACTCTGATAAGATACCCCTTCCCTGTTCTCCCTTACGTTTGTTTCTACCTGTGTCGATCTGATTTTCACTTACCGCGTGTTTCCTTTCCTCTCTCTTCACGTGAATGATCTTCGTTTACCTGGCAAAATTTTCAATTCCTCGATTGTTTTTGTCTCCCCTCTTTGCCTTTTCGTTCGAGCCATTTGTTCAGTCCATCCACGCACTTTTCCTACGAGGCGTCACCCCCCTGTCTTTCTACACTATTCCATTCTTTGAAGTTTTTCTGATCTCTAAGAGCAGATGTAGAACCGTTCCGCCGTCCCTTCTCTGATTGTTTCCCCTTCTCCCCTTTTTTCCTTCCCTCATTCCCCCTGGCCACTTTTCTTGATGCTCCTTTACCTCCCTCCGTCTGACGATTGATGATAGTTCCGATCCTTCCTCTCCCTAACCTGGCTGTGACTCTTTCTTTTTTTCACGTTCCATTCACACCCTCCCCCACATCTACTTTTTTGTGTTGACACCTCCCTTAAGGGTCAGGCCCGGCGCGATATTCCCTGTCCTTTTTCTTACACGCTTTCATTTACCTCCCTAAAGCACTTCCATGTCGTTCATGCCCCCCTTTTATAATTTCTTTTGTCCCTCGTCCCACATGTTAGTACTGGTCCCCTTTTATACGCCCCTCCCTTCCCTGACTCCGATGCTTTCATTACTTTCACACCTTGTCCCTGTTTCTCCTCCCCTGATTACAGGATCCCTCCCGATGGCCGATCTGACTGGTACCCGGGGCGCCCCTTTCATCTCTCCGTTTAGAACTCTGGATTCCATTTTTCCTCTGGAACTTTCGTCCTTCCCCCCCTCTTTTTCTCTGCAGGCGATTATTTCCCCCGTCCCGCCTGACTCCTTCTGCCCGACTTCCTTATTCCAGACACTCTGTTCTCTACCCCTCGTCTGATTTGTTTCCTTTGTCTTTTGTGCTTGTTTTATTTTGTTTCGTCCCCCCGTCATCTTGTTTTTCTTCTGAGGTGTATTTTCGCCTGTAGGACGCGTTCTCTCTTCCGTTCCTTTTTTTCTCCGCGGTGTTGCTCTTGGCTTGTTCTCCCCTTCCCTTGGTCGTCTTCTTTAGCCTATTTTCTCTTCGAAATTGGGACCCTTGAGTAGATTCCTTTCTCTCCATCTTCCTCGGCAATTTTTCTTTTTTGAGTCGTTCCCGTGTCTCTTCTCCTTTCTTTTTCCCCCCTGTTGTTGTTGTTTTTCTTCGTTGATGACTGCTTCCCACTCCGATAACGCGCGTGTACATCCCTCGAGATCTTCGAGTCCTTCGAAGTCTTATCAAACATTCGTTTCGCCCCGTTCCCTCGTTATCGCCCATCTCCTCCTCAACTGTCCTTGTACACCAATTCTTTTCCATTCCCCCGGCTTTCCGCTTCCCTTTTTCCGGGCCAACACTTACCAATTTGTCCTCCCATCGTTCCCTTTTACCCTTGTAGACCTGGGCACAGTTTTCACTCCCTTCTTCTGACCTATCCCTTTTCTTTCTCCCTCTCTAATTTTCGAGTCCTCTATTTTCCACTAGACTTTCTTTTCCGGCCCCCCCCCTTCTCCCGCCTCCTTTGTTTCCTCCTCCCTTCTCTCTTCCTTCTTCGTCCACCCCCTTTAGACTCCCCCCTCCTTCTTTCGTCCTTCCTTCTCCAGTTTTCTTCTTTTTCTGTTCAGGAGGTCCTTCTTTCTGAATGGAGTCTCCTGTGTCTATTCCCTTTCTTTTTCTCGACCTTCCGTAGCATCCTTTTTCCTTTTTTTTGGAACCACTTCAGCCCCCCCCTCCCCTCGACCCTGTTTTTTCCTGTGCTATTGATTAACGTCCGTTCTGTGTTCTTGTTCTGACCCGTCCCCCCCACCTTTCCCTCCCTTATCCTTATTCAACTTTCCCCCCCTCTTTGTTCCCATCGGGTGCTTCCCTTAGGCCTCTCTTCTCGGTTCTCTATCCCTGTGTTACTCTTCGTCAAACTTTCTCTTGCTTTTTTCTTTTTTCCAGCTGGGTTTAATTTTTTTTTTGTTTGATTCTCCCCTCTTCCCACATCAAGGCCGAGTTACTGTTCACCTATCGACTACCTTTTCCTCTTTCTGTTCTTTCTTTTTTCCTCTTTTTGCTCTTCCTTCTATTTTTTCATTCACGAACCTCTTATCCTTCCTTCGTTTTACTGTCCTCGATTTAGTAAGTGTAACTAGCCCCTACTTACATCCCTTCCTTGATTCCCCTGAGGTCGGGATTTCTTGGCCCCCGCCCCTCTTCCCGGCGCTTTTTCGCTTTCTCCGTGCCGCGTCTCGTTAGTTCAATCTTCGTCCTTTTTCAATCTCCCTTTTAGTCTTTACCTTCACACATGCCATTCGCCCCCGTATTTCCCAATAGCCTTTTCTATTACTCTTGTGCCTTTCCCCTGTGGCTCCTCATGTCGGCACTGCTTATAGTTAACCTGTCCCTCCCCATTGATCCTCCTTTCCTGTTGTGGATCTGCCATCCACCCCCTCTTTCTTAAATCCTTTTTTATTAGTGGATTCCTCTTCCTTCTCTCTCTTATATGCCATGATTTTTCTTTTCATCTGTTCCCCTTCTTAGATCGCTTTTTGCCCCCCCCTGTCCGCCAATCCATGCTTGTTCTGTGCCTGGATTATTTTCCATACATCCCCCACACCTTCCTCTTCCCTGGTCCTTGCTCCCCCGTTCTTTTTCTTTAGTTAGGCTTGTTACTGACCCCCCTCCCTCTCCTGCCTTGCAGTATTTTTTTTCTTTATTGTAGGTGTCGTGTATTTTCTTTGTTTCTCCGGTTTATTTGGAATTATCTTTCGTACGCTTCACCCACTAGCTTATGCACCCAGCCCCCCCCTCCTCCTCTTGTCACCTCCATCCTCATCCCAATTCCACACTCTGACGGTCCCTCCTTCTTAGTATGATTGAGACCATATATTTCTATTTTGTCGCCTATTGTATTTGTTGTGATTGATTTTCTTTTCCCCCCTTTTTCCCTTTTCTCACCTCACTCTTCAAGGACTTTCTTTCCCTTTCCTTCTTAATTCTTTCTCCTGCTTTGGACTTGTCACCCGTTTTTGTTGGCTTACCCCATTCGAGGGAATACATCTTTCTCTTCCAACCCTCCCTGAATTGCACCCTGGAAGCTTCGTGTATCTTTTTTTTTTCTTCCTTCTTCCTTTTTGGCTCCCCATGCTTCCGTGCACCCTCCAGTATTTCTCTCGTAATCCACACTCGGTGTTCGCTTTTTTTTTTTTTTTGCGCGCGTATTCCCCGTGTGGCTCCAGATTCCTCCTCCCCCCCTTGACCCCTTTGCCTAAACGATTTTCGGGCTTCTTCTTGATACCTCTAAATGTTCCTTTGCTTCTACTATTCATGCGTTGTTACTATTTAACTCCCCCTTCTGAGTCTCACTAACACACTCTCAACATCGATTGAGTTATTCGTTCTTTCCGTCAAACTCAGTTCGCTTTCTTTCTCCTTCCTACACATTTCCTGTGTTCTTTTTTTTTTTTCTCCCGAAGTGATCAGTCGTCTGCAATTTGCCAGACTCCCGGTCGTTCATCCCTTTCAGTTTCAGACTAGGCTTGGTTTATTACTTTTGCAGATCCTTCCCGAAGTTCCCTTCTATTTGGTAACGATTCCACCTTCTCTCTTTTCTCTGTTCTCTCCCAGACCTCAGACAGTTCTCCGACTAGTTCCGCTTCCTTACTTTGTGGACTAACCTGTCGTATTTTCTGCTTTGCCCCCTTTTTTTTTCTTTCCCTCTTTTTGTTCCCTTCCTGCTTCCTTTTACTCCTTGACGGATCCCCCGGTCGGCCTTCTTCTTTAGACTTCCCGACATCACTTTGCCAACATTGTTCCTAGTACTTTCCTGTTTCTTTTCTTCACATGCCCCTTTTTTTCTTTTCTTTTACCCCCCCCCAGTATCTAAGATCCTCAGCCTGTTGGTTTCTTTGTCCCCTAGACTCCCGGCCCCTTTTCGGTTAGTTTGAGTTTATCCCCTCCCATTGTCCCTTACCGTATATTTCCTGTTCGGTCTCTCCTCAGTCTGTATTGGCTTTTTTTATGCTTTTTCTTTCCTCACAGCTTTAGCGCCCTCTTCCCCCATCCCCTAAAGGAAATTTCCACTTAATAGATGACATCTTTCTTGTTTCCTTTAGTTCACCCGTTTTGAGTTCTCTTTTCTTTTTTTTTTTCCCTCCCTCCCCTCTTCCTTTTTCTTTTTTTTTTCCCCGCCGTCAGTCCCCTTTCTCTTTTATTGCTATCCTCAATTTTTCAAGTCGTTTTTTTCAAGGTCTTTCCCCCTCATCGGTTGCCTTTTCTCTTTTTTTTGATCTTGTTGGATTATTAGGACTCCTGTACTTTTTTCCCAAGTATATTTTGACTCTCCCGTTTACGATCCCCCCCCTCCCGTTGTTCCCCTGATCTGCCCTTACGAGGGGCACATGTTCACCCCCCTTCCGTATTTCCCGTCTCCCCATTGCTCCCCTTATGAAGTTCCTACGCAAAATTTTCTTCCTTTGACCGTATTTTTGTTTCTTCCCTGCGAACGACTTGTTTTCTTTGTCTCTTCCTTCCCGATCTCCCCCCGTTCAGCTCCCCTTTTCCCTCTTTTTGAGGTTTCGAGAGTGCTGCGCTCTAGACTGTTTTCTCGCTACTCCTTTCTTCCTTCCCCTCTATTTTCCGCCCTTTTTTTTCCCCCCCTTCTTTAGTGCTGTTCCCACCCCTCTTATGCTTTGCCTTCCTCCTGCACCTCACTTTTGCTGTCATTCACCAAGGTTCACCCCTTCATGTGTATTCAAAACGTAACTTTGTCTTCATCTGGCTGGATTTTTCTCCCCCCTCTTTCGTTCGACCGTTTTCTTTTCCTTTTGTTGCCCGTGCGATTCAGATTTGACTTTCGCCTTTTTTCTTGTCTTCCTCATGTTTGTTGTCTTTTGCTATGTCTCTTGTCTTGTCTTTCCCTCCTCCCTTTCTCTTTTTTTCCCGCCTTTTCCTTTTTTTTTCTTGTGTTAGGCCCCCCCCCCGGGATTTCCCTTGTGCCCGTTTGCGGCCCCCATCCTCATCCTTTTTTTCCGATGCTCCTTCCTGTGTCCCTTCACAAAAGATTACTATCTAGCTTCTAAAGTTTATTTCCTTTTCCATTTTCTCTAGTAGATGTTTGTTTTAAACGAATTCGAAACGCCCCGTTCCCACCCCCCGTCTCCGCTTTCCATCAATGGGTCATTGATCCTTTGGTCCTTGATTCTTGCTCCCCCTCTTTTTTATCAGTTTTGCTCTTCTTCTTTTTTTTTCTTCCTTCTCCTTGTTCTTTGAGCTGTCTTTATCTATGGTCTCCTATTTTTCAACCGAGGTTCCTCCCTCCCTAAGAGTTTTCATTTTTTCCTACCCCCTATGGTTTTTTGTGTCCATTGTCCCCCCCCTCCTCCTTCCTTTTTTCTTCCTCCCCTTTCTCTCTCCCTGTAGGCCATCTTTTCTTTTTCCTTTACTCCCTAGTCCACACCCTTTCACACATGTATCTCTTTTTTCCCTTCACGTTATAGGGGCGGCTTTCCCCGATCGCGCTTCCCTGCCTCCTACTTGTCTTTCAGTATCGGAATTACCCCAAACTTCCCCGCTTTCCCCACCTCTTGTTTCCGTTTACCCCTCCCCTCCTGACTGACATTCGTTGTAGCTCTTGGCCCTGAAGTTTTTCCTGCAATTTCCTGCACAACCCTCCTTTCCCCCTTCTTTTATTTCATTTTTCATTTTTTGTTGTGAGAGCTTTACTCTATGTGCCCTTTACCTCCTGCACACCCCTTTCAGTTCTTTTTCCTTTGTCTACCCCCTTTTTGGCAATCTGCGTTTCTTCTCCCTCTCCAAATAGTCCCTCCTTCTTTCGGAGTCCTTTTCTTCTCGGTGGGTCCTGCCCCCCGCTCGCGTGGCCTATTACTGCTTCCCAAATGCCCGCACATTTCGTCTTGCTTTATTTTTCTGCTGTGCACAAAAGACTCCTCCCTCCTTTCTCCTTCCTTTTTGGCCCCCCCCTTGCAAATTTTTTGACACACTTCCCCCTCTCCTATCGTGTCTTGTATTTTCGGTTTTACCGGGGATGTTGTTTTTTCGACCTGAGTGCTCTGTTGCTCCTCTTTTTTAACCAAGCTACCCTTTTCCCTCTTGTTTTTTGTGTTGTTTGCTCTCTCCCCCTAAAGATTCATTTTGCCCTTGTTGTCTCCCTGTTCTTACTGCCTTGCCGTTCCCCCTCCCTCCTCCCTTCCCCCTAATGGTTGGACTCCTTCACTTCAATCGTCTTTCGACACCCTTTCCTCTTTCTTCCTATACCCTCTCAGGTACGGCGGGTTAGCCCCCCCCCCGTTAGTCGTTTTGCAGACTTTTTTTGTTTCTTCTCCTTCTGCGGTCTCTCCCGTCTTTGCAGGGTTCCCTCTTGCTCCGCTGTCCGGGCCTTTGGCAAAAAGTTATCCCTTTCCCTGCCCTCCGTTTTTCTTGAATCGTCGCTTCCCGACATACTTCCTTTTCTATGTCCACTTTTTCAAACACTTTCGGGATCCTTGTTCCTCTGTTCCCTACTCCGACAACATTATTCTTTTTTTTGGGAGGAGACCCCCCCTTTCTCTCCTTTTTTTGTCAGGTTTAAATGTACTAATCTTTCTTGTCTCTACACCGATCTTGTGGATGCTTCTTGCGCGTCCCGTTTAGCCCTTTCCCACGTTTTGTTGAATCGACTGATATCTGCTTTCATTCCGTACCCATTGACATATATCCCTGGACCTCCCTGACGCTTTTCGATTTCCCCCCCTGTCTTGCTGTCCTCACGCGGCGCCCTCCTTTTTTCCTCCCCTCCCTCGCCACAATGTCTTTCGACCTCCTTCCCCAAGTTTTTTTTCCTCTTATTTTCCTTACTTCTGTCGTCGATCTTTGTCTTTCTCCCCCTTTTTTTAACTCCCCTTGACCCCCCTCCCTTCCCTCTTGACGTCGTTTTCCTCGAACTCCCCTTTCTTTAGAATGTATGGCCGCTGGTTCATGCTCCCTTTGATGGCCCCCCTGTCCGGAGCTACCCGTTGTCACCCCGTGTCTCCTTTAGGGTTTTACGTCCCCGTTCACCCCCCTTTTTTTCTCCTCCTCTCACTTCTCGTTCCAGGTACGGTTTTTTTCCCTACCGATTCTCCCTCCCCTTCGCATTTTTTTCCTGCCGACAATTCCCTTGCTTTTCCTTAGTCCTGCGCTCCCCTGTCCGGCCCGGCGTACTACTCCCCATGCGCTCTCTCTTTTCCCACTTTCCATTACAAAAGATGTTGCGTTTTTTTCCCCCCTCCCTGTCCTCCCCCCCCCCCCTGCTGCATTATTTGAATTTTGCACGGATTAACGTGTTCCTTCCCTGACACTCTTCTCGTCGTAGGTTTCTCCGCCCTCCTTTTGTTTGTTTTACCTCTTCCTTCTTGTGTTATTGGACTCAAAATGGCGTTATCAAGGAACCCCTTTCATTCTGGGGACGTTCGTATTTTAGATGAGCCCCCCCCTCCCCCCTCGCTATGTATGTTGTTGGGATTCTTTTACTCCAGGTCATGTTGCGTTTTCGTTACCCCACTCCCCCTCGACCCCAAAATGGCTTCTGAAGTTTTACCCCGTTGGTTCTCTGTTTCGTGGTGTTGTATTTGTTGCCTTTGAGGTCCGCGTCCCCCTTTGTCTATTGAACCCTCCTGTGATCGTCCTCTCCGCCGTAACATCTTTTGTTTGTTTGCCTCATTTTTTTGTTAGACCTTCACTTTTCACTACCTTCTTTCTCGCTCTCTCCACCGGCACTCCCATCCGTTTACTCCTTTCTTATTTAGACATTGCCCCCCCTCTTGCTGAGTGTATTTATCTCTCATGTCTCCTAGTTACATTATTTGAGCCTTGCACGAGGGGATATACCCTCCCCTTTTTTTGCTTCACTATCCCTCGTTCTACCGCCACACTTTTTCCTGTTCCCCTTCACCAGGGTCATACTTTCAGTTTTTTTTGCCTGTGCCCCTTCGGATCTCCCGTTCCTTGTTGCGAGCATCCACCGCCGAGGTGTCCCCTCATGTTTGTGGTTGAGAAGACTCCCTGTCTTCCCCTGTGCGTCCCCCTATACTTTTTTTCTTCATTTTTCCTGTTTGGTTCAGCCTCTTCGGCTTCCTGTCCTGATTCCGGCGCGTCCCTTGGGACCCCTCCTTTCTTTCTCATTCATTACTCCCAGTGTATTCCTTCCCTTATTTTTCTGTGTGTTCTTGCGGGTGAATTCCCCTCCACCCTTACCCGTTCTTCACTTCTCCGCACCTCCCTGGTTGGCCCCACATAATTCCTGTCCCGTTTCCAATTTTCTCAAAAATCCTTTTTTTTTTACATCCTCAGACATCCCCCCTGTCCTAGGGGTATTCAGTGTGCTTTTGCCTTCTTTAGCTGACCTATTTGGTTAGTCCGAAATCCCCGCTTCCCGATCTCCCCTTTTCTAGTTATGGCAAGTTCCTTCCTTCCTTTTGCTCCTGTCCCCCCTGTTCGACGGACGACTTTCGGGTTTCGCTGCCTGTTTTGTCTCTTACCACCTCGTCGGCAACGTTCTCCCGTTAGAAAAAGTATTAGTTGTCCAGCAGTTGCATCGGTATTTTTAACTCTGTCCGATCTCCTTTCCCCCCCCTTGCTTACCCTTAATTCATCTCCCCGCTTTCCTTTTCCCGGTTTTTCATACTTTCTCTGGTGCGTCTTCCTTGTCCTTCTCCCCCGATCGACCTGGAAGCTTTTGTTCCCTTTCCTCCACGTGTTATTTGGTTCTTATCGACAAATCCCATTACTGTTTAAATTGTCTTGGATTTTTCTTTCTTCCCCCTGTACTTCTTTTGAGGTCGTTTTTTCCCCCCCCTTCCCCCCCCCTTCCTCACCCTCCAGCCCGCTCCCCACTCTGCACTTTCCACACAATTGACGGAGGTCCTCTGTTCTCCGATTTTCCATGTGTATTTCCCTTTACCCACCTTTCCCATTCTTCGTTGTGATTTCTCCTCCTGGTACTTCTTTTTTTTAAGTATATGACCTTAATTCTTTTTTTTTGGCACTCCCAACCGGGGTTGTGTTGTGCTTCCTCCGACCCTTTTTACCTTTTTTCTATACATTCTGTGCCCCGTTTTTACCTCCTGTTTTATCCTCCCTTCTCTTTTCCTTTAATAATAAGTTTTGTTTTGTTCTTTGATGTCTTCCCCCCCCCTCCCGCACTCCCCCTCCCCTTTTTTTTCCCTTTGGATGTTGCATATTTCGTTCAATTATTGACTTTATCCTCCACCCTGTGTACCCAGTGGCTAGAGTCCCCCTGTGCCCTTTTCTTATTTGAGATAGAAAATTCCTGCTCTCAATAAATGTTCTCCCCCTAGGCCCCCTTGATGTCACATTCTTTCCCCTTCCTCACTTTAGTTCAAGTTTGTTTTTAACCCCCCTTTAATTCCGTTTTTGACTTGCTCTGGCTCCCGCCGCGGGTCTAACTACAAAAGCCATCCCTCTCTTTTTGCCTTCTTTCGTACATAGTGTCCCTCTTTAGTCTTTCCCCTCTCCGGACTTTTTATCGCACCCTCCCTTTCCCGTCCTCACCCTCCCATAGAACTCACCCCAGCCTCTCCTCTTTTTTTTTTTTCCCTTTTTTTCTCCCTTCTTTTCTCTTACCTTTTGGTCCGTTTCTTCGTGTTTTTTCCTCCTTTGCCGTTTTTGGTCTGTGTAGTGCTTTGTCCCCCTCTGATTTTGATTCTCTGTCTCTGTGACCACTTCCTCCCCTTTGTTCTCTGCCAACCCTTGAGACTCCAGGTCTCTGTGGATCAGTCT
>Ga0179591_1248174_pt1 | contig 22943 bp, 19 predicted proteins | sample CZOMad2_1_08_16f_FD_182891 | JGI IMG/M metagenome (GOLD analysis project Ga0179591, IMG submission 182891) | Vadose zone soil fungal communities from Angelo Coast Range Reserve, California, USA - CZOMad2_1_08_16fungal (PacBio error correction) | ecosystem: Environmental > Terrestrial > Soil >... | reverse complement strand
CATATTGAGCCCCCCTAATGTTTCCCCGCCTCAAGACAGCCCTTTATTTCCCTGCCAAAAACTTCACTTGCCTGCGTCCCCCCCAATCAACTGTAACAACTCCGGATTTTTGTTTCTTTTTTTTCTCACTCCCAGCTATTCTTCCCAGCACATTTATGCTCTCCTTTTACCTTTGAATATAGTCCTGATTATTTTTTCTCGCCCAGGTCAAACTGATTCTCCATCCCCGTTATTAGAGTTTCTCTCTGGAGTTCCCTCAATGAAGGACTTCTCTTCTTTTGGGATGCTCACCCCCCCCCCCCCACCCCCTTCAAAAGTATTTCTCCCCCAACCTCCCTTTTATTATCCAACGCTTTCCCCTCCTAAAAAGATCTGCTTCCCGGGAGACTCTGTTAAAGTTACCGTTTTCTCGTCGCAACGCCCCTCGCCAGCACGCCGCTCCCCTACCTCCTTCGGATAGGGCACGGACCTTTTCAACCCCTCTTTTAGTGGTTGACAATTTCAGCTGGGAAGAATTACTTCCTTTTTAATTTTGACCTATGCCCGGCACCACCCAAACTTTTACCCAATCGAGTCGCGGGTGCTCTTCGGACTCCATGCCATCCCCGTTTTTTAACAAGAAGAAAGGCAGTAGAAGGTCAGTTGGTCATTCTTTACGCAATTGATTTAGTAAGCAGTCTCCCACTTTGGAGATCCCGTGACTACTTGAAACTCTTTGTCCCTTAAAGCTTTCCATTGTCTCGTAAGTTTTCGGTTTCCCCTCGATTCCCTTTCCTTGACGCCCGCAGCAATTTTCATCTAGGAGCCCAAGTACCGCGGGCTTTTCTCTTCAGATGCTGCAATGCTTAGCCCTCTTCCGAGGCTAATAAGGAGATACGCTCGTATCCCAATAGAGTAAATGCCGCTTTCCGGCAAAATCATGAGATGGTTTCTGTCGTTGATCTTTCCACAACGGTCCATAGTGTCCCTTGCGGTGCGTTAAAGCAAATGTGTTCTCCCATTGGCTCAGCAGACTACGACAAACCGCATTTATATTCAGCAGCTTGCTGTCCCTGTCTGTGTATGAGCATTGTAGCTATTTTTATTTTGACCATCGCTTTCCTTCCCCTTTTTTCTATCAGATCGCCCCCAATTCACCCTCCTGCCCGATTGATCATGAATGTCAGTCTTTCCAGACCATGGAAGGCTCCCGCCACCCACAGTAAGCCCCCTTCCCACCATAGGTTGTGTTCTTGTGCGAAGAATTCAGAATTTTTTGCGAAGCCGCACCTCCCTTGAGAAGATGCCTTTTTTCCTTCTAGACATAGAACATTCTATGCCTTGCTGTCATTCACTTGAGGCTGCTCCCCTTATTGAACATATTACTCCCTTCTGTGGAGAGAATCCATTCATTTCCCCGACCCCCTTTGATCCGAATCAGCTTTTTGGAGACACTTCTGCCTTGATGCGGGGCGCGCGCGTGGGAGGACGATGGAACCCCCAGGAATAGTTCCGATTCCAATAAAGTTTGAGACAAACTTTCTCCTTCACTGTCAATTATAAATGATTTTCTGCATGCTTTTACTTTTTCCAGCCGCTTATAGAAAACGTAATCCATTTCATAGGCCGCGTCTAGATTGTGATCATGCAGACGGTCCGCACCGAACGGCCGAATTTCCCCTGTTGTTGGGCATTGCCCCTATTTCCCTTTGCACATAAATTTTCAGTTACCGGATTGCGACTTTCAAAGAACTATTTTTCTGCTTATCCCAGAGTCTGTCTTTTCTGGCGACGATTTATGCCTCCCCTCTGTGACTACTTTGTGCCTTTTTACACTCCTTGTCCACCCCTTCGCTCTGCTGTTTAAGTGCGCATCCCCCCTCAGCACCCGTTTATTTCTGTGTAGCGTGATGTTGGCAGGTCCCTGCACGCCGATTGGTCCCTTTACTTCTCCCTTGAGACGAACTCCCTCCCGCTCCATCAAGCGTGAATGTTAGTAGTCCCTGGTTAGAATGTTCCTTCCTAACTAGGCTGCGTGTTTTTTGTGACTAGTTTTTCTGCCCCAGATAATTTCTCTTTTTCTTATGCAGTCCCTCTCCTGATGATACCCGACCTCACGCCGCATCCCTTCCGATTACTTTGCGCCGTTAGAGCTCTCCCAGCCTTTTTTAAGGCAGCCGTTTTCTTTTCCCGTTTTAGGACCCTTACTTCTCAGAATTGATTTTGAACGCGGTCCGTTCCCCCCTGTTTTTTCTGAGGAACTGATATTTCAGTAAAGCTCATGTAAGTTGTATACCCGCGCCTTTTTAAGGACCAGTTTTACTTGAAACCTACTCCTTGGCAGTTTTCCAATCTAATCCAGCTCTTTTTTCTGCTAAGATGAATTTTCCCAAAATCCTATCTCAGTCCATGCAGCGTTTAGCTCTTTTCTGGGTCCCCGACCTACTCGCCCCCAAGCTGTTCCTCTCGCTATACGACCAAATTCTTCCCGGTCCCCCACAATTATTCCTCCGCAACTTCTCCGCCCTTGAAACGCCGGTTCCCCAGCTTTCCTTATGCGCATTGCCTGGCTTGTGCCAAGCTCCTTCCCCCTTTTTTCTCAAACCCCCGTTCGCTGCGTTACTTAGACTCTCCCCCGTGTCTCAGTCGATTTAGAATTTGCGCTCCCCCTGAGGTAAGGCCTCAAGACTGGACAGTGGGATCGCCACCACTAGTGGGTCCCCTTAGTTTGCTGAATTTATGGCGAAGGTTTCTACACCACGCTCCACTCCCTTGCCTCAGCGTCCTTGCACTGTTACTTATACGCCGATCCAGCCAGATCTTAGTCCTCTTTGAAGGTTTGCTGTTCTCCGTCCTTTTTTTCTGAGTTGGACGTTGTGCCACCACCCATCATTGACCCTTATGGTGCCCTTTCCTTATCCGGCACTAGGGGACAACAAGTCGATTTAATCGCACCCGCCCTTTACCTTCTTCCCTTGCTGCTACGGTTGAGGCATTGGTTCCTTTGAAGACCCCATTCCCCAGAAGATATTTGGCACCCCAATTCTCCAACTCGTCAACCCGTTTCCGTTTCACCCATTTTTCCCCCCCTCCGGAAGGGGGAAGATGCGCGTTCCCTCTACAATCCCTTTTCCCGCCCCAGAGTGGTGTCGCCCCAACGCGAAATTACGTGTTTGACCCCCTGTTTAGTCCCCCCATGTCTTCCCTCCGATCCTCCTTAGGCCATCTCCTCCCCGCTGTTCTTTCCAAGTTGGTTATCAGTCGAAAGCGTTACGGACCCCTCTTTGCCTTTAATCGGCGTCCGTCGTCTCGTTAATGTGTCGCCTAACTCTTCAATAAGCTGCGCCGCGGAGGACATTCCCCCTTTCTGAGAATATTCCCTACTTCTTTCTTGGTCCCTGACCGGGCGGCCCTTGATTTTAGCTTTACCAGTCGCACCGTAGTTTTCCCTTTAAAACTTGTCCCACAGTTACACAGTGCGCCTCCATCGGTGTAGACACACCTGTTTGGCTTTTTCCTCAGATCCCCCTCTCAACAGCTCGAATCATCAGCAATTTCGAAAACTATCCCTACTCTGTCGACCGACTCCTTTCCTGCCCTGGTATGGAATAGGCTGAAAGTCTTCCCCCCGTCTCAGGACTTTTCATCCTCTAAGTTGTGTTGTTGATCTCCCCCCCCTGGTTACGAGGACGTTACTGCCCCTTATCCCCCCTTTTCCTTTCCTTCCCCGGCTAAGTAGGGTGCTTCCATCCTTCTTCCTTCCTGGTTCCTTCTTTTTCTTTGCATGGGATTTTTGCGCGTTTCTTAACTCCCCCACCCACTTTTTTCTCTTTCCTTTTGCTCATTTTCGGAGCACTGTTCACCCCCCCCTTGTGTGCCCTGTCTGCAAATTTAACCGTCACATTTTTCTTACATAGTCCCGCACTCTTTCCAGATTCTTTCCCCTCCGACTAGAGAAATAGTAGTCGTCCCTCTTTTCCTTTAATTTCCTCTCGGGAAGATCTTCGTTTATTCGGCTTAATGTCCTCGCTATCTTCCCCTTTTTCGTTCTCCCTCCCCCCTATCTTGCCAGTCGTTCTACGTACCCCCCAATGGTAACGCCCGTTTCATGTGATGGCCCTGAAGTATATTTGGTTCTCGTACCCACCGGCTACCTCCCCCCAAAAATTCTTCATGCTCTTGCCTTTTCCTGTTTTTTTCGCAACTTCATCCACGCGGTCTTACCCGCTTCTTCCCTCGCTTCCCCGTCTATTTGAGTCCCAGTGTTTTGTCCCAAGTACCGGTGTCCCTCTCCAGTTTCAAGATTGGTAGCACTTTCTTTTCCTCTTTTGATTTTATCTTCATCTCTTCCCCGGCACTTTTCCCCCCTTCGCGAACCCACTGCCAGTTCCCCCCTTTTTCTTTGGCGCGTTAGTCTAGTCTTTTTTATTAAATCCAGCTCGTTGCCCGGCAGGGAAGACCATCTACCTGGTGATTTCTTGTTGCATCCCTTCTCAACTATCCCCACCCTTTACTCCCGGTCACCCCGAACTTCATTCTTTACGTGGAATATCTTTTACTTCTTTTGAGACGTACCCCGTGGGCAGCCCGCTTTATTTCTTTCGATTTAGCATGTAACATCCCTTGAGAAACCCCTCCAATTTCCAGCCCCCAATTGGTTTCGGATCCTTCTCGTGTACCTATTGCACTCCATGTACCCCAAAGTCATTTTTATCCTTCATGGTACTATCTGCGCTTATTCCATAAGATGTGGATGGTCTTCCCCTTGCTGAGGCCGGGTTTTTCCTCATTACTTCAATTGGCCCCATCCATTGGTGCCTGCGTCGAAGACAAGATTCTTGCTGTGCTCGCGTCTCTCGGACTTCTTTCAAGAAAGATACTTCCCTCCACGTCTTAAAGGATTCTGCGAGACCCTCTTTTTTTCCTTTGTTTCCCCCCTCCCCTCGCACGCCAGTAAAACCCTCTCTTTCTCATAGTGTTGTCTTTAAAGTGTCATTGATAACCCCCCAAAACAGGCTGATTGTGCGTTATCCTTCGCATTTTCCCCCCTCTAGTTCATCCCCCGATGTTTCAGTGCGCGTTTTTTCTGATTGAACCCCCGTCCCCTTCTGAGATGGGCTTCTATCATCAGCCCTGGAGCAGCTTTTTCAAAATCCCTTCTTAGCATGTACATGTGCCGCCGACCCTCTCCGTTCATGACCAATCTGTTCCGGTCGAAAAGACTCCTTAAATTGCGCAACCGTTTATCGGCTTTTCTTCCCTTGTTTCTTGCCGACATGCCCCCTTCCCTTTTCGAGATTGGCGCTCATGAACCGCATGGTTATTTGATCAAACCCCAGCTGATCCGCCATTCCTCCACTTGATTTTCTCGGCAGAGGGAGGCAGCCCCCCCCCTCCTCCTTGCATGGCACTAAATCTTGTGGTCTGGCTCCTCGCCACTAGCAAAGTCTGATAAACGATGTAGTCCCCCGCCCCTTCCGTTTTTGCTTGTTTCCCCCTTTTCCCACAGTACGCCTCGCCCAGCCCGCCCCTTCCCGGTTCCTCGCCGATCAGCACTGTGGGCTTTCCCTTGCATGCAAAAAGTTGAAGTAGGTCCGACGTCCGTTTAGTATTGCCCGCAGCCTTTCCCAAACTTTTCATATCCCCTTTCCTTTTGGATTTGCCGATTCCGCTCCTAAGAGCGTCCTCATGTTTATTCCTTGGAGCTCTTTTCCGCGTACGCCTTCTTCCTCGTGGCGATGTGATAAGGAGACCATTTCGACAACTTCCCTGGTTGCTCGCTCTTCCGGTTTCCCTCTGTACATGCACCTGACCCTATCAATAGATCTAGCCCTCTGTTCCCTCTCCTCGTTCTCATGCTTCGCGCTCTCCGTTGGCCCCCCTAACGATATGTAGCGAGCAAGCACGGTCCTTGCTATTTTAATTTTTGAGGCGCATTCTCTGTCCCCTGCCACCACTGTTTTCTCGTGCCCCTTCCGTTCGCTCTTCTCAAGCCAATCTTGCTTTCAGATCCAGACTTGGACCAACTGCCGATTTTAGCCTTGAGCTATTGAGGTTTAGGGCTGTTCTGCAGCCCTTCATCTCCCCTCTTCCCCCTGTCTTTTAGCTTCCCTCTTTCTCCCCCCCAGTTTTTTAGAGTCGAGCAAGAACACTACTATGATAAGCACCTGTAGGTTCAGCACATACGGCTCGACCCTCCTCTCCCCTCCTCTATAGGCGTTTGTAGCTTCCGGTTACCTTCCAGCCCCAAATGGCGCCGCAGTTTGGAGAATAGAACTCTTGAATCTTGTGTGAGGTTTTTCAAAATGATGACTCCCTCAATCTTCTGCCTGCCCGGGCAGGCCTTTGACCGTTTCTTACTCATTATTTTTCCCTTATCTCAGGAGCGCCTCCTGGCATCCTACAGATCTGCCCTGGTAGAATCTTTTTGTCTTTTGATGCGGGCGCCACTCCTGGCCTTTCGCTGGTCACCCTGAGAGGCTCTGCCCCTGTCTGGAAGCTTTTCCCAAATTTTCCCGATTGAATATCCCCCTTTTTAGTTTTTTTTTTGTTTCGTTTGACTGCCTTTCCCGATCATTCGCTGATCCCTGAATAATTGTGATCGGCTTTCTTATATGAGAAGCGTCACCCGTGCCAAAGTTCTTTTGAAATGTGTGTTGGATATGCCCAGTTCCCCCCACCCTTCCCCCCCTTCCAATCGGGCAGCGCACTTCCACGCCCTATTTGTCGTCCGGCCAGCAGATTCTGAGCGTCCCCCGGATTTGTATGGTTTGCTACTCCTGTGGGAACCCATTTAAATCTTTCGCCCACGGGGCTCTTATTCTTAATTCTTCCTTATCAGGACACGGTTGACTTATTGCTGCCTGGTGTTCATCGAAGAACGCACCAGTGCCCCATGTCTTCCTCTTTATGGCTTCCTGCTTCCCGCTCCCATAGTTCTGAGCGGAGCATGTTTTTCAACTGTGCGCAGACCATGTGCTCCTTTTTCTTGAAAAATCGCCCCTTTCTTGCCCCGTATACGCGTGATTTCCCTACCTGACCGCACAAGCAGCCGATCATGTCCCTTTCACGGAGCTTCAGGAAAGTCAGTGTCCAGGCCGCCGTGTTTCGGCTTGCCCCCAAACAGGTAAGTCTCACATTTTTATTGGTCCCTATTTTCGTCCTTTCTCCCCCAGTAAATACTCAGCGCCAGCAAGACTGGACGTTTTTTTTCCTACTCGCACTGGAATCCGCTCTCCCTTCCCTCTCACTTCCTGATTCCCACTTCGTATTCTTTCTTTTCACTTTTCTTCTCCCCCTCATCCCTCCAACCTCTTATCCTCTTCCTCTTTTCTTCGGCTTCTTTCTCCCTTCCCTTCCTTCGCTTAAATTTGTTCCTTCCTGATGACGCCAAGCGCCGTTTGTGATGATATGTTTTGAATTATCCCCCCCTCGCATGTTCCCCCAGCTTTGTTAATGGAGCGGGTCCGACTTCGCGTTAATTACTACGTAAAACCCCTTCTATAGTTTTACATCAAAGCTCGTAAATACTTTATTCTACCACGCAAACCTTTGCGCCTCCTCCCGGCATGTCCACTTTGGATTAATCAGGAAAGCTTTTGCTTTGCCACAAGATGGGCCGTCTCCCCCCACCACCAGAAGCTGATTCTATCTCCCCCTTCCTAAAATCTGCCATGCAGAAGGGCAGCTTCGATCCCCCCCATTGACGAGCTCTGATTCTTTCCCTGCCTGCAAATCTGCCGAAGGGGATTTCCCCCCCTTTTCCAACCTTTGGATTGAAGTGTATTGCGATCGGGATCCCCCTTATTTCCACCGACGCTAACTCTTTGCCTGTGAACTTACTTCCCTTCCGTGATTCCTACAGATCCGCTTCCTTAATGTTGTTCAATTCCTGGTTTTGGTGTTTTTTTTTTTTCTGGGAGCTGTTGCTCTTTTTCTGCCACCCACCCTCCCCCGCCCCCCCTTGAGGATGGTCCCCCCTCCTCCCGGCCCAATGTCTTGAGTTCAAGCAAAGTCTCTCTTTTTCCCGCTCCAACGCCCTGGGCTGCTCATTTTCGCCGCCGGTTTGGTACAGCCTTGTGCAAGCGAGTCAGAGACACACCCTTCCCCACCAGTCGCCGAACTTTCAGGTTGGCAACTTCCCCCAAGCGTCCTTCTTGGTGACTTGCAAACCCCCCCATTCTCCTATACGGCAAGGTGGAATAGCGTTTGTGCCCGAAATACCCCTCCTGGTGTCAATACCGCGGAGGGACTTCGCCCCCCCCACGTGAACCCAAGTTCCGTGGAAGAATTGTTTCTCATTCCGTCTTCGGTGAACCTCTCCTTTAGGACATCCCTTTCTCAACTGCGTGTTCCAGTTGTTTTTTCTCTACAGATCGCCCCGAAATTTTTCGTGGAGGATCCTAGGCGTCCCCTCTTGTTTTCCTTCTCCCTCCCGCTACCTCACGATGCTGCCTATTCGGAAATCCACATTTTTTCCTCTGCCGACCGATGGCGCTGTTCCCCCTGACCTGAAAGTTGCTTAATTTTCTTGAATGGGTCCCCGTCTCTCCGTAGGTTATGTGTCCTTTCCTACATTACCAGGCTTTCGACGTCCATTGATCAGTCTTCCTCCCCCAGTGTTTGCCTTCCTTCTGAACGCTGAAATCCCCCCCTCCAGGAATCCAATCAAAAGAACCCAACTTTCCTTCCCCGTTCTCACTCTGTTTCCTGACCTGTTCTTACCTATGTACCTTCGCCCCCTTTTTAAGAATTTTCCGTTTTATCTCCCCCCCTTCCTTAAGGGTTTTTTGTTGAGCTTTCTTCCAGTTTCTTAGCTTCTGCCCCTTTTTCCTACTTCGCCCCTCCTCTCCCCTTTCCCGAATCCCCCCACGCTAGGATCTTTGACTTCGATTCTGCTTTTGTGATTACCTGTTGGTTAGACCTAGTTTCAGCCTCCCGCCCCCAACCGTGGCCCGCCTCAAGATATTCAGTTGGTCTCCTGTGTACGGTACACATGTGGTTTCCCCTTTTTCTTTACAAAGAACCGAGACCTCGAATTTTACTGGAAAATAGTCAATTTTTCCTTTAAGTTTACAATGTAGTTCCTTACCTCCCTCTCATCAGTTTTCTGTCGTTTTGTATCTATCCATAGGAAGGTTCAATAAGTTCCAGCGAGTTGAAGGGCAGTTCCTGTCCCTCATCCTTCTCGGAGACTATTTCCTCAGAACGCTTCTCCTAACCCACACCCCCACAGTCCCCCCCAACTCTTGCTCCCTTATGACTGACTATTTCTGTATACGTCCCTCCGCCTTTTCCCTCCCCAACAATTCTCCACGCTCTGAATTTTTAGAAGTAACCCCCCCCCCCCCCCCCCCCCCCCTCCCCCCCCCCCCCTCCCCCCCCCCCCCCCCTAAACGCGGTTTCCCCCTTCTGAGGAGGAACATCTCATCTAATTTATTTCCTATTTTTTACCATTGTTTTTAGTAAGTGTGCCTAGTTGGAACTTTTCTTCCCCAACTACGTTCCTTTTATGTCCTCCCTCTTTCTAATTTTTAACAACTCGGAAGCAACTCCTTTGTCCATGGCGGTTTCCCTCTTTCTATAGCTTGGATTGATCTCATTTTGCCTTTCCCCCTTTCATTTACACCAGGACAGGTCATGGGGTTTTTTTTGTGGAATCACTTCTCAATAATACAACCCTTGATCGGGTCCCTCCACCCACCCCTGATTGATTCTGGATACTTGTTTTTTCCTCTCAGCATTAACCTGTACAAAGCACCCCCGCCCTTTTATCGGAGACTGAACCTTAACTTTTGATCGAATTCACACTTTCACCTCTTTTCCCCGTGGCGTACCCCGGTTGGCCCCGCATGTAGAACTCCCTTTTGAAACCTCTAGAGAGCGCACCTTTGAGACTCGATCCCTCCACATGCTTTTTCTTGGGCGATCACGTTGACGGTTGGTGTGGCTCCTTTCCATTGCAATTTGGCCCTTCCCCATCATTTTGCATGTCTAGTTCCAAGCTCTTTCCCAAGTCTTTTCGCTCTCCATGGGAGTTAGTTCCCCCCTTTGTTGTAAGAAAGTTTTACCTTCCGAGTCCCTCTGTTGGACTCCGCGATTCTCACCCCCCCTCCCAAAACGCTTTTAACTCTCTATTTTTTCTTTTCAAGTGTCCGTTTACCTTCCAACCGTTCTCTTTTCTTCAATTACTGCCCCATTAGCCTAGTCCCCTCCTTTTTTCCCCCCAGTCAGTTATGGAGCACCGTCAATTTTTGTCTGACTATATTTTCAGCCTCGAACTAGAATCTTTGTTCAATATTATTGAGAATGTAGTTGCACGCCCCTTTTACCCCTCCCCCCTCTCCCTTTCCCCCTGACACCACGTTACTGTTATCTCCCCCAAGTAATTCCTGCTCCCCGTTCGTTGGATTTCCTGACCGGTCAGTATTTATCCCACGCATTTACTTCCTCCATTGACCCAGAGATTCCTCTCTTTGGAATAAATAGTAGAAGAATTTGTCCCCCGTTCTCACCCATATTTCCTCCTCACTTCATTTTCCAGCTGGAGTGGTGTACGGCAGGGGTCGATTGTTCCCCCACTGCGCATGCCGAACGCCCTCTTGTTTTAGGCTGATGTTTCCCACCAGTCCCTGACACCCCTCCCCTGATTTTAAAGATGCGGCCCTCCCCAGCATTTTTCCGGCGGGAGACTCTTTTCACATCTTTAAAGGTCGGGCTTCCCCAGCTTTCGCTTCGTCTCGACCCCCCTCTCTGCCTCTGGGTGCCCTTCCCCTTCAAAATAGATTTTGAATCGCTCCCCCCCCTCTTTAATTCTTACTTTGATTTATGCCCAACCTGTTACATCTCTCCACTTTGAGGGATTGCCCCTCTTTGCCTTCCCATCCACGCCAGTCATCTTAACTTACTTCCCCCACTTCTTAGGCCTCTGCACTGTTTTCTAGCTTTCTCCTGACCCCCCTCCCATCTACGCCACCACGCATCTTACCCGCCCCTTCCTCACAACATCCGGGTATACCCCTCCCCGCTCCAGCCTCCCTCTACCCCCCCCTTACCGCTCCTTACCTCATCCCCCCTTTCCCCCCTGCCACCTCTCTCGCACCAGACCACACACCTTGAAGCCCGCACCTTGCACTCCACCCCTACCCTACGTGGGATCCAGCCCTAGCGCTACACACTCACCTTGACCCGAGACCCACCAATTTGACCCATCCCCCCCATTATGTCCCCCACCCCCCCCCCCCCCCCCTTCCCCCCCCCCCCCCCCCCCCTGTACCCCCCCCCCCCCTCCCCCCCCCCTCCTCCCCCCCCGCCCCCCGTACCGGCCGTTTCCCCCCCCTTTACCCCCACTACTGACCCCCTGCACAGCCCCCCCCCCCCCCCCGGCGCCAGCTCTCATCTCTATTGCGGCCACCCCCCCACCCCGCTTGCCCCCCCCCCCCCCACCCCCCCCCTCCTGACCCATGCTCCCCAAACCCCCCCCCCCCCGCACCACCCCCCCCCCCCCCCCCCTACCCCACACCCCCCCCCCCCCCCCCCCCCCTCCCCCTTTCACCTTCCCCCCAGCCCCCCCCCCCTCCCACCCGCCCCCCCCCCCCACCCCTCGCCCCCCCCCTGTTCCCCCCCCCCCCCCCCCCCCCCCCCCCCCACCCCACCAGACCCACACCACACACACAAACCCCCATCGCCTTGAGGCCTTTCTTCTCTCTCTAAGGCATCTGTACAATTATAATGAGTCGGCCCCCCCTACTTGTTAATTCCCAGCTGTCCTGCCCCTTGCGTCTGGCTCTGCTACCCCCTACACGATAGGGATTACTTCGTTATTTTATCCACCTTCCAACTCTCTCACTTGGACATATCCTCAGACTGCGACCCCACGACGATTTTATCTCTTCTCCCGCGTGAGTCCCGGATGTGTCTTGGTCGCCTTATTATGAGAGTGCCGTCTTTTTTTCTGGGGAGACTCAGTTTCCTCCACTCCTCATTTTTTGTGTGGTTCTTAGTATTCTCCCCTCAAACACAAAAACCCGGTTTCCTTTTCTTCTCCCCTCCTCCGTATGCCCTTCAAGCCGGCCTTCCATGCCAAAGAACCCAACTGTTCTTTTGTATTTGCCCCCTGGGCTCTTCTGACCGAATCGAATGACAGTTTATTCGAATTCCCCTCTGCTCATGAAGTGTTCATTGCACTAAGATCCATCTCCCCATCGCAGGCTTGACGGTCTTCCCTGTGGACTCTCCTATCTTTACACTTATTCTAAGAGGCATCGACTTCTTAACGAAGATAATAACGACCCCGCTTGGGAATTCTTTTTTTACAGGCTCTGGCGTCTCACTGGTTCGTGGTGCAACCCCTGAGAGGCTTCTCCCGGACCTGAAAGCGTTGAGCAAAAATTTTCCTCTTTCTCCAGCAACGTCTTGCGCCTGCTTTCCCTTTCTATTCTTTTCCGCACGGAAGTCGGGCTCGGCCCAGGCGCTGGAGCCTCCTCCGGCCCCGCCTCCCCCAATTTCAGGCTTTTTCCCTGTTTGTTAGGAGCCTATTGCCCTGCCATAATAATTCGGATTCTTGCCTCCTCATTTTCCCCCCCAATAGAAATGACCCTCCCCCCTCTTCTGATCGGCCTCGTGAGAGGGTGTTACCCCTCTTTTTTGGCCTTTAATTTGTCAACTTGAACAGCCTCCCCCTGGAACTCCTTTTTCCGGCGCGATCATTGACAGTTTCCAGAGATTGTGCGCATTTTGGTCTCCTGCACTCTCCCCCTTTTCGGGCGTTACATGTGTGTCCGGCCTCCGCCTCACGAGACAGAAAGTTCTTTGCGGCTCCCTCTGTTGAGCCATGGCGAGACCCAGGTCTTTCTCCTTTTTACCCCCCCCCCCTTTCCTTTCATGGCGCTAATTTCTGGCAGAAGTATCGAGTTATTCCCGACGTAAAAGCTCACTCCCCCTCTCTTTAGTGAGCTTCACGGTTTTTGCTCCTGGACCCGTAATTGGTTTACCTGAACTTTCCTCGTTGGGGTATGGAATATGGCTCAATAAGGCCCGTTTACCCCTAGGCTACTTTTAGCTTGTTGGAATTTTTCCTAATATATCACCGCGTCCTCTGTCCTGTTTTCTCCCATAAGCGCATGTAAGTCCCTCGTTCTTCATCTAGATGTGCAGGACAGGATTAATCCCAAGCGGCCCTTTTTTTGTTTTTTTAGAATCCCCCTGATCCCCCCCTTGGATGATCGCTAATTCACAGACCAGAGTTTCCCTTAGAGGTGTTAATCTAGGAATTGCTGCAGGCCTGCCACCTGCATTGTTCGATGCGAGAATAGTATAAAGATTGTCGGTTCCACAATATAGTTCTTATGAACTCACCCCACTCTGCTTACCGTTATTCTCCTTGTCCAAGCTTTTCCCCGATTTAGAGTGTCACCCGGTTGCTGGTTTCCCCTTTTTCGAAGTCCTGCCCACTAGAAGAGAGCTTGTTGGCAAGCAGACTCCCGTAACAAATATGCATGTTTTTCTTTTTTTTTTTTTTTTTTTTTTTTTTTTCTTTTTTTGAATGAAGTTCGCAGCGTAGACCCCTTTCCGCTATCTGCTGAGTCCCCTTTTCTCTTTCCGGCCAAGAGAGGCTAGCCCCCCTGCTGCAAAGTCCCCCATTGTTAAGGTTTCGGCGCTCGTGGAATTTACATCACGCTCCTACTCCTACAGCGGGCGTTCCCGTATTTTTTCGGCCTTAAGTCCTCAAAGTTCCCTTTCCTTTCTGGGAATTGCTGGTCCCTCTTCCCGTTTTTTTTGTGATGGTTCTTCTTGCTGAAAAAAACACTCACTGTCCAATTCTGTTTTTTCCCTGATCCTGTCGATTCGCACCCCCCCCCCGCTCGAGACCCCCGTTCCCAACTACAAGGGTCACTTCTTGAAGTTTTCTTGCCGACGTTTTAAGGCAATTTTTTTCACTCAACTTTTCTGCTCACCTCAAACTCACGAATCTTGTGTGGCCAATACCACCTCCAACTAGGCCGGTTAACCCCTGGGGACCCCCTAGGAAGGACCCTGTGCACCTTTGCAGCCTACCAAGTTAAGAACGTAGTTTCTTACTTTCGACCCACACTTTTTCCTCTCTGGAGACTTTGTGGATCAATGTTTTACTTATCCCCACTCGAAGTTTATTCCTTTTCATCCCTCACTGGGATTAGTGTTGTCTCCTGCCGTTCCGTCCTGTGGCGTTTAGGCCTTCGGCGCGTAGGCAGTCCTCGCCTAACTTTCCCCTCAAGCCTGCTTCGCCTTTTCCCCAAATTTGAATCGAGCCTACGCTCTGCAGCGTCCCCGTCTTTCCCCTTTCTTCTCAAAGTGAGGGGTCGATTTTCATAATTTCCGTCTGTTACTGGCTTTTTCTCGCCCCGGGACAACATTTTCCCCTTGCCTTCAGCTCTCCCCGTGAAGGAACTTTTTGGTCCTCAACGAGTCCCCATCCTTACCAGCCTTTCTCCAACCAGAAGTCTCCACTGGCTAACTCTGTACTTCTTCGTTGCCATTGGAGAGAGGTTCTTCCCCCTCACACCTGATTCCCCGGTCCTTTTTATCTATAGATTTTTCCTCCTCCTTTGTTGTGAGATTACCCTTCGAGTACTCCGCATGTCGTTCAGCTTCCTCTCTCCCCTTCGACAACGATAGGCTTCCCGGATCTTTACGTTGTAATTGGGTGATTCTTCTCGTGTAAAGCGTTCCGTTTTCTTTTCCCTGTACACCTTTCGACTGGGCGCATGGGATCCTTTTGTAAGTTTTCCCCCTTTTTGCACAGGGAAAACCCGATTTTCTCCCCTCGGCCCCCATCTCAATGGACGCCTTTCATTACTTTCACCTCTTATTTTATGTCTGAGTATTATCTTCATTAAGGTGCATTGTCATCTTCCTTGTTCTTTGGTGAGGGTTCTTTTTTGCCTTTTCTGCGCTATGCGCCTGCTTCTCCTCACGCTCTTTTCTTTCATTTTCTTTCTTTTACAAACCACCTTGTAACAGAATAGTTTCTATGTCATGAAATTTTCCCTTCCGAAACTAAGTGACTACCAAATTGTCCCGCTCTTTCAATGTTTCCCTGGTTTTTTTCCTCTCCCGCCCCGTGGTCGAAAACCTCCTTTTAGGTCGACCTCCTCCCTTCCACCTGCAGTAATAGTATGTCCCCCCACCATGTTTGACTTTGAAGTGTGGTTAGTTGAAGATTGTATTTGCCCAAAGTGTTCGTTAGCTTGTTGCTTCTTTCTAGAGTGTCCAGGCCTTTCAATCGACCACCTTATAGGAAAAGGGGCGTTGGCGCTGGCCGACCCTAGATTGGTTGAACTAAATTTTCCTGTATAGTTTCAGCCACCCCGATTTTACCCCCTTTCCTTTGTTTGTTTACCCTTAGAAAATTCCCCCAAACCTTAGGGCCCCCCTACCCCATTTCCCCTTACGGCACTGACTTTTTCTTGCGGAAGTCAGTCTTATTAAAATTTCCAGCTCTTTAGGTTCCCTCGTCTGATACCCCCCCCCCTCTCCATAGAATGCTTACTTCAAATGCATGTTGTCTATCCCTGCGCCATTTGCATAAATAATGTAAAGCCCCCTAATTTTATGGATTCTCCCTTGGCCTTAGCCCTCAAATGCCTATTGTTCTTATGGAGGCTTTCCCCCATTCTCCCGTTCCGCCCCCATGTGTGGTTATCACTCTCGGGCCACACCCGCACCCTCGTTGCGGTTTTATCGAATCCAATAGGGACCCTTCGTGCTCGATCCCCCCCAAGTGGTCTTCGTCATCTTTAGTGTTTCCGCAAGATTTTAGGACTTCCTGAATCCCCGCAGATCCCATAGTGGGTCTCCCGTCGTCCGATCACCTCAGCCATTAACAAGTTTTTTCCCTTCATGAGTCCGTTGTGATAACGTGTCAGATGCTTTTCCCAAGTTCTGGGTGGCGATACATTCCCTGCCCAGTCGCTTAGTTTGCCCCGCTGCTTCTTTGCTCTTAGGAGTCCACACGTAAATGTGCTGTCGTCTGATTTCTCGCTTATTAACATGACATCTGTCAAACAGTTCCCTGCTCCAGGTAATGTTTTTCCGGCCGTCCCTTAGATCCCTAAAAAAAGGACGTCCTCGCACTCACCCGCTCCAGTCATCTTTGCTTTTCTTGCACTTTCTTTTCCTCCCGATACTTTTCAGAAAGTCTCTTTTCTGTTTTTTCATCCATGTATCATGCCTGTTTTCTTGATCCCCTTTAAAAAGATGATAAGAATTCTCCCGCTTTCGTTCTAGGTAGAGTTGCGGTTTTCCCCATATTCCGCCCCCCGTTAGACATGCTTTCTTCGCTCCTAACACCATTCCCCTTCCTAAAAATTTCCAGATAATATTTGAGCCGCAAGTCCCAGCATAGGCCGGGCGCTCCTATCCAACTTTCCAACATTTGAAAGGATTAGCCAAAGTCTCTTCTCGCACGTCATAATCTTGCTTGTCCCTTTTCATGTCACAAAACTTTATAGGGCGGGGTCTTTCCCCTTCCGCTCCCTTTATTATCCTTCATGAGTTTACAGGCCCCAAACCCCACACCGCATTTCCTCTCTACTTGGTGCAGTGATTCTTTCTAGGAAGAACGCCTTGCCGGTCCTGAATTTTCTTTTTCGTGTCCCCCTTGAAGCAGCTTTCTACCCCGCAAGGCAACTACTTTGAGAGGAAGTTGCAGTCAGGCAACTTTTTTCTTCCCATTTGTATAGTGATGACTTCCTGGTTTGCCCCTCACTGCCATGCGTTGCCCCGTCCCCACAGTTCCCCGATATTCGCAAGCTGTAGATTCCTCTTCCTCTTTCTCGATGTTTTTGCGCGCCGGGAAAGCTGTCCGTTCGCCTCTTGGCCACCTCGCGATGCAGCCGCGGCACCGTCTCCTTCCTGATGTTTTTTGAGTTCTTCCTCAAGCCGAGGTCATTCGGCTGTGCCGGCGGCCCTCTTCTCAATGCCCAGGTCTTCCCTTGTCCCCTCCGCTTTCAGCCTCCGTAAAATAACCGCCAACTCATTGTATTATTTCTTCCTTCGAAGGATGGGAAGACTTCTTAATTCCCCCCTCCCCTTTTTTTCTTTCTCCTCCTTAACTCTTCCCTTTTTTTTGTCGATCTCGCTGCAGAGACAAATCTACTCACTTACCGGCTGCTTAGCTGCCCTCAAGAAGTTTGCCAAATAGCTGGACCCTTTTCTCCGACCCGTAAGGCTGCCCTTTATTTCCCATCGGGGCTTTTTTCGCGTCCGGATGACTATGACCTCCACATGTTTGGCCCGTTTGCTTGATTACACCTTCCTCCGGGAAGAAATTGCGATTGTTTCGCTTTCCTACCCGTTGTATCGCAAATGCCGGTTTTTTCTTCTGTTCATCAGGATGGCTTAGCTAGTTTTTTTGCCCTCTTTCTTTACAATTGATTACTTTTGGCTTGAACGGAATATTTATTCTCTTCAGTTTTCAACCTGATGGGAGCCTATATTGACTTAGTTTTAGGTTTGCAGACGAGGGTCCACCCCCGGAACGAGTTTGATTCCCCCTAGGTGGTCCTCTTCCCGCTGAGCCCAGTAAGTACGTTTCCCTGTGCTCCCGCCATTAGTCAAAGATGTTAGTTCGTCTTTTTGCTTCGCTCGATTCTGCTTTGGATCCCCAACTAATCTACCGGGTTCTGACCTCCCCCCGGAGTGATCTGGCGAAGCACTTCTCCTCCAAGTCCTAATTGTTTTCCCTGTCCTATAACAGGACACCTAATACCTCCGTCCCCTGCCCACTAGAGTCTTACACTCTATTTTTTTCACCTTCCTTCCAGCCAGATGATCTTCTTTATGGAACGAGCTTGTGCTCTTTTGTCGGTCTACCTGTTGGGACCTTTGATACAAGCTTTTCGCCCGATCAGTGGTCCCGGATCTGACTCTGTTATCCCTTTGTCATGGTTCTCAGGAGACACGTGACATGATTCGTTAGGGATGGCTGTAGTACAGTGCCTTCCCCGATCCCTCATCTTGTGTCCTCAATGTTCCAGTCTTTTTTTTTGGCTCAACCGCCCTCTACCTCGCGCACTGCACTTTCTGTTCTTAGAAGATGTTTTGAGCACCTTTTCTATCGTTTTCTGTAAGCCGGCCTACCCTTCTGCTGAAGTACGCGTTATCCCACTCCTGTGGGACGATCATTCTTTAATTCAGTAAAGTGTTAAATTACAGAACGCATTCCTTCCACTTCTCTCTTCGTCTTCTCCTTTTCGCCTACATTCAATTGGTTTTCGTGAATCAGAGTGATTGTTTCCATTCAACCTGTAACAGTGACTTCCGATTTGCTCCCAGGGCTCCCCCGCTCTTTCTTTCGGCAATCATACCTAGACGCACCTATTGACGGTGCCTACTCCGCCTTTCCTCAGAGTTTTTGATTTCCCTTCCCTTTTGCATCGGTATGTAGCCCAGCTCTGTTGTTCTGAATATGTACCCAACTTGCCTGAACCTTTCACAGCAGCCTGGTTTTTCCTTGGCCCCTCTTGTTTGGGTTCATCCTTCGCGACGCCACGGGACTTCCTGTAGACCCCCAGATTTTCGCGATCCTGTGCTTTCGTTCCTGCAATAGTTTATTCACTCGCCCTCCGGCTCACTCCCTGTCAAATCTGGATATGATTTCCCTACGGCAGCGGTTGCAAATTCCTTCCATCACCCCCACCTGACGCCTTCGCTGTTATCATGCGAAGAAATCATGGTTTCAGAGAGGGAGTGCAGATTATAGACCGGAACATCGTCTTTTAAGGATTCGTTTCGCAAGCGCGAGTAAGAAGGAAATGTGTCACCCAGTATCTATCCCCTCTGAGGAGCTTCAACATGGTAACTAAGGCATCGGTTTTGCTTCTGACGTGTATGGAAGCAGGATGCGGGGATAGTCCGTAGCGCACTGGTAAATACGATATCGAAGCGCTAATTCTCCATGTGAACCCGTTAGGTTGCCCTTTTGGGCTGTTGGGTGTTGTCCCGCTCCGGTATTCGTCGGATTTGAATTTAACTCTTCTCCCTGTTTTTCATTCCGTTTTTCGGTCGTATGGGAGGGGTATTTTTCACCGGTAGCGTACATTTTGTGGGATGAGTTTGCTGCAGTGACCTCCCCCCCATAACCCCTCACCTTACCATAGCGTGCTTCCCTTGCTTCCGAATCTTTTCTTTGCGATCCCCCGTATCTCACGGGCCCCGGCATGGGACTTTGAATGCAGTTGCTTTGCCGCCCGTTGGTTAACCCTTTCTACCGATGAAGATACACCACTTTCCCAATTCCGGACGGGGACATACCTTTTCCGTCCGAAACCACACGGTTCCTTCCCCCTGGCTTAAACTGTGGGCGTCCGGTCCGGGCTTTTTCCTCCCTACTAGTTTGGCAGTTCCTGTGTTACTGACTGTCGTCAAAGGAAAATTCCTGTTTGCGAATTGGGGGAGTAAGTTTTTAACGGATGCCGATAATCCTCCTCCATCAGGCGTCAAACGCCGTTTTGATTATTGTTTTCTCAAAGTATCCGCAAGTTAAGGCTTCACTTCCCGTATAATGATCCGGTTCTTCCACGCCCCTGATCTGTTGTTCGACTATTTTCGTGTCTACTCTCCCTTCCATTTCCCGCAGTCAGGTTGTCAGATCACACGCTGCGTCCCTCTTCTTACTTCCCCCCTTTCTTCATCGAAGACTGACTTATGGCCGCTTAGGCCCCCTTAGCTTTGAACTGGAGGCATGCTGCTGCGCGAGGGTCACTACCTCTAGTTCGTAGTTCAACTTGTGAAGACTATTACAAAATGGTTTTCCGAAGAGGTTGTTCTCGCCAAACTTCATCTGCGTGAGCGCGTTACGTGTTGGCTTTTTACTCCCCCCCCCCTCTGCCCACTCTTTTTCCACAGCGCCTCCCTCCCCAGGTCCTCACAACGAGAAAGCCTTATTGAGCCTGAGCGTTTCTTCGGAAGCTGCTGTTCACGGGAGCTCCGGTGTTTATATCTCCTTCTCCTTTTTTGTGCGAGAAAGAACAGGGCTTCCCTAGCAATCGGTAGGCCGATTCCTCTTATCACTGGCCGCTCGGGCTCATCTTTTTTTCGTTGCGCCTTTTTTTGGACTTCTCTCTCTTTTGTCATCCTGCCATCCCTTCTCCCGAAACAACACTGGGCACTCAGGATCATGTGTTCCTAGGCCGTTTTTTTTGCTTCACCTTTTTACATTGTCTTCATAACTTCCAACCCTGGAATTCTCTCTCCGCTCGCTATTTCCCGGGCCCTCCCTTCAATTCGCCTTCCAGAGACCACTTCTCCCTTGGTCGATTCCACAAAATTTTGGAAGGCTCCTTCGGGCAGCATCGGTTTGTTAGGGTAAGCTCGGCTGAGGAGTCCGTTGGACGCTCTTCTCCTTCCCACTTTTCTTTTCCGATTCCCGACGGATAAACTTTCCCTCACTTTTTTGCCCCATAGATGTCCCCTCCGCTATTTACTTGCTACACCCGTAACCCGTTTGAATCTGACACCACACTTCTATCCACGCTCTTCAGTACATTGTTTTTTTTTCCTGCCCCATCATACGCGGGTCTTTCCCCTTCATTCGTTCCCCCCTGGATCCCACGTTCCCCCCGTCAGTAGTGGTCCCCAATGTTTGGCGCTGTATCGTTTGTGAACATTGTTGTATTCCCCCGTCGTTCTATGTTGATTGTGTCTTCTCAATCTTAGCCACAGGCCTGATACCCCCCCCGTCATGGCTAGTCACTTCCGCAAATGGCGTTTGGGTGGGGACCTGGCTATGCCCTCATTACTCCTGTCCCAGGGCATCTCCCCACCAGAGTGACTTTTCAGGTTTGTGGGTTCCACTCCACTTTCCCCCCCCTAACAGAAGACACGGAGTCCCCATGTTTCCAAAAAATCTTATCACTCGGCTCTGGATGCCTTAGACGAGAAACACCTCTAACTCTTTACGTCTTAAGAATGGCTCTCTCCTCCCTTCCCTCTGATAGCCACCTTCAGCAATCGAAGAAGGAAATCCATGGTTTTCTCCATCTCTTTCCTAGTTCTAATTTCCCTCCTACTCCTGTGGTCCTCCCATATGGCAATATGCATGATGACTTTTCCATTCAAGTTCTTTCGCGTGCTCCCCCCTCAGCTCGGCCCTTGTTTTCTGGCGGAGCTGGCCCACTTCATTCCGAACCCGCTTTCCACGGCGTGCGCGTCAGACTTGATCGTTTCCCCTAATAACCGCATCAAGCCTTTTCGTATAGCCCGGAGATCTTTAGCTTTGGTCTCCGCGACTCGCCCTTCAATTTGCTGGGAACTCCAGCTGGGCCTCAGAGGTTTTTGGGTCTTTAAGTTGCTTCAGATGTCATCAAAAAGGGTGTCGCCTCCTGCCCCCATCGATAGTTTCAGCCACTTGTTTACCATTGCTGCTTAGGGGAGATACCCAACGTTTATTCTGGCCGTCATATTTCCTATTCACTGGGGCCACCGTCCTGTCACCCTAAAACTTCTATTTGCATTCTTTACCTGTTGCAGCGCCAAGAAGTCTTTGTCCAACCCGGCTCGTTCCCGCCACATCTCTTAAAGTGATGTTGACAATCCCTGGTGCTTTTTAGAGTAGTATTATCACGCTTATACTTCTCAGCAAGTTATCTCCATGAGATTTTCCAGCTCTCCTTTGTTATTCCTCCCTTTTTCTCCCCAGCTTCGTCATATAACTCTGCTGGTGCTTTATACTTGGCGCCATACTGCCCGCATGTGGGTCCGCCTCTCGGAGGTTGAATGCAAACCGCCCTCTTTTCACCTCCCCGTTTTCATGATACTTTAACTCTGCCTCGGCCCTTTGGTTCTGCCGCTGTCAGTTCCCCAGGATCCTTTCTCCACCCCCTCCGATCAGGTTCGCGCCCCAGCCTGTTTTTTCCCTGCCTTTCCAAATATTTTTTTCAAGTCGACTCCCTTTCCCCTTGCCCTATGTACCTTCCCTTAGGCCACTGGTGCCCCACCCATTTTAAAAAGGACTTTGGCCGCTGACGGCTTTTCACTATACGCAGAGGATTTCAATGATTTCTTTCTCTCAGAATTCTTCCGTCATGTCAAATAGCTTGTCGTCCCGTGAATTCCACTTGGGCTATTTACCTGTTCCTTGAGCGCTTTCTTGTTCCCCCTCAATGATTTGAATCCCGCAGCAATCCCTTTAAAAGTTCTACCAGAATCTTTAGATAGTCCTCGTGCCTCTAACCTTCCCCCCCCCGCCCGACTGAGTGCTTTAATCCTGTTCCAGATAGCTTCTCAAATCACAGCTCCCCCCCCTTTGCCCGTCACTTCATCTGCGTCTTTCCTATGCGCGCGTACTGACACATCACTTCTTTCCCTTGAGTTTCGCTTTTTAAAAGAACCAATGACCTCTCCCGTTTGCGTAAGTCTCCTCTCTACCCCAACGCCCGTCAGATCCCTTTCTCTTATGTAGGCGTTTCTGATGGTCCCCCTCCCTTCTAGAGCGTCTCCTCTGTTTCTTTCTCATCTCTACTCTCCTACTCCCCCGTTGTGTTTTTTCTCCTATCTGCTCCAAGTGTAAAAAGACCTTCATGGCTCAGATTAGCCCAGCCACGCCTTCGAAATCAATCTAAGCATGAACTTGGGCGTTTGGGTCCTCATGTGGCCTATGTCCGCAAGCAGTTTTTTTCAGTCTTCCTCCCTCCCTTCAGCCTATCAGGTACATTCCGTAGAATCGCCCACAGTGGGCGACGCCTTCCCTATGCATGTACTTGATGGGCCGTTCACTATCTTACAGGATTCCTTCCCCTGCGCCTCTATGGCCCGAACGCGGTCAGATCTATGTGGGGCCTATCTTGTCCGGTTCGGGGTCGTGATGCATTCCAGGGTTGCCAAACCCGAAGGGCCCTCTTCTCTTGTAACTTTTGTCACATTCTTCCCTGAATCTCTAGGTGGATGTGTACGCTGACATAAAGCCTCATATGGGACTCAGGACG
>Ga0179591_1252244_pt1 | contig 22950 bp, 20 predicted proteins | sample CZOMad2_1_08_16f_FD_182891 | JGI IMG/M metagenome (GOLD analysis project Ga0179591, IMG submission 182891) | Vadose zone soil fungal communities from Angelo Coast Range Reserve, California, USA - CZOMad2_1_08_16fungal (PacBio error correction) | ecosystem: Environmental > Terrestrial > Soil >... | reverse complement strand
GATCCGATCCCACCCTCCGCCACGTGAATCTGCCCCCGCTGCAATATTCTGACCCCCCGGACCTCGACTGAGAATGAGGAAGTTTTTCTTACTCGGCATGGACCAGCCCCTGGCGCGACGATAAGAACATGGCTGCCTAAGAAAGGTTTCCCTGATTTCACCAGCGCAGTTAACCTGTCCCCGCCACTAGGACGTTCTATGGAGAATCTTAAAGGGACCCTCCGTCCCCATAGCTCCCCGCTCCCCGTAAATCTGACAGCACAGCATCTAACCCGCATCAGTGCTTTTCCTCATTCAGAGAGCAGCATCTTTAAGAGATTTGTGCCGAAAATTTCCTTCTTTTAAGACATTCTCTCCGCTGATCTACCTTCCTCCAACGCCTGGCCTTTAGCCCAAAGAAGCACATGGAGACACACCTTCGACCGCTGGCACATGGCTCCACCCCTACCACTTTTTATCCTTCCGTCGAACTCACCAATCCCGATGCGTTGCTAGCCGACAGACTGCCCCTCGACCCTCACGGACTAAACGCCGAATGCAGATGGCGGCAACCCACTAGCAGCCCCGCCCTCAGAGACAACCCCTCTGTCCCCCCCCCTGCGCTCCGACGACACAGCTAGCCAATGAAATTCACCCTTTTACCGATACACGCTGCCGCCTTTCTCTCAGAATGCCATTTCAACCCCCCGAATGCCGCTCCGCCAACTAGAGCAGAACCCAACCTAGGTAGGGCTTTTTTGAGTCAGGAATCGTGATCCAGAAACCGTCAACTCTTATCGTGCCTCGACTTGATCAGAGTTCTCCCTCTTTTGAGAGACCTCATGGATTTGCGGGCCTTTGTGGAAAGCCTGGCCGGACAAAGCTTTTTGCCCCATGGTTGACCTTCTCTAGTTCTCCCTTCAGACGGTGTCCCATGACGTTTACAGAGGCCAGTTAAGAGTCCTGGACAACGACGTCTCATGACGCGTTTTATTTACCCTTTTAAAACCCCGTCGCTGGCCGCTTTGACGTGCAGATCTCAGAGCCGTTTAGCGACACGAGGCCGCCATGAAGACCTATGTTTTCTTTTTCTTTTGAGCGCCATAGGCGCATTAGCCTCGCTCGAGATAAACGCATTGGACGAGGTCGGCGAGGCTTTGACAGGACGCGGAGCTCGTCGTGATTCATACGCCCAAGGATGTATACGGTAGACCCGACCTCGATCAGCGGTCCCGATCTCCTTGAGATGCCCGCGCCGACACATTTTTTAGAAACCATGTTCCGTTGTCCACCCCCGCAGCCCCCAGCTCCAAGCAGGATGTTCTTTGACCAGCGACATCCTCGACGATGCAGCTTTACTCCTTTCCCCGCCCCCCCAGCTCTTCAACCCATGAATGCCTGGACCCGCGCCACCCCAGACTGCGCCTAGCTCGAGACTCGCCATGCCGAGTGATCCTGTTTTGAGAAGAGTCCCTTAAGTGGCTACATTTTTCCTCACCTGACCGATCTTTACCACCGCACCGAGCCGCGAAAAATGTCGACGGTCTCTGAACGTCCCTCAAGGTCTCAGCCCCCATCTATTTAGAATTTCTTTGGCGTATGGAAGCCGACCCATGTGTTCATCCGCAGAGCTTCTTTCTTCCCGGCATAGAAAGTTTGCCATTTCTTTTACAAACGGTCTTTGGCTTGCGCAGAAGCACAGACGCAGTTTTTTCGGTCGACTGGTCGCCTGTTCTTCTGACAGAGAGAACAGTTTTTCAGTCTGTCCTGTGAACTTGGCAGCCAGCCCCCCCAAGAAGAATGAAGGTATCTTTTGAGTTTCCCAAAAACTGAACGTCTGCCTGTTACTCTACCACCGACTACGTCTAACGGCAGAAATGCACTCTCTAAATCTTCAAGTGCTGCAGTTTTCCCTTTATAGACCGAAACGACTTTTAGAGCTTTGCGCACGGCCCGTTTCTCCCCCCGCGCGCTCCTGGATTTAGCTGACCGCCATGCTTTTTCCTTCGCGGCAGAGACAGACTGCCATGTCAGAATCACGCCACTCGACAGGTTAGCCTGGCGTCTTCTTCCCACGCACCCAGCTCTAAAGCTCCGCCCTCGCATCGGCGACTTATTTTTTCGATACTAGGGACCGAGCACGCCCCCTCCGACAGCCGCGTTGCCAGCACTTCTCCTTGTCGCCCCCCACATAGGTCCCCAACAGAACCCCCCTAGCTAAGCCCGCCTCAGCGCCCATGGACCGCATTCAGGTCTTTTCTCCCCCCACCGTTTTCTGGCACCCCAAGTATGATTGCAGAGTGTGCTGTGATTCCGGTAAAGTATTTCCCAAGTTCGCCCCCCTCCTGAACAGAAGTCCCTGAAGATTAAGAACAAGAACCTTAACAGAATTCCCTGACAGCATGATCCTCAGGTCCCCTTCCTCTAATTGATGGCAAAGTCAAAGAGACGGAGATTCCACGCCACCAGGAATCAGTGACCCCCCAAACGGCAGACACATGCCACACTAGAGATTCACGTGACTCCAAAAAAAGTTACCCCCCGTAGGAACTGCCGAATACTCTTTGTTTTTTTTGAAAAGCCATCGCCTGCAGCAAATAAGCCCGTTCTTATAAGTACTCGAGATTGGCTTTTTCCCCAGTCTTTCCAACGCTACGCAAAGGACGAGAAGACTTCATGCCCTAGCCTTTTCCATCCTTCCCTTAACCCTTTCTTCCGATTTCTTGATAATCCGCCGACGACATTTTTTGTATTTTTTTGTGAATCTGCTAAGTCCCATTCTCCCCAAGAGACGGGAGACTTCCCATCCAATTCTTTTTCTTCCTCTTTTCTTTTTCACGAGCGTCGGTTAGACGCGCCTCCGGGCCCAGATGAGGCGCACGACGGCCCAGGGCGAGCGCTCGCGCGGACGGATAACCCGAATCATTTTCACGGCTTAGCTGGAACCTGCGGATACATCGGCCGGACGGCCCTCGCAGAAGGGCTCAAGGCCTTACGGAGCCTTGCCAATCCCCTCTCCCCCTCGATCCGAGTAATTGAAAGCTGTCGCCACGCAGGATCTAGAAAACCTTTTAATTGACGCATTTTTTTTCTCTTCTGAAGACCTCACTCGACCGGGTTGGTTTCTTATTTAGATCGTGGCGCCCACCTGACTCAGATCGACTGCCTCCGATCGACGCGAAAACTACGGTCGTTGAGCCGTCGTATGTATGAACAATTCACTGTCTTCGACTGTTTGTGGACTGCCTTCACCTCCTGATTGCGCCGAGAGCTAGAGGAGGCCTCCTGCACTTTCCCCGTTCCTAGGCAAACCTCGCCATCAGACAGGGCGTAGACTCTAGGCTCCCCCCCCATCTCAGTATCCCCTGACCTGCGTGTGCGGCCCAGCCGGCGTGCAGGACAACCCGGTGCGCCTCGAACGACAGCTGCCTGTGGTTGCTCTCTTGTTACAGCCTGCTCGAGCCTCTTAGTTACTCCTACGGGTTGTGCAGCTAGCAGCTCGTTCTCGACTTGACCCGCCTAGTCGAATTTGTTTTTAACCATCCGGCCCGACCGCGCATTTCAGGTCCGCCCCCCCAGCCAATGACTGGATGGAGTAAGTGATCACTTTTGAAAATCGACTCACAAGTTACACATCGATTTTGGAACGCCTCTCATGAAGTAAAATAGGGACACTCTCATTTTAAAATCCACTGCCTATGATTGTTGCTCTATGAGAACGCGAGAAAACGACGGCGAGACCTTCGAGTCATCTTGAACGACTGTGGATTTTTTAATGAATTACAACTCAAACCGCCCTACCAACGTTTAAATGTTTTTTTCTTTATAGCGCTCTTGTGCATCCTTTATTTCGCCACACCTAAGTGAGCCCGAAAGCAGAAGACGGAAGGTATGGAGCCCCCCCTATACGCTCAGCTCTTAGCTTCCTGAGAAAGAATCTGCGTTATAGACGACAGGTTTGCAAGGGCCTCTCTAAGCGCCTGAGCCAGGGCGGACTTCGCCCGGAGAGACCAGCCTCACAGCTAGAAATCAGCTTTCCCAATCCCCCATTCCCGCAGCTCTCCCGTTGCTGAAGCAGGAAGTCCCCCGCTCCTTGCAAAGTGCCCCGTCCCCTCGGTCCCCGTCGTTCTGCCTCGTTCCTCATTACCGGCCACGTCTTCGGCACAACGATCCGCGCATCCTGAGGCCCACGCCCGTATGGCTAAGGCGGCCTCCGGACCTTCGTCGGGTCTACCCGTCGCGCACGTACGACCAACTTCCGTAGAAGAGCTCACAAGACCTCGCCTTTGGAAGCCCTCGTCCCACTCCGGAATAGACCGAGCGCATGCTGACACTCGATATGGGCGCGAGATGCCCCTTGGCTCCTCCTTTTCAGACACCGCTGCTCCCTGCCGCGACTTTGACACCTATCCCAAGGACCTCTAACGCATAGGAAACCTGTGGTCTTCTGGCCTTGCGAGCCGCACTTGTCCCGCACATAAGCCCCTTCATGCGGGAACCACCTCGCGACTAATAGCCATGAGAAGCCCCAGTATATCTGGTCGCCCCCAGTCGAGACTTCCTTTCTCTTGCGAGAGACGATCCCCCGCTAGAATTCAATAGTACTTTTTTCCTGTTTCTCCTGCACTTTCTGATTGAACGACCTTCCTTCAGAACCGCGAGGCGCACCCCTGCGGAAGGTCAGTCACGAGCCACCATACGCCAGAGACCTTATTTTTTTTTTCTAGATCTTTTTTCCTTAACCAGCTCGAATCGTACTACGCCGCCCCTTCAGATTGAGAGAAGGTTCTATTTATCGGTGACACTTTTTAGACGAGACCGCTGGTCGTGACCGCAGAGACGCGACGTACTTTAGACCCTAAATAGAGCAGCCCAAGGACCCCCGGGTTCATTTTACGCCCCCCCTACCGGCGACCCTTTCGCAGCTCGCTAAGGATGGGGCCCGAATACGCCGCGGCAGCGGACGTCGCCGACGCCGAGCCAGCATTAATGCCTTAATGTATCTGGGCTCTTGATCGCGCCTCCGCGTTAGGCGGCCCCAGTCGAGGCGCCGACCCCGATAGGACATAGGCGACCGGCGAGGCGCCGTCAGACGCCGTCGCTTGACGAACTTTCGCGGCCCGCCCGTGCCTTTGGAACCCGATCACGCCCACACCCCCGGACCGGCGAGCTAGCCCTACGATGGGAGCGGACGCCGGTATGAGCCCTTTTTCAGGACCCTCTCCAACCGGCCTTTCCTCCCCAGATTGCCCCGCACTCGAGCAGCGAAATACAAGGGCCGCCGTCGTCGCGATTTCACTCTCTGCTCGAACAGAGGCCCCGCCCGCTGGCCCAGGGAGGGGGGACGTTTTTTTCAACGCCCCCCCCTTCTCCGTGCCGATCGTCACGACGGGTCCTCCGATGCCGCAAGACATGAACAGCAGCTAGAAACAGGGCAGCAACTCCGACCCTAATCAGTCCGTTCTTCCCCCAGTCTAGCCCCTTTTCAATCAGAAGGGACGGTCCTCCAGATATCGGCCCCCCTCTGAGAGAACAGCATCTCTTTCGTGCCGACAAAGGACTGGAGACCTATCCCCCCCCCTCGATTCCGACGCTGAAGCAGCTCCTCACCAGCGGTTTCAGAGAGAAAGTAAGCTCAGACGGCTCAGGAGAGATAAATCGCACGTTACCTGTGCAGGAGCTTTAACAGGAACTCCTCTACAGGAACTTTAGAGTTATAGTGAGCCCCGGATGTAGAGTCTGCCCCATTATGATCGGTGTGCACGAGATCGCTTCTATAAATGCCCTGGATGACTGGCGAACATCCCCTTTCGTTCTGGAAGTCCCTTTTTGAGAACAACGAGCAGTTTTGCGTTGATCCCCCAGGCCATCTCCGAACCGCCCAGAGAAAAGATACTCGGGTAGACTACCCCCCATCTTCAGAGCACGTTCAAGAACAAACGTCCGCCCCCCCAAGACTGCCCGTGTCCGTTTCCGTTTTTTTTTACCTCGCGTTTTTGTTAGATAGGGACGAGGAGTCCAAGATTGCACGCCAGTAGTCAATCTAGAACTCAGAAATCACAGAAAAAGAAGGTCACTCGTCTCCAGCACCCATTTTTTCGGTCCTGCCCCATGAGACGGCGGGTGGGAGAAGCATCGTGCCAAGCGTTTACGTCCCGCCGCTTGTGCCCCCTAACTACCATTCTCTCCAACCCGTCTGCGTAGAACCGCCCGCTTTTTTTCGCTGCCCACGCTAATTGCGAAAAGCATCCGGTAGCGAGAAACGCCACGAAACTTTTTCACTCGTCTTAAAATCACGATCTGTCCGCCTACGCCCGGCGTCCAGTGCGCTCGAGCGCGCCCAAGAACGCATGGAGCATGCGACGCTCTCGTCCCGTCGCGAGAATGTCGGGCAAGTTGTTGAGGCGCCTCCTCTCGAGTGCACCCCTCCGAGCACGCAGAGAGCGGAGCCGATGAAAGATCAGACCCAGCGCCCTTTGCCGCCGCAGACCCTGAGAGATCATGTGCAGCTGAGTAAGATAGAACTCATAGAAAGCCTGTCGCTCCTGATCATAAGGACGCGACTTCTTTACAGCACAACATTCTTCCCCCTGTGATCAGGCTTGACTTCTCGATCGCGCTCCAGGTCGAAGTCTGCGCCTCTCGAAGGGTTGAGCAAGGCCGGCGTCCAACCCTCTCGCACCCATGACGCGTTTGAAAACCTGATACTGACCTGAAAGTTGCTGAGCTTCCCTTCCATGGCGGACCGGTTTTGTGTACAACGGCCCCGGCGACTAGCCGCCTGACGCAACGCGTCTTTTGCACGTCGTCACGCACCCCTGGGTCGCTCACCTCCGACGCAGCACAGAACACCTCTTTTTCGTCCCCGCCTACGTTCCGTCGTTTCGAGGCACACCAGGGTTCCATAGCAGACAGCCCCCGCTTTGCGACGAGCGACGAGCTACGAGGAAACAGACCCCCACATACCCCGTTCCGTTGCAGCTGTTTTCGACCCATCAGAGCTCAGCCCGCTCTCCCTACTTTTAATACTCCGTTTTCGTTGTGAATGAGGCTGCCTGGTCCCGTAGACCCCCCTTTTCTCTTACAGCCGGGACGAAGAGGTTTCCGTCGACCTACGTTGTCGCTCCGTCAAGCACGCGCACGATTTTCGCGGCGCTCGGAACCACGACCTAGAAGGCGGACGTCTTTTTTGGCCCCCGCATCCTTTTCTTTTCTTTTTCCCTGCCTGCGCCAGGCTATTCCGCGAAAACTGGCAACGGCTTTTTCCGTCACTTTTTCTTTTTTGTTTTCTCGGCCGATCAGTCACCACGCTGACGCGACCTTTTTCCTGAGCCAGGCAATCTGCTAAGCAGCCTCTCATCGTGGCGCAGCGCTATTCTCTTGCCCACCTTTCTCCGTTTTTAAGCCCTGACCGCAATGACGCGAGGAAAAATGAAGCCATCGCTTTACCGAGCAATGTTAGCCCTGATAACACCGCTTTTACGACGCAAGGACCTTCCTTCCTTGAGCCCTTTTTCCCCAAGCCCCTTCGCCGAGTTCTTAACCCGAGATGGAGGATGGCCTCCGCTCCAAGTATAATCCTGCCGGCTTGACGCCTCCGCACTTTTTTATCGCCGTTCCTATGAAGACGGACGCACTTTTCCGCACTTGCGCGAAAAAAGTGCCCGACCTGAAAGAAATAGACCGTCCAGCTCCCGCTCAACGATCTTCCAATAACGGTTGCTCGAGCCCTCCGTCTCGAGAACCACTCGGTTTCTGGACCGAGCAGTAGAGCCGAGCAAAGACATTGTAGGGAATCTTGATCCCCCGTCATGGCGACCATCCACTCGTGATTTTGGAGTAGAATAGTAGTACAGATACAGTGCAAGCGGTTAGGAAGTCTAGACCCAGGCTACTCTGAAAGCCGAAACCACTCCCCGCGCCGTTCAGACCCGTCCTGGAACGCCGTCAGTCCTCCTAAAGAAACGTTAGCCCCTTCCTTCTAGGAAACTTCAACGACCTCAGATGCGGGCCAAGATGAAAAGCGCATCCCCGAACAGCGTAGAGCAGGAGTAAGTCTTCCAAGTTTAGACTCCCCTTCCCCCAGCGTGCCCACCCGCCCAGGCTGTGTTCGGCCCGCGGCTGAGTCCATGTCGTCCACTCACGGGAAGTGAATGTCAAAGGTTTTATCTGAGCGCCCCCTTCCCCATCGTTTGCCTCTCTCCCTAATATTGCCCGTCCCATTAGAGCTCACAGCGGTTTACACACGAGTACTTCTACACCCGCCGCGCAATGGATGGCCGCCATAGTAGTTTCCCCAGGACATGCGCCTTCCCGAGCCGTCACGCACAAGATAACCTGTCTGCCCGGGTCAACAGCATGGCGAGATCACTGGGCACTTCAAAACATATCTCACCCTTTCTTGGTCGTCTAAAGTCCCGTCTCTGCCTCCAAATCTGCACTCTTTTTGTGCAAAACTCCCCCTTCTCAGGCCTCCGATCCAGTCGTGACCCTCCTACTGTACGTCGCCCGTGGCAAAAGCTCGGCGACGCCCGCGCACCGCCCGGACCGCATAAAGGAATGGACTGTCTACGCTTAGAGAGAAGAGTCTATTGAACGGCCCGCCCCAAGATCCGAGCTGCCCAAGTTTAGCGAACGCCGCATCCACTGCAGTCGAGACCCGCAAGTCTGTGGTTTGAATGAACTCGGATCGAGCTCACGCCAAGCCCTTTTCAAGTGTGTGCCACCGCATCGCGCGAAGCCCTATGACGAGAAGTCCGAAGACATAAGAGTCTTTTTATGTCCCAACGTTTCAGATCCCTTTTCCTAATTGCGTCCCCCCAAATGCAAGCTCGGGAGAAGGTCTCGAGCGGATCCTCCTTCAAAACCCGTCTTTTCAGAGCTCGAAGTACGCTTCTCTCCCGTTGACACGAATTCGAGGGACTGTTTCGGCGAGAGTTTGCAAGATGCATTCTAGAAATAATGCACCGTGGACAGGTTAGAGGTTGGGATCCCGATGTCTAAGGTCCCCCCGAGCTACGCACCTAAAAGCGCCCTCGAGGTTCCGCACCCGAGCTCGCTTGGGCCTGATAGCTCAGAAACGCCCGAGAAAAGGAAAGCTTTATTCTCTCAAGAACCTTTTTCGCTCCCTTCGAAGGCGTCTTCGGCGCCGTCCGCCCAAGCCTTTAAGCTCCAGCAGATTAGCGTATCTTAGCTTTTTCTAGTCGTCGACACCGAGAGCCCCGCTTCAAAAAAGAACGCAGACCCACGTCATCAAGGAAGGAAACCATCCATAAGCTCCGACTTTGTCATTGACCGATGGCCCACGGCACCACGATGGAAATCCCGCCTTCATAGACACACACGAAGTATCTAGCCGTAATAACCCCCCCAAAAGACTGGATAAGAACGTCGGTTTTTTGGCTTTTTTTTGGTGTTTGGATTTTTTTGGGTTGGTTTTTTTTTTTTTTTTTGGTTTTTTTTTTTTGGTTCTTCTGTTTGGGTTTGTGCTCCTCGCGTTCACCCGCGCTGCCTTCCAGAAGAAGCATGAAAGCCTTATCGTCGGTCGACGAACTGTGACATTGACTCGAATAAGGACTCCCTAATTGACGAGCTTTTTGCCGCCCCTAGGCTCCCCCAGAATATTTTTCCCAGGCCACCGTCATCAAGAGATCGAGAGACACTCGCAGCGCGATCCCCACGAATGACATCATCTGAGTAAGAATCCCTCTTAATCCTGGCATTTATCTCCTAGTTCCTCGTAGGTCTTTTTCCGTACAGGGCGCGTTCAAGCGCCGACGGACTGGCCTGCCGCTGGAGAAGCCGACGACAGGCACGAAGGCGCGGGGTTTCTTTGTGCAGATAAGGCGCGGATTTATATTTGTCGGAGAGGTGACGCCCGCACTTCGGACGGCCAACTCAAGCGCTCGCCCGCAACATTAGAAGGTTGCACTTTCCCAGCTATTTGCCCGCCCTTTTAGCCGTCCTCCCTAAGGCAGTTGAGCAGCGTGCGCCGTGAGACCAAAGCACCCCACTTTGAAGTTTTTTTCGCTTTTCATTTGAGCCTTTTTTAAGATTCTGTCCCCCATCATTTCCGAAATCGTTTCTTTTTTCCTAGTGCGTAGTTAATGCCCCATGCACACTTTTTCACATCTGAATTATGTCGGTTCCCCAGGCTAGAGCGCTGCGATGATCGATCGCGAGAATCTGACATGGACCCAAGGAAATCGTTTCCCCCTAGCCCCCAGATCCTAGGAATCCCTGGGATTTGACCTCCCCTCTACGGCGCGCTGTCTAGCATGGGCGCCAAGGCCTCTTTTGAGAAGTCTACAAAGACGGCTCTGACCTTCACACAGCGTTTTTTGCCTTCTTTTTTTTGTTCTGTCATGCCTTTTGATTCTTGAATCGCGATGATGGCCGTATTTCTCCAAGCTCCTTACTGGAGATTACCCGAATTCGAGTGTGCGACCCTAGTCATTTTTTTTTTTCCCAGATCGTACTTCCCCTACAAAAGAACTTTGAACCTGCCTCTTCTCTTTTTCTTAAGATCATTTCAAAAAACAAACACCCCCCCCCCCCCCCACCCCACTAAGAAGAAAGTCGTTCCACATCGAAGCTTCCCCCCCCCCCCCCACCCACCTTCCACACATTTTTTTCCCCAAGAACCAGACTTCCTTTGGACACCTATATATTTTCTCTCCAATCCCTTTTTCGGTGTTGAGTTGCTTCCCCTTTCGCAAAGAAGTATAGTCTCTGGAACTTATTTCAGACATGGATCCCAGACCAACTGATTCGGTGCAGCTATATAATACTCACCCCCAAGTCCAAGAATATAATCCAATTATTTTTTTTTAGTTCTGTTTTCCTTCCTATCTTTTTACTGAGCTTCCGTTTTTCCCACGACCCTTCCGAGCTGTGTCGCGAGCAAAGGCTGTCTTCGCCACCCAATATGGTTACTCCTAAACTTCCTAAATATGAATCTCAGTTTTCCTCTTCAATCATGCTGACTTCTATCAGACAACTGTTTAGGGGGACCGCCCTACGAAAGTCTGACTAAGCGACCCCCAGTTTTTGCTGGACGAAGATGAACGCATCCAGAGGACCGGATCTCTTCAACCTCTACACAACCGGCCCTCGATCGTTCCTAGTGCAATCACGTCCCTTCCCAATCACTAGGCCCTATCCCCCTTTCTCTAGCAACTGAGACATCCGAGTCCAAGGCAACACACCGAGATCGCCCCCTTTATGGGGCAGACCGAAACCAAGTCAGAAGGTGTGCCTGCTGGCAATCCACCCCGAAATACTTCGACGGACTTTCCCCCCAAGAGAACATGATAACCCCATTTTCTGGCTCAAGGACTTCCCTTTTTTTTCTACAACTCCCTTTCAAAAAAACGCAAGTTCGCGATAAGGAACTCCATGCCCCCTCTTTCAGCCCGACAAAGACTGGAACCTCTACCCCCCGCCGTGCTTTCTTCTCCCCCCACACCCAATGTCTCGCTACCTCATTCTATCCGTCAATAAAGCACAAGTATGCGCCCCCCCATTTAGCCCTGTTCAATCCCTCTCTCATTCACCCAGACCTCCCGACTCCATAACAACTCCGGACACTCAGTGACCCCATCCTTAACCTAGCCTCGCCATCTCCCATCCTGTCAATGAAACCTCGCCAGTTCAACTTTATCTTTTTTTGACACCTACCTCCCCCAACCAGGTAACAGACGCCTCTTGAGGAAGAGCGTCATACACCTGATTAAATGGTATAAACATGCCCCCAAAAGATTTTCTTTTATCTCCTGCGCGACGACCGACCGCCACCATACCGAGCCCCACGTAATAGGTATTTGGCCACGACGCCCGAGCCCGACTATTCCCCCTAAGCTTCCCTTTTTCATTGGGCCCAGGCGCCCCCCGCAATTTTTCACCATACGTTACAGAATAATCCTCTTATTTATTATTGTTTTTTCTTGCTGCATCTTTCGCCACGTCAAGAAGACATAACGTCATTCCCAAGTATTGCAGTTATTTTCTCCCGACTACTTTTTTTTCCCCCCCACCTGTTTGCAGTGGACGTTCCCGATTTTCGAAGAGCCTCTTCGTCCCCCCCCCTATCCCCTCATATCGCGGCCACTCTCGAGTCCAGCGAAAAAATCTTTCCTCTACCCCTTTAAGCTTTTCCGTCTTTGGACTCGATAAGCGCCCCGGTCCTGTGTGAACGAAGCTTTTTGAAAGTTTTGACTTTTTGTCTGAAGTACCTCAACTCACCCACAGTCCTTCCTCTCTAGACCCTCTCTTTTCCAGACTTCACTTTTGAAATCTTTCAATTCCTACTGTTCTCAGAAATACTTTTCCCCTGTCTCGGAATCTCTGGAGGGAGCATACAGTCACGTAGAAAGTCAATCACCCTTTTTTCGTTAATAACCTCTTTTTTTTTTTTTATACGTCATCTTCCAACTTTAATCGAGCTCCGCATCCCTCAAGGAGTCGGCCGCGTCTCTCATGCTAGATCCAACTACCTAAAATTTTACGAACCAGGCCTTTCTCAAATCCCCATTTCCCCATCCCAGATTCTCCCTCCCCTGAATGCATCGCCCCCCCCTACGGAGGCTCTTCTTGACCGTAACTCTTGAGATAATGTCCCCTTCTTCTCGCTACACCAGAAACAGTTAATTCTCGTCTAACTCCACCGAAGCCCTCTCTCCTCCTTCCCCTAACATTCCCCCTCGTTTTCTATCTTCCAACAACGCCCCATTACTAATAGACCTGCCCGAGTCCCCGCCTCAGAATGTTCCAAACTGCCAGCGAGACGTTCGCCAGAAGACGTCCAAGAAAACTCTCGGCGACAATCTACACCGAAGAGAACCACTTAGTCACCCTCGCCCCCCCTTCGACTTACTCTCGAACTTTCGAATATTTCCTTTTGAACTCTCTCTATAAAGAAAATACCTTCCTGGGTTACCCGTTGAGTTCCACGCTCTAATCCTCTCTTCCCTCCCCCCATTCTCTTTTTTTTTTTTCCATTCCCCCTCTCTCCCCACCAGCCCAACTGCCCTCTACTCGCGGTGAGACTAAATACGTCGTCGCAGTGAGAGGCGAGACCTCCCCTTCAACAGAAACTCCTTCCTTCGTATAATGCGTTTTCCCACCAGATGAGACAGAGCGTTCAAGTCTGTTTGCCAATATTTCCCAGTCCCTCAGATGAATAAGAGGGCCGATACAATTTCCCGGTCCTTTTCAGGTCTCCCATTCCTTTTCTAGTTTATTTTCTCACCCTAACCATTGCTCCCTGGTGATAGAGAAGGTATTTTCCCATACTCAAGGATACTACCCCCTTTCTTACAAACTATCATACGGGAAAACATATTTTCGGTCCTCTAAATCAGAGAAACGAAGCCTCCTTCCCCCCGATTTACCCCCGTCTTCCAAATCATTTTGATCACTACTTTACACAGCAGCAAGATCGACCTAAGCGCTGCTTATGGAAGAGAGTTTACAAGTCCTTCCTCATCCTTTAACTTTTCCCCCCCGTGACCCTATCTCCCGCCTTTCAACAAAATTCTTGCCGTTCCTCTTTTAGAACTTTACCGTTTTCCTTCCTCCAGCTGAGATAAGGCGGCACTAGAAAAAGTAAAATGCCTTCCCCCCTTCACCGTTCTTACTATCGCGTCAGGAAGATGACTGACCCGACGACACTAACCCTTCAACGGATCTCGAGATCTCCCTGAATCAACTTCTTTTCACCCTTTACCCTTTCACCTACTAAATGCTCAGTCAATGTTTGACCTCCCCCGTCACCCTAACTTTCCCAGAGTCCCATTTCTGTATTAACTCATCTTGTGAGCCCTACGACTCCGCAAACCTATTCTTCCCCCCCTCCCCCTTTCCCGATCTACTCGATGCCCGCAAACTCAGCTTTTGGTCCTGACAGCCCGAAGCCATCCTGAACCTGTCCCGCGAGTAACCTTTTTTTTATGGTTACCCTTGGGCTGCAGCGACAGGAAAGATTACTGTAATCGTTGCTACCCCGTCAGGTCCCTTCAGTTCATCACGAGATCCCTAGCCCCTAGCCCCCGAACGAGGAAGACAACCTTATGATCAGATCTCTCATCTTATCCTTCTAGACAGATCAATCCACATCCCCTCTCAGGCAAGTCTCAAGTTCATCTGACCCCCATTTCCCCCCCCCCTTCACCAATCACCCTAGATAAGCGCACTGCCTCCATTCAGACCCTGGGTGTAAGACATTAACCAGAAGAACGGTTTCTCATTTCCCCTCTCAATTCTACCGTCCGAACGTGATAATCTCCTCGTAATGTGAGGTCAAGTCTAACTCTAAAAACTCCCAGAGCCCCACACTTACGGAATACACCCTCTCGACCTTTCCCACCCGTTCGCTCTCCCGTCTGCCTCAGATTAATCAGCATTCCTTTGGGCTTCCGTTTTAACTTTTTTCCCCCCCCCTGATTTACCCCACAAAACCCCAAACCCCCCCCCCCAGATTCTTTTTTCCGCCTGTGTTCACCTGCCAACCTTAACCTTTGTTTTGTACACCTTTTTTTTTTTTTTTCTGTGTTTCTGTCCAGAACTCCATAGCTCCACTCCTCTGACACACCCAACCCGATCTCCTCCCCCCCCTTTCAATTATGAGAGTCTTCCTCTTCCTTCGTCTATGACCGCGGCCTCCCGATACCTCTTTCGAACAATCAATCTCCCCCCCAGGTTTCTCGTTTCCCCGTTAAGCATCCTCCCCCCCCCCTCAGACACCAGACACTTCACCCGGACGTTCCCCGACCCCTGAAGAGCGAACCCCGATCTCCCCTGTGTACAGTCTCTCCCTTTTAACTAAACTATGACTTACGATTAGGGTTCATTTGTGAATCTCTATGCTATGAGCCCTAGCTCCTCTAGAGTTCCGCCCAGCGTGAAAATTTTCTCCCCCCCCCCTTTTTTTTCCTGGGTATGGCTAGTAGATCCACACGAGAATCTTAGACCCGCCCATAACCAGGGCGCCGACTCTTCTCTCATAGACCCATTCCCCTCATCCGGGATTCCCATCTCCCCCCGAGATTGAGAAGATGAGAAGCACTGTTCGCATTCTCTCTCTACTTCCTCCCCCCCGATGAAAATGGCCTGCTCTTCCTAACCAAGTGACCTTCCCCCCATATTATCGAGACATCCAATTTTAAACACATTTCCCTCCTCCTTGACCGCGAATGTTGCCCATTCCTCCCATACAGAATACCCTTACCCAAAGTTTTAAGTATCTCAGACTGAAGAACTCCTTCCCCCTCCTTTTTCCCTCCGACCCTACAATGGAGAAAATACGCCCTCTGATAAGTGATTCTCTGGATGCACGCCATGAGCATCAATCCTTCCCGCCATCAACCTGTATAACAAAATTCACAGTGATCCTTCGCCCCCGAGACATACCCACTTCCTTATCACCCTTATATGACCAGTACAGTACTCCGAGATTTTATCTATAGAAGTACCCAGCCCCCTATTTAGATGCTTCCCGAAGATAATCTTTACCTTTCGGGTCGCCCTCCCCATGAGTAACCTTCCGCACCACCCCCCCCCCCCCCCCCCCCCAACCCCCCCCCCCCCCCCCCCCCCCCCCACCCCCCCCCCACCCCCCCCACAACCCCATTCAACACCCCGAGATTTTATGATCCCCCCCCAATTCTCTCCCCCGCACTTTCGCCAAGTACCTTTTCCCGCCACGCAGTAGAAAGCTTCTACCCCCAGGACCCTTCGACTTCCAATCCTGACCTCCCTTTCTTGCTCTAGCACTCGAGGAACTCCTCCCTCATTTTCTCTTAGTGACCTCCCTTGTCATCCTTCGTTTCTGATCTTTCTGACCCACTACTCTCCTTCTTTATTTGATGTCCCCCGCTACTTTTTTCCCAGATGACCCACTGAAGTGAGTCTCCTCTTCTTCGTCCTCCTTTTCCTACTTCTTTCTCTTCTCTTACTACTTTGAACCTCTCCGTCCCCTGAACGAGCTGATAATGGCCCAAATTCATACCTTTACACCCTCCCCTCTTAGATCCCCTTAGGTACAGAGACGTCCTGAAGATGAAAGTCCTCCCCGACTGAAGCCGTGGGTCTTTTATCGCTTCCCTGTCCGTCCCTCTGCTCAGTAGGCTTCTCTAGCCTTCTACAAACCCTCAGGTTCCCTTCTTTCCTTCTTCCCCCCCCCCCTTTTCTCTGGTAGAATTTTTTTTTTTTCTAGTAGTCAGGACTTTCTACTCCCTTTCGCAATGTAAGTAAACGGATTATTTGCCTGACCCCCCGGAGAACTTCCCTCCCCCCCAGGAAGCGGATTTCCCCCCCCTTGAATGATGTCTCCATCTTCCTCCACGAATAGATTTTTCCTTGTCTCACCAGTCAACCCCTACCTTCTCCACCCGATTTCGTTTATCCCCCTTACAATAAGATTTACTTACTCGTACGACCTTCCTCACCGTCAAACAGATAAATGCGGCCCCCCCCCCTTCCCTCCAGTTTGCCTTTTCTCTTTCCTCTTCCCCCATAAGACTCCTCCCCCATGGAGGCTGCTTTCATTTACAGAGTCCTTACATTCCCCCCGTCAAGATTGGTCACAGCAAAAGACTGCATTCTCTAGTTCTCTTACGTCTGTACTTCCCCTCCCCCCTTTCTTCCCCGACTTTCTCCCCCGTTTGGTGCTGAAAGAACTGGAACAACCTCACCGGAATTCTAATCTTGTCTGTCTCCTAGTTCCCCCCTTCCACTCTCTCTACACCCTACCTTATCCCCCCCTTTTCCCCCTCTTCCGAGTCTCTTCATTTAACAGAATTCTGTCTTCTTCTGGTCACTACTCTGAATGTTTTTCCTTGAGAATGTGAGTCTTTAAGAACCTTTCCCTCCCTTCCCTTTCCCTTCACTCTGACTAAGAAGAAGCAATCTTTTCTCATTCTACTAATGTCAAGTTCCTTCCCTTGAGATTTTAGACTCCTTTCTTTTTCAAATCTCCCCTCATCCCTGGTTTTTGTTCCTAATGCCAAGAGAATCAGTGCCCCCTTCTTAAGCCTATCAAGTCCGTTTAAGTACTACTCATCGTGATGTTCGCTCTACGGGTCTCGGTCAGTATCTCTCTTAGTCCTCTAATGCTCAGCCATGATTTTTTTTCTCCCTCTCTCCCAGTAAGCAGAATGATCCTCTGCTTTCGGTCTATTTTTCCACCTAGACTAGAACTTGCAGAAGAAACTGGGCTGAGGGATATCCTCCTGCTTTTTCATTCCAGAACTACCCTCCCTCACTGTCCCCTCCCCTTCTTAGTTTAAGTAGATCCCTTTTTTCATCCCTCTCCCTATCCTAAGACAATGTTTCCAAGTAGTTATGTCCCTCTTCTCCTTTCTTCTTCCCATAACACTATTTCTCTCTCACTGCATATCCTCTCGTCGTATAGATCGGATTGTGGTCAGTAGAGTCTTCCGACAAGAAGATCCCCCAGTGTACTCTTTCTCCCCCCCCCCCGCCCATGAGCTCCCTGCCTACTACAAGTCTCTTGCCTCTGGAAAGCTTGAATTACCCCTCTACACTTCCCCTTATAGTGACTTCTCTCCCCCTACCCGTTCCTAATAGAAGAGCTACCCCAACATCACCACCATCTTTCTCAAGCCAGACTCAAGTGCTTCCCCTCTTTCTCCTATGTCACCTCTCATCTCCTCAGGATAGTAGGAGAACTCTTTTGAAGACCTTCTCTCTTCCTCCTCGCTCTTGACTACCTCTACTAGACTTCCCCTCCCAAAGAGTGTTCATTCAACCCTCTACTCTCCCCCCTCTGTGAGATTTTTTTTGTTTTTGTGTCCCCCCTCCTTTCACTGAATCCTCCTCTCCTTTTTGACGAGAATACCATAAGGACTCTTCTAATTGACTAATATAGTTTTATCTGTCTTTTTCCTTCCGTCTCAAGTCTCTTTTTTCCTATAGTACCCTGAGAGATCGGCTCAATTCTTGCTCTTCACTTAAATGGAGTAACTTCTTGCGCCCTCGGCAGTATTAAACCCGTCTGCCTAGTCCTTGACTTTTTCTAAGTAAACGGCCTTTCTTACTTTTTCTTGATGCTCCCGTCCGGTAGAAAGCAGAAGACGACTTCTTCCCGTGATTCTAACCCCCCAGAACTCCCCCCCCTCTCCATGACGACGAGGAACTCACTCCCCGGTCTAAGTGAAAAACGACCCCTCCTTCTCTCTGAAACCCCCCCTTTTTCTCGAAAGTTTCTAATGGTCTCCCGACCATAGTGAAAGTTCTCTCTCTTCTCAGTTGTCATTCCTTTCTCAGCCTCCCGTCCTCTTCGTATACTCTCCCCCTGAAGAAGACTAGTTAGAATGAACTCAGCCCTCTTTTTTTCCTAGCCCACTACTTGGGCTCCCTGATTCTGGGACAATTAAAAATAGATGAAGATCTTATTCCTACTAAACTCTGGTTTCCTCTCCCCCCTGTGCGGACCTTCTTTCCTTCCCCCTTAGCCGTCTACAGAAGAGAGATTTTTGCTTCGGTCCATCAAGTATCCTTCCTCCTTTGAATTCTACTCTGGACGTACCCTTCTTCTGGATTAGCCTACTTGAATCTAAACGTTCCCCCCTTTCTGTTTTCCTCTTTCCCTTGCTGATATTTTACCTCCGAGCTTTCCTTCCAGAGCATCGTGTTTCGAGTCTTTGTGTCTTTCTCCCCCCTTGAACCTATCAGTTGGGCTCCAGACGTCACGAATATTTCCTCCCCTAGTGACCCCTCTTTCTTTTTTCTTCTTGAAGGACCACTCCCTCTTCCCCCGTCCCTCGCAGTAAGAAAAAGCCTTCCCAATTCTTAAATAATTTGCCTTCATCTCTCCCAATCGTACGATTTTTCCTGCCCCCCCCCCCCACCCCCCCCCCCCCCCCCCCTACAGATGATCGCCGACTAAGATAGTGGTTAACTAATTTTCCTTTCCCTCCCTACCTATTTGTTGTTAAGTTGCGCTCATATTCTCCCACTCCACAGTTTTATATGCTTCTCCTTGCTTGTGTCCAAGAATGCATCTCTTTTTTCCAATTGTATTCTCCCGACCCAATTATCGTGACCCCCTCAGGGCGCTTTCACCTGATTAAATCTCTCTACTACACTAACCACTATTTCAGTTTCCACCAAGAAGCAATAGGACGGAGGACGAAGGAATTCCTACATATTACTTTTCTCTACTGACACCGTGAAGGCATCATCCGTCACTTTCACACACCCTTAGCACACGATCAGGCCCCCCCTACCACCCCCCCCAGTCCCCCCTAAAAAGTGTCCACCATATGTGATAGCCCGCCATTTCTCAAAACTCTCTTTCGTCTCCCCCCAATTCCCCTCCTCAGCGCCTGCGTTTGAGGAAAATCCCTCAAATTTTACTTCTTAGACATCACCTTTATAGGATTTCCACCTCTACTCTTAAGTAATCCCCCTCTCGCTAGTAAAGGACGCCCGCTCGGTATACTACCTATAACTCAGATGAACTCGTCAACTCCCACTCAACCCCATTTTTGCTCCCTTCATCTTTCCCCCTATGATCATATGAAGAAGTTTTCCCCCGTCTGCCCCTGAGAAACCCCTCACGCATCTATTTGTTGAGAGACCACCTCACCCCCCCCCCCCCCCCCCCTTCCTCCCATTATTCCTTTTCCCTCCCGAAGAGTCTTTCACTCCATTGAAGTCCCCCTGCTCCCCATCCCCCCCCTGCTAAACTGAAGTAGTCATTCTTTCTACACCCTAGAACACTCACTACCACATTCAAGTCACTATTTCGTCGTGCATCCCCCTACCTGATAGAACCTCGCACCAGCTTCCTATCATAGACAGAGATTGATGCCATCCCCCCTACGTAGAATCTCTCTTCTTGACCTCTTACTTTCTTCCTTCTCCTTAAACTATCCCCTCCCTTCCTGAAAGATACTCCACCCTTCCCAAGAAATGTCTCCCTCCCTCCTGGAACACTCATTGGATAAGGGCCCCTTAGTCTCCATTTTTTCCAGTAAGATTCATTCAATTCTCGATAATTTTTTTTCTTTTTCTTACAACCAAACTTCCCTTTTATATCGAGTATGAGTACCTCTTTTTTCTTTTTTTCCAATCTATGCCGTTCTCTCAGTTCCCAAGGATGGCGAAGAACTAACTAGTTCGGCCTATTCATATTTTCTATTGACGTTTTTTCTATCCTGCAGTCCCCTATCCCTCTCTGATTCGTCCCCGTGCAGTCCCCGTCAGCGAGAACCTTTTTTTCTCAGGAAGTAAGGATCGGAAATTGAGTCGAACTTTCTTTTTTCGCTGAATCTCAGACAGCCTTCTGTTTCTTCCTTTCGTTAAGTGTAGTTTTTCTCTGCACTGTGCGATACGACCCGTTGGGTTTAGCGATGTCCCTCCTTTACCTTTTCCCTCTGATCTGACTCCTCGGAAGACCGCTCGTGGACTTCCATTTCCAAAGAATTTCCTCCCTTTAAGACGACATCTGTCCTTTTTGCCCCTTAAGGCTTCCACTTTCGAGACTTGCCTCTTTCCTCAGATCCAACCTGTTCCCTCAATGACTGAAGCTATATCTCCTATTATCTTTAGTTCAAGCTTTTCGTCTTCCCACACGTATCAAAAAGGCTACCTTCAAATCTTCACCATAGACCTTCTGACATGTTGTGTTACCAGAGCCCCACCTAATAATGCCCCCGACCACCAATAGTTAACTCTAACGTACTGCAGTAACTAATTTCAAGAATGCCGATCAGGCCCAAAATTAATCTTCCTCTAAGATGTCGGCTTTGACCATAGAGATCTCGCTTCCCTTCGTAACCTTTTTCTTGCATCCCGACACCCCTCTCCAAGGGCCAAGTACTTCATCTGACACAATCAATTTCACTTCACTGCTACCGCCTTTCTGCAAACGTCAATAGAAGAACTTCTTCCACCTCTGATTTTTGTCCTCTTTGCCCCCCCCGCCCAATGTCAGGTTGAGTATACCTTCTATCTAGCACCTTTTCTCATTTTAACTTTTTCTCCTCTCCTCTCGAACAGAAATTTCTCCCTTCTAAAGTCCCAACAGGCTTCTCTTCTTGTATCTGCGAAGTGAACCTTTTCCCCTTCTCTTCTTAAAAAAACTTTCGATTTCAGCCCCTCCTAGCATAGCCCCCCTTAACAACGTGACAGCCTCTACTCATCCTAAGCATTTTTCCCAGGCGACCCCTTCCTCCTTCTTTCCTTGAAGAAAAGCACTATTAAAAAAAGAACCTTTTTACGAGCAAGTTGAGACGCCGCCGCCGCCCGGCAACCCCGTCGACGACGAGTAACTCACTAATCCAGCTGCTTTTTCCCTTAGACATACGTTAACCTTTCATAGGCCCCAGTCCATTAAAAGACATCCTCATAGCCGCGCGAGGGTGCATCCCGAGCATGCAGGGGCCTACTATTTGGCACAGGTCGCCTTTTTCCGCCTTGTTTTGCTGGGTCGCGATTGTCTTCATGCAGAAGCCGTTAGTGAGGCCCCTCCCATCCATCGATGCGCGAGCCGCAGCGGATGCCGGTTGGCCACACTTTCGCGGTGCGAAGCCGCTTTTGCTCCATCCTCCTTCGCTGAAGCGAGTTGCATTTTTCCGGGTCTTCACCATCCTCCGGCCTGAAGGCACGCACCCCGCCGCCGCGGAACCGAGACCAAGACCGCCGCCTCCCCCCCCCCCCCCCCCCCCTTCCCACTTCGAGCTTGAGCCGTGCTTATCTGACCGCGACGATTTTTGTCCGACCCCCAGACCAATGAGAGAACGCAAAACCGCACCTCCCCCCCCCACTTTATCTTTCCTCTTTTTTCTTTTTGGGGTTTTTTTTTTTTTGTTTTTTTTTTTTTTTTGGGGTGTGTGGGGGTGGGTGTTTTTTCGTTTTTTTTTTTTTTTTTGCCCGGACGCCCACGGCCCGCGCGCCGCCAGGAGAGTAGATCTCCTGATACCAGCCCCGCGGCACGCCAGTTGCTGTAGCTCTTTCGTCCACGCCGCGTAGCCCCGCCCCACGGCGACTCGACCACCTCCCACGTTCGTTAGCACGCCGCTCCGTTTTCGATGGTGTTTAGTGACAACGCTAATCTACATCCTCGGGGGCATACTACCTGATCGACGCCAGAGCGAGGGCAAGAGCCTCTCGCATCAGGTGCCCGCCTAGCTGCCCAGCTTGAGAGAAACGCTAGGCCGCATTGGCGCTAGTCGACGTGCGGGTCATTTGGAACACGTGTAGAGGCTCGGCCTCCATGTGCTGTCAGCGTCCTTTCCCGAGAGATGGAGAAAAGGAACCTTGACTTGCCCCGTCCAAATCGCCCCCTTGTACAGAGCATGCAAATCTGAGCGTCGAGTCGAAGAACCAACAGTTAGTAGCAGACAAGCCCCGATAGAACAGGGTGATACTGACCGAGACGAATAGAGCTAAAAGGTCTGAATACTGAGAATGACGCAACGTCTCAGGAAAGACAGGCAGAAGGCCCAAAGAGGTCTTTCCCAGCGAAAGGGTAAGCTGATTGCCGGACTACCTTTCCGATCTTGGAGAGTAAAGTTGGTGTACCGAGAGAACGCTCTTCCCCAAAAACCCCCCCCAAGCGGAGTAGACCGCGGCCCATATCATTATCAGTGCAATGAAAACTCCCTCGTTTTCCCCCCTCATAAATCAGAGAGTACTCCGGCCGAGGAAGCGTTTCGATCGCACACCCTTTGGCTTTTGCCTACTATTCTTTTAAGAAAAATGCCAAAAGGACAACTGCTTTTCCCCAGCGAGGACACTCTCCTGAATTTCAGTTTTCTAATAACTTTCCTCTCCAGTTTTCTTTTTGTGATTCCCCACTTCTCCTCTCGCTAGAGAGATGGTTCCCCCTACGAGATTCTTGCCAACTACTTTTCCTTCGTCTCTTCTTTTCTGAGATCTGTTCAGTCCCTAGAAAAGGGCGTTTCGTACTATCTCCCAATTCTCTTTTTCTTTTAGATTTTTTCG
>Ga0179591_1243342_pt1 | contig 22951 bp, 35 predicted proteins | sample CZOMad2_1_08_16f_FD_182891 | JGI IMG/M metagenome (GOLD analysis project Ga0179591, IMG submission 182891) | Vadose zone soil fungal communities from Angelo Coast Range Reserve, California, USA - CZOMad2_1_08_16fungal (PacBio error correction) | ecosystem: Environmental > Terrestrial > Soil >... | reverse complement strand
TTGCGCATTCCTGCATTTCCGCGATGGTCCTTTTACCGTTGGCGTGCTTCTGTTCAAACGACTCCCCGTCTTCTCATTCGAGTATTAACCGGTCCCCATCTTCCTTTTGTTGTTTTTTATCCCACAGGTTTAACCCTGCTCCCCACCCGGTCCTCCTGGGATGTCACCCTTTTGAGTCTTTCCCTTGCTTTCGCCTTGAGGATAGCTTGCCAATCCCCAGCTATGTCCCCCTTCCTCCTGGCTTGTTGCAGCCTAGATTCCATTTCCCTCCTTTTTCTATCCCTCCCCAAGTTCTTTTTTGGCTCACTGAAAACCCGCGTCCTTGCTCGAGGCCCCCCCTCTATTCTGACGGACAACGTTCCGCTCTCTCAGTTATATTTTCTCAGTGCAACGTTGCCTTTTGGGTAATACAGTGGACTGCAGGTCTCGTGTTCCTTTCTTGCCAGGGCCCCGACCCCTTTTTTTTCTGTCTTGATCCGCACCTGTTCGTGCTTGACTCCCTCCCTGACAACCCACCTTTTCTTGGTGGTTTTACGTTTTTCCTGTCGAATCCTTCTCAAATTCCCCCTTTGCGGATCCGCCCCGTCCCTCCCTTCCGCGTTTTTTTTTTTCTCGCCCAAAATCTCCCAAATTCCGAACTTTTCCTGTTTTCCTACGGTCCCAGCTGGACCTTGCGTGGGGTTCTCTGCAGTTCACCCTTTCTCGGTCCCTGGTTTTTTTTTTTTTTCGTCCCACGAGCGCTTCCGTTGGCTTCTTTTTCATTTGCCTACCACCGGACTTCGCTCTGCCTTGTTCCCGACTCTACCTGTTACGGCGTTGGCGTACCCTTCACTTACCCTTCTTTTTTCCTTGCTCGGAGGCCAGGCCACTCCCTCTGGCGACCATGACTCCTCGACTACGGCTCGGTTTTTTGGTAGGGGGCGGTCATCCCCACACCTCTGGCTTTCCCCCCCCCCGTTTTTTCCACCAGAGAGCTGGCGGCTTTCTCTGTCCCGACCCACCCCACCCCCCAGGAAGGCTTCCCGATCCCGTTGATATTTCACTCTACGTGACACTCCCGTCCCCCGTTGAGACCGTCTCCCCCGTAAGCCAAGTCCCCCTTTCTCCCCGTCCGTTCCTTTCCCGTTTTTTTTTTTTTTGGCTGGTGGGCGAAGGTGAAGCCCGTTCCCCCCTCTTTGTACTTTGCGACGTTCCATTACCAAAGACGCCGCAATCCCGGTCCTCCTCTGTCACCTCAGGACCTTTCTCCCGACATCCGTTTTTTTTGCCCTTCGTGTTCGTCTTTTTTTACCCCCCCTTTCCCATGCGGGCACAGTTAAGGGATGTCTCCTCATTGCATCGGTGCTTCCACTTGAAGTGTTTTCCGGCCCCCCGGTAACGTTCGAAGTTTCCGGCTTCAGCCCAGTCCTTTTCTCGTCTCCCTTTGGCGACGGCCAGCTACTGGTTTCTTTTTCTTCTTCCTTTTTCTAACCTGTGGGGCTCTGGCCGTCCTGGTTTTCTTTTCACGAACCCTTCCCCGGTTCGTAGTGGTTTGAGGCTATGTTCACAGCGAATTTTCTGCCTTGTTCACCGTTCAACACTCCCCCCATGGATTTTCTGTCCCCAACCCGCCTTTCTGTGCACACGTCCCTTCCTTACCCTTTTTTTGGTGCTGGCGCGGTTCTATTGCTTTTTCTTCTGTTCGTCCTCGTATTTTAAAGTTCTGCCCTCAGACCGGTAGCCCGCGCTGTCTTCCCCTTCTCGGTTCCACCTGCGTCAGAGGTCCCGTGCCCCAAATGTGTGCGAATGCCGGCTCAACGAGTGATTTCTCTTCTTCTTGTCAATTTCCTTTTTTTTTTTTTTTTATCCAAAGACCCCCCCTCTGCTTTTTTTTGAACCGTTTTTTTTGTTCCGTTAGTTTGTCATTCAAGGGTCTTTTGAACCGTTCCCCTTCCTACTTCCCCCCTCCTCAGTTAGCGCGTTGAACCAGAGTATTTTTCCTGGCCTGTTTGTTTCTTTCCCGGAACGTTTTCCGTGTTTGACATCCCTCTTTTCCCCCGTAACCCTTGCCGGATCCTCACCTTTTGCATTTCTCTTCCTTGATGAGTCTTTCCCTTGATTTCTTTTACGATTCTGCGAGCTCTGTTGCTGGTGCGCCCGTCTTACGTTGTCCTTTTCCCCTGACATTTCTTTCCTGTGGTTTTTCCCGGCTCTTCTTTTTCTCACCGACCATCCGTTACCCCACACCCGGTTTCCCACGCTCTCTGGAGCCTTTTCCTCCCCGCCCCCGGTGTAATTACCCGCCACCCTTCCACCGCTTTCCCCTCGTTCACATGTTCCATTGTTTTTACACCCCCCCTCCAAAACCGTTGGAACTATCACCCCCCTCCGCTTCCTTGCTTCCGAAGTGTTTCTTTTCGGTGCCGGCAAGGACGGGTTTTTTTTTTTCTTTTTGCCACTTACTCTTTTTTTCTTTCTTGGTGCGAGCTTTTATTTCGTTTTTTCTACGAGGTGAAGATCATTTTCTGGACACCCATTTTTCTGATGCCCCGTCCCCCTTGTGACAATCAATTTTCGTTGACCTTCCCCAGGCCCGGCCTTGTTGCTTCCGCAGTCACTGGTGGTTTTTCTGGGTCGTGAGGCGTTCCTTTTTTCACACAGTCCCTTACCTCCCCTTTGCGCGCGCCCCGATTCAAGAAAAAGATCCCTCTCTTCTCAAGTTTTTCTTGACCTCTTCCGCGATTCTTTCCGTTTTTTGTTTGTTTTTATATCTCCCCGCGGTTTGTACCATTTGGTGAATCTGCGCTGGTTGTTTTGAATCTTGCCCCGGCGGTTGCGGTCCTTTTCTTTTCGTTGTGTTCTGCCTTTTGTCACTTGTGTTTCCTTCCTATTCGACTTTTTCCTTTCGTTCACCCCCCCCGTTTCTGGTGAAGTGAATGTCTTGTTTGGGTTCTATCCTCCCCTTAGTTAAGTAACCACTGGCTCCCCAGCGCTTTTTTTTTTTTTTATTTTCGTCTTGCGATGTATTCATCCCTCCACCCTTTTTTGTTTTTTTTTGGGTGGGGTGCTTTTGGCCCGTCTCCTCATTAAGCGGGGATATCAGCGTTTTTTTTTTTTGGTGTACACTTTTCTGGTGACTTCCATCCTCATGCGCCTTTTCCTTCGGTGCATAAGTTTGGTTGACTTTTTGTTCAGACTTCCCCACGCCCCGAGCGTGTAGAACCCCTTGTTTTTCCCTGTCGCTTGGTCTTCTAACTTTTGCCTTAGAAACCCCCCCCAGTCCCCTTTTCTTGGCTGCCCCCAGTTTTGAAAAAGTGCGGCCTCCCTCGCATGTGCACATTTTGCCCTTCGTTATCCGTCTCCTTCCCTCTCTCGTCTCTTCCGCTGCCGTTAGTTTTGCGTGGTCGACGTCGTCAAAAACCCGTCGTCGTTCTTTTGGCCCCTTAACGTTCTCTTCTGTCTCTACAGGGGTGACTTTCTTCTTAGTCTTGGGTTGCTTGTGTTTCGTTCGTTTTTGGGGTCTTCTCCTTGATGTGGTTTCCTGACCTTCTGCCTCTTCACGCGTTTTTTTGGAGTTGGGTAGCTGGGGTTTTGTTAGGCGCCTTCCTTTCTCCTCGCCCCACTTGTTCGCAGGGCCATTTCCTCCCCCCCTGTTGGACACGAGTGAGTTTTGTTGCCTTCTTTCTGGTTCCCCTGCCCTCTCATGTTTTCGCGTCATTTTGTTTTTGTAAGGTCACGGTTCCATTTTTTGTCTAGGCGATTACCGGGCAGAGGCATTCCGCTCCTCTTACCTTTTTGTTTTTGACCGACGTCGGTTTCCCTTTGTCGGTTCCAGCTAGGTTTTCGGATCGTTCAATATGTGCCTTCACATACTCCGGCCTTTTCCCCCGTTTGTTCAATCATGTAGTCATCCCCACTTTTTGTCCGTCTCTGGATATGAGCCCGGGTTTCCATACCCCTTGGTACCGTATCTGTTCCGTTCGCTTCGTTGTATCGACGCCGTTTGTCTCTCCTTCCCGGTTACTTTGGGAAAGGTGACCCACTCCCGCTTGCTCTCTATGTTGCCGCTGGGCCTACAGCGTTTTCTTCTTTTACAGCTTTGTAGTCAGAGACGAACCATGCCCTCCTGGGCCGATCTGTTATTGACGCTTTTGTTTGTATCGGCACAGGTTCCCTTTCCTTCCCCCCCTGTAAGTGTTTTTTTTAGTTGCACACTGGAGCTGCGTATTTCCCTTTTTCCTCCTTTGTTTTCGTCCCCAGCTTTGGGAGCTCGAGACTTTCTTTCCTGGTCGACGTCGGTCATTTGGACGGTTCTGAGTTGTTTTTTTTTTTTTTTTTCATAGCAGGCCGGTGCTGATTCCATTTCCCCCTTCTTTCGGGTTTCTGTTGTGTAGAGGTCCAAAGACTGAGCTCGCTCGGTGACTCCCTCTGTTTTTGTTTTCTTCGTGTCCCCCAGTCCAGATTTTTTTTTCTTCTCCTCTGGAAAGACAAAGTGACCCGTTATTTCCAGGCTTATTCCTTTCTGATTCTTGGTTGTTGCGTTTGTGGCCTTTTCAGTTTTTTGCATTTGATGAGGCCTCTTTGTGGTACTACCCTCGTTCGCCTTGATCTTCGTCCTTTCCGTTTCTCGTTGCCCCTTCAGAAAGTGTAAAACTTTTTTTTTCTTTGCGAGTTTCCAGTGTTTGGCGATGTGCGCTCACCCTGTTTCACTTTCTTTTCAAGTGGCCTGCCACCGCCTTTTCTTTCTCCTTCAGTACGGTAATTTGGGCCTACCGTGGGACTCTCGTTGTTCTTGTTGTAGTGTCACCAGAAGCTTTGCATCCAACCCTTTTCCCTTGGTGGCGGCTTTTCCTTTATGTCTCGTCCCCCCTGACACTTAGTTTTTCGGGGTTTTCTTTTCGGTCCTTTCCGTTCATCCCTTTGGAATTAAAGCTAAGTTGCGGCCCCCCTTTGTCCCCTTTCTTCCAAGCCTAGTAGTTCCCGAGTTCTCTTTTTTTCTAGCCCCTTTTGCCAAACCGAGCCATTCCCTCGCGTGCCTTCTTGTCCCTAGGTGCTTTTCGCTTCCCTTTTTCTTTATGTATCTGCACATATTTCGTAGTAGTTCGCCCACCCTTTGTCTGATTAGTCCGCGGCCCAAAAAGCCCTCTCCCTTGTTTTCAGCTTTCTTTTCGAAGAGCGCCCGCGGCGTCGAGCCGGCCTCTCCTATTTTTGCTCGGGCTTTCCTTTTAGCTTCTGGCCCGTTGTCTTTCAACCACGACCGTCGTTGCCATTGTGACGTGCTCCTCGGATTTCTTCCGATAGGTTGCGTGGTTTGGGTTCTCGCCTCACCCGGTGCTTTTGGCGGCGTTCTGTTTTTCCTGTTTTTCAGCCGAATGTAACCTCCCTCCCAGGCCCATCCATTTTAGACACTTCACTAAAAAGTTGTCCCCTTATCCCCCTTTCAACTAAGCGTTTCCACTTTTTGGTCGTCAGTCCCTACTTTCTTGCTTCGGGAGACGGGCCGCGATGCCCCCCATTTTCGCCCCAGCGGTTTTTCACCCCATCAGTATCCCGTGCTGCTGTTAGTTTCTTCCGGGTCTCTTTCTGCGTTTTTAGTTAGTAGGACCTTTCCCTTCCTTGAGTTTGAAAGTCGGCCCTTGTCCGATTGCCCAATGACGATCTCGATTTTCGCCCGAAAGTAGTTTTTCCTGGCGGGTCGCTGTGCTTGTATTCCCTTTTTTTCTCTCCTCCCCGGATCAGAGGGTATACAAGGCTGTCTTACCCTGGATTGTTTTCCTGGTCTTTTTCCGTTTTCTTTTCCACCATGTATGCTTTCTCTTGTTTTTAATGCACATGACACATTCCACTGGTTTTTTTTTTGATTCATCTTCACTTTTTCTTGACTGTCCTGTTGCGCTTTTGTGTTGCTCCCCTTTTCCTCCGTGGCGCGGCCTGTCCCAGCTCCCCGGTCGTGGTCAGCGGGTTCTTGGTTTCGCTTTCAAGCCCCACCTGAGACGATCGTGTGGGCCCGCTGTTGCTCTTTTCTTCCGCCCCTTTCTCCTCTTAATCTTTTGGGACATCCTAGGGAACCCCATTCTACCCCTTCACCTCTTCCGTTATTGCTTTTTTGCGGTTGTCTCGTTCCTTGTCAGGGACCTGTGGTTTCTGTTACTCTTTTGTTTTGACTTTTTTTTCTTGGAGTTGCTTAGTCGGTAGGCTCTGGGGCCTTTTTTTTGCTACACAAATTTTGCGGTGTCCTTAACGGCCAACGTCTTTCCACCTCCATCTCTCGCAAATCCCTACTTTGCTTTTCCCATTCTCTTCTTACTTTGGTTTATTTTTTCTGTACTCCTGTGTTGATTGCTTAACCCCCTAGGTGCGCTGACCCCCCCCGGCCTGTTGTTTCTTGTTTTTTTTAACCCTCTGCTGACTCCCTCACCTACCCCTTGGGAGACGTGTTTCCGCGACCCCGCCTTTCATTTTTTTTCTGTGCACGCCACCGGCACTGGGGGGCCGAGCCCCGTCCGCTTTTTTCCCTTTTTTTCCTGTTCCCCCCCCCACCAGCCATAAGATATCTCTTTTTGCTTTGTTAGTTTTTTTTTCGGTCTAGATGGTTTTGATTCTTGGTCTTTGATTGCCCCCCTTTCCGCCTTGTTGGCCCCCTTTTTGTCGTAGGGTCGAAACCACTGTCTTTTGGTTTTCTCGCGGTCCCTCTCTTACATTTTTTTTTTTTTTTCGATTCGATTGTCTCTTGTTTTCTCCCCCTTTTGACCCCCATCCCCACAGAGGGGCTTTGGTGGAGATTGAACCGTTCGGGTTTGACTCCCCCCCCGGCGGCGCTGGCCCGCGTTTTGTCCTTCTTGGCCTTTGTTAGAAGTTTTTTCGTGTTTTGAGGAATTCGGCCTTTTTCTTGTCCATACTTGGTTTTTTTTTAATTCCGAACCTTCTCTTCCCCTCTGCTCCTACGGAATCCCGCTCCCCCAACTCCGCCGGGCCTACCCATTTCCTTTTTTAACGTTACGTAAGGCCATGGCTTCCCCTTCCTGTCCGAAGTCAGAGACCTTGCGTTCCCTCCGTCTGATCTTCTACGGGTCTCGAGGCGCGCGTTGTTTCACGACCACCGCGGCTTTCGAGTTTTTGACTCGGCCCCCAGCATCCGCTTGCCCCCCCGTTTCCCCCGGGATTGTAGTTTGTCGGTATTTTCGTTCCCCCCCTCCGCTCCCTCTCCTCATGTCGTCTGATTTCGTTGTTGGTTTTTCTGGCGGATGTGGTTTGCATGACCCACTGTCCCGTCCTTTTTTCAGGTTCCTACCCTCACGGCCACAGCGACCCCTTCATTTGGTTTTTAATACCCACACGAGGCATGCAGGGTTCCCTTAGTCTCCCAAGAGGCAGCTTTGCTGTTTTCTCTTTTTGCAGTCTAATCTCATCCAGGGGATTTGCACCTTTTGGGCATGCTCCGGGCTTTGTTTAAGCTCCTTGGTTCTTCTTTTTCTTTTGAGTTTTCTCTTCCACCTGAGAGAAAGGTCTTTCCTCCTCCAGAGCCTTGATTTTTGGCTGTTTTCTTTTTTTTTTTTTTGTCCCATTACCGTGTCGTGCGGGGATTGTGGGACTTCACGGCGGTGCCCCTCGGCTCCCCGGTTCTTTTTGCATTTCCTGGCGACCCTCCCCGTTACCTCTCGCTCTTTTTTTTCTTGATTATCTTTCTGCACCGTGTTTCCCAGGTGTCTTTTATACCCTTTGTCTTTCATTTCGTGTCCGCCGTTCTTGCTGCGCAGTCCAGGATCCCTGCCCTCTGCCCCCCTTTTTTTTTTTTTATATAAACGTTGGAGGGCGTCTTTCCAGACCTTCCTTTTTTTTTTGTTGAGGTCATACCCCTTTTTACCCCGTGAGGAATTCCAACGTGCACATGCTTCTTCGGTTCGTGTTGATCCCCCACTTCCCGCCTCAACGGGTAAAATCCTGGTTTCTTTGAAGTCTTCTGACTCGGCGTTGCCTCTGTTTCCTAGTGCTATTGTCTGGCCTTCCCTTGCCGTGTTTTAGAGGATTTGTTACTTCTCTCTCCCTAAGACGGTTGTTTTTACTGGACTTCCGTCCGGTTTGTGCGGAACGAACTGCCAAACTCTTTTTGCCCAGGGATTTACTTAGTCTTCTTTGTTTTTTTTCCGGGTTCTCTCCATTTTCCCGGTGATTCCCGTTTCCCTCTTGGCCCTTTACGTTTTTGGTCGGTCTTCTTTGCAAGGTCCCTCCCCTCTTCTTCGTTGACCGTTTTTGTTTCGTCGTTGCTTTTCCTGACCCCCCCCACATATTTTTTTCCCTTGCCTGTTTTAACTGTGGTTAGTCAAGGGGGACATTCCGTGGTTTTAGAGTTCTAACAAGTACCTCCCCTCTCCTAAAATTCCATGTCTTCGTCACCAGGCTACTCTTGACCCCGTCCACTGTGTTGCCCCTGTTCACCCGGATTCTTTTTTTTTTTTTTATTCCCAGTTTTATTCAGCCCCCCGTCGCGGTCGTTCTTGTTTTTTCCTAGCCCTTGATGTTTGACCCGTTTTGAATCCGAAGACCTCCTGTTCTCTCCTTCCCTTTAATTTGGTAGTCCACCGGGACCTTCTTTCCCCCGCCTTTCCTTCTTGAAAATTCCTCTTCCCCACCTCCCTCCTCCGTCACCTAATAGCCAGATTCACTGGTTTTTCTGTTTTCCCTTTCACTTTTTTTTGTCCCCCGCCACCATCCTTGCTTTTAACCACAAAACGAGGAGGTCAATGAGCGCTGTCCTTTTTCCTTTTTCCTCTCCGCCACCCCCCCCACCCCCCCCCCAAGGGGCTGCACAGATTCTCATCACGAGAGGGAAACCCTCTAGTAACGTTTTCAATTTCCTTTTCCTTTTTTCCTGTTTCCGACCTCTACCAAGCCATGTTTTTCTCCGGTCTTTCTTTTTTCTTGGGAGGTCTGGTTTCCCTCAGACTCGTGCCAGGGGACGGGCTACTCTTCTTTCCCGGTTCACGCCGCAGCTCAGGCTCCTCGCATTTCAGGTGTCCCCATGATTTCGCTTCCTTCTCTTCAAATTGAGGGGATGGTTCTTATACCTTTCCTTTGCTTCCCCCCGCCTCACCTCCCCGTTTTTTCTCAGCATCGACCTCCCCTCTCTTTTGTCCCGGCACCTTTCCCGTGAGGTTCGCCGGTCCCATCAGGCCCCCCCGGGCCGTCGTCTGGTGAGTGCGCCCCTCTACTTGGTTTTCTTCTTCCCTTCTTCAGGTCTCCCCCAAGGACAAAATTGTTGCTCTTTTTCCCCCAGGCGTTCCCCTCCCACTTTTTCCCTGCCTGTTTGGGGAGGGGTCCTATTGTCCCGCTCTCCTCTTTCTGTCTTTCAACAAAACCTACAGTGATCTGCCTCCCTGGGCTGGAAACCGCTTTCCCCTGCGAGTGCGCTTTGCTTGCTCGGCGGGTTCCTTAGCCTCACTCGTCTTTTTCCACTGTCAAAAGCATCCCTTCCTTTTCTTCCCGCTTTTGGCTTGCCTGGCTCTTTTTCCCTCCCCCCCCCCGTCTAAGAGTTACTGAAAGGTTTGCGACTTAATTTTCTTACGAAAGCCCGCTTTTTGTTTGTGTAGTTTCTTGCAGGGCGCCCTAAACTTCTTGCTCCCTCCCGTACCGCGTGCTGCTTTCCTGGGTCCCTTTCCATTACGTCCGACCCCGTTTACCAGGATACCGGCCCTTTTTGTTCATCTTTCTCGTTGGACGGACTGTGCAATGTTTAGTCGTGTCGTTCCCCAAGCGACTTTGTCACGTGACGGTTTGAGTTCCGTGTGCCCCTTTTTCCAGCACGTGGCGATCCATCCCTCCCTCGTGGTACTGCGAGCGGCTTCCCGAGGTTTTCCCTCGGGTCATCCCTTTGCGGAGCTTTCTTTTTCCCCCAGCGCGTTTTAACAGTTGGTTCATTCCCGAATTTTTTCCCTTCTTGGTTTCTTCCCGAAGTCGTTGTTTTTGATCAGTACGTGCCCGATAACCCACAACCCCTTTTCCCCCTCTCTCTGTTGCCTTCCCCCTCCAACCTTATAACGCCCTTGCCCCGGCTCATTGGGAGTTTTTGGACCATGTTCCACCATTTTGGTGTCTCCACCCCCCTCCCCGCTGGATACAACTTCTTAAGCTCGCTTGTTGTCTGGTGATTGTTTTTTTTTTTTATTTACTGGCCCTGAGGTCCTTCTCGGTACCTCGGTAAGATTGTCCCCCTTCTCTTTTTGGATCCCCGTTTTGGTTTTATTCTCCGCTTTTTTCGTACCCCAATTTTCCCGATCATTCCCCTCCTCCCTCCTTTGACACTTCCAGGGGTTGCAACTTGCTCTGTGCATTTTTGAGGGCGTCCCAGGTCTCAAAAGACTGACCCAAAGGGTTTTCCTCTTTAGATCTCCCTTCCCTGCAACACCGGCGGCCTTCGAAGGGTAGAATTCCTCTTTCTTTTTTTTTTTTTCACTCCTCTTGTGTTTGATATATGTGATCCCGCGTTTTATTCGTTTTTGAACCCTGGCGCTTCTTCCTCGTGGTTGTTTCTTTTTTATTCCTTTCCGTTTCGTCCTGTCGGTCATTGGCTTTTTTCCTTCCCCTTTTTGCACTAGACTTACCGTTTTCTTTTTCTTCGTTGCGATGTTTTTTGAAGTTTTCGCACGCAACCGTGTTTCCTTTCGTTGGAAGTATTTTTCCCTTTTTGTCCTCTTCAGCTCTTTTAGTACCCCCACCGGGTGTATTTTGCCCCCCTCGTCGGAGGTATATAAAGAAACCCCGTTCCTTTTCCTTGAATGGTCCGCCTGTCCCCGGTCCCTAAAAGCCAGTCCAAGCTTTTATTTGGACCCCGTTTCGTTTTTTTTGTTTAAATGGTGGTCCCATTGTCCTTTTCCCCGTTTTTTGGGAATAGTTTGTTGAGCCCCTTCCCCCCCTCCGATTGGAGAACCCCCGTTTTTTTGGTAGGATCTTTTTTTTCGCACCGCACTCGCCGTTATCCCCACACAGGACACGTGTGGTAGTGTTTTTTTTAACACGTAACGGCTTTCGTCCCTTCCCCCCGCATTCCCCCTTCGTAAGAAATAACGTTTGTTTTTGGAACAAGCGATCATGGTGAACCCCGCGATCCCGTCTTTCAGTTGCACGTTTCGGGAAGTTGTTCCCCCCCGACTCCCTCACCCCTGCCTACCATTTTTGGCGGAACGGTCTACGCGAGGCTTCTTTTTCCGTTTATTTTTTAGACTGGACCGGTGTTTCCATTTGATTCCCTGCTGACAGCCTCCCCCGCTTTGCCGTTGGGAGTCTGCACGCGCTTTCGGTGGTATCGTTCGTCCTCTGCCGTCCCCCCCCCAACCCTCGCCTTGCTTTTGCCCACCGTGTCCGGGCCGGCGTCTCGGTTTTCCCTCCCCGATCCGGGTCATGAAGTTTACTTTCCGCCTGCCTTACTCGGTGCTGGGTCACATGAGGTCATCAGCGTTGGCGGATCGACTCCCCCCCGAGCATCGCGCCTCTTGCGGAGTGGGGACCTCTTTCGTTTCTCCTGCGTCACATCTTGTCGTTTTTTTTACTGCTCCTCGCTGAACCTCGGGTCTTCCCCAATTTTCCCGGGGGACGTTTGGTTTTTTCCCTCCACTGTTTTGTTTTACCTGCCCAATCTTTGTTTTCGTTACGGGATTCTTTCTGTAAAGGGCAGACACTACCCTTCCTGTGGATTGGTTTGATCGTCCTAATGTCTGCCGCTCCATCGCCGGGGTCCCCGGTTTGAGTTTTACCCTCTTGCTGGTCGTCTCTTTCCCCCCCTCCTCCCATCTGGAGTGGGCGCCTTCTCTTTCCCTGCTGAATACCCCCAGACCTCAATGTTTTCCCGAAGCGGCGGTCGGATGCTTTTTTAGTTCCCTAGCGGAAAGTTTTTTGTTACAGTTTTTAGGAGTGGGAAGAGGGTGACTTTTCCTCTGACTTTTTATTGCCCGTCCAGCGGTTCGACGTTTTTCCATGGCTTTTACCCCACCCCGTCGAAGTTCGCTGTCTCCTTTCTTCATCGGTTCCTCGAAAGGCTCTGTGAAGGATTCTCTGATGTTTCCTCTCCCTTTGGGTCTTGCTTCCTTGTTCCGGCTAATTGGGTGTTTTGTGTCGTCTCTGTGTTCCCGTGGGTGACGTTTGAGCACTGTGTATTTTTCAGTGGTTCCCCTGACTTTGTGTTTTTTTTCCCCGTTTCCCGATGTTTTTTCCTTTTCGCCCTCGCCGCAATCCTTTTGGAGTTTTGGATAAGGTCTGTTGCCCTCCTTGACTCGGTTAGGGTTTTCCCCTTCGTCTTTCCCCTCGTGTTCCGTTGGGACTACCACGCTTCGGGTCTTCTTTCCCGGGCGGTTCTTTTTTTTCCTTTACGTCATCCACGTTTTCCTGGGTTTCTCCGCTCTTTGGTGCGTTAGCCGCGGATTTGTCCCTTTTCCTGCCCCCGCCGGGTCCTTCTGATCCGGTTTTTCCCAGTATCGACCCCCCTCGTCCGTGACTTTTTCCGACGTCGACTAGAAATTGGCCAGCCCCCCTCGTTTCGCGGTCCGGTGCGATCTCCCGGGCCTGATGTTTCTAACCCTTTTTTTCCGTTTCGTCCACACACCCTTGTGTTTTAGTCGGTAAGGGTCACGGCTTTTCTTTCCCCGCACGTCCCGGAGGGCGGCCTTGCCCACACTCTAGCCTCGCGCTGGTTACCCCCGAGTATGCTTTTTGTCCTCTTTTCCCCCGTGCCCATCCTAGTAAAAAGTACTCTTCCTACCCTGTCGCGCTGATCTGCAAGTTTGTTCTCCCATCGGTTCAGGTCGTCCTCGCCCGTGGAGTAGGTAGTCCCCCCCACCCTGGGCTTCTCGTCTGGCACAACCTCTTCCTTCGTCTTACTTCCTGCGATAGCCCGGCTTTTTTTTATCAGTTGATTGTGATAACAAGAGTTGCTTGATTTTTTTTTTTTTTTTCTTGGTACTTGATCCCCAACCCCTGGCGTTCTCTTTGTCCCCTTTACTCTTGTAGTTTCTATCCTGTTCGTTTCTTTCTCACGATGGGAGGGGTCTTTCTTGCTGTATACTGCTTTCAGGCGCCTCACTGTTCCCTCGCATGAACTTCAACTGGTGTGACGTCACCCACGGTTTTCACACTTATCTCCTTGCACTCGCCTTGCTTACCGTTTTTGTTTCGACTGAGGGTTAGGAAACGGGCGGCTCCCTTCCCCCTGGCTTCTGCACCTTCTCGCGTTTGTCGCTGTCCCAGAGTTTTGAACAGTTTTCAAGGCTGAGCGTTCGGTTTGTTTCTGTTTTAGAGATGGTTTCTTCCCTCCGTACCCCCACTTCGAGATGACCCCTTCGGCCTGTCGCCTTGTTCTGACGCCGGCTTGAATTTCTGCACTTTTTTTCTAGCCGTCCGCGGTTCTTCCTCTTTCCCCCTCTTTTTGCGGGTTCGCGGTACGTTCCTGGCTGGTACCGTTGATGTTCTCCTTTTCTTTCGTTACTTTTGGCTTTCGTTTTTTCATCAGCCCCCCAGAGGCCTCGTCCTTCTTCCTGGATTCCTGGCGAATGAGTGGTTTTTTGCTCCCCTTTGCCCTCCCCCTCGACTGGCATGGCCCTCCCAGTCTGTGTGGTGGAAGAGTAGTCCCTTCTTCTCGTTTTCGGTGGCCCCTTTGGCGCGCCCCCTACGCCTTTTGAGCTACTCGCCCGGGTTTTCCCTTTTCTGTTTTCGTGTGTTTTGTTCGATGCGATTTTTTCTGTTCCTTTTCGTTTGTTCCCGCTTGACAACCAGTTCGTTCCCTCTCGTTTTTTTTTGGATTCTGTTTTTTCTTTTGTTGATCCCTGACGTGTTTTGGGGATAACGGGCAACCCTCTTCACACGACCCCCCGGTCCGTTACCCAAGTGCTCAAGTCGCCCCCCGTGTCTCCCCCACTGCCCTTATCTTCCGCACTTTCTTGTTTTTCCCCCTCCAGGGTTTTTGTGCACCACTAAGCTGTTTTCCGACCCGCGTGTGGTTTTGGTTTTTTTCTGAATTCTGGAGTTATGCCCCCCACCGTGTTGCGCGCTTGCAGAATGACACTTTGCTCGGTGATGTTCTGCCCGACGTCCCCTCCCTGTCCCACTTCTTCTGGGTTGCGATAAAAGGACGACCTTGCTTTCCCAAAGATCATCTCTCTCTTTTTTTTTCCTCTCCGTTTTTTTCTGTTTTCTCGCTGTATTTATCTTGGGGGGCGGTTTAGTCCCTTCCTTATTGCTTTTTTTGTTTTTTGCCCCCTTGGTAGTCCTCCTTTGAAATGCTTTTGCCGCTTGGGTTTTCTTCCTCTCCTTTGCGCTCCACCCAAGTTTTGGGCGTGGTCGTCCTTAGTTTTTTTTTTTTCACCACCCGCGTTTGCAAAACCAGCTCTCGTTGGGGTCTTGCTTCACCTCTCTCTTGTTGCAGACACGGCTTCATTTCCGCCTTTTTGCTCGTTGAGGACTGTGTTTTCTCTTTCCGAACCTGTTGAGCTTTGGGAGGCCTCGGGCCCCCGGTTAGAGCAAGTTGCCCGTGTGGATCCCGCCGTCTGTTCGTCTGTCCCCATCAATCCGCCTGCGTTTTTCTCCCCTTCCCTGACAACAAAAAATTCGCCTCCGTAACTGGTTTCCCTTGTCCCACCTGAGTTCCGACCGGTTTTAGTGTGTCAGTTGGAACAGCTCAGTTTCTTTCCCCTGCTGTGATCGTCTACCTGACTCGTTTTTCCGTCCATGGTCCACGTGACCAAGCTCTTTGCTAGGCCAAAACACGACATGATGCATGCCCATGGGTTGCGCGCCGTTTCCTGTTCCCTTTGTAGCCCCCCCAAAGGGCGCACGACCCCTTTTCCCGGCATTTTAAGTTTCCTTGGATTTCTATTGTTATGTTTTTTGCTGAAAAATAGGTACGCTCAGGTTGTTTACCTCAAGAAGGGGACCCATCATCGGTTTGTAGGTCATTATGAGTCCCCTTCCTTTCTTGCCGAGCATGTCCGGAAGCTCTCTGCTTTTGTTTTCCGCTTATTTTTTTTTTTCCCTTGATGCCGTTCGTGTGTTTTTTTTGTAATTTCCCCCCCAGCAGCTTTTTTCTTTCTTTTCTTAGGTGTCCGTTTTTTCTTTTCCCATTTTTACAAAGACCCATCGTGACCCCCCCTTCCCCCTTCTTCCTCGCCTCCCAGCGCTTTTTGCGGTTGACCATCGACGGTTCCCTTTTTTTCCAGCAAAGCGACGAGGCGCTCCCCCCCCTCAAATTTCTCCTCGGGCCGCCACGAAACTTTATTCTGCTGGTCTTTGTTCCCTGCCGCTAAGGGTTTTTTTCGTTTAGTTTATAACATGTTTTCTTTTTTTTTTTTGGTTCATGCTTATGTGGGACCCGCGGCGGGCCTGCGTCTCCGCTCTTTTCTATGCCCCATTACCCAGGAGCTCTGGCAGACTTCTGCCTTCCCGCGACACCTGAGTTGATCCGGCATTGGCCGGCCGGTTCTTCTTTTCCACTGATCCCCGTTTAGGTCCACCCGGTGCCACAGGATCTCGGGCCCCGCTGATCTGGGCCGCGGGCTCATTCCTTCTCCGGCTTGACACGTTGCGGCTTTTTTCTCGTTTTTGCCCCACTTTTTTTGGTTGGTGATAACGGACTAGACCCACTTTTTTTCGCTTTTGAACCTTCGTGGAAAACACTGGGGGTTCCTTTCGGCTCACGATTTTCCAATTTTTTTTTTTTACATTCGCGTTTTCGGTTCTGTCTGTTTGAACCCCCCGTGATGTTGTCCCCCCATCCCACTTTTTTCGTTGACCTCGGTCTTTTCAGTCTCGGGTGGGTTATGACGTCCCTTCTCCTCTTGCCTCGTGTGGTAAGTCCCCCGCCCCTCCCCCATCCCCCCCCTCTTGTTTCTGGTTTTTTTGTTCCGAAGGAAATTCTTTTTTCCGCCACCTCCCTTTCTACCCCTCGTGCTTCCCCAATTTCCTTCTTTTCCCCTCCCACTCTTTTCCCCCAACGTCGACGTCCTTGCTTTTTTTTAACCCTGGATCAGACCGGGTTTCCTTTTTCTCTTCACACTTGCGGTTGGCTCCATCCCACGCAGGTCTCTCCTTTGCGTGGACCCGTTGGGTTTTTTTTTTGACCCCCCCGCGGGTTTCCGAAACCGGGACTGTATTTCTCCCCGCCGTTTACTCACGTTCCGGGACCGCATTTCCTTCTTGCCAACTTTTTTTTTTTTGCACATTCTCCCTGGTCTCCGCGTACGTAGGTTTTTGCGTTTTTCTTCCCGTCACCCCCCCCCAAGGATGTACCCACCCCTTTTTGTTCCCCAAGCCTGTCTCTGCTTCCCTTTCTCCGACAAACCCACCCCTTTTTTTTTTTAATGACATGTAACCTTTCTCTTCTTCAAACAAACTCCTTTTCCTCCCGTCTCCCCAGTCTCTTTCCGCCGTTTCCCCTCTGCCACCTGCAGTTCAACGAGCGTGGCTTTTTTTTTGTCTTTTTTTTACCCTCACGTGACACCCCCCCCCAGTCGTCCTCATTTGGGACGTGCTACGCATTCCGTCTTTCTTTCCGCATACCTTTTCCGGCCTTGGTATTCGGCTCCGTTCCCAACGCATTTCCGCTCAGTTCCCCCAGGATGTTTTCTGGTCTTTCACATCCAAGCGTGGCCATTTACCTATGGCAGCCCGGCCCTTTTCCCTCCGTACTTCGCCCTCGTTGGCACTTTCTCCCCCCGTTCCATATTTTCCTCCCTTCAGTTGCCCCCTTGCAGTCCTCTTTTCTGTTTTTCTTTTTTTTTTTTTTTTTTGTTGCTATGGTGGCTGCTTCGGAGTCCCCCCCTCTTCCCCTCTTTTCCCCGGCGGTTTCACTGTCACCTTTCCCCTGTGGCCGCGATTTTTTTCTTCTTTTTTTCCATTTTTTTCCCCATCTTAGAGAAAAGACCTCTCTTCACCGCCATCTTTTGACGATCGCGTCCACCCCTGTTTTCCCTCCCTTTCTTGGGCTCTCGGGCGGTCCTCCGTCCTCCCCCTCCTATGACTTGATGTACCATCTTTTTTCCGTGCCTTTTTCGCCTTTGCCTTTCTGCCCGTCGTTCTCCCCCCCCCCTTCCCGACGTTTGCCCGGGCAAAGTTTTTTCGTAATTTTTACTTTTTTGTGGAATAGTGGGTGCTGGGATGGACCCAAGCTTCTCTCCAACCGCGCTGGCTCACCCGGTGCTGTTGGGTTTTTCTTCAATCAAGTCCAGTTCACTACAGCAGTTTCCGATGGTTTTGGAGTCTCTTCCTGTCCGCTCTAGAGGGTTGCCCTGCGACGGTTCCCCCTTTTGAACCCGTCGGTTCCCTGTGGAACGTGGGTTCTTCTTTACTCGCCTCGTATGTTCCTTTTAGTCTTCGTTTTCACGTTCGTTTTGGTACTCTTCACCCCGGGCTGTTGGTTTGTTGGCTCGTTTTTACCCTCTTTTACGTTGTTTTTTATGCAAGGTTTTCAATACCTTTTCCCCCTTTGGGGGTCTCGTTTTTTTTTTGCGAGTTTCTCAGCCGTAAAACCCCACCCGGTCTCCGCCCCCCTAGTGGATGCTTGTTCGTTTCCCCGTAACGTATTCTCCGCCTCCGGGTCGCCTTTAGGTTCACCCCCATTGTGGGACTTAACCCACAACTTGAAAACGTGATCTTCTCCCTCGTTTCCTACTGCTTCGACGGTTGCTGCGTTTCGTTTGTCCCGCGGTTTCCGGGATTACTACCCCCCCGGCCCCCACCCTCCTGTCCCCCAGTTCTTTGGTAATTCCGTTTTGTAACTTTACGGAGCTGAGTTAATTCTTTTTCAAGACTCCCACGTGCTGACTTTCCCCCTTTTTTCTTGTGCCGGCCTTTGCACATTTGCATGGAATCTCCCGTTGCTGCCCCAAGAAAGTGCCCGCCCGGATTAGGCCCAATCTCCTTTTTCCCGCCCCACCCACGACCCCTATCCTTTCTTCAAGTGTTATTTCGACCCTATTTCTTATTTTCCTTCCTTTGTCTTGTTGGTCTCCTTTGGTCCCCCCACCGTGGACGATTCGGCCGCTTTTTTTTTTTGGCGTCTCTTCGTGTGCCTGCGTTTTGCCTTTTTGGCCTTGGTATCCTTCGTTTTGGATGTCCCCTTTTTTTTTTCTTGCCGTCGGTGGCCTTTGGGTGAGGTTCTGACAAAATGATGGTCCCTTTTCCGTCGTTGAATTGGTGTCGGACTTCCAGTACCACACTGGGCTTCGGCTTCTTTGTCGTGTCCTGTGTATTTTTTTTTCCTTTCCGCAACCCCAACGTGCGGTTGATTTGACGGCTTTCCCCCCCGCGAATCCGTTTTTTCCCCATCTTTTTTTTTTTTTGGGTCCCCCACCTGTGGGATGACATTGCTGCTGTTTTGGCTTTTTTCAGTTGCGTTTTCGCTCCAAACCCCTGCGTCTGCCCGTTGTTGGGAGGTTTTTTCGTTTTTCTGTCGACACTGACGTGAACCTGAGGGGGATTTGGCTGAGTGCAACCTTTCCCCGTTTTTTTTTTTGGCCCATTCGATCGGCAGATGACTTCTTCGTACAATTCCTCCTTTGACCACAGGCACCATTTTTAGGTTTTTTTGGGTATCGCCACGTTCGGCATTTTTTTTTCCCCACTAGTCCTTCCTTGCCCCTCTCGCTTTTCTAAACTCCTGCTTCAGTTTGGACACGAGGCTATGCTCCTTGGGGTCGGCCCGTTTTGTTGACGTTATAGCCTTTGGGTCTTTGGAATCAGAACAAGCTCCTTGGTTTCTGAAGCTTGGGAGTGTAGTTTTTTTTCTCAAGATCCCCCCCCCCATTTTCTTTCGTTTTTTCTCCCCTTTTTCCGTTCTTTTCTCCGGTTCTTCGCGGCCTGTGTGCCTTTTCAGTAGGCGCGGTGTTTTTTGATCCCTATATTTTCACTGCGTACCTTGGGATGGAATCGTTTCCTTGTCCTTTTTTTTTTTTATACGTCCCTGGATTTACATCGCAGTCATTTTTTTCCCCCTGCTGTTAGGTATCCTTATGTTATCCCTACTTCTTTTTCTTCTGTCACGAGTTCATTCAGCTGATTCCCACCTCGGGTTGGGTCCCCTGTTTCGTTCCCTCCTTCGACGAGCCATTTTTGTTTGATGCCCTTTCGGGACTCGATGCCAGTTTATGCCTGACCATACACCCGTTGGGCCCTGACCCCCGGGACTTCCTTTTTCCCTTTGCTCTTTCCCCGTGTTTTTTCGTTGACTTTGGTCATTTTGTTCGTTGCCCTCCACACTCCTGCTGTTCTTCTTTTAGCTTGTTCCCCTGTTTTTTTGGTGCCGCTTTTCCATTTGTAGTTCTTTAGTCCCTCCAGCCCCACTGTTTCTCCCCCGTTGTAGTCTACGTCGAGAACCGGATCCCGGCTGACCTAGGGCGTCTGTATGTGCGTTCCTGGTCCTGTTTTACTTTCCATGCTTAAGCCTGTCCATGTTTTTTCGTCCCTCCCAGCTAGGCTCTCTTTTAGAACTGAATTGGCTCCTTTTGTCTACTGTTACTTATTCAGGATTTTTTTTTTTTCACCTCTTGTTTTCATGTTTTTCTTTTTTTTTCCTTTTTCTTTTTCTGGTTGTGTTCGTCTCTCCCCTTTCGTGAGAAGCTGGACTCCCTGCCGGTGTTTTCTTTTTTTTCCCGGTTTTGTTGTTTCCGGTTTGTCTAATCCGCACCCTGCCCCGAACTTCGGACGTCCGGTTTTTTTGACCCAGTTTTTTCTTGGGCGTGTTAGTTAGGGGCAGGATTTCTTCCTCGTTCCGTGTACCTGTGCCTTCTTGGAGTGCCTCGGGATGTCGGCGGTGTTGTCAGACATTTTTTTCCCAACGCCTTGCTTATTTTATCGCCGTGGGCGTTTTGATTTTGACGCGGGCTTTGCAAGTTGGCCTGTCCCCACGCCGGGCTCTGATCTTTTCTTCTTCTCCGTCGACTTTGTCCTTCTGTTGTGATTGAATCCCTTTGACTTACGCGTAGGAGTCTGGCTATCTCGGCCCTTCCTTGATGATTCTTCCCCCTACTCGCCACCCCTCGGTTTTTTTTTCGTCGGTCTTCATGAAAGATTAAACGGTCCGATTTGCTTTTTTCACCAACCCCGCTTACTTTAGTGCCTGTATTCTCTGTTCTCTTTGTTACCCTCTAGGTTTGCCCCCTCGGGGTTGACCAATTGCATCTGTCTCGGTCAGACTACTTTCTCGTGTTCAGAGTTCAAGGCTTTCGCCTTTTCTAGTTCTTAATCCCCACCTTTCCTTCTTTTGGCTTCTTAGAGGCTTGCAGTCCTTCACTAGTTTGCTGGGATCCTCCTGGCCCTTATTTGTAGAACGCTTGTTTCTGGTTTTGTTAATACAGTTTTTTTTCCCAACACCCCTCTTTGTTTCTCTTGGTCCTCCACCTTTTCCCCTTTCCTTTTTGGCCGTTATCCTTCGTCTGTTTCTCTGATCGTTGGCGTCGTTTCTTCGGCTGCATTTGACTTTGTTGCATTGGGCGGACCTGCTTTTTTCGGTGTCAGTGCTAACGCTCACTTGACTCATGCCCACCCCCCACTGGTTAGACTTCACCCCAACACGGGGGTACCCGCCTGTTTGAAAAACCTCCCCCCCTCCCCTCGCGCTACTTGTTGACGGTTGAACGAGTGGTTGAAGTTTTAATTCGTCCCCTGAGCTGCGGTTTCTGTCTTCCACAAGCCGCTCCTTTTTACCCTCCCCCTTTTTTTTTCCCAGGCTCTTTAGTCTCTTCGTTTTTTCCACGGCGTTGGCTTGTTAGTTTTTCGGCGACCCCCCTTGCCGGCCGTAGGTGCTTCCTCGTCTGTCGCCCCTTGCGTCACCCTCTTCGCACTTTTTTTTCCTTCCCCTTTCCCAGTGTGTCTGACCCCCCGGTTTTGGGTTCATTTAGCTCGTTTTCCTCTTGGGTTCCCGTTTTTCTCTTGCTACCGATGAACCCCCTTCCCACGGTTTTTTCTCCTTTTTTTGGTTTTTGGTGGTTTTTTTTTTTTTTTTTTTTTTTTTTTTTTGTTTTTGCGGTGTTTTTTGTTTGTTTTTTTGGTTGTCCGTGAGTCGGTTTATTAGGCTGGAATTTGGTGTTTGTGAGCGGCCCTTGCCCCTCGCATCTCTGCCCTCTAGACAGGTTGGATTCTGATCTTCGGTCTTCCGTCTCGGTTTTTCCGAGCCTTGTTTTTTCCTGAGTCTTCTTTTGTCCTCTTCCTTCGCTGGTCTTTCTTTTGTTTTTTGGACCGGAGGGTCCCCACAGGAGTACTTACCGTTGGGTCTGCTGTTCTCCCGTTGCTTCTCTGACCATCCTTTTCTTACGTTCGTTGGGTTTTCTTTGGTCTAACTGTTAGTTGTCCGCGATTTTTGGCTTAGTTCCTTTTTCGGTTTTGTTCCCTTTTTACTGATCTTGAATCCGTTCCCTGTTCTACCTTTTGTCAAATTTTTTTCCCCACTTTTCCGAAGTCTTTCCCGCTGTTTGCATGTTCAAATCGTTTCCCAAGCCCTTTTTTTTTTTCACCCCTGAGGTCGTTTTCGGTTTTACGTCTTTGCACCTGATTGGTCGCTTCCCACCTCACTCTTTTTTTTTTTTTTTTGCTTGTGCTTGTTCCCCTTTCCTCCCCACTCGACCCCGCCAAAGTGTTCTCCTTTTTTTTTTTCGTGCTCTCCTCCCTACTTGGTTGCTTAACGGGGTTTGACACGCCACCGGAATGGAAGTTTTTTTTGTCCCGCGACGTGGCTCACGGCCCCTTGCAATCTTTCTGAGAAGACGTTGGTTGCTGTTGAGAGACGTCTGGTATCCTTTGTGTCGGGTTTTTTACGCTGGACTGGGGCCCTCTGGGTGGGATGGTTATTTGAGTTCTCAAGCAGACTTGCCCGGCTGGTGTTTTGTAGAGATTGGTCCTTCCCACATGTTGGTCCCTGGCGGTTCTTGTTTCGTCGGCGGGGGTAACCCCAACATACCTGTCAAAAAACTCGGGCGTGGTTTTTAGCTTCCGGTTTGGCTGTTTGGTGTTGAATCCCCCTTCCCCTGACACAATTCGATCTGTTTCGTGTTGTTTCGTTTTGTTTTTGGACGATGGGCGATGTCAGTGCACGGCTCTTTTCTTTTGAGCCTTTTCCCAGTGTGCCTTTTTGGAACAAACCGTGGCCTACGGTGATTCTCCTCCTGCGTCGCCTTTCTCAATTTTTCGCTCGCGGTTCTTTCTCGAAACCCTTCGCTGACTCAACACTTTTGCTTTCCTTCCCCCCCGACTTTCAAGATTCCTTCGCTCTGTCGAGTTTTTGTTTTTTTGCCCTCGGCTGGTTTTTCCCCCGCGGCTATTCCGGTTTTCTTTTCTCCTGGCTTGAGGCCGTGCGTTCCACTCCCCTGCGACCGAGCGACTAGTTGCACTTTCTCCTGAGTCTGCGCGAGTTTCGGCACCCCCCCCCCCCGGCCGTCTTTATCCCACCGATGTCTTCCTGCCGATCACATTTTCCGTCGTCGTATGGCACCGCGTGGCGACGTGAGATGTTGCTGTGTGCTGGGTGGACTGAAAAACTTCTTTTCCTCCTTCCACTGCCCGTCCTGTTTCCCCCTGCTTTTACCCCCAGTTACGGGTTTAGTTTCGTGATGTGACGTCCAACGATCCTCCCTTCGTAGCCCTAGGGTATACACCAAGACGAAGAACCGTGTGTATCGCTTGCGATTGTTTGCGCTTGTCCTTCGCCCGCGTTCGGTGTTTTGCAAAGGAGTGAACCGGCCCGCGTTTTCCCGCTCTTTCATTTTTTTGGAGCATGTTTTTTGTAGCACGTCACCTCTTGCCTGCAGTCGCTCCGTCCTTCCCTTGCGCCCCTTCCTTCTGTGGGTTTACAAAGCGATTAGCTTCTCCTTGTCCTCTTGCTCTCCCCTCGCTTTTTCACGGCAGCTCATAGTTTTGAGACGACGCACCGTATCTTCCGCTTTGCGTAGTTGCTTATTGTCCCCCTCCCGTTTTTCTGGTGGGTTTTAACGTTACAGTGTTCTTC
>Ga0179591_1320957_pt1 | contig 22963 bp, 25 predicted proteins | sample CZOMad2_1_08_16f_FD_182891 | JGI IMG/M metagenome (GOLD analysis project Ga0179591, IMG submission 182891) | Vadose zone soil fungal communities from Angelo Coast Range Reserve, California, USA - CZOMad2_1_08_16fungal (PacBio error correction) | ecosystem: Environmental > Terrestrial > Soil >... | reverse complement strand
AAGGTCCTCTTTGACTTCCCCAGAGCCTGATTTCGACCCCCTCTAGAAAATCCCCCCCCGAGGAAACTGCTGCTTTTTCCTGACAAAGATGGACGACTCTTTTCGCCTCCCCCTCGCCGCGACAGACGCTTTCCCCCGGCAAGGTACCTTCTATAAGAATAGTGGGGTGTATTTTGAACGGAGTGGCCCTCCTGAAGCTTCGATTTATTCCATGAGACCTTTTCCCCTCCATTCACCGAGAAATTCCCAAAAAGGCGGCGAAAGCCGGCGGTTTCCCAAGAGAGTCGAAGCTCCCCTTTTCCCCCTGACTTAGTCCTGTTCCCGCCAGTTGACGTACGGCCTAGAATTTCTTCCCGTTGCTGCGAGGTTCCTTTTCCCCCCTTTTACCGGACTGAGAATGAGTCTTAAGAGGCTCTTTCTTGCTCTTTCAGAGGCGCACCTGGTTCCCTTTTCTTTTGATTAAAAGAGAGCTTTCCGGCCGATCGCGCAGCAAAGACGTCCCCCCCCGGCGAAAGGATGGCGGTTTGTTTGCCTCCTCTTTTTCTCCCCCCTTGTTGGCCCTTTTCAAGCTATAGGAGTTATTCTCCATGAATTTCTTCACCTCTAAAGACAAATTTTAATGCTTCCTCCTCACTCACGAATCTATATTTCCTAATCATCCTTTTTTTTCGAATAAGAGATCTAGAAGCCCTCCATTTTTTTCCTTCTCTTGGACCTAGTTACTTTTCCTAGGAGTCTTTTTTTTCACCACCTTTTGTCGACGATCGAGGCCCCCCCCCCCCCCCTTCTCGGGTTTTATTTTTTTCTCAGGTTTTTTCTGCCGGTTGTCACGGACTTCGCTGATCCTCTTCTTTTACCCAGTTCTCTCTTTTCTTCGCCACAGAAAAGAATCTCTCCCCGCTCGGCCCCGAAAAAAAAGCGGATTCTTCCTTTACCAGAGCCTCCCCATTTCAGCTTAGAGGATTACTAACCTCTCTTGCGAGCCTTCCTTTTCTGCAGAAGATATCCGAGGTAGATGATCCTTTCCAGACTCCCTTTTGCTCCCCTTTCGGTCCTTTCTCTATTTATTTCGCCACCGCCTCCAGGTATTGGGGGTCGTCTTTGGTGGTCGTGGATTTGTTCTTTGGCGGTGTCTTGGGTTCTTGTTTCGGGTTTGTTTGTTTTTGTCTTTTTTTTTTGAGGAGAAGGGAATTCGGGCTCTCTTCTTCATAAGTGGCCTTCCGTCTTTCCTCAATCCCAAGAGTCTTCTCGTGGCCAAGGAAGGTGGCCTGTCTTGTATGAAGCACTTCTCAAGGGATTCCCCTTTCTCCCTTCGTCGTAGACCATTCTCCTTTGATCCTGACGGCTTTCCTTTTCTTTTTGCACTCAAGGAAGAGGGGTTCTTCCCCCGGGAGGATAGAAGGTTAAGGAGGACCTGTTTCCCCAAAGTTGGGCTTTTTTCTCTGGTCGTCTAGACTGCCTATGGCCCCCCCTTTTTTTCCCCTCTTGACAATAGCTTTATGTTGTAAAACCCCTTTTTTCCCGAGAAACAGATCGTCATCCCCCTCTCTGAAGGCCCGCATTTTTCTCCCTTTGTTTACCGGCATCGTCGTTTCACCTCCTTTATACACCTCTCGGCAAAAACCCCCTTTGATTGCGATGGAAACAGTTTTTCCCCCCAGAGGCGAAGACGTACTTTTCCAAACCTCGAGTTTGTTCAACCTTCCTCCGGGAAATGGAAGCAGTTTTCCGAGAAATGGGGAAAGCTGATTTTTCCCTCACGCCATCGCCATTCATCCCTTCTCCTCCCCCCTCTCGGGCAAGTCCCCCTTCCCTTTTACGGGATACGAGAGGACCTTTTCCCCTAGAAGAGTAGAAAACACCCCCACATCTTCCGGCCCTTGCGAGAAAGGACTTAACTTTTGTCCTCCTTTTTCATCTCTCTTCAAATATTTTTCTCTTTCTTTTTTTCAACGAGTTTACCTTTCTATAGACTTTCCCGTACAGCTTGTTCCTCCCTATTCTCTTGTTGCCTTTCCACCCGGAACTGGTCAGCATTTCAAGAATTGAGAGTAGACCTTTGCAGTTGAATTTTTCTCTCGCCGTTCGAAGGCAGCACCAGTTCCCTTTTTGTCTCGGCAGGTTATTGAGTTTTCCCCCCCCTTTTCCGAATCCTTTAGGAGCAAAAGCGTGTCTTCCCTGACGTCTTTTTTCCCGAGACGCTCCTCTCTCTACCTCTCCAGCGAATGTTCCCCCTGTATCGTAACCAATGGGGAAGTTTCCAGTGGTGAGAGTGCGAAATCCCCCTCCATAGATGATTTCTGCAGGGGTACACCTTTTTCGCCCCTGCCCCTGCTTTTGTTTCTGAAAGTGTAGTGTCCTCCTTGTGCATCATCACGACTTCTGCGAACGAAGGCTCCTCTTCAAACGCTCTTTCTGGAGTCCGAGCGTATTTCGCCTACGGGGACATCCTTCTCGTCCCAGTAAAAAAAGCGCCCCCTTCTTAAGAAACAGATCATTCCTCTCATGGCACCCTTTTATCTGATTCGACATCCCCCATCCGCATAAGACCCCTTTCCGCAGGAGACGACGGCCCCCCAATGAAGTGGTAAATAGGATGGCTCCCTAGACCACTCCCCCCTGGAACTTCCGGTCTTCATAGATTTTCCCTCGAACAAATGCGTTGAAGAGATTATGTGATTCTTTCCCTTCCGATCGGCCCTCTGTAGAGCGGTGCTGACTTCTTCTCCCCTTTGCCTCGAGCGTCAAAGCATTATCCATCCCGAAGTAGAGGAACATCAGTAACTATCTCCGTCACGAAAAGGCGAGTCATCCTTTTTTTCATCGTAACAAAAGGAAATAGGCTTTCCCCTCTTGCATGGCAGTAGAGGTTCCCCCCGATGAGGTATGGTTGAAGTCCCCCCAGGTGAGAACCAAAGACCTTTCTCAGAATCCCTTCTTCTTTATGATAGTTCCTCCTTTTTTTTTCGATGTGAGTCTTTCCAGGAGGCTCCTTTCTGCCCTTTGCCAACTTTATTTGAACGGCCGTATTCGCCGACGCGTTCCCCCCCGCATCGGGTAGCGCCCCCCTGAAAAGGAACAGAGAGACCCCAGAACTGATCCTTTTGGACGCCGGTAAGGTCCTTAAAGGGACTGAGCTTCCTTCCCGATTAGCCCCCCTTGATGAGGTCCATCGGCAAGGCCTTGGCCCAGGAGCTTTCAAAGAGGGATCGGCTACCTTTTTGTTACCTCCCGTCCTCAATCCCCTTCCCCCCGAATAAGCTCGAGGAGGAATATTTTTCTTGTGCCTTCCAGATTACCACGTCTTTTTTCTCGGATGATCTTCCGGGCGGGAACAGGGCCACCTCCCCCTCCCGTTAAAAGTAAAGAAGGTTCCAACCCCCGAAAGGCCCCCTCTTTCGTGAAGAATTTCTCTGCTGGTCCCCTTCTGAGAATGCCTTTTTTTTTCTTTCTTTTTTCATGGCGTAGAACGACGGGCGTTTTAAATAGTAGAAAGAGGCTCCCTCCGGTCACTGATTTTCTTCCTCCCATCTAAGAAATACCTCTTCATCCTCCCCCTCTCCCCTTTTTTTGTCTTTGAGAGAGTTTTCCCCGTCTATGTCGAGGAAATAATAGTTTTTTTTATAGAAGAGTTAGACTTTTTTTTCTAGAAGGTCGACGTACGTTTTCTAAGACCTTCGTCTCCTTTCCCCTCATGATAATCTTTTTCCTTCCTCAGCGACATGAGAAAGGATGTTTTTTACTGGGAGAGTTGAACGGATTTAGGGACGTGTCCATGTTTCATACGAGGTGGACTTTTCCTTCCTTCCAATGGAAATTTTGAGGTAAGGTTCCCATGGTGTGATCCCAACCGATGAGACATCCCACGCAGAAGAAACTTTCTCCGGAGAGAAGGCCTCCCAGGGAGCGTTTGTAAAAAAAGCGCTTCATCTCTGGAGTAATCCCCCCTGTAGCTTTTCCCCTAAGGAAGGCTTCTTCCCTTGCCGTTCTGCCCAAGGCACTTTGGTTCCTTTGAACCCTACCTGTCCGAAAGGAAGTCCCCCGGAGTTGCCTCTCCGGTTGTTTTGATTTTTTTTCTTTCCTGTTAGAGTCCAAGCATGATTCCTTGATTCTCCCTCCTCGTCTTCATTTTATTTCTCGAAATCCCTCTCCAAATTCAGACTCCCTTTTCCGGATTCTTGATTTCCTCTCCTCCTATCGTCTCCATCCTCGAGTATCCTCTTCCTTTCTTTTAAAGTGCATAACTTTCTTTCAGAATAGAGAGGCCCCCACTCAACCGAGTTCTTGCCCAGGAGACTTCGTCAAAGGGTGCTTTGGTTTTTTCTGATGATGATGCTCTTGTTGGATGTCCCTTTTTTGGTCTGGTGAGAAAGGAGGAGACTTTTATGGTCCCTAATTGATTCTCTCTCGCCGGGCAAGCAGAGAGTAAAACCCGGCTACTCCCCTCTTGTAAAGACCCGCTTTCAGAATAGTCCCCCTGACACCAATTCTCTCTTCCGGGCGTGGCCCCCCCGTTCTCGGTCATCAAGGGCCGCCTTCCCTCCCGGTCTTTTTGGCCTCCTCCAGGCCGATGACTTTGGGAGTTCGAGGACGTAAGACTGCCGAGAAGTTTTCAGGCTGATGGTGCTGGAGGTACTGCGAGAAAGACCCTCTTCACTCTTCTCTTGATTTCTTTTTTCCACGAATTTTTTTTTAATTGATCACGCGCTTCTGGCCATTTCGGCCCCTTCTATCCTTCATCGACGAAAAGAACCTCTTGAATGAAGCTTCGCAAGCCTGCCGAGTTCCTTCATTCTTTCTGATGCACCCCCCTTCTCCCACGGGACATTTCCCCGAAAAAAAATAGCCGGGTCCACTTTTCCCCGCTGCCGCCAGCTCACCTCTTCTGGGCGAAGATGTTCTCCCAAAATTAATACCCAGAAGATGAAAAATTTCCTCTAGAAGCCCGTCCTGGTTTCTTGGGAAATGTACTCTGTCGATTTCTTATTTTTTTCTCTTTCCTCTTTGCGAGGGCCTCCCAGGACCGATGGTATCTTTTTCTTCTGCAGATGCGGGAACCCTTTCCTCGGAGAAGACTCCTCCCCCTCCTTCCCCGATGGGGGAGTCCCTAAAGGAGATAGTCTTCCCCGAACCCCGCCTCTCCTCCCCACTGATTTTCAACAAGATAGAAGTCTCCATAAGGGTTCTGGGGGCAAAAGGATCGTCCCCCCCTTCCCGATGTAAAGAAAATGCAAATATTTTCTTTAAAACGTTGTCTTCTCTCCCCCGATGACACTCTTGCCCTCCTTCTCTCCGAAGGTCCCTTCCTCTCAATTTGGAGAGTGTTGCTTCTTTCTCGTTGCGAAGATTCTCTTTTAGAGATGCAATGTATCTTTCCCCCCTTTCGAGAGTGGAAGGCCCTGGGGGGTAGTCTCTTCCTGTAGTTCCCGGTATAATCTTCCCCTTCCCCTACCTTATCCGTTACCTTCTTTGTCCAGTTCCTCATAGATAGGGGTTTTTCTTAGGCTTAGTCTTTTGGAGAAGCCCTTTTTCCCTCCAACCTGTCTTTCCCGGAGGGTGAAGCTAGGTTTTCTGCATGGCTGTTCAAACCTTTTCCTGTCCCCTTGTTTTCTTTTGGGATTCTTCCCAGCTCCAGATGAAGAGAGGCATAGGAGTGGGTTACGGGCCTTGGTTTGTCCCCGATTGCACAGATTGTAGTTCCCCTCCTCGGCAGTCGGTCTTTCCTCCCCTAATGAAGAAAAAGCTCCATTTTTTTTCCGGGAGGAAGTGCTTCAAACTCTCTCCCGGTGAATTCCATTATTTCCTCCTCTCTTGAGTGCCCCCTCCCCTGCGGAAAAGAAAGAAGAAGAGAAAAATGTTTTTTTGGTCTTATCCTCTTTTTTTCTCCCAAGGCTGGCCGCCTTCCTTATTTCTCATTAAGCGACCTTCCAGGGCACCGGCCTGGTACGTTTTGGGAGTGGATGCCTCTAAGAACTGCCCTTTTTGCCCCCCCTCTTCGACGCCGCCGCCTTTCCCTCTCTCACATCATCGAACTCCTTCTCCCCTTTTCCAAAGGAAAGGCGGCAGGACCTCTTTAAATAGAAGAAGAACCCTCTCTTCAGCGAGGAACCCTGCGACCCCCCCCCCCTTTCGCAATAGAACCTCATTTTTCGAAGCGGCCGATACTTTGTAAGATAAGATTCTTTACCTTTATGATCATATTTTTTCCCTAGGGATATACTTCTTTTGTCTTTTCTCCAGGCAGAGATCCCCTTTTAGGAAGTGGATTAAAAGCTTCCAAAAGGCCTCCAATTTCCCCCTCCAAGACGATCACCCCCCCCACTCCCACCCCATTAGAATCTTTCGCGTTTTTTCCTCTTTCTCCCCTGTTGTGAGTGCCTTTCCCCTCCCCATGAAACGAAGATCATGTTCTTCGGAGGAGATAGAGGAGGAGAAGAACTATTTTTTCATTACCCTAAGGTGTTTCTCCTCTCTCGTTAGTAAGCCTCCTCTATATCCTTTCCTTTAAATGTCTTAGCTTTGCCTGATATTTTCCTTTCCCCTTTGGCCGGCACGCAAAAAGTGAGACTCCCCCCTTTTCTCATGGTTTTTATTTGTTTATCATTTTTTTTTTTCCGATTCCGCGATGTTTCCTTCAGAGGATCTCTTTTTACTTTCCTTCCTGTCGTAACACCTTTTCCCTGCAATGAGCAAAGAAAACCTAGGAAGAATAAGGAATGCCATTCAGGTACAGCCTTTTTCTTACGGAAACGCGCCTCCACTCTTCTTCCGCTTAGAGGAGTCACCTCGAGGAGAGGAATTCTTGTGAATAGGAGAAGATAGCTTATCTGCGCGTAGTTTTCTTTGGTGACCTCCTCTTACTCCCATTGCTTTTCCAGGATGATCTCAATAGGCGGATGACTTTCTATGAAGTGGAACTTCATTTCCTTCTCCGTCTACAAGCCCCCTCTTTCCTAGGAATAGTGGAACTTCGAGTATGGAGGGCCCTCTTCATCTCCTCTTAAGTCTGCCTTGCACCCTCGTATCCTCGGAAGATTTCGTGAGAGGTAGCATATGACATCGCCTTTCCTAGGCCTCTTGGTGAAGTCACTCATGGCCTCCTTCTGGCTCGAAGTTACGGCTCCCCTTTGCGACAACGGATCTTTCTTACAGAGGAGTCTCGACTTCTATCAAAGTTTTTTCCCGCGGTCCCTCGTCTTTTTTTACCCCACAAAGGAACCACGACGATTAGAGCCTCGAGATAGAAGGTTCCAATTCATCGACCCTTTTACCTCCGCAGGCAAAGTCATAAAAAGCGCGGCCTCGACACCCTCCCTCTTCGATGGACAACGGCGGGCCCACTCGGGACCGGCCGAAGGCCAAATGAGAGGATTTACTAAATGGGACCCTCATCGGGCTCTTTCACGGGAAGTTCCCCTTTGGGCAAGCTTATCCGAAGACTCCCCCCGCCCATCTTCACTGCGATCCCCAAATCGAGGGCAACCCCTTAAGGCTAAGAGAAGGACCTTTTCCCACGATTCCCAATTTCTCCCCCCCCACGATAAAAAATTCTCCCCCCTCCTTTCCCCCTTCTTTCCTCCTTCCCCTGGGAGTTCTCCTCGCTAGTCCATATCGTGACCCTTGCCAAGGTAAAGCTGTTTCCTCTCGACCTGTTCTCCCCCCCCCTCACAGCCACCACCCTTCCCCCCTCTCCCGTGATATGTTGAAGCCTTTCTCTGTGCGGCAGAAAGATCTAAAAGAAAATAGTGTCGCGAGCACCTGTTCTTCGTATCTCTCCACTCCCTCCGGCTCCTCGATGATCAAACCTTCTTCAGTGTATAGCAAGCGCGCGGATCCGATACTGTCCCGAATGGAACACCAAATCCCGCTTCCCTTTTCGGAAAAATGGGGAAGCTTCTTATGAAGTGGCTCTTCCTTTGACGACTCGCAATAGATTGATTTCTTGCAAGCTTTCCAAATGGTCTCCTTCTATGTTGTTGAGGAACTTTTTTCAGAAGAGGGTGTGCATCAACTCTCCCAGATTTAACTTGTAGAGCCCCCCCTCGCAGTTTTTTTCTGTTAGGATATCTTCCAGAAGGAGAGGTCTCCTTCCACAAAGCTCTGTCTTTCCTTTTCTCCCCCTGGCCCCGATCAGCCCTCTCCTCTCTTCCTTAGGGATCTTTCCCGGTCCTCCCAGAGCCTTTTCAAAGGATAGCGGCTTTCTTCCCTCCGTCCCCTCCCAACTGCTTGGTTTCTCTTTCCTCCCTTGCCACGACCCGTCGCCCTTGCGACTAGAACACATGAGTGGCCGAATCCTTTCAGTTTCTTTCTTCTTCCCTTCCCTCCTCTTCGATCCCTCTTTCCCTTTTCCGTTACAGCGTAGTTTCCCTTTCCACGTGAACCGATCTCAGCACGCGTATCTTTTTTTTTCCACTACCCAATCCTACGTAGACCCCGAGCCCTTCCGCCCTTTAGCAGCTTTTCCTGACCTCGGAACGGTGGACGCATCTTTGTTCCTTTTTGAGTTGAAGATAGATTCGTTTTTTCAGTTCTCCCATCATTCTGACACCAGAAGCATCAGCTCTACTCGCTGATGAATGTCAGCTTTCTCTGTGATCGCCTTTTGGCCAGCAAAATGGATTGGCTCCTCTTCCCTATGCTACCCCTTCTTCTTCCGCACCGAAGAAGGGTCGCCTAACGCGAACAGGACCCCCCCTTTTTTTTTTCCAAGCAACGGGATCGCGGACTCAAGGGAGTAGTGTCTCCTCCCGCAGTCGGTTTCCCCCCCTTCCGGCATAGGTCTTTCCCCTTTTCTCTGAAGGAACTTTTCCGGAAAAGTATGGTGTTCCTCATAAGAAGGATAGACGCCTTTCCTCTTAGAGTTTCTTTTTTACCTCGTTTGAAGAACCCCCAGTCTTTTTACATCCCCCCCGATGTTGATGTCTTTAAATGAAGAGAGTTACCTTCTTTTTTGGTAACGGGTTCCCCTCTTAGAAAGTCCCGCCTTTCCCATCGGTTCCCCCCCCTCCCGGGAAGAAAGTAGGCATTCATGTAGATTGCGTAACCCTTCTGCCTGATTTTCGTCGAGCCCTTCTGCGGTAGAAAGACTGCTTTTTATAAGGATAGAACATCTTCGAACTCGGTCCCCCCCCCCCCCCCACTGCCTGTGTAAGAGTCTTCCTCCCGTCACAGATCCTTTAAATATACCTTTCCCACCCTAAGTGGTGTTGTGAAGAGCCCTTAGGTGGTTCGATGTCCCCTCGGGCCCCGTCCTTTTCGTTTATCGAAGAGGTTCAGAAGGAAGCTCCTCTCTGTATAAGCCCGGCATCCTCCTCCCACGGTCCTCTTTGGTCCGCAGAGAAATGCTTTTTCTAGTCACTTTCCTTTTTTTCAGTTGTCCCCATATTTTCCTTTGACCGCGGGAGTCGCTGTTTGAAATGGCTTAAGACCCGTTCACGAAGTGAAATAGCATGGAACTGGCCCCCCCCTCCCCTCAATAGGGCTGTCAGTTTTCTCTTTTTTTTCCCAACAGCCGAGTACGGAAGACCTCCCCCCTCTACTCGAGAAGGATGAGGAGTGAGGTCACCAAATATTTCTCATCGGCACGTCTGTCCTCCCTGCTCTGGGAACTTCTCTTCTTTCTGACCGGAAATGCGCTCTTTTTTTTTCCGCAAATGTAAAAACGCTTCGTAGTGCACAATCCCCCCCCCCCTCTCTGGTTCTGGTGATACCCTTCTTTTTTCCTGTTCTTTCTCCCTCTGCGGTTCGCTGGCACTTCCTTCCTCGTCTACGCCGTCGCAATCAGTTGCCTTCTCGAAAGGGAAAGCGTCGCCCCTTCCTCCTCGAGCGGCTGCCTATAATCTTCTTCTCTGATGAATGATTCTTTTTTTATGAGAACTTCAAACAGAGACCGCATTTTCTAAAAAGAGAAGTGTGCCCCCTAGAATTTTTCCGGCAAAGTTCTCGTTTTGTGGGATGGTGTTCTTTTTTGCCGGGGCGTGAATGATGGCTTGCGAGGTTGATGGTACTCTACGTCTTTTTTTTTCGCTTGTCCCCGGCGTTGTTCTGAAGATGCGTAAACTTTCCTGACTTTGAGTCCATCCCCCTCCCTCTTCTTCTCGAATGCGCCGCATCCGCCCTTTCGGAGGACTCTTCCCGGTGTATAGTTACCCTGGGAGACGTACCATTTTCCCGGGGAATATTTCCACCCGATTACAAAGAAGTGGGTGGTCTATCTCCTAGCCCTCTCTGTTCCTCCGGACTTCCTGTTCTTACGTGTCTTCCCAGCGGCCAGCGGCTTACGGAAGAACTGGAGACAGTAGCATTCCTCCTTTTTTGTTTTTCACTTGATACCGAGAATTTTTTTTTTTTCGGCGGAGATACCGAATCTTCTCGCTGTGTGGACTCCCTTCCAGCCTGCTGTCGCAGCCCCTCCTGGAGGAAAAACCTTAAAAGGAAAACCTTAAGCCCAAAACCTCTTCCGGCTAAAATTCTAAAGCCATCGCTTTTCTCAGAGGCGACGCAACCACTGCATCCCTTTTTCCGAGAAGCCGCTGGGCGATTCTATGAGCTGGCGACTGTCGTATCATTATGGATCTCTTTTTTTTTCCTAGAGACAGGCTTTTATCATAGAGTTCTTTTCATTAGGCTTCCTTCTCTGAGACCCTAAGAAACTCTCTCCTCTGGTTTCTTAAGGGAAGCACCTTATAGTAAATGCCCTCTCAGACGATAAAGGCTTGTCCCCCCTCACGTTTTCTGAAAAACTTTTCTTTGGTGGAGGCTAGAACCGTTAGCCAATGTACCCTTCCTTTCTCCCCCCGGAAAATGAAATAATCGATTCCTTCCCTCCCACTGCGAATTCCCGGGAAACTTCCTCTTTAGCTCCCCTTTGAAAGGAGTAGATAACTTTTTTCGAAATAGTAGAGTTAGAGTTTCCCCCCCTCCTCTCGGTCCTTCTCTTTCTCTCTCTTGGAGATTGCCCTCCCTGGGTAGCGCTTGCCTGTATGGAGGTGAGGTACGTCTTTAGATTGCACATTTTTTCTCAAAATTTCCCTTCCTGCTTCCAGTTAAAGTTCCCTTAAAAGTTAATGCCCGGGGGGGTAATTTTTCGTTGGTTTAGAAAACTTTTTCAACGCCTGCCTTTTTAGAGGCGTGTTTTTGAGAATGGAGTCTTTTTAATGTTTTTAAATTCTCTTTTCCAACGTGTGGGAGCTCGTCAGTTCCTTTCCTCGCGGGGGATAGTCCTCTTTTCTTCCTTTCAGGGTTACACTACACTCTCGAAAATGGTGGTCGGGCCTCTATTAGACATGAACGCCCTCCCCCCCCCGAAAAAAGATCCGTCGTCTCTTTTTACTCTTAGAGCATCCGGTGTCCCCATGAGTGACCTTCCCCCACCGTTCACTCTCGTCCTCGAAGAGCTCCCCTCTCTCCGAAGCACCCTTTCTCCGAGTTGAGACCCCCCCTCATTAGGAGAACACCCTTTGATGAAGCTCCAGGCACTCCCCAAGGACTGGTACACTTCCTCCGTCGGGGAGTGGGCTTTCGCACTCCCCCGGGAACGGCAAGGGTTCCACTCCCCTCCGACGAATCCCTCTTCAGAAGAATATCTCTCAAGGGAGTACCCACGCAAGGTCTCGTTCCCTGCATGTGTCATCGTAACTCGAAGAAGACCCCGCCGAGGAAAACATGAGACTCGAAATAGAAGAAGTTTCCTCCCGACAGCCTCTCAAGTTTCTCTGTTCGTCAAGATAAGAGTCTTCCATTTTTAGCAAAGCTCTTCTCTTCTTCTTTCTCCGCGCGACCCTTTTTTTTTCTGACCTGACGTGGACTTTCACTTTCCTTAAAACCGGCCCTCCTCCTCCGCCTGAGGAAAAAAAGAACAACCCCTGTTTTCCTGTGCTCCTTTCTTTTTCCTTTTTTGCGTTGCCTGCCAAGCCCTCTTAGGTCTTTATACCGACGATAATTTTTCCCGGGCGGCGGAGATCGCGGAGGAGGACGATCCTAAGTTGTTGTTGTTGAGCTCTCCTCTTTAGTCCTCATTTCTCTTCCCCGTCCTCCCGCAGGAAAATGTCTTTTCCTCTTTTCACTGACTTTCTCTCCTCCGGAGAGGCGGCTTCCCTCTGCGACGATCGGAGGAAAAAAAGACAGTAATGGTGGTGATGGGTGTGTATAAGGCTTTTTTTTCGATAGGGCGTTTTTTTCCCCGAAGCTGCTCGCGGTGAACCCCCCCGGTCAACAAGTTGTTCTCAAAAGAATTTTCTTCGGATCCCCATTCCTCTCAGGAAGGTTACTCCCTCTCTCTTTGAAGACAAGAGACTCCCTCGGAGAGTACGCCCCCCTTAGTAGAGTGGCTTCCTTCTTCTATGGGTTCCCACTTCTGCCGTTTTCTTCCTCTTTTCTCTGCGCCAGGGTTTTCTTGTGACGAACCTTGCAGGCTATGAGGAGGCGAGTTTCATTACGTCGGAGTCGAAGCTTCGGCCTTTCAAGTGCCCTCTTTTTTCCCCCACGAGTCTGAGATATTTTTTGCCTGGAGCGTATGGACGGGCGTCCTCGACACTTTCTTTTTTCTTGAGAAACCCCTTCTTTCCCTCTGGGCATTCCCTGCGGGTCGAATCTGCTCTTGAAGGTTTTCCGTCACCTCCTTCCACCTTGAGGCTCTCAGTCTACCCGTAATACCTTCCCCTTTTTAATCGTGGGCTTTAAGAGGGGTCCCCCAAGTCGTTTACAGCTTCCCCTCGATTTCCTTTTTGTACCAACCCCGTTCCCTCCCACGAATAGTACTTCTCCCCCCCTTCGCTGCCGGGAAGCACCCCTCCCTTCCAGGAAGCGGCGTTCCCCCCTTCCATGTCCCCTCCCCCCGCAGGACAACAGCCGTCACCCTTTCTTCTATTGCGATGGACCCTTCTCCTTTCCAACGGGGCGAATAGGAAAACCCCCTTTGGAGTAACTTTTCCTTTGGACAAGATCAGCGGGCCTTAAGAAGTTAACTTTTCCTTAGAAACTGGGGCCCCCGAAGACGTTTTCATCAACCGGTCCTTCCCCGCGAGACCACCTTTCGCCTCGCTCCAGGGCGCTACCTTTCCTTCCAGAGTCGAACAGCTACCCTCGTTAGAAAACCTCCTCAAATTTCGCGACTCCCTTTTCCCCTTGCTCCCGGGAATTCCCTTTTTTCGAAGTTGTAATAGATCGTACCCTATAGTGAAGGTGCACGGTCCTTTTTTCCGATCGTTTCCTTGTGCATCCCTCTCACAAAAGGCCCCTTTTCAAGTAGAATAGTGTGTCTTATGAGGTGAGGCCATAGACCTGTCTTCCCCTTCATACAAAAGACACCATCTCTTCCTGTTCTTGTATTTCCTCCCTTCAAGTCCCAAAGAGAAGTTTCATCCAGTTCTCTCCCTGCGCCCCTCGATCGATAATGATAGCCGGAGAATGGAAAAACTGGAGTATAGTAACCCTTCTCTTAGATCCTTGTGCCTCTTGCGAAAATTCTCAGATCTCCTGCGGAAGATTTACTGGTTAGCAGAAAGACCTCTTACCGTGTAGTTTCTTTCAGCCTTTTTTTCCTAATCCCGATTTCTCCCGCAGGCTGGTAGAGTCCCCCCCCAAACCAGAGAGGTTCTCAGATGAGGACTCTTCTTCCGGGTCATCTTCTTTAATAATTACACCACTCTTTCTTCTTACAGGTCGCCTTTCCTCCCCCCGATAGATGGAAGATAGCGTCCCCTTTCATAAAGAAGACTCCTGGTACCTGACTCGCTAGTTACAGCCGGCTCCCCCATTTTCCTCTTCTTTATTAAATAGGACCCCCTCCCCCCCCTCAGTCGAATTGAGATGAGGCCTTCCCCATAAAGGACGAGCTTCTTTTTGCGCGCGACTTACCCCTTTTCCTCTCGGATGTTACATTTTCACGTGTAAGAGAGAGTTCTTCCCCTCCCCTTCTTCAAAAGAAGTAGAGTCAAGAGAAGACTCTCCATTTTCGCCCTCCTCTCCGGGCGAGCAGAATCATCCTCGTCACCATGCCCTCGGACCCGGGGAAGCATTTTTTTTTTTTTTCGGTTGAGTCTGGATATATGGTTGCCTCCATCCGGTCGCCCTTACCATCTCATCAGCATCAGCGATCGTCGCTCGTCAGAAGTCTCCTTTCTCTGTGAGTCGCCTCCTTGGGACAGAAACTGGCTTCTTTAGAGAGAAGATCTCTTGAAGGAAGCAAGCGACCCCCCCTAACTCTAACAGTAAATCCCCCCCGGCTCGCGGAAGGAAGACGTCCTTTCGTAGTGAAGAGACTTCTTTTAGCCGTTCCCCCTCCCCTTTCTGGCCCAGAGAGAGTACTTCTTCCTAGGAGGAAATTCCCCTCAAGATAAGAATGCTTGGAGGGAGGAGGCTTCCCCCTATTGACGCCCCTGATGAAACCTTCCCCTTATGATCGTGCTTTCCTTCGAGGTAAGGCGGGACCCCTTCCCCCTCGTATCCCACCCCCTTCCGTTCCAGATTTTTCTCCAGCCAAGGGACGCCTTCTTCAAGGTAGATGAGGACCCTGCTGTTAGAATCCCTTTTTCGTCGAAGAATCAGTTTTCCGCCGGCGCTCTCCTCACCTCGTCGAACGCGGCTACCGAGGATGTACGCGAACATATCTTCCTTTAAGATCCCTCCTTCCTTTTCGTTTTGTTGATTCCTTCCCTTTTCTATGGGGTCTCTTTTCCTCGTGAAAAGGCTCCCGAGGTTTCTTTCTTTCATTCGCCTCCCCCTTCTTTCTCTCCCTCTTCGTCGAAGGACCCTCTTGTGGTAAGAAGCTCCTTTCTTTCTTTTCCAGTCCAGTTGTTTTTCGTTTGTTAAAAGCTTTACTTTTACCCTTTTCGCTAAGAGGTTTTTCCTTCAGTACATAGAAGTCTTCCAAGATAATACTAGGGCTGTCCTTTTTCCTCCTTTTGCGTACCCCCCGCGAGTACCTCCTCCCCCCCTGCCCCCTGAGAGAGAGCTCTTTCTTTGTACCACAAGACGTTTCAGTAAAGCTCTTTGACATTCCTTGTCCCGCTGATGGCCCCTTTTTTCTCCAGAAGAAATGCCCCCCCCTCCCACGTAGGAAGTCCGCGATCCCTTGATAATGATGGAGTCATGTTCGCTTTTTTAAACGCTTCTGTTTCCATTCATCATCTTTTCTTTTTTATCAGTCGCCATCCCAGTTGATGGCTGTAAAACTAGCTCCGTTTCCAGTCGGAGGACTCTCGCCTCTTTGCTACGATAATAAGCCTCCTGATGCTGATGCGGATGTTTTTTTTGAGAAATTAAAAAGAAGTAGCGTTTTCAACCCCCCCCTCTACGGCCAGGCCCAGCGCCTCTCCTTTAAGAGGGCATCTTTTTTGATGATGATACGGGGAGTGCCTTCTCAGGAGAGTTTTATCCTTACGGAGTTAGTCCTTTCCTTTCTGTTTCCTCTCGGATTTCTCTTTGTAAAGCAGACCTGATAGAATAGAGCCGACTCCTCCTCTCGTGGAAGGTCTTCTTCTCCGTTGTCTAGTAATAGAGCGTTCCCCTTCGGCCAGTTTGGTAGGGGCCTCCCCCCAGCACCTGCACCCTTTTCTCTCCAGTGTTCCGCCTTGAGACGGGGGAACTTTCAGCTTTTGGTCGGACTTTTCGTATCACGATACCGCCTTCGGGATAGGGCGGATAGGGTAAGACCTGGAGAAGCAGGCGCTTTTCTTTTCTCAGCTTCTTCCTCGGCCGGCGCTCTCCTCATACGAGCCCCCTAAGAACCTTCCTCGAAAGCCTGAGGTAGAAGACTTCCTTTTCTTATGACCAACCTCTCTTCCCCCCTACACGGTACTCCCCCCCCCCACCGGAAACATGCTTTGCTAAATGTTCTCTTTCCCCCCCCTACGAAGATAATAGCCTGGAGACACTTACACCCCTCACGAAGCTGACCCAGTCTACTAGAAGTGATGGGGACTTGTTCTTTTTTATCGTTCTCGTGCCTCTCTGTTTCTTCCAGGACCTTCTTTCCGATGTTGTCATCTATTTTTTACGGTAATTCCTGATGGAGACGCAGAACCTTCCTCCCGATGGTGTTTTCGGGGCCGCACGGCGATCTTCTAGATTTCCCCAATTTGCCCCGATCTACGTGCTGCACCCTTTGGGTTTTTTTGGGCGAAAATTGATAGGCTCTGCAACCCCTTACCGGCACACTGACACTCTTGACGAGAGATGACAACCTTCCCTTTTTCCTTTTGTCCTGGCGTGCGCCGCTTTTCCCCTTTCTTCCCTTTTGGGATTCTCCCAAATGTAGAGCGAGGTAGAAGATTTTCCTTAGAGTATCGTTCCAATGGATCTTCCCTAGTTGGTTAGCCCACCCTGGAGATTTCCCTGCTTCGTTCGAGTAAAGATTGCCCCTCCCCCCTCCAGTTTCCCTTTTTCCCCCCGATGATTAGTGTCCATCCCCTAGATAGGGGTTGCTTCCCCCTGATCCCCCCGTTGGAGGATCCCCCTTTCCATAGCAATAGACTTTTCTTCTTGTGAAGAGTAGTTCTTTGATCATGGAGGTTACCCTTTCCGCTACCCCTTTTTGTAGGGGGAGATTCCAGCATAGATGAATCTCTTTCTTCTTCCTAGTCTTTATGTCCGTGTTTTTTGTTCCCCCTCTCTTGGACCCCCTCTTCCCTGGTGGGAGGAAGCACACTTTCTTTCAACACTATTCCGCTTTTCTGACGTCCTCGAACCTCGAGCCTCACGGTCCTTCCCAGTGAAGTTCTGAGTGAGATATTCCCTCTCTCCCTGAATCGACCGCTTCCCAACCTGCTGAGCTGGTCTCTCTTCGCCAGCGGACGAAATCCCTCTTTGCAAGGCAAGACGCTCAGGGGTAAAAGCGTCCCTTGACAGGTTTTTGGTCTCCTCGAAGAAATGGAAAGACCCCCCCACACCCCCAACCCACCACACCCAGACGGGGCCCCGAAGAAGCCGAGCCGGCGAAGACCCTCCAGGACTCGCGCAAGGGGAGTACCCTCCCCCCTCCCTTTTTTTCAGAAGGGGATCTCTCCGAGAAGAGAGGACTCTGACCAAAATGCAGACTCCCTGATCGAAATCCCTCAGGAAGATGAGATCAGTACTTTTCTTCTGGGTAGAAAGCTCCGACTCCGGCCCTCTTTTTTTTGAGGCGTGAAGAGGCTCTTCAGAACCTTTTTTTTTTTCCAACGGGTTTAAGCAGAAGTGGCTTCCCCTTACGGGACAACCGGCCTCCCTTTTACTATGGACTTTTTCTCCCCAAAGAAAAACCAGGCTCTGGTTTTTTCATCTCTTTTTCTTTGGTGCGTTGAGGCAAAGGCCTCTCTTCTTCCCGAAGAGAAGGGAAAGAGAACCCTCCTTCTGGCGGCTGATCTAGGCTCTTCGTCTCTCTCCTTTTCCTACTCATCCTTTTTTTTTGTTTATTCTCCTCCTCCTCTCCTACGAGCAAGCAGTCCCCTTTCTTTTATGGCTCCTCTAAGAAGAGGACTTGTCAGATAGGAAGAAAAAACGAAATCAATTCCTTTTCTTCTCTTTGTTGCGTGTTATTTCCCCCTCTTCTGTCTGGTTGGAAAGAAGAGCTTTTTTTGTGTGGGGTGGGGGGGGGGGGTTTTTTTGGGGGGGGGGGGGGTTCCCGGGGGGGGGGGGGGGGGGGGGTGCTATGTGGGTTGGTTTAGGGATTTTGTTCACATTATACACTTTCCACTTTTTTTTTGGGGGGGGCGGGTTTTTATTCAGGGGTTTTTTTTTTTTTAATTTTTATTTTATTTCGGGGGGTTTTTGGGGGGTGGTTATTGGGTGGTTTTTTGGGGGGGGGGTGTTTTGGTTGTGGAGGGGGTTGGGGGGTGTTTAGGGGAGGTTGTCTCTTTGGTGTTTTTTTTTTGGAGGGTTTGGGGTTTGTTTGGGGGGTATTTTATGGGGGGGGGGGGGGGCCCCCTATGGGGGGGGGGGGGGTATTTTTTGTTCGGGGGGGGGTTTCGTGTTTGTTTTGGGGGGGGCTTTCATGGGGGGGGGGGGTTCTTGGGGGGGGGGGGGGTTTTATTGGGGGGGATTTTTTTTTGGGGTGGTTTATTTTTTTTGGGGGGGGTTTAGGGGGGGGGGCAGGGAGGGGGGGGGGGCTTTTTTGTAGGGGTGTGGTGTTGGGGGAGTTGTCCCCCCTGGTGTTGGGGGGGGGCGGGTTTTTGGGGGCGGGGGGGGTTTTTGGGGGGGGGGGGTGTTTATCCTGTTTGCTGTTTTTTTTGGGGGGGGGGGTGTTTGTTTTGGGGGGGGGGTGTACTCAAGGGGGGGGGGGGGCTCCTCCCTGGGGGGGCGGCTTTTCGGGGCGGGAGTTTTGTGGGGGAGGGGGTTGGGTTGGGGGGGGGGGGAGTTCCCGGGGGGGTTTCTTTGGGGGCGCAGGTTTTTTTTGTGGTGGTGGGGGGTTTGGGGGGCGGTGGGGGGGCTGGGGTGGGGGGTTTCTTGGGGGGGGGGTGGGGGGGTTTTGGTGTTCCGGGTGTTTTGTGTGGGTTTGGGGGGGTTGTTTTTTTTTTGTGGGGGGGGCTTTTTTTTCTATGGGGGGGGGGGTTCTGTTGGTTTTTTTTCCCTCGCCGGGTTTGGGGGGTTCTTTTGGTTGGGTTCTTGGGGGGGGGGCCTTGGGGGGGGGGTGGTGTTTCTGGGGTGGGGTTTTTTGGGGTTTTACTAGACTTTCCACGTAATGGAGTAAACCCATTTCGATGAATTTCCCCCCCCCTTCACACTCCTATATCTTCTTCCGGACCTTCTCCCTCCCCGAAGCGAGATGGCCCAGGGATAGGAAGATTCGTAGTCTTTTGATAACTCTTATTTCTATCATTTTTTCCTCCTGTGGACTTCTTTTCCTCTCGGGAGTAGTACTCTCGAAGGAGGTAGCCTTACGGGATTTTTTTCGGACTTTTCTATTTGAGAGGCGCCTTTCCCGGAGGAGGCGAATTTCCCGTTAAAGTGATTAGCTTGCCTCCCCTCCCCCCTTGTATGAGACGCCGTTTCCCTTTGTGGCCTTATCTTCTTTCGCCTCGCAATCTCCTCACAAATCGTCGTAGACCTAGTCCTCTTTCTTCGGAGTGAGGGTCCGCTATGCTTCTCCATCCCTTTTTGAAGTCACTCATGGCCTTCACCTTTCTTGGGATTCCGGCGAACGGCGACAGGAGCGTTTTTTTTCTCTTGGGCTTCCTCTTGCTTTCTCTCCCCCAGGTCTCCCTCTTTTTTAGGAGTGTAACAACCCCTTTCCCCAAGAATATTATAGCCTCCCGTCGTAAGATCCTTGATTTCCTCTGACCCCGACTTTCCCTGGTAACGGAAGCTCTTTTAACCGAAATTCCGGAAAAAGAAGACTACCCTCACTTTTCGTTTTTTCCTTTTCCCCCAGGGAGGACTCTCTTTTTCCTAAGCCAACCCCATATAGATTTCTTACCTGAGGAAACGATCAGCTTCAATGTTTTAACCTTCCTCTTCGTTCCCCCAGGAGACTGGGGCCGCTTCCCTCTTCCCTCCCCTCCCTCCTCCGCAAGCGCTCCCCCCCCAATTCTTACGGATACGATAAGTCCTCTTTCAACGTCCTCCCCCTCGCCCCCCGCTCCCCCCAGCATTCCACAGTGTCTCTTTTCCCCTTCCTTTTCTCGCCGGACTTCCCGTGAGCGCCGCCGTTGCTTTTCCCCCCATCTTTCGTTGAACTAGAGCTAGTGCCTTTTCCAGCTTGTGCCGATTTGCGCCCCAGACGACACTTCCTTGTCGCACGTAGATCTGAATTTTCCTCGTCGAGCTGCTGTTCGCTTTTTCAGATTCGCGTTCCCCCGAAAAAATAGTGAGTCGAGAAGGTCCCCTTTTTCTTCCCCCGTAACATCTTTCCCCCCCCTCTGGATAAAAGAGAGGTTCTCTTCTTCTCGTCCCGAGCAAATCCTCCTCCCGCCCGAAATCGACCCCGAAAAGAGGACCTCTTACCCATGTTTAATTTTTTTTCCCTTTTGCGCGTTTCGTCCCTTCCTCTCGATCTCGGAGTCCTTTTTTTCGAAGCAGACTTTTCGGAAAGGGTAGTGTCCTACAATTCTGTGCTCCCTCTGCCGATATGAGAACCGCGGTTTCGAGCGTAAAAAATCCCTCCCCTCTTGGCAGGAGATGCTTTTTTTTTCTTGCAAGAAGGAGAAGGATCAAGACACCTTCCCCTTCTCAAGGAGTCCGCCCCTCCTCCCCTATAAGATTTCCCCTCCGATCGTGATCGCTTCCAGAAGAATAAGGCCTTTCCCGGATCGTATTTAAAGAAGGCGAACCTCCCTCTTTTTCCAGGCTGATTCCCCCCGCCCCGAACCCTTGAGATAGAGGAACGAACAAAACTTTGGCCGCCTCCGGCTTTTTTTCTGTCCCTCGATTCGCTTGAGGGAGGTTTTTTACCCATTTCAGGCAAGTGGCCCCTTTTCTTTCACCGTCCCCTCTCGAAACGGAAACCCCCTTAGAGGAACATCCCGCCAAGACGTAGACCCCTCTCCTCAGGCAAGTGCCCTTCAGCATCAGAATTTCAAAAAAGGAAATCCTGACTTTTTTTCCCGCAGGAGAATGTGCCTTCTGATCCTTTGAGTTGAATTTTTTTTTCTGAGGATATTTTTTTTGAATTCTCCCTCCGGTAGCACTTCCCCCCCTCCGACCAGCATAAGTTCTTTTCCCCCCTATGATTTCGTCCGATATCGGTCCCTCTTTTTCGCCTGCCCTGGAGGTCCCCGGGAAAGAAAATGATGGCGAAGTATTCTTCCGAAGAAGAGGGATTCTTTCCCAAGAGCCCTCAGCGGGTAGAGCAACACCAGAAAAGGCCATCTCACCAGCTCTTTCCTGGCCAAGACTCCCCTTCTTGTTACAGGGAGTAGAGGCCTTTTCTTTTTTCAGAAGAGTCCCTGCACTCCCAGAGAGAGGACGTCTTCCTGAGGAGCCCCCCCTTGTACAAAGAAAGAATACAGCCTTCTCCTCAGCATAAGCTTCAGGAGGCGGGACCTCCTCTTACCTCTTCCTTGGAGGGTTCCAGCAAGAGGGATGCTCTTTGACTGGACAGGTACGGAGTCCCCTTGCAAATTTAGAGAAAGACTCCCCCCGGTTAAAACCTCCTAAAGCTCCTGAAAGAGTCCTCCTTGACCTGATGCGGAACCCAAGGATGAGCATTCGTGGTCCCTAGCTACGAAGAAGGCGTCTTACTTTCTCCCCTCTCGAACCCCCCCTGGAACCCGCCCCCCCAGCCGGTCAAGATTCTCCCCCCGATCCCCTCATCCTCTTCCCTATCTTATTTTCCTCCCTCCTTCTAGAGATGGAAAGGATCTGGGAGGTATTTGAGATTCCATTCCCCTGATGGGGGTAGAACGCTTCTCTTTGTGTTCTACTCCTTTTTTTACGAGAAGTAGGTTCCCCTCTCTCCTCAAGGCGGAAGAACAATTGCCATTGCTTCATTTCTTTTCTTCCTCTAACATGCGAAGCTGTAAAGTGGATGGAGCTTGGAAAAAGCGGACCTTTGGGTCCCCCTTCGATTTTTCCCACGACCTTCTCCCCAGGAAGGGAAATGGCCACATAATACTCTCTGATGTTTTTTTTTTTTTCTTCAAAAGAGAGTATCACGCTCCTCCCTTTAGGCGTAGGAGCCCGGCTTCTTTGGTGTAAAACCCCCCTCCCCTTTCTCTGGAAGTAAGAGAAATTGCATACCTCTGAGGTCCCCGGAAATGAGGAGATGAACTACTCCCCTCCAAGTGACGCTTCCCCCCCCTAGATATGGTTCTCTCCCTGTGGGAATTATAGAGTACTGCCCCTCTGAGGTAGCTTCCCTCGTCGTTCCTCCCTCTTCCGCCGTCGCAATAACATCTCTTCTGGAGAGAAAGTGAGGCTGCCTGTCGTTTTTTTTTCCTGACGATACATTCCCTCTCCTCTTCTTGCTGATTCTTCTTCCGTGGATACCTGAGGAGAACTCACCAACTTCTTTTAGCGGCAAAATAACCTTTCAGGCCACTGCTCCCGCCTCCCCAGGGAATGGTGGTGCATCTTGTGATGGTGTATTTTTTTTTCTGGAGATGGTATAAGTACGTTTTTTGATGGTCCTTCCTTCTTCTGCGGTAGACTTTCCCTTGAAGATACGAGGAAAATAATGAATTTGTAACTCCGCTAGACGTTTCTAATCGCTCAGAATACCATATCTCTGGAAAAGAAGGTGTTCTTTCCTAGTGACCCGGGACGACGCGTCCTTTTTTTTTTCACCGAGTTCCTACAGACGATGATATTCTCGGCGTTGCGCCCTCGGGGTCCCTTCTGCTTTCTGTAGGCAGTGGTCTTCACTTATCCCGGAGGAAAGCGGTCTCTTCTGATCGGTTCTTCCCGGATAATCAGGAGATGGTTGTACTTTCCATTCGCCCGGTAGGCAGGCTAGCTTCCCCTCCTCCAAGAACTGGTTTTTGACGCTCGGGGGGAAAGCATGCGGTAGAATTTCCTGAAAAACCTCTCCCTCCCCCTTTACGAACCACCACACCTTCCTCGACCAGGTGTAAAAGATGACCCTAGATCATAGTCGCAACCCCCCCCTTCCTAAAGAAGAGGCCCCCGGTTCCTTTTCTTCCTCTTGGAGGAGTGTTTCTGTCGATGTCGGAGAAGAGATTTCTCAGTCGGGCTCTCCTTTCGAGGACCTCGATGTTGATCATTCGAGGAGAGGGGCGGATTCTGAAGAGAAATGATAGACGAAAAGTCCACCCCCCCCCTTTCTTTGTCTCTAATGCCGCCCCTTTCGAAGAGCAAGGAGGGAAAAAAGACCCTTGAGGAACGGGTTTGCGGGGCATAACCGATCTGATAGGACAAAAGACCTTCCTTGGCACCTTATCTCGTCTTTAAACGAGAGGAGAGAGACCAAAACGCTCTTTTTTTTTCGAAGAAAGGGGTCTAACATTTGGAGACTTTCTCCCCTTAGTAGATTCTCTCGTTAGAAGCGGTAATTGACGATCTTCCCTTAGATGAACGCTGATTGAAGGCT
>Ga0179591_1288279_pt1 | contig 22965 bp, 18 predicted proteins | sample CZOMad2_1_08_16f_FD_182891 | JGI IMG/M metagenome (GOLD analysis project Ga0179591, IMG submission 182891) | Vadose zone soil fungal communities from Angelo Coast Range Reserve, California, USA - CZOMad2_1_08_16fungal (PacBio error correction) | ecosystem: Environmental > Terrestrial > Soil >... | reverse complement strand
GCTCCCACTTCCCCCCTGATCGACTCTTCCCCCCAGCCCGTGAGATCTCCCTACCTCCATCGCGAAGGATATGTCGTCCGCCGAAAGGATAACGGGATGTTTTAGGACCGAGCCCTCGGACGTGCTCCCTTTTGGGGACGGGTGCATTGAATACGTAAGCAGGGCCTCCTCAGCCCTCCCTTAAGATACCAATTTTCTGGGCTAGGATGCCCTTTTTATGTGAACCCTACTCCCCCACCTGCGGCACCCCTATGAGTAGATTCCTCCTTCGCCGGTTTTTTCCTTTCAGGTGATTGGATAGAAGAGTTTCGCCCACGGCGAGGACTCACTGCGTATTGGAACAAGCGTCAGGTATTCTCTGGGGCCATTTCCGCGCTCCTTCTTCCAAGTTTACTTTGCCCATTGAAGACTGTCCCCCTTCTCCTGCCCCTTTCCCTTCTGCGTCCTACTTGCCATTTGACGACGTGACCCTGCAATTTTTTTTTTTTAAGTGCGCCTCCCCGTTTAGTTGCCCCAAGAATCTGATCTCCTGGGTGCTTTCCTTTTAGGCCACCTCCCGTTCCCCTTCGTTCGGTTTTCTTTTTCCCCCCAGTACTAATCCTGTCTCCTCTGAGGATAGGTGCTGGATCGACCCCACTATTGCAGTCCTTTCCGGGCAGCGCTGCGCCGTCCCCTTTTGGTTAGAAATCTTTTATTCATTCTTTTCCTTGGTTGTTATGGTCGACTTAGTAGAGATTCTTTCTTTCTGTTTTGAGCCAGGGTCTCTGAACCTACTTAGTGGGCAGTTTTTTCGGTCGCCTGAGGACGTGGAGCGATCCCTTCTTCTTTCGTGAAAAATTGCTGACTTTTTCCCCCCACTCTGGACAGCTTTTTGTCTCATCGCCGCCGCATTCCCCCTCGAAGACCTTTCAACCTGCTTTTTTTGTAAGACTTTTTCGAAACCTCCTTTTTCTGCGGGTTTTTCGGGCTAGTCCGATGGGAGCAGGTTAGCCGGCAATCATTATCTCTCTTCCCTCTCCTTTTCTTGTTTATCTCTCTTTTGGCAGGAGACATGTGTGTTTTCTTTGCAAAAACCGCACCATTTCCTCTTTTCACAACGTGAAGATGCCGGTTTCGCGCGCGTTCTCTTTTTCTTCGTTTGTCCCTCCTTTTGTTTTGGGTTTTAGTGTTGGACCTCCGCCTTTTTTTCCCCAGTTTGAAAGACGACCCCAAGTGCACCTTTCTAACGGCACGAACAGACGTCCACACACCCATTCCACCTCGGGCTTCTCTCATACGCCCCTTCCCCCCCCTCCGAGAAACCGAGTTCCCTTCTCGCCTACTTCTGTCTCACAGCACAATTTTCCGTTCTTTTAGCCCGGAATCTTTTCCGCCCTTTTTTTTTCTCTTTTTCGTTTGGCAAAATGCAAATCTTTTTTCGATCGAGTTACATACCCCCTCTTCTTCTTCCTAATTTCCTTCCAATTAAGCTCCTCCTCCAAACTCCACCTTTTTAAGGGTTTGTTTTTCCTGACTCAAGAAATGGCGGAATTTGCCTTTTTCACGAACGCTTCCCTGAACAGGCTTAGCTCATAAGTTTTTCCCGTCGTAGGCCATACTCCCCCCCAACTGGGCGATGCGGACGATCTCTCGACTTCCTGCCAATTCCTTTTTTCTCAGTTCTTATTCCCTGCTAAGCCCTCCTTCAGCTGGTCCCTCGCTATAGCTACTAAGTTTGTGACCTTTTTGCACCTACCCAGTTACTGATCCCCCTGTACTCATTTCCCCCTTTCCGGGAGGGGGCGCAGTTTTTTTCCTTTCCGAAACTCCCCCCAATCTCACAGAACAAGTTGGAGATGATCCGGGCCTTCGAGGCGTTTTTGTTTTCTCCCCCAATCCTTTCATCACAAATGAGCATCTTCTTTCCTTTCTGGCAGTATCCCCTTTTTGATTCCCGCAAGATAAGTTCCCTCTGGGAGGTCGGCCGCTCTTCGCTCAGGTTCCGTAGTTTCTGCTCCTTTTCTCCGTGACTGTTCCGGCTAAGTCGTCAATTTTTTTCCCTTATTCCCTTGCCGTCACGGAGTTCTTGCCGTGCCAAGCGTTTTTCAGCACTTCGTCCCCCTTTCCATTCGGAGACTTACCTTTTATTTCTAACCTGATAAAGATCATTAGCTGAGTTTGAGACCTAGTCGGTCCCCCGGCCTATTGGAGTTCGCGTTTTGGCCTGGGGTAGAGTGCGATCCTTGTTAGTCCCCCCCCTTTTTTGAGGTTTCGAGTGTGACTATGTTTGCTTCCTGCGAAGTGAGAATCGCGCACCTTCAGACGTAGGGTGTGCCCGCCCCCCTACATCTTCTTCCCCTTTCAGCCGTCTTTCTGCCTAAATTGCGCCGACAAGTCACGTCTTTTTTTCCTTTTTTCGGAAAAGAGGGCCACCTCGCCGCCCCCGCTTATGATTAGCGAACCGGATTTCCTTTCTTCCTCCCCCGCGCTTGACCTTGCTGGATCTCTCTCGGCCTCAGGCGAACACTCCCTCCGCTCCCGGCACTTTCTTCGCCCTTATCTGCCGGCGTGCTCCCCCAGGTGCGCGAACATGCTGGTCCTCCTCGCTCCCCGGGAGTTTCCCCCAGAGAAAGGAGATTTTTTTTGCTACGACGCGCTTCCCAACGGCGACCTGATGTAATTTACGACTGCCCATGCACCCTCTTTATCTTTTTGTTGCCATGTGTTTCCGTTCGAGAAGCCGTAAAGGTTCCTTTAACCCTCTAAGTAACAATCTCCCCCTCTGGGCCAGGAGCACTCAAGTTTTTCGCAATAACCGGCCAGTCATTTTTTTTTGCTGAATCGAGGTTCACCCTCTCGATTTCTTCCTTCCTTCGCGTTATAAGACAGGGGTCCACCACCCTGAGGCCCTGCTCACATCCAGAAATGACTTTCTCCTTTTCGTGTGAGAGAATCTTCAAAATTTTTTGTTGTTCACCGAGAAAAAAATCTTGCTGGCTTCCCCTTCGAGGGTCGGTTTTTAAATTTATGTTTCTTCCCCTCTACTATCCGCATCTCGCATCCCCCCCTTTTAAGAGTGATGACTATTAGGTAACGCCTTCCCCCGCGAACCGCTCAGCCTACCCTTTTGCGCTTTTTTTCCAAAAAGTAGAGTGATACGTCTGGCTTCCTCTCTCCGCTGTCGCTTTGGGATCGGAGATCGGCTCGACGGGTTCTGACGTTTATGGTACGAACGGCGAGGGAATCACGGACGACGGTTGCGGCAGAGCCCTCTTTTCAGTCTTCGATCTTTTTCTTTCTCGACACTAACTTTTTCGTCAGAATTCTCAGATGACTTTTTTCCGCGAATCCGTTCCACTCCCTTTCACCTGCTTTTGCCATATGAGGTTCTTGCTCCTTCGTTAGTGTGATGCTCTCCGACTGCATCCATCCTTTTCCCCCTTTTTGTTTGTACCCTTTCTTTCAACCCTCGGAAAGAGACCATCTTTCTTATCCCCCCCTTTCCTCTTTTGAGCTGGCGTCGCCGCCACAATGGCTCCCACCAATTTCTCCCTTGTTGCCGGGAAGATTTTTTCCTTCTCGATACGCCCGCCTGCTTTCTTACAACGAAAAATTAGTGCCGCCACTTGCGCTGGTTGCCAGTCCTTTTCCCCTCCGACCATTCTCGCTAATTTCCTCAGTCAGCGGTTTTTGGAGCTCCGGTCTTTATTCTTTCTCGGTCCCGAGAAGAGTATAACCATTCTCTTCTTAGGAAAGTCCGAATTCTTGGCCCTCACGAAGGGTCGGTGCTCCCCTATCCATGCTTTCCGCCTACGTGTCGCCCCCGACCCTTGAAACTTTGATTGTTTCGTTTTTTCTTGGCAGGGATTTTCAGGTCATCCCCTTTTCCCATCCCTCCCTCTGTTGTTGAGATCGATGTTTTCCCCTACTCCAGCGCCTCCCGCGAGCCGACCCCAGTTTATCTGTCTCATTTTCCTTCTTCTCACCGGATCGCGCGTTGGAGCCCCCATACTTTTTTTCTTTTTGTCTTTATTTCCGCAGATTCGCTTTTCCCGTTTTTTCCTCTTGCATGCGCTAATGCGGATTTTTTCCCCCGCTGACTTGCGTGACCGGATCCGTCCTTCCTCTGGGTTTCCTACGGTAACCCGAACCTTCTTTTCTACTAAGGTTTCGTGGTATTAGAGGAAGCCCAGGTTTTTTTCTTTTCCCAGGCTACGCTGCATTTCAAGAGACCTCCCTTGTCAGGAGTCTGTTCTCTACATTGTAATTGACTCCGTTCGCGTGTCCAGCTAGATTAAAGAAACAGGACAACGCACTTCCCTCGGTCTCGCTTATGAATCTTTTCCCCTTTATCATGGCTTTGAACTAAAATCGCGCGCTGCCTTCTTTTCTATCGCCGAAATCATCTGTCTCTGCTTCCCTTTTTTTTTTCCTGTCGAGTAAAGCCCTTTCAGCCTTTAGAGCTATGCATTGCATCCCTGAGGGAATAGTTACCTTTTTCTTCAACGTCCCTCCCTTCCAGAATCTTGGAGTGTCTATTTACAGCTGAAGGTCTTCCGATTTTTTCCGGACTTCTCGACCTTCTCGTGCTACTTTTGTGACATTTAAAGACTGTGTTCGACTAACAATTCCCCGTTTTAGATTGCTTTAGAGGATCGACCTCTTAAGAATTGACGTTCCACCTATGACCTAGCTTTTCCCCCCCCCCTACTATTCTTATAGTGCCCGTCTTTTTTTTTTTTCGTGAATCGAGCACCCCGTCCCTTTTTTGTTGCCTTCTCTCTATGGATCGGAGCATTTTCGGTGGTGTCGCTGTTTGATCAACCTCGTCAAATCCTCGTTCCGTACCTTTTCCCCTCTTTCAGGCCTCTCGTCTCGGGCGGGATTCATCCCCCCCTCTTTTTTTTAGTCGCGTGCCCTACTGTCTTCAATTCGACTGAAGATGTCCCTTGAGGATTCTCGAACTTTTTGAAACACGTGTTTCATTCCTAGTTTGCTTCCTTGCCGAAGAGGTAAATCAGGGTTCGCCGTTGTTTTTTGTGCGTTGGGAGTAGGTCTTACACCTGGTAGACTTAAGTGGTAATCTTTTTCGGATTCTTGGACATTCAGTTCCCCTTTCTTTTTGCCGTCCTGGACTTGAGGACTGCCTTCTGTTCCCTTTTTTGTTTGAGCTTGCTTCTCCCCCCGGTCTTTCTTTTTTTGGATCCCTTAGCGTAGAATAATCCATTTTTCCCGCACGCCTTCCTTCCGCCTTCCCGTCTTGTACTCAGTTTTGATCTCTCCGGCTTGACTTGATGCCGGCGAAGATGAAACTCGTAAAGTTTTTTTCCCCCCCCCCCCCCCCCACCCCCCTTAGGGTTTAGCATGTAATCACTGGAGAGCTTGGCCGTCTCTTCCCCTCCTCGATTAGAGCTCTTCTTTTCGTAGGCCCACCCTGATTAACAGTGTCTTGAGTTCTTTCCGCTCTTACAGCGATCGGCCCCCCTTCGCCCCTCATAAATAACCCCCCGTGTGGATGACTCCTGAGCCTACGACCCATGCTCCTTTCTTTCGCCGGCATAGTCTTTTTCGATTTCCGCGCGTGCCAGGCGAAAAGTTATCCCGTAGATTTCAGGGAGAATAATTTTTTCGCGCCAGCACCCCCATTTCGTTTACGTTGATGGTCTTCTCTCCTTTTTTGGTCACGATCGGGAACAGAGGCCCAACCTTTTTTCTCTTCCCTTTGCACGTCTTGATCTCCCCCTCGTTTTCCCGGAAGGACCGTTTTAGAACCCGGCCGTTCTCTTGGACCGACCCACCTCTTTTCTTGATCGTGGTAGCGTTCCCCATCTGTCTCCGGACCGATAGACTTGGTTTGCGCTTTTTTGTTTCATTTCTATCTTACATCCCTTTTCCCTCCTTCGACCAGATAGAACGATTTTTTTTTTTGGGTGAGGACTCTCCCCATACCCGGAGGGAGGACTCCGAACTGTTGGCGAACTTGACCCTTTGTTTTTCTCCCCTGTTCACAATTCTTCTAGTGAAGCGACCTTTCTGCCAGAGTAGCTGGGCCTTTGGTTTAAGCTAATGCTTCCAGAGAGTGGCTTGAGCCCCCCGTGAGATCTTTTCATGTCATCTTGCCTCCTCTTTATTTTTTTGACAGGTCTAAGCTTTTTTTTTTTTCCCGTGCCCCGTTACGTGCGCGCTCTATCCCCTTTCGTCTTTTTTATTTTTTCCCACAGCCTTCCTCAGACAGTTTTCCGATGCCGGCCGACGAAGCCCTTGTCTCTGATAGTTAACGCCCGGTAGAACTCTCACTGAAACTTCTTACTCCAGTACCCCTGGTTTGCGTCCTACATCGGGCTTTCCAATAAGAACTTTTGTATGGTGCCCGTGTACTAGCTTACGCCCTTTACTCCTCCCCCCCCGCTTCATGTCCCGTTTCTTCTCTTTTTAACGACATTCCTGTTGAACGTTCCGCCCGGGTATTTTTTTTTTTTTTTTTTCTTTTGAATGCGGAGGTCGAAAATCCCTCCGCTGTCCCCCCTTGACCCATCAGTTTTTTTTTTCCTCCGCGCCCTTTGACCTTGAATCGGCCCCTGTCTCCTCGGTAAATTTGTGCTTTTGCATTCGAAGACACTGATGGAGACGTTATTTTTTCTACTCTTTAATACTAATCCCCGTTTTTTTGCTTCTCTCTTTTTCTGACAGAACGTTCGAAAAATCTTGCTTTCGGTAGGGCCTCCAAGGCTGGTGTCTATATTACCCTTTCTTCCTTCGGGTCTCTTGGATGTATGATACTTCCCTTTTCCCCCGCGTGGGTATCTTTTTTGTCCTTCTTCCACAATTTTTTTCGAGCAGAAGAAAGTGACACTGCTCTCCCAGTTGACCCCCCTCCGCGACGTCCCCCTTGCCCCAGTCTTTCTTCCCCACTTCTTCCTTTTAACAAGAAATTAGGATTTCTCCCAGAACAGTTGCGTTGGCGAGTCCTATGCCTGAGACCCCGTTAGCATGGGCGATGACAAATTCTAGACCACCCCCCCCAATTCTTGGAATTCTAGAGTGGACGTCAATATTTTTTTGGTTGTACCTATGGCTCGCTTCTACGCCACATTTTCGCTCAGAATAGACTTCCCTGCCCTCCGGGATGGATTTTGGTATGTTTCCTCGACCGAAAGACACTGTTTTTTTTCTCCACGGCCTGGACGAAACTCTTGGGCGTGCTCACTTCCCTGCTCCGCCTGCCTCTTGACAGCGTTCCTGCTCTTCGCAAGCGGCGCTAGCCCGTCCCGTCCTCTTTTCAATTCATTGGCACAAGGTCTCCTCCCCTGCTTGCCCGAGACCTTGGCCTTCTAATTTTTTCGTGGTGGCTCATCTTGGAGAGCCATAATTTCCACAAGGGATACGATGATGGGCTAAGAGGGGTCTCGAATTGCTGTTTTTGACTCCCCCTCCCATCCCCCTCCTTTCGAACAGCTTTGGAGAGATCTTTTCCTTCGATGTCCTTTTTTGGTAGGACCCCCCAAACTTCTCACCCTGTCGACAGCTTCCCCTGCGATCGTCCGGCGCCCTGGCGTGCCACGGGCCCCCCCCTAGCGCGGTTAGGTAGTTATCGTCCGTTTATGCTCTGTATCCTTTATTTGCCTATAGTCGAGATCATTTTCCCCTTGATGGAGCAGGCCTTGCCCCTCCCTTTTCTGCGGACCAAGATTTGGCGACGCCTCAGGTATACCCCTCTCATGGGTCTTGGGCGCTCGCGCCGTTGTCCTCAAATGCCCGTCTTCCTTGCGCGAGGCTTTTTTCACTCCCTTTTCGACATCCCCTTTCTCTGGGACGGGTTTTCGTCTTTCTGCCGCAGGTTGCTTCGTCCGCTTGCATCACATGTGACCTTTTTTGGTGCAGAGCGGTGTATCGCGGCTGAGAGATAGTAGACCTCTCTAATACCCATGGTTGAGTTTTTGCGCTCGCGCCCCCCCTATTCGCTCAGCTCCGGCTCGCGCTTGCTTTACATTTTTTTTGTTTTTGAAGGTTTTTCTCCTAAGAGTTTCCTTTTGACCAGGCAGTCCATTTCCGGAAAAGCATTTTTCTCGTCTCCCTCTTTCCAATAACGAGTTTTCTTTCCCCGCGAGCATTGACGTTACGTCGTCTCGCTAGCGTCCCCACAAGAAAGTCCGTGACAGTCTCACCCTCCGTCACTTAGAGGATATGCGCAAATGCAGTAAGGATCCCCTCCTCCGTGTCTACTGCTGGCCTACGTCTTTTCCCGCAACCGGAGCTTTGGCCCTTCTCGAACGTATGGTTTTTTCAATACCCCTTCTTTTTCAACCACTGAAAATCCTTTTAATTGTAAATCGTTCCCCGGCAATGAAACTTCTTCCTTTCATGGGATTCCGGGAGCTCACTTTTATTACATCGTCACTGTAGAAGTACACATTTTCCCCCCTCCGTGATGGTTATTATATGTTTTCGGCGCCATCCCTCGGCTCCCGCTCTCCTAGATTACCCAGGACGATTGATGAGACCTCTTGTTTCTCCGCCCAGGCGTGCCCCCCCCTTCACCCTTCGCAACAAGAAACGTCGGCGGCCATTGAGATTTTGTTGTGAGACTCTGATTTTCTTTGCCCCCTGCCGCCCAACGAAGAGCACCCCTCAGGACGTTTCCGCCAGGATTCTTTTTCATAGCTGAGGGACCGGGAAGTTTCACTTTTTCCCCTCTTCGCTGATCTCTAGAGACGCCGCCTTTTCCTTTTCTGTCCGAAGGCGCTCATCCCCTTTCCCCGCCACCGAACGCCTTGAAGCACCAAGTTCGAGCAAAAGTCGAAGTGTCACTTTGTTGTTTTTTTCTCATCTAAGATGCGTCTTTTTTGATCGAAGCGGCCCCCGGGTTTCGAGGTGAGGGTCTTTGACGCGCTAAAGGACCCTTTTTTCCGTTCTTTTTCCCAAGCGCCCATCTTTTTTTCCGTGTGAAATCAGACCCCTCTATCCTTTACTCTGAGCTCCTCTATGATCCCCCCGGATAAGAGAATATTTTTTCCCTGAGTTTTTTTCCTTTCCTTCGAAGTGATGTGAGTTCTACTTGAGTTTTTAATTCGCCGGAGTGACTTGTTTTTTTATGTAATACCCTTTTTTTCCCTGAGGACCGATGGATGGCTCCGTCAGCGCACATGGCTCAGACCCAGTTCCCTCTTCTTCGCGGTCCTGCGCCGAGCAGCTATCATCGATACGCCCCGTTAGTTTTTCTCTCCTCAACCACGCCCCATTCTTGACGTTCCATCTTTTTCGATTCCCCACCTTTGGAAGGAACTCTGCGTCGGGCACGTTTCTCTTTGCTTTGAGCGTCTCCTTTTTTTGCCGGCGAATCTGACGGTCAGGAAGTCTGCGAATTCTTTTACTTCGAGTTTTTTCCACGTCGTTTTTGTTCCCCTTCATTAACGGGTAGAAAGACATCCTTTGCTGTTCTCATTGGACGGGCCCCTCTTCACTCTTTTGTTTTGTCCTCTCGATGTTTCCTCCCTGCTCTTCACCAGCGAGCGACCGTTTTCGGGCACCCTTTGTAAGTTCTGGAGGCTTTTCTGTGACTTTTTGTTGGCGCCAACTGAGGGGCATTGACGCGTACTTTCTTGCAGATTCGGTGCGACGCTTCGAGGAACAGCCTTCTCTTTTCCTTTCACCGCTGCCGTGCTTAGGTTTTATTTCAAGGGCTCCTGTCCCGCTTTCCAGACGGGAGTGGTTTCTATTGGGTTGACCGCGGATATCATCTTACTTGGAAAGTTCTCTTTTTCCTTGCGGCTGCCGCTCTTAAGCCCTCGGGCGCGTGGCTGTCCGGCTTTCGTTTACCGAAAAGGCACAGTTGAGGGCGCTGGGCTACGACCCTTTTTCTTTTAGGCTGGACTAATTCAAAAACACTCGTATGTTTTTTGCAGGTCCCCTTCGACGTCAACCATCGAGAGCCCCTTTTAGCTGTTTAGACTATCCCGTTACGAGCATGATCGAGATGATGTCCTTGTTCCCTCAGGTTCTCCCCTTCTTTTTCTTCCGTTCTTGTCCCGCGCGACACACGGACATTTTTTTTTTTGCGGCTTGACAAGTTTCCTTAAGCGTTGCTTTCTTCTGGTCGGGAACGGCGAAGGTGTTTTCCGACCCTTCGCCAGTCTTCCGGTCCTTTTACTGCAGTTCCTGAAGTAGTACCAGTGGTCGTCGAGATTGATCATTTCTCGATGAAGAACAATGGCCCGAACCATCGCTCGGCCTCCGTGAAAGAGGGCTTTTCCCTTTTCCGAGTGGACCTGCATCCAGGTTCCCCCCCTGCTCAGGTCACTCGTTAATGTCCTGGATGTTCTTAGCCGATTTATATTTGGGCGATGGGGTCTCCCTTCCGTCTGCACCCGAATTTTTTCATCCTCTCCGTTTTGCGCGGCGAGGTTATTAACAGCCCCCATGCTTTTGGGTAGGTAAGCTTGGGAAAGGTTCTTCGTGCCTCTGTATCACTTGTAGATATTCCTTTCTCAAATGGCAAAATTTTGCGATCGTGTGTCCCTTGCTGTACTCCGAGGTCCCTTTTCCGCCCACCCAGCCTGATTTTTTTTTTCTCGCTATGGCGTATAGACCACCACTGTAGATCTTGTTACTCGGGTTTCCCTTCTAGGAAATCCTCGTTTTTCTTGCCCGCGACCGTAAGGACTGTCTGCCTTTTTCCTTGGCTGCTTGATATGCGGTTTTTGACTTTTTTTCTCGCTGCGTCGTCCTTTCCGGCCCGCGGCCTGCGCCAGCTCATTGGCTTGTCATCTTTTATTCCGGATGGAATGAAGGTTTTTTCCCTGACCCTCCTTTTGTCAACGGAAACTTAGGAGACATCCGCATTTTTTCCCCCTCTTTTGAAGCCTCCGATTCGTAATTAGGGTTTAGGTCACCGGATTCCCTCTTTGTATTTCTCCTTTCCCCTTCCCTCTTCCTTTAGAGCCACGTCACGCCCCTAGATAATCACTTTTTGCCAGAATAGATAGGACCTCCGTTCCCTTTTCCGGGCCCAGTCCCCTCCCCCCTTTGCACATCTTGGTCGCTGAGAGTTTTTTTTTTTCCCCCTTCTCGCGCCGCGCCGATCTGGCTCGGTCTCTCCAAGGTGACGAGAGAAGCACCCATAGTGGATAGTCATTTTTTCCTCTAATAGCTTCTTTCCAAAGGACAAGGCCCCCCCTTTTTTTTCCGGGGCGCATCAGTTTCCCTGGTATCAGTAGAGGGTTCCTGGTTTTCTCTCAGCAGCCCCTCGAACAGTGAGCCTATCTATCCTAGAGGACTCTGACTCTAAGAAAGTCGCCCTTTCTGATGCTTCCTTTGAGAACTCGGCTTCGATTCTTGGGATGGCGTCTTTATGCCTCCTATCTCAAGAAAGAAGAAGCCACTGTCGACCCTTCGATCAGCTCCCCCCCCTCTTTCTCTCCTTGCTGATTTGCTTTGCTTCCCAGCCAACAAGCTTTGAGTTTCCCTCACCTGGGTTGGCGCAATGAACCCCCCTTTTTTTTTTTTCTCTCTTTCCAGCACCACGGAGGAGAGGTTTACCTTCCTATCTCTTTAACAGCGTATATGGGACTTCCTTTCTGGGAATGTAATTGGCATTTATCCTTGGGCGGAGAGAGCCGCCCTCCTTTCTTTCCAGTATTGGCAGAAGAGTCCTAGAAAGCCTGCTGTTGTTTGCCAAGTGAAGAAAAAAGAGGTTAGTGCCCCAATTTTTTTTTCGCCATGGGTGAGTGATTTTTCGCTTTGCGGCAAAGACACGTCTCTTCAGACGGATTTTTTCGGGTGTAGACTTCTCCCCCTCTTGGCTGACCTTCCCTCTTTCTTACGCGGATAGAAACATATTGTCAGTCTTGCCCATTTTTCGCCCCGAGACATTAAATATGGTTTTCCTTCCCCCCTACACTCAAAAGGCGAAATGTGGTTTTAGAAAGAGTGGTATCTATTTATGTTCTCGAAGATGTCCTTGGTTCTTTTTTGATGAACGACTCCATAGGGGAAGTGGTTCGGTTCCTCTGGTTTCTTCTTGGGCCCTTTGAGGAGGTCGTGACCCTTCCCAATGTTCTCCTTCCCATGAAACATACTAGGAATTTTTTATCGCGCTCGCACGCCTGAAGAAACGTCTCGTCCCTCTTTTATATCTCCCCCTCTTGTTCTGTATTATCTCCGAGCACGATCGCAAGTTTCCGCGAGAATATATATATTTCATCAAGTTGTTAGAGATTCTCGAGGCAGAATTTTTTTTTATGCGCGTTAGTCGTTACGGGTGAACACCAATTCCCCCGTCGTTGTCACTCTCAAAAAGTGCCTCTCTCTTTTGGCCGAGGAGAATCCCCCCGCGGCCGGCGTCTGTGGCTTTCCCATCCAGCCTGTTCCCCTCCTTCCTTTTTTCCGCTAAAAGGAACCGACCTCTGACGGCAACCTTCCCTAGGATTTTTTTTATACAAGTTTTCCGCCTCCCATATTCGAGAACATTCCCGGGAAGAGCCTTTTCCTTCTCGTTGAGCACCACTGTCCTTGGATGTCTCCCTTCTGCGACCGCCCCCCAACTTCGGGCTCGTCTTGGCTTTTTTTTTTTTTTGGAGTTACGGCCCGATGGTGGTAGATCTGTCTCGCCGGATTTATCCCGGGTTCATTCCCCTGGACGCAGAAACGTCCCGGGTCCTGAGTGGTTCTTGTCATCCCCGGCGCGACCTCCTGTTCAGGCGGCAGGCCCCCGGCCGAACCGCTTTCGCTAGCCTTGAACAACGCGTCGTTTAATCTGGATCCGAAGGGGGGAGTTCGACGCCCCTCTTGCCACTTTCATTTTAATTGCAAGATAGTCGGATCCCCTTGCAGAGACGCTTCTCAAGTTGAAGTACCCCCCTTTCGCAGAACGTCGTTGTTGGATGATGTACACTTTCTTCTCGTCAAGTTTCTTTCTCTGGTTTCCAAGTGTGTCGAGGTGTGTGAATGTCCGACCCCCTCGCAATTGTTACTGGAGCGATCGATTCGATCTTCTGGCTTAGATCTTCGTTCCCGTACCCCCCCCACCCGAGAGATTTCCTGCGCCGGATCTTCCTTCTACCCTCAAGATCAAGTCGCTCGTGTGAAGGTCCAGGGCCCGCATTTTTTCTTATGCGATTGGATTTCCTTGAGTTCGCCCTTTACTTATCCCGAAGTGCCAACGATGTTCCTTTTTTTACTGAGACGTGAAGTGTCCCCCCCCTGCTACTAACTTTCCCATAGCCCCCTCTCCGTGGATTGAGGCGATATGCAGAGTTTCTTATAGATTAGCCGGCTCGAGATCGGGATGCGCTCAGCGCCCCCATGGCCTTAGTTCGCTGGCTTTTCGCAGTGTTATCCCTTATGCGGCATAACATTCCGGTTTTTGTTAGAGGGTTGGGGTTACAGCGGTCCGAGCGAGTAGAGACCCTCATATCTGGGATTTCTCGTCGATTCCATCCCCTACTCTTTATAATAGATATTAGCAGTCTTTTATTCATGCGGAGGTTACTTTTTTCCCCCCTGTGCGGCGCCGTCCAGTCCCATTTTCTCCGGACCCCGTCCTTCTCCAACATAGGTTTACTTGACCTCCTTGAGGCGGGGTCCTATGCCTTGTTCGGTCGACGCGGCGCTTAGTGCCCCGCAAAGATTTTCCTGATCCACGCTCCACCCCTCCACGTCCTCTGCAATGCGCCCCCTTTCTTTAATGCTTGAGGCGGGTCGAATGATGGGGCTGATCCTTTCCCCGAGTGCCAAGTCCTTCTCGAACCGATTGCGATAGCGAAACGACAGCCCCGTGATTTTTCAGCGGGATGGACTGCAACTTTCCGGTCAACACGTGTTTTGAAAGCGGGCCTCTCAAGTCCGCCCCCGGTTGTAACTCTTGTCGAGCACCTTCATAATTGGAGTTTTGCTAACTAAAGCTGCTTATGGATTCTTGCATTGCCCAGTTAGGCGAGGGTCTGACCTTTTACCTTTTCCTAGTCGACGCGTACATCGAGGCCTCCCCAGGCCCCCCCCCCGGCGAAACTGTTCAGCTCTGTTCGACCTGGTAGCTCGTGGTTGAGCGAATTATGTGCCCTACGGCATTTCTCCTCCCACCCTCTTCGAACGTCGGCCAGCAAAGGAGATTGGCATCTTCTGCTTTTCCACCGAGCCGCTGTCTCCCTTGACCTCACTGAAGGTTTTGTTCCTTTTGCAGTACACCCGCGACCGCTCGCTCCGATTCCCCGGCACACCGTCCTGCTTGACGAAGCTTTTTTTTTTTATATCTACGTGCCGCGGGTTTAGACTGTCTCTTGTTCTTTCTTTCCGTGACTCCCGCCTGCCCGTTTTCCCAAGAGTGCTATTCGTCGCGGAACGTCGAACACGAAACCGCTTTTTTTCTCGACTCAGATGCTTCTAGGGGCTGCTTCTTCTCGCGAAGATTTCTGGGTCTTCCCCCAGCCACGGCGATCTTTGCTCAACTTTTTCCTCGGCGATGTGTTTCTGGAATCCTGTTTAGGCCGATCCCTACGAAGGTCTCCGATTGGCGCTTCGAGCAACTGCCCATTTTTCCCAGGGCCTGCAGCGGCCTTTCTCCCCAACGCCAGGGACTGCTTTACACGCAACCTTGCCGCAATAGATGCGTCGGCTTTGACCGTCTTCACACATTGACAGATCGCGTCGGGGCTTTTTGCGCCCGCATGATGCGTAATTCCTCCCTCTCGCCCCTTCGATATGACTGTTTTTCCCTTCCGACCGAAGGTCTTGGCTCAAAAGTCGTTTCCGGTGTGCCTCCGGTATCCCCTGTCGTTTCCCCCCGCTGCTTTGTCTCGCTCAGTTGGACGGCCAGCATAATTTCCTTCTTCCCCGTTTGTTGATATGAGATTGCTGCCAGTCCCCCTTTCGCGCTTGCTCAGTTTCAGGTCTTCTTGTAAGACGGATCACTACGGAAAATACGAGACTTTGGTTTTTTTTCCCCCTTCTTTTCCGTTGTCCTGTTCAGATTAGAATGTGTCCGACGTACTTTGATCGATTGATCGTCCCCAAACGCTGACGTGCTTCCCTCCGCGATCTGCGGCCTTGTGGGGACCCTCGCGGTCACCGCGAGTTGGCTGAAGGGGGTGGTAGTTGACGCATTAGGTTTTCTTTTTGACATGCCAATTTTCAAGGACTGCCCTACGTCCCTGAGTTGGTTCCTTCGCTTGTTTTCTCGCCTGCTCGAGGGGCCTGTGACGAATTCGGTTAGTCCAGAAACAGTTTCTCGGCTGCGACGCTTGATTTCAGCCCTCACACTTTCCATTACCCGCAGATGTTGCCCCCCAAAATATTCGCAGGTGGTGGTAGTACCTCTTTCTAATATCAGCGATGACGCCACCGTGAGTTTCGATGTCACGATGCTCTCTCCTATCTGCTGCTCTTGAATAAAGTGGGCCTCTTCAGTGATGCAGCGAGTGGGAAAAATAATCCCCCGTCGACAGAAGAGGTGCTATCCCCCGTTCCGGTGCTTCCTCTCGACAAGAGTATTTTTTCCGTACCTTTGATCCCAGAAATGAGAGAGTTCCGGGTCGCTGTTTTGTTGTGCGTCCCTCGTCGGCAGCTTGGGAGAGGAGAGATCTCTTCCTCCCCTTGCCCAATTCCAGAACGAAAGATGCCTGCCCTGCCCTCTTTTCCCTGTTTGGTATAGTAGTGGAGGCCCTGACGTGCGCAACTTCGCGCACCCTCTTCCCTTAGACACTTTTTTTCTTTTGCCGATTGTCGCCGGTGGTTGAGCATGCTTTCGGTCGGATCATCGCCTCGTCGGTCTCGACTCGGCTCTGTGTGGGATTGCTCCTTTCCACTCCCTTATGCGGCTTGTTGCCCCGAGGATGAATGCTCATTGACTATGTCGCTTCCTGTCTGGTGCTAGTTTCACCCCCCCAGTCCCCTATTTGTCCGAGTGGTTTCCTGTAGCCGCGTAACATACTCGCGGGCGTGGCGCGTTGCATTGCGCTCTGCACAGAAGGTAGCCCTTTTTTGGTCCCAAGACAGGGTATTTCTAGTCCCCTTTATTCCTCAATGGTACATAGTAAAGTTAAGGTGTCAGTGAGAATGTTCCCATTAATTTTGCAGTGTAGCTCGTTATTGCAGTTGTTGGTCGAGTTCGTAGCTCTCAATGGCATCCCCTACCCCCCATGCAGAGAAGAGACGCCCTGCGGCCTCGATCTCTTCTGTTTTGGCGCAAGTGGACTTGCCTTTTTTTTTTCAGCTGGCTTTTTTAAACCGGACCCCCTTTCGCAATTCAACCCGGGGAGTAACCGGAGACTTTTTAGCCGGTTGTCGCTTTCGGAGCACCAGGCCTTCCCCGATTGTTATGGCCTCCCCTCTATCGTCTCTCCGACTTCCTCTCGACCCTCGATACTTCCCCCAGGCGGCACTGATATTAAATAGACTCTTCTTCCCATGCTTCCCGTCGAACGCCGGACATAGTTCTGGTCGATGTCGAGAGACGTTTCGCCAAACTCTCGGCAATCTACATCAGGTGCTCACTGCTGCTACCTTCATCCCAACACTTGCGGAGTCCCCTTGAGTTGTGCTCGTTGGTAACGTCTTCGCCCAGTTCGGCCGCAAGGTCTTTTTTCTTGATTAGCGGGTTCTTTTTTGGCTCGCGTCACAGCAAATCCCCCCCCCCACCCCCTGAGATATCGACCTCACCCCTCGACTGATTTTTCGGTCCATTCGGATGGCCCCGATCGTTCGGCGGTCAAGAGCATTTTGGCTCTTTTTTTATGAGATGATCAAGTTTTCCCGCCTCGCCGTCGACCTTCTCCATACCCAGTGTGGGTCTAGATTTCCCCCTATGTGCTTTTTTGAATGTACGCCAAAAATGAAGACCCTTGAGACACCGATCTCAACTTGGCTAAGTGATGGTATCGCTATTTTGGCCTCTATTTCTAAGAGTCTTTGCTTGAAAAGTCTGCGGGCAGTCGCTTTCTTGGATATTATGTTGGAACTGTCCTTGACCCTAAGTTTCGGAGCCTTTGAGCTCAATAGGAGGTATTGTACTTGAACTCAGAAGTCTAAGATGGGAGATTTTGGCGTGCTATTTTTTCTGATTTGAAGCTCCTTCATTAGGTGATTCTCTTTTTATTGGCACAGCCCTTTCAAAGAAGGGTATCGTTTTTCATTAGATGCCGTCGCCGCCCCCCCTCTATTTTTTCTAATAAGGTATCTAGGGCCCAGCCATCTTGAAGTTTTCCAGCGCGCGAGACTTTGTCCATTCATTTGGGCCTTTCTCCATAGCGGGCCGAACAAGGGCCATGAACGTTGGCTGGACCCATAGTAGTACCCCTCCTTTCTATTCTCTCTCCGGTACCCTTTGCTGAAGTGACCCACACTTAGCAACAGAGGAGTTGGTGAAGGTCACTAGTTTAAGTTCTTTGATAGGCGTAATTAGTAGAACCATCTTACTCTGGCACCCCAATACCCGTCTTGCCCTGCCTTTAGATTCTTCAAGAGCAATCGCCGACCATTCCACGTGGAGGTTAGGAACTTGTTCGGGTTGTTTCTTTTTTTTGCCGTTCTCCGATGGCGCCGGCCCGCAAGGTCTTTTTCCCTCTCCTGTTGGGGGTGTTCTCGAATGCTTCGGTCAGAAGGGGTCTGGGGCCTAGTTCGGGCACACCGTCCCTTTTTTCCGCAGAGTCGACAATTCCCCGCTTGATGGGCGTCGAGGCGGCGTAGCCCGGGCCCTCGTATGTCTCTTTCAGCGCCACCGGGGTTTCCGCCGGCCCAGGGGCCCGCTCACCGTCCCGGAATTCAACAACCTTCAACTTGATGTTGGTTTTATACATTTCCCGCCAGACTCCTCCCTTCTCTTTGTTTTCTGAAGCTTTAGCTCCCATTGGTCCGAAGCACACCACGTCGTTTGCTTCTGTACATAAACTAATTTTTCCCCCTTTATCTCGTCTCCTGGCACTCAAGATGGTTCCCCCCTTCCTCGTTCACTCTTCCGCCAAGTGTTCCCCGAATCGAGCAACCTTTTGAAGGTTTTTTCTTTTTTTACGGCGACCGCACGACCTTTGATCGAAGTTCCTTCCAACTTTGTGGTTGTTGCACTAAAGCATTCCCTAAACTTTACGACATAAGGCGTCGGAATACCTGACAATACTTTTTTCCCGGCGGCCGCTCGAGCAGAACTGGCCTCATTCCCAAGACCTTGAACACTTCCCCAGAATCTCCGACTGTCTAAGAGCTTCCTTGCCGTTTTTGTGTGAATAAATTTAATCCGCCCCAAAGGCGCTGTGGCTCGACCAGAGGGGTGAGCAGGTGTGTCTGTCGAATTCCTCGCCCCCCCCCCCCAATCCTCCCCACTCGCCCAAAATTTTGTCTCATGAGACTCCGGGTTGCTTGAGCTCCTCATTTTATCCCCACCCCCCGCCCATGAGCTAGATCCGGAGGCCGATAGCTGGTAGGGTAATTAGATTTCCTTCCACCCTCCTCAGTGCGCATTTGGTATGCCTTAGAGTTGACAGATTAATTTTGTAGTTTTTATGGGGATGCTGTAGACCCCTACGTCTTTTTGATAAATATTTCCGATGTCGGCCTTGGGGAAGGTTTCCTACCGTGAACCAGAGGGGGCCCAGTTCCAGCCTCTCCCTTCATTGTTCGGTCGCGCGAGAGTTCTATCGACTGATCAAGTATTTCTCTGTCGCCTCCTGCGCGCCCATACCCCGCTATGTCGGTTTTCTGAGTGGGCCCGGATGGTCGAGGAGATTGCATCTCTCTTCGACCTTCCACCCTTTCCTGCTCGAGGGTGGTTTTTGGGTTGATCCGTTAGAGCGGGTAGCCTGCTCAGACCCTGGGGAAGCAGTTTTTCCACCCTCCCCTTCTTCTCCTGCGCTTGATGCCCTCGACGTCCTTGCACATTCGTAGTTTCAGTTCGGCGAACATGCAGTCAAACCCCGCTGATAGCGGTTTTTTTTTCTGGGTGAACGGATTTGCGAGGCTATCCCTTGGATGAGCTACGGTCAGCGGGTCTAGCCACCCTCCCCCGACCGGACCGATATATTCCGGTCCGGCCTTTCCCTGCTACGGATCCTGCCGAGTCTCGACATGTGGCCGCCCTGCGCCCGGAGTGCAAAGCAAGTATTGTGTTTCTCCCCCATTAGAGCCAACGTCCTCCCGAAAAAGTTTTCACCGCTTTCCCACATAGTTCTCAATACAACTGGTTTTTTTTGCCAGGTTTTGTTTCTCCTTTCCAGGAGACACTTCTCACAGTAACCCCACGGCTGTCACGGCCCCTCTCCAGCTATTATTTTTGTAACAGACCGAGCTTTTTTTATGCGAGTAAACTTACGCCTGAGAGTTCAGAGCTTATGCCCCTCACCACCCTTCGACATCGGCCCATCCGACCTACTGTCGAAGGGCTTCCCTTTTCCTGCTTGAACCTTCTGCTTGCAACGGTCTCTTTGCCTACTGAAGATCAAAATAGCCCCTGGACGCCTTCCGTCGTCGTTTGACCCTATTGCTCGTTTTATTAGGTCAGAGCGTTTTTTTCATCCGGGCCGTGCACTGAATTCCTACTAGGACAGACACCAGCCTCCTTCCCTTCCATCTGCGCAGGTTACTTCCCCGTATCGCTGAGGTAGATTTTTTTCTCCTTGCTGTTGGACTAGAACCTCCCGAGGATGCGGGGGGTGGTCTGGGCTTTGTAAGAAAGGCTTTTCCCCTTGACCTGCCCCTTTTTGAGGCCCCAGATGGCAAGACCTTCTAATATCACTCGTGACTCGAAAACTGATCCCAGTTTTTCCAGCTCGATTGATTCTGCTCTAGACAGGCCAGGAACGTTTTTTCATCACGAGAAGTCCCCTTTTTCCTATGTTAGGTTCCGCTTTTCCGTGCTGCGAGGAAAGCCTCTCACTCGAGTGGCTTGCCGGTATAAAAGGTCCATTGCGGTTTTGCACCTTTCTTATGGCGAGCCCTTATCCGAGCCGCAAAAATGCCTCTGGTAAAGCCCGTTTTGCAGGTCCATGTGTCGACCGATCCCCCCCCTGAATGATCCGACCCCCCCTTGCCCCATCAGCTGATTGTTCCACCTGAGCAGATCGGTTACCGTCCGTTTGGCGCTACTTGTCTCCTGCAAGAGTCGTCAAGAATGACGGAAGAGCTAAGTTGCCGCCCTTGTCTCTTGCGATTTCCTTTTGCCTCAGTACCACTTCGCGACCTGAACAGCTTTTTTTTCAGTGTGTTGCTCTTTCCTCCTCCTTGTTGGTTTTGGTTTTCTCTCTAGGACCACGTCCCGAGACAAAGAGATTTGTTCGTGGTATGGTTTATTCGTCGGGCCTACCGGATCGTCCTCGTTTTGGCCCCAGACCTTCGTTTGAAGGATCTCCGCCCCCCCGCAGATTCAATTTTTCTCACTTTCGCGGGCGAGATTTTGCGGTCTGAGTCCACCCCCCCGCTGCTTTGCGTGCTGATTTTTCTGGGCAGGTGGCCCGTCCCTTCATCGACTGATGCTTTTTTTTTTTCCCCTTGGCTGGTATTCGGGGCCCTCCCCCTAGTTCTTCTTGAGATCATGATCACTCTGCCCGGACTCACTTTACATGCTTCTTGGCCATTTTCGCTCGCCGCGCTCGCATCCGTGTTTTTTTTGTGACGAATTTATTTCCCAGAAAAAGGCCGTAGCGCGGCCCTTGCGCGGGCTTTAGTGCATCCGTCATTTCCCCTTTGCGATGTGGCCCACCCCCATATTCCTGCTTGCAGCGTGGACGGTCTCCTTGAACATCGAGCGGTTTTTTCCCCCGAAAGTGAGCTTTCGATGGAACCTCCTTCCCCCTTCTCTATATTTTTTTCTTTTCACCGGTCCTCTACGTGATTCACGCGCTTGCCGACCCGAGAAAGACGTGTTTCGATTTTGACAGCTAGATCCGCGCTTTTTGCAGAATTTTGTTGAGTCAGAGCGATTTTTTGTGATGAGGTCAAGCCCGCACTTCACTGGGTTTTCGAGACTTTCCCAGCCTGACTTACCCATGCGGGTCTTTTTCTGAACCCCCGATGCATACTTGGGCCACCCTTCCTCCCCCTCTGTTGCTAGGGTGGCCAATCTCCCGAGCTTTTGACGCCCTACGTCTGCGAACCACGATTTTCTTGGGCGACATCCTGTAGTTTCTCCTTTCTAAGATTTTCTTTCGCGACTGTGCGTTGAATAACCCGATTCTTTTATTTTTTTCATCCATAGTAGGTGACGTCTTCCGACGGAGAGGGCGGCCGCAGACCCCCTGCCGTCTGGCGTAGCCGTCGACAGTGCCTCTTATTCATGGGACAGACATTTCCCGCTCGCCTTCTTTTTTCTGTTATCTCCGGATGCCCCCAAACCACGTTCTCCCATTTTTGCTCCCCTTTTTTTGTATAAGGGGTAGCCGAGCTTTTATGAGTAGTAGAAAACCATCCCTTGTTCCTCCTTTGGCCACGACGGGCTTCTTTCTTTCCCGCATACTGGCAGGCCGCGAGACGTAATCTTGCGCCTTCTTGAAGGAGGCTTTCCCTTTTTGATTTTGGTAGTGAGTGTGCTGAGACGCGTCGTAGTAGTCTACTTTCCCCCCAAGCGCTGCCCCTTTGCCGGTCCGATGAGCGATAATAGTCCTTTTTTCGAAGTCCCCCCCCCCTTTTTCGCCTTGAAAACCTCTTTTTGTTCAACTCCGTTCCACAGTCTTTGTGCCCATGACCTTCCCCCGGAAGCGCGGGCTCAGCGGGCACCGTCTCTCGTCCTAAGGTTTCGCGTAGGCTCCATTTTTTCTTTCTCCTGCCTGTATTAGCTCTTTTCGCTTCAGCGTAGGAAAAGCCTCACCTCGTGATACGTCCCCAGGTTCTCCCCAACCTGCATATTCCTCTTCCCCTGCGCACGGAAACGTCTCGTTTTCAGGGCCAGCTGTCTCTTCGAGTTAAGCTCAGAGATTGATCCTGACAGGCGACGAGAAGCAGACCCCAATTTTGAGTCGAGAGGTGTCACGTTATCTTGTTAACTGGCAAGTTTTTCCAACTACACGCCCGGGGCTAATTTATATCTCTCTACGCTTTTTCTTCGCTCGAGATCAGATAGACCCCCGCCCGTTCCCCCCCGCCTAACATCGATTACGGATTATGCTCCATGCTACGTTTGTCTGGCGCCGGCCGGATAGCCTCCCTGGCAGTTTTTGTGTTGATTGATAGTTGCTCAAAGTCGTCATGACCTGATAATTTTCACAGCATTGTTTATAGATTGAGATTGTCTTTGTGTTTTCTCTTTTGGTGGGTGTCTTTTTTTCTATATGTGGTGTGTTGTGACCTCTGTTGCGCACCTCCTCGAGACTACACCAAGTTTGGTTGACAGCCTGTGTACCGCTTGCGCCCCCATTGTAGAGGCCTCGTATAGCAGATTGAACACGTTTTTCAGGAGCGGGTATTTCCAAGAGACGATTTTTTTTAAATTGTCATTGCACCCTTCAATCCCTGGGAGGCGAGATCCTCACCCTTTGGCCATTAGCAGGTTAGGGCTGGGATCCGGTTAGGTCCTATGGCCTCCAATGGGCATTGAGAATCCTTAAGCCCCTTTTTTTCCCACGTTCCTCTTCTGCATGACCCAACCTCCCATCTGGATTGGCATTTTTTTCTTCCCGAAGCCTTGGATGCTCATCTGATTCTGAGACTTATCTTCGTTACCCACTGTCATGCCCTCGTTTCGACCGTACATTTTCTTTTTCTTCATCGGGGATGTAATCTCAACAGGTTTTTTTCCTTTTGTATGGTATGACCACTTCTAGCTCTTCCCACTGTCCGTCGTCGATGTGACCGTGTTTCAACGCACCTCTTTATTTTGCAGCGTTTCAATTTTTTTGTTGAGGGGAAATTTCCCCACCCTTATTTGAAATGCAACAGGTGGAATCTGGCACGCACCCCCTTCAGCCCCCCTTTGTACTTCCGCGAACTAGACTGCCGACCTTTCGGTCTTTGTAGATCTCTGCCAATTTTTCTGGTTGGTGACAGGATCTCTACGATTTAGGTCTGCTCTCGACT
>Ga0179591_1286020_pt1 | contig 22966 bp, 19 predicted proteins | sample CZOMad2_1_08_16f_FD_182891 | JGI IMG/M metagenome (GOLD analysis project Ga0179591, IMG submission 182891) | Vadose zone soil fungal communities from Angelo Coast Range Reserve, California, USA - CZOMad2_1_08_16fungal (PacBio error correction) | ecosystem: Environmental > Terrestrial > Soil >... | reverse complement strand
GGGCCTGCACCGTTCTTTCTTCGATAGTGGTATAGCTGGCGGGCCAGCGCTCCCCGGTAGTATTTTTTTTCAATATCCTCCTCGTTTTCTTCTTTTCCCCTTACGGTAGATGTCTCCCCGCCTGGTTCTGTCACTTTTCTAAAACCCTTTTTCTCCCCCTTCATTCGCCTTGGCAAATACTGGCTCTGCTGGTCGCGATATGTTCGTCTTCTCTTCCTTCTGGCAACGTCAGCTTTTGCGGGGACCGTTATCGTAGCCCTTCCTGATTGATGCTCCTTTTTCTCTGAGTTGGCTGCGGCGGCATCGATCATCCCCCCCCACTCAAGAATTCCCAGGCGTCCCGAATGGATTAATTTCGGCTGGACTTTATGATCATCTTCTTGCCCCTGAGCGGAGGATTCGTCCCTTATAGAACGCTCAGGGTAGAGAACCTGGTGGCGCCGACTTATGGTCAGCGACCCCCTGCTCGCGCATTTAATGCTTGCTGCGGGCGAGACGACGAGTTTTGCTGAGTTGAGGGTCTTCGAAGGCCTTTTTTTCTTTGGCTTTCATTGTTTCCCCTTTCCAAGTCTTTTCCTCTAGTCGATTTTTTTCCTTCCCGTTGCCCCCCCCCCATATCTCTTTTTCATCCTCCCCCCTTTTTTTTTTTTGTGAGATTATTTTTGTTTTCGAGAATCTGTCCACGAAAAATGATCTCTCCCCTTCTATTTGACCGGTCAATATTCCCTTTCCTTCCCAGGCCTCGAGATTACCTCTGCGCATCCCAAATCGTCTCCAGTCCAGGAAGTTCTCTTTAATGCTTTTCTTCATGGCTCTCCACTCTTTGATCCTCCATCGGCTCTCGTCGGTTTCGCGACCCTTGAGTCTCGTATCGCGGGTAGCAAAGTCCGCCTCGATGATTTCCAAGACTGATGGATCCCTCGGACGCGTTTTCCATTTCCCTCTTCCCTTTTCTCTCCCGGTGTTTTTGCGAATGGGTTTGAGATTCTTCTTTTTCCCGCCCCGGTCAGCTCTAGAGACATCAATCCTATCTCTTGCTGCTTTATATCCGGGCCCCTAGCGACAGGCCTGTGGCTCCGAACCCTTTATTAGAATTTTCTTCTCCCCTCCTTTCCCTCCTATGATGTATCGTTTGCCCCACGCTGACATGGAGATCTGCTTCCTCTTCCGCCCGGCCTTCCAGCGATTCCCCCCTTTCAGTCTTCTACTTCCCTTAGTCCGACTCGCTGATATTTCGAAGACCATTGATCCCTCTTCCCCCCGCTATTCCCTTCGAGCCTCTACTGTTCTTCCGTTGATCTTCCTCAGTTCTTTTCCGCCGTACCTCCTTATCCCAAAGGATGTTAATTTCCCCTCTTCCTTCAATCCGTGATAGTCGGGTTTTGTTCTGTTGATGCTGGGTGTGGTCTGCAACGCCGCTTTAGAGTCCCCCTCCCCTCCTTTCCTATTAAGCGTCTTTCGTTTGCATTCGACTTCCTGTTCGGATTGCTTGAACTGGAGTCCCTTTAAGGATTCGTGAGACCTGGTTTAGCGCTGATTAGCACGGTGAAGGGTCCCCTCCCCCCATTCCGGGTCACGGGCGGTAGATTAGAGAACGCCGATTTGTCCCCCCTCCTTCAACGAGCCCAGCCCTACCCTGATCCTTTGGATTCTCTTTCATCTCCAGGCTAGGATCCCTCCCGCCTTGAGCCCGGGATTATGCAACGAATAGACAGTCCGGACTCAGTGAGCCCTAGAGTCGGCCCCGCCCCCCTATGTGTTTGGCGAACCCAGGGCTTGGCAAGCCACGAGGTCCTGTTTCCTTTTGCTGAACACCACCAGAGTTATAGAATTTCCCAAGGTCCGGGATTTTTCCCAAGTCTGTTATAGAGGAGCGTTTTTATTTTTCTTCCTTTCGGTGTCCCTTAGATGTCCTTAGCACCAGAACGCAGATCTTGTACCAAACCTTGTCGCAACTTTTCTTTTTCCCTCTCCTGAGTCCCGAAAAACAACCCTTGAAACAAAACCTTTGATCAGATCGTTCCTGCACGGGTAGTTGGGCCTCCGGTTCATCCACACTTCTGACTTTAATTCTCTTCTGATTTCGAAAATTGAGCATTCGTCCTCCGCGCCTGCCCGACGCTCTTGCTCGACGCCCCCCCCGTTCGTGTTTAGCTATGTTACAGGCAAAGTCGCTCTGTCATATGAACAGCGGACCACGCTCAGAAAGAGTGTCCGCCTGTTTTCTTCTTCCTCTTCGTGGAAGATGACGCCTTTCGACAGAAGGCTTTTCTCCGCGATCTTCACACTTTTTTTTCTCCGTAACCCAGCTTTTCTTCTTACACATTAATTGATGCGCTGCTCTGACCTTGTTGCACGATTAAAAATAGCCGATTCCAGGCCACCTTTCTGATCTGCCCGCCGGCCGATCGTAATCTGTTCATCCTTTTTTCAGTTTCTTTTTCCTCTGATGCACCGGATGATGAAACCCATATCGTAATCTCTGTTTTCGGCCCAGGCCCAGAGAAAGGACCTCCTTTCGTCCTTTGTATTGAACCGATGATGTCCGATGCGATCAGTTTTTTTTTCTTTCTCCCTAGATTGTTCTCCGTTTTTGTTTTGATTTCTCTGCCTGCGATCCGGTCTCTTTTTCTTTCCTTAGTTCCTACTTGAGAGTCCCTCCAGATTGAGTAAATGTTATGCTCTCGACAGTAGGGAATGAATATTTGTGTCCTCGCCTTTTCTTCCTCTTAACCCCCTCACATCTTCTTTTCTCCCCCCTTCACTGTCCGTCACATACTTTTCCCTCATTTTCGGTCCCCCGATTTTCTGACAGCAATCTCTTTGTATTTCTCTGCATCCTTCAGGTGTTTTCCTAATCAGAATTCGATTCTGAATGGGAGACGGATTAGCCGTCTCTTTTTGACATTGGTTGTAACTCCTTCTTCTTTTTCATCCCCCCACCCTTTTTCCCCGCGCGTTTTCGGAGTCCCTTTTGCCAGCTTCTATCTGGCTCTCTTTCCTTGTCGGCACAACGGCGAGAGAAATTTCTGACTGTCTTTTCGGCGCGGACGTCTCTGACTCTCTTTTTTCCGACATCGTGGGAGTATCGTTAGTAGCTTTTCCGACGGGTCGGTTATTATCCTCTTCCCTTCCAAATCTTTTCCTGGCAAGCTCCTGATCGAAGCCCTTTTTGACCGCTGTTTTTCCCCTCCTCCCAGCCCTTTTCACGAGTTTTATCCACCTTTTTTGTGACCCTCCTTCCTTCAGGTGCGCGGAGATGGTTCTTTTCATTTCCCCCCTCGTCCCCGTCACTCAACCGTCCTAGTATATGTTCACGACCGGGACTTTAATTGGGGATTATCACTAGTTGCGTGAGGCAAAAAGGAAAAACGAAAAATAGTGATATGTGGACCCACATACGCGGCGCGGAGGAAAAATAGTCTTAGTCGAGTACCCCTCTCATTGGCGCTGATTTCCATATAAGCATATGTCAATAAAGCCCGGACAGGCATGTTCAAGTTTCTCATCGGCCTTTTCCCTGATCAACTCCCCCAGCTTTTTTCCCCTAGGGTGGGTCTCTCTTTTCTTTTTCAAAGCGGTTTTCTTTTTTTATCAGTCCTTCCCCATAACAGCTTTCCCGGAAGTAAATTCTAATTTCAAAGTGCCACTATTCGTCAAATTTCTTCACGCGCCTTTCGAATACTTCCCCTCCTCTTATGCACTCAAGCAACTGTGTCCGAAGTGATACTGCTCCAGTTCATCTTTTTACATCTCCGATTCGTTGCCAACTGCAGCGCATTTAGCTGCAGAAGCCCCCTCCCGAATATCGGTTCTGATACTTGGCACCCTTAAGCTGGTCCCTTTTGCAGAGTTAGAACGCTCCTTATTGAACTCAACTTTTTCCTCCCGGCCGCACCGTACTTTAGAGTAGACGCTGTGGCCTAGGCCTTCTTTCTCTTTCGTTAAATATACTCCCCTAGTGCGTTGTTCCAATTCCCGTCAGGGTTTGAAGCGCGGATGGAAGCGCAGTTTCCTGCCAAACCATTCGCTCGCCTTTCGCAGTGGCCAACTCCTAAGCGGCGCCGGTTTCTCCTATCTGTTACTAGCAGGGCCAAGTCCCAGGTCGCCTCAGGTGACCTGATATCGGCCACTTGCTCTTCTTTTTTCTGATCCGAGGCTGTAATTTTTTCGGCTCGTTAATAGAAACTCCCTTTTCCTCTCCCCCAGGATTCACAGATCACTTTAGAAAATCTGAAATTGGCATCCCGTCCTCTCTTTCCATTGAAGGATTGGTGCAATCCATAGCTCTTCGTACTTTGCTTTTTTTTTCCCCTCAGATCTGTACGTGCGCTGAAGATATATTTTCTCCTGAGCGTCAGAGCCCCTCCTCCCCTCTCAGGAAATCTGAGCTGGTTCGAGGCTGATGTTCTATTTCTTGTATCTTTTTTGGTATTTGGAAAGTCCTTCCCCGATCTGTTTCTTTTTGGCGCTCTTCCCCTCTTTTCCGTGTCCCCTTTGTTTTTTTTTTCGGCAAAATATATCCCTTCTCCCTCCTTTTTGTGGTGTTTTGTTTCTTCTTTTTTTCCCCCCCCCTGAGAATCGGCCAGAGGCTATGCAAACAGATAGGGGAATTAGGTAAACTGAAATTGAAGCCGCCTTCGAGATCCCTAGCATAGACCCATCTGAACGCGCGCCCTCAGCGATAGGTACTCTTCTTCATTTTCTGACACTTAGAGTAGTCCGAACGTCCTCGCGCGAAAATAGTCTGTACCGATAGAGGGAGACCAATCCTGTCGCATTTTAACAGTCTCTGGATCGAGTCTTGAGTTTCCCCATCTACACATTTTTTCCGCCGTTCTTTGATTGGCGATGATCTCGAATGAAGAGCCCTTTCGCATGATCTTTTCTCCTCACTCATATAGATTGTGCATGATGAGTTCGGATGGACCCGTTGCAAATCGAGACAGTGTCTCTTACCTTCCGGTATTGCGCGTTCCCAGCTCAGCCCTTTTTTCTTTCCTTTTTTCTTCGCGATTAGCGGCCCAGTCACCCCCCCCTGTATTATGTCGACCGGCAATCGAACTCCGGCTGATATTCGACCTAAATTCTCTGCGTCCCTCGGTCCCAGTTTTTCTCCTTTTTTTCCGTACGGTGCGGCGTTGTTACGTTGGTATCCCTTGCTCGTACGACTTCTCCTTACATGACTCCCATGGATGTAGGAGGCTCACGCTCATTCTGACGCTGTCGTCTTTGTGATGTCTGCGCTCGAGATGCGAGTTGCCAAACGCCGCGGCGCCTATTCCTACGTGATGTCCCCTCTTGTTCACTTTCTTTCCCCTGTCTTTGTATTTTCCCCACTGAAAAGGTCGTCACACCTTTACCTACGCCTCTCGTGAGAAATGGTAGCTTTATTTCTCAGCACGGGGATGAACTATTCTGGTCCCGGTTCTCTTTTTTATCTTTTACGCTGCCCCTTTTCCGATTTTTCCCACATCTTCCCCCGCCCTAATCGGCGCAGGTACAGTATATGGGCCGCCCTTCGAGGATACCCCCCTACATTTCCTAAGTTTCGCAACCATTATATTGTTTATTTTTCCCTTCTCCCCCATTTAAGGTCGTTTGCCTTCTCAGCTGTTTTGACGATCTTTCTCTTACAGTGAAAAGAGTTTTGCTTGGTTGTTTCTGCTAAATCCCCCTCGGCTGCCTCCAATTCTTACGTGGCCCCCCTCTACTTTTTTCCGCGTTTTGACTCTTTCTTCCTTGCCGGTTTTTTTCTGACGGAAGAGTGTGACCATAAGATATCAGTGTCCAAACCCTTGGCTCACCTAGTTCCGGCCGTGTCTTTTTCCTCCTAAAAACCCCTCGGCACTGTGTTCCCCCTATTCGTTCCTGTCTCTTTCTTTTCCCCCTTGAGGTAAGACCTAAACTCCGCTTGCTTGCCCTCATGCGCTTTCTCCCACGAGTTTTTGAGAGTGATCGAAACTGACCAGCCCTTCCCCCTCCCTCTAGTTCTTCGCGCCAGTGAGGGTATTCTTCCCTTTACCCAGAAAAGGCCCTTACAGATCACCCAGAGCACTTATTACGACCCGTCGCTGTGAGAATTGCTTGAGCTGAAGAGCAGGTTTTGTAAGAGTCCCCGCCCCCTTTCCCATGTGTAAACACGGCCATTTCGATTAAGACTCTTCTTTTCATTAGCCGTCCCCCTTCTTCAAAGGAAACTTTTGGATGCCATGACCTTGTTTCTTTTCTTCTAAAATACCTTTTAAAATTTTCCCAAGAAGGAGATATCGCCCCTTACGATTCTAGCTGTTTCTCCGTCAGGAAGCAAATTTTAGTGGCCCCTATACCCCCCCCCTATCTCAGCTTAAGGAGAATCTCCCTGAGAAGGCCCCAGCATTTCTTCATCGAAACTTCTTTTTCAAGAGGTATGCCTTCGACTCGATCTTCCCAGGACTATGGCAATCTTTTCTATTGTTGTTTCGAGTATGCTTTGAATGGCCCCTTTCCCTCTCTCTTAATCTCTTTTCCCCGACCTGGACTAGTCCAGCATTCCCCTTGGCTCTGGTTAGCAGCGTGATCCTGTTTCATAGAAGGTGAATATGAACAGACCACGCATTCCTTCGTCCCTTTAAGATTCACAGCTCGATCGGAGGTCTTCAGAGTATCCGGCTTCCATGCCTTCCCTTCTCTTTTTTCTCTTTCCTGACAAATTAGTTGACTCTCGTCATATGTTTCCGGTCATCCACCTTTTTCAATCATGCTCGCCTGAGCGTCGCCTCGAGATTCTTTGCCATCCGCGTCCTCTCCTTTGATCTTCACCCTGCCTTAAGACATAACCCCCCCTTTCCCAGTTCCTTCTCTTTCCCTCTGTTAATCTGGACTTCTTTTTATGTAACGAAACAGCTAAACTCACTTTTGCGCTAGAAATAGGCCCTGTCTTGGTGCGGCTCAGTAGCTCCTTCTCATTGTTCGCCATCGTGGCCTTAACTTTTTCATTTTTTGTCGCAGCAGCGGAGGTTTTTCTTCAAAGACTTCACTACCTACAGTTCCCCCTCTCTCCTTCCATTAAGCCCGTTTTTTCCTCTTTTTTTCCCCGTATTGCGATTGTTCGATTGGAGAAACCATGGTTTGTGACGACACATATAGGTATGTTTCGCGCTCCCTTCCCTTTTTCATCTAAGGTTTTTCCAAAACGTCCAGTTCCATAACCTACCCCCTTCAGTTTCTATATAGTTGTTCCAGATAAGGCTTGAAGTCACTCCACACGCCGAGTTTCCCATCGGCGTTGTTTTTTTTCGTTTTTGTACGAGAGGCGGTTGGAGTCCCAGTTTTATTCGCACCAGGCCCAGGACACCAATCCTTTGATCTGTTACACGACCCTTTTCTCAGTTTTTGCCAATAGGACGGGTCAATCCCCCCCTTCCTTTCCGAGTCCCTACCCTGATTCTTGAGTTGCGACGGCAGACCCCCGTAAGTTTTTCCCTTTTGGCCGTTGTTGTGAACAGACGCCTGGGATCTCTTTAATTTTTTTTTTTTCTCAGCGCCCCTTTAATTACTTGTCTTTGGTCCGATGTCCTTCTGTTGTCAACAGCGGACTTGCCTTTGCTCCCCGGCAATATCGTCCCGTGACCCCGGAATGGACATGTTAACCCTCACCGCGCAACACTTCATCCCCTTTCTCCCTTCTCGGCTGTAGTTTTTTTAAATCTTCACCATTGGATCACTCACGCCTTTTTGTATTTCCTGCGAAGACGACTTCTCACGCCCTTCGCTTCTTTGAACACTTATCCTCTCCTCGCCAGCATCCACATCCCAAACATCCCGTACGGCTTAAGAGATTGAGGATCCTAGCTGTTCGTCTTTCTAGCCGCGTTCGTACCTTTGTGCCTCAATTTCCCTCTGAAACCATTTAGAGATCCTCTGTACCTCTTGCCCGCCCCCCCCTTTTTTGTCGCCATATAGTCCCAGTCTTCTTTCTATTGAAGGTCAGATGTCTCCCTTGACAGGGGAAGCGCTTTTTGAGGTGTGGATTACCATTCTATCTTCCCCTCTCTTCCAACCCGATCGTTTTTTTATCTGGGGAATGGTAGGAGAATGTCGCGAACTGGTCTGCAAGTAAACAGGAATTCTCCCCCAGGGCCCGGATATCTTCAGCAAGTGCTAGATTTGTCTTTTTCGGCTCTGCCTTTTCCCTTCTTCCTGATCCTCTCTTCACGCCAATACCTTGTCCTCTCACCAAGGTTTTTGACGCACGAACGTGAGGAGTTCGAGTCTTTCCCTTCCATCTTCGATCCAGGGTGGACCTATTGGGCCTTTCCTGCGCACTCATCTTTCCTTGGGTCGAGAAGACTCCTATATAGGAGGTGGAGCCGCGCGCTTTTCCCCCCTCGCAATGGCGCGAACTAGCTTGGCGTCGCGAATGCCCTCCCTATTTTCTCTTCTCTCAGGTTTGATATCAAGGCTTTCTCATTTCCTAATCCTTTTTTCCCCCTCTTCTGTGGCTGCCTCTTCCTTCCGATAGTGGAAAGACTTTCTCCGTGGGCCAAATATCTCCGTTGTTGGGTTTTGTAGAGAGTCTTGGTCCCCCCCACCCCGTTTTATTGGTCCAAGAAATCGGCGACTTAAGTCCAAACTCATTCGTTGTCAGTTCCCCTCCTCCTCTCGAGATTTCACCTTTCTTCTAAAATAGTCGTCAACGCTCCGCCAGCGAAATTTGCTCTTTTAGCGTAATTTTAACAGAGCTTCGGCGACTATATCTCTCGTCTGCTCGACTTGCTTTCTTCTACGTTGACACACCGGGACACGTTTATTTCTTCGCTGTACCCTCTTCCTGATTCCCCCTGGACATTGACTCTCCTCCAGTTCTTCTTCCTTGGTCTATGGGATTGGCGATCCTCGAGACGCAGAAGAACATGAAGCTCTCGCTCACAATCCTTTCTTTTTTCTTTTTTTACAACGGGCTTGGCAGACCTTTTTCCCTTTTGACCAGACACCCCTTCTCCTCCTTCTTTTTTCTCGACCGTTTTTGGAGTCCCCTCGAGTATCGTTGGCAACGTCGCGTCAGAAGATAGCGGGGAAGTCTCGACAGCCAAGAGTCCCTCCCCGCGCTTCCCCCTTTTCCTTATGACATTCAACGCAATAGGAGTCTCTTTCCTAAGACAAATCTCTGCTCCATCTGCCACTCCCCTCTAATAGATATTTTACTTGCGGAAGTGATGACATTCGTTCATCCTTCGTTTTTCGAACGCTGCCCGGCCCCCTCCCTTTTTGACTTTAGGTAGTGCTTCCCCCTGCTACTGAAGTGGGCTTTTCTGTATGCATGACCGTTTCGAGTTTGGTCAACTCCTCTTCTCTCCCGCGTGATGAACTTAGTTTCTTCTCCCCGGTTTTTCCCCCTCCCCCTTCCCAAGTGCTTCACCCATCAGCCCTCCTAGAGTGTGAAATTTTCCCTTAGTTGCTACCGGTGATTTTCCACTATGTCCATTCAAGGGGAACTTCTGATATTGCGGAGCTTTCTCCCCATTCAGCCTTTGCCCACCAGAGTAACTGTTAGCCAGCCCTAATTTCCGCGGGATCTATTGATAGAAAGGCCTGAGTCTCCCTTCCCGGATGAAGCACGTGTCTTTCCTGAACGACATAAGGAATTTCTTGATGCCACGCCTTCCTCCATTCTAGTTTCTCGCTCTGTGTCTACGTTCCAGTCTTGTCCGATATCTGGTTTTTTTTGCCTTTTTGCGCTGTCCCCTCCCCCTCCGTCTCTCCGTCCCAAGTTTGCAGGTTGCTTTGGACTCGCCCGCTGCGTTCAGTTTATTTGATTTTGGACGGTGTCCCTGAGATGCCATTCAGAATAGAGGTCCTCCGATAGTCCTGGTTCCCCACCCAATTTGGCGCCAACCGTAGAATGTATTGGCAGAGAACACCAACGGCCCCCCCCCCTTTTCTCCTTTGTCCAGATCGGTTTCTTTCCTGCAATTCGTGCTTGCCCATGTTAAGCTAATAAAAATGCTGTTTGCGTTCCTTTTTAATTGAGCTTAAGCAACCTCTTGTCGACACTGAGAGTCTCGTCAACCACTTCATCGCGCCGGCTCAGCCGATTTGCTCGCGCTTGCTGTCGCTTATGCTTCCCTTCCCCCTTTCTCTCCAGATGAAAGAGGGCCCATGTAGCCTACCCGCGGTCAGCTGAATGTTGATGTAGGAGAGCAGGGGTCCTAGACGCAGCTCGAAAGCCTATGTCCCCGCCATCGCGCGTCTTTTTTTTGGGACGCCAAGGATAGCTCCTTACCCAGGACACCGGTCCCCCTTTCTCCTATCCGCCTCTTTTTCAGCTACCATAGCCTTTTCGGGTCCATCTGAGACTGCTTTGCTTCTCTGGACGGAAGGTCCATCATGCGTGGTTTCTCTTTCCCCCCGGACTAGAAAACCAACTTTTTGTCCCCTAGCCATTTCTCCCCTCCCTCTTCTTACTGCAAGTTCCTGTGACCTCGGCTTGACAGCGACCCCTTTTCCCCAGAATCTCTATATTTCCATTTGTTTTTTTTTGAGAGATCTTCTGCTGCATGCGACCCTCTATTATCCTCGTTCATACCGAGACGCACTCTTCCCCTTCCCTTGGCTCTTCGTCTCAAGAGGATCTTGTTTTTCTGCCGTTTTCATCTTCCCGCAAAAGCATGATTGTTTTCCTTCGATTCCCCTTAGATACCGGCCGGGCGCCCTATTTGGTTTTTTCCTGAAATTTTCTTCTCTTTTTTCTCGGACAAAATTAGTGCTGCTCCGGCATCCTCCGGTTCATCATTTTGTTTTACAGGAGGACGCTAGACAGGCGCGGCATAGACGTTCTCGATTTGCCTTTCCCTTTAATGCGTAGCGTGGTGCATCTTCCCCCCTCCTCCTCATTCCCCCTCCCCCCCCCTTTCCCGCTCGGGGCAGGCGAAATTTGGCCCCCCCCGCTTTTTCATCCATTTTTTGTCAAGCATCAGCTACCCGCACTTTTCGCTAAACTAGCACGTGTGGACCTTGCCGCGGATCAGTTTCCGCGACTCTTTTTCCTTGTCGCACCTCGTGGTTAGGCTCTATCTCCTCTTAGGTTTCTATATGAACTGGTCCAAGGCAGGACCCACCTTCCCCGCATCCGATAGTAATGAAGCCTTTTTTTGTTGTTTAGACTGCCTAGCGGCGCGTGCCCCGCGTTGTTTGGAAAACTGGTTGTGTCCCTGTCCTTCTGTGGCGATGCTTTCTCTGCTACAGGACACAGTCCCTTCTCAAAGTCACCCGCGCGCGCTATTATTTGTTCCCACGCTCCAAGCGACGCACTCCCTGTCCAACCTGTATTTCATCCACTGAACCTATTCTAGTAGCCACCCATCTACATTCCGCCCTCAACCTAACCCCCGATCGACGAAGCCTTCACCCCCCCACAACCCGACTTCAATCCTCTCGCCACCCCTCCTCCCCTCCTCCCCTGACGCGACGTCCTGATGCGGTACACCCTTTACTAAGACGCCCTTACCAATGAAATCACACTCATCCACCCCACTTCGGCCCGCGAACCCCCCCGCCTTACCCTACCCCCCTCTCCAGCCCCTTCCCTACCCCCTCCTGACCCCCCCCCGCGAGATACCCCCTCCCCCCTCCCTACCACCTGCCCCCCGGCCCTCCTCCTCTTCGCTAACCATCTCCCTCGCACCTTTCTACTCCCTTTCTGGACTCTCTCCATCTCCCCTCGCTTGCAGTCAAAACTCCCATTCCGCGCGACTCTTCTGCCCTCGCGAAGCCTGGTCCTACACGCCTTAACCCCCCGCCCACACTCCACCTCCTCCTTTCCTCCTGATCACCCTTCCCCCCCCAGCTAATCACCCCCCGAACGCGCCCACCTGTCCCCGCCTCCCCAACCCTATTTCCTCCCGTGACGCTATTACACCCCTCACCCTTCTACCACAAACTTTCCCCCCCACCCTCCCCCTCCACCACTGTTACCCTCCTGACAAACCCCCCCTGATCACACCGTGGATTCGCCCCCGCACCCTAGCCACCTTCCCCGCTCCGTCTCCCCTCCTACAGGCGACCCCCCCCCTGCCCCTCCCGCTCCCATCCGTCCACTATACACCACGCACCTCCTAACCATCACTCCCTCCCGTGTTTTTTTGATCGAATCGTACCACATCCTCCTTCAGAGCGGGGGGAGTTTTACCTGCTGTTTTTTTTAGTAGCTCCCACCAAGGCCCACCACCGCAACCTCTTTCTTTTAAACGACTGTTCGCCGTGCGCCCCTCGTTCGAGCTACCTTAGATTTTTTCTTTTTACGTACCTCTTCTGCTTTTCATCACGTCACCCTTCAGGACCTTTATCGGTTTTTTCGATACAATTAGTCTTTCCTACTCCATAAGCTGGTTGTTTTTTCTCTTTCCTCTTTTTCCAGCTGACTTGCGTTAAGCCAGAAATATTGGTGATTTTCTTCCTCCTCACCGTGCCTCAACTAATTCGCGAAACCTTTTCCTCACTTCGATCGGTAGTAGTTCTTCCTTTAATTGGAGGAACTAGCCTTTGTCCTTAGGGCGAATGCGCTGGGAAGCTCATCTTCTTTCCCGTTGCCAATAGTCAGTGTACTCGCCGACCTTCTCTCCCCCCCATACTCCTCATTCTCACTTTTTGAGCACCCCCAATGGTCACTTTTAGTTTTCTTTTCAGACCCCTCCTACCTTCTTTCACCCCCAACGGCTCCCCCTTACCTCACCAGTTCTCCCCCTTCGCGTCTATTCTTGACGCAGCTGTGAGATGTTTAAAATCCCAGAGTTGTATTGCCGGTGTCTCTTCATAATGAACGTTTGCAGCGTGGTGCTTTTGCTCTAAGCGGGGAGACACCACCAACTTATGAGTCTTTCTCTTTGCCCCTATCCTCGGCGCGGCCTTGCTATCCATGCCGGGATCCACAGGGCCTGTTCGTCCTAGTGCCCCCGGGAGATAGGTCCAGCAAGCGGTTAGGATTGCTGATTGAGGCGGAGGGGCTGAGTCGGCTCTCGATCTCCCCCCTCCCGAACCAGTCTTCAGCTCACCTGAGGGAGTCCTGAATCCCTTTTTTTTTTCCCCCCCCTCATCCAGCCTTCTTGGAAATCCATATAGAGGGCTTACTTGCTTTACCTTACTTAAAGTTTTCGCGCCGACGCCTCTCTCTGCGGCGCCCCCTGACGCGCTGGTAAGAGCCCAATGTCGTCTCCCCCTCCCTTTTTTTATGTTTTCGATTGTTTTTTTAGTTAAGATGTTGACTTTTTGCGGTTTCGTAATGTCCCTTCCGTCCTTTCCCTCTTTTTCGGCGCTCACGCCCCGAGTGGAACCTCTTCAATTTTACACAACCCCTCTCTGGTCTCCTCCTCGTTGTTTTTGTGAGTCTTGGTACCAGTCTCCAATTTTGTCCCCTCCTCCTGGACTCTCTCCCGAAAGGGGAATCTTTCAATAGGAATAAAGCCACCTTCGAGCTTCCTCCCCCCTCGAATCGAACGTCTGTCCCTCCTCTTTCACTCTCCGCGCGGTAATGCGTTTATTGGATTCGTGTCGGACCTCTTTTTTTCCTGTCTCCTACCCCTTTTGAGACGCAGTACGATCCCCCGCTTTCGCAAGCCGCCTATCTAGTTCCAGGCCGGCTGGACTGTTTCTCCTTGCAATGTTTTGCTTTTCCCTCCCCCTTTTGGATGCCGCCTGTTGGTTCTTATTTGCGATGATAGCTAGAGACCTCCTCCCTTCGTCCTCTCGATCCCAGAGACTCTTGATGCCTATCTGGCGAACGTCGTTGGACGTTGACGCCCGTAGTATAAAGGCTCTCCCATCCTTCTCTTCGCGGACATTTTTTAATTCTTTTTACGATCATGGTTTTTGTCGCCCGCTTCTCCCTTTTTCCCCCCCCCACTCCTCTTTTCCCACCGGTAAGGACCCATCCCCCATTCAATCGAAAGACTTGGAGATTTTTGACCTCCTCTCTCTTCGCCTAGGACCTCTTGATCCCGCTAGCTTGTTTTTTTTTTTCAGGCCTTTTCTCCTTCCAGCCGGAGTCTGGAAGGGTACTCCCTGCTCTTTCTTGTAGGAGTTTCCCTTCATTCGCCGATATTCGGATTTTAGGTCTGAGCGATGAGATTTTTTTTCAACGCCGCCCCCCTTCCCTCAGCTTTTAAGGTGATGAACTGTCGTTTTTTCGCTTCGCTTGTTGCGTAGTCAATGAAAGGTGTAACACCCTTCCTACCTCCTGCGATTTTTTCGATTTGAGTTTGTACGGTGCAGAAATTCCTTTAAATTTGGTTAAGTTTGATATTTCGGTTCCTTCGTCCTGCCCGTCCGCGTCAAAACCTTGGACAGAGAGCCTGTCCCCCCTTCCTGGATTTTTTCTTATCTTTCTCTACAGGCGTCCCCAAGGGAGAGGCCAGGTTCCGAACGCTATCCTAGAGATGTTCAAGCACATCTCCATGGGCTCGCCGCTGTTCCCCTCACGTCCCTTTTTCCAAAGAGAAAGAGTTGATTTTTCCTTTTTTTGATGTCGTACCCCACCAGGGTCTCTCAGAGTCTCGTGCACCCCCGTTATGCCGACTCTTTTAGTTGTCTCTTTCTGAGGGACGGTGTCCCTGTCTGATTCAAAGCAAGCATCGCGCTCCGTTTCCTGGTACCCCCCCCTTTGGAGCCCCTAGTTCCTCTCTCTTCTTCCCTTAAAACAACATGTTTAATTGGCTTCTTGCAGTCTCTGCCGATGAGTTGCAGTGTCCTTCTTTCCTTTGAAAATACTCTGATGCCGACGTCATGGTTCATTCTCCACGATGGTCCTTTCTTTTGTTAGCTCCACTTTTTGATAAGTCCGGAAACTCCCTCCTCTTTTCTTTCAAGTGTGGCGGTACTTTTGCACCCTTCCCGCGATAGGATGCAGCGGCGATGTATTTTTCTGTTCGCCGCCTTTTTTCTTCGGATCTCAGGTTGAAGACCGTTGATAGAAAGGATTCCCCTCACGATAAGGATGAACCCATTGCCACGTCTATCATTTTTTAGATGATGTCTGTTCACCATGAGGATTCCATAGTAAATCATTTTCGATAACAATCAGTCTCCAAATTTAGTTCACATTGCCGGCCCCGCTCTTTAGTCTAATAGGACAGGGGATATGTTGTGGAGTTCCCCCCATCTTTTTCTGCACATGCTATAAACACCTCTTATCTTTTAGAAGTAGCAATTCAGAATTTCTTTTTTTTCCATTCTTGAACTATTCTGTCCTCGAGACTGCGAAGGCATCAAGCATCATATATTTTAATTCCTTGGTGTGGTGGAGTTGATATATTCTCTTCCCCCTTCTTCGCGTGTAATTTAGGACAGTTTTCTATTCCTGGAATGTTGGAGACCCCTCGATGATTCATATTGCAGTTTCTAGCATGTGATATTTCCTTTCCAGTCCCAAGCATGGTCGTTAATCCGACCAGCTCTCTCTTCCTTCTCCTTCTTCTCGGCTTTTCCTTACCAGTTTGCATTTTTATTATAGGCCCCATGTGCTATCTGCTCCTTCTCTCCTTTTTCCTGGTAATTCATCTTTGGGCGGCGAGGCCGTGCCTCTTTTTAGATAGTAAGAAGTTTTCCCTCCGTCTGTGAGTCTCTGTATCTTTCCCTCTCTTAATAAAAACTAAGTCCCCGTTGGTTTTCCCGTGGCCGATGTTCCCTTCCCGTTCGCCTGCTTTCCCACGCCCATTAGCTACAAGCATGGGCGATTCACTAGATTAGTGAAGGTTTTTTTCGGATTCTTTTTTCTCTACTCTAATGTCGCCATCGGTGTGTTGCCCATCTTGCAGCAGTTTTAGTGCGTCAAGGACAAATACCCCCCTTAAGTTTCCCAGATCCTCTCGATTTTTTGACCCTTTTTTTCATGCCGACGACGGCTCCCAGAGGTTGGCGAACCCGTTTGTTACCACTCCCTCTTATGTTTTCCCTGATGATTTGCCTTTTTGTTGCCACTTCCGTCCTCCAGCTCAACTAAAGATCTACCTCGGTTCCACTTCTACTTTCCGGATGGTGAGGCGCTGGGTCAAACTGAGCTGGCAGATGGAGGTGTATTATCCAGGTCGCGCCCCCCACAGTGCAAGACAACCCTATCACAAGACGGGCTAAGTGAGGAAAACATGACCGACCTTTTAATGAGCCTCCCTCTAGAAGTACTCTGTCCGTTGTTCCTACGAAAGTCACCCGCTTCCCGGCGGAATTTATCTACTTGGCTCCTTCTCCGCGCAGCCTCATTAGTGCGCTCGCTGTCCGCTTTTTTCACGAGGCTGCATATATAATGCCCAGTCATTACATTCGTTCCACCATGCGTCAATCGAATACCCTCATCACTAGCCTAGCGTTACCTTTTTTCTTTTTCCTTGGATCAAAGCCCCTTTGTCGAATGCGACCCCCGCGAAAGTTAATAAGTATCGGTCTCCGACTTCCCGGACCCCCTAGCATCTCTTCTTCAGAAAGACAGCCAATCCTATCTTGTCTTTCCAGCATGGTCTCATTTCGTAGCGGCTCAGTCCTTGGAAATAAAATGTTATCACCCCTTCCCTTTAGCGATTAGTACCTGAGAGGCCAGCTCGGTTTTTTTTCGTCGAAATACACCCTCCGAGTTCCAGTGAGGGTCTATTTCATTGGAGGGAACGCGCTTGGGACGATTGTTTCGCACACCTCCTCTTTCTCTCCGCTGGCCCCCTTCTAAGGTGACTAGACTTGCAGTTTTTTTTTTTTCGCGACCCTGGGATTGAAAAAGTAACAGGCACTGTCTCCGCAGGATTTATCTCTGCGCCATCCCCCTCGGATTTTCCATGAGAGATCCGATTTTTCTTCCGTCTCCGCTTTCATCGCATTTCTTCCCTGGCAGGAACCTTGGTATTCCCGGCCATTTTGCAACTTCTATCCATCCGTCCAATAAGAGAGCGTTTGATTTTAGCCAGCGATCGATCGATTCCCTTTTGTGCCGAACTCTTTCTCTGCCCCTTGTCCTCACGCGCTGGTCAGCTAACCCACCCAGCGCGAACTCGTTCCTCGGAGGCGCCCGTCTTTGGTCCGCGATTTTGTAGAGTCCTCAGTCCTTCCCCCGGTTTGCTTTCTCTAATGTTCCCCTGACTTTTTTTTTTTTCTTCTCTTCCGTTGACAAGCCTCAGGGGGACCTATATTTCTCATCATCCGTTTTGTTGTGAGATCTCATTTGGTCCCCGGAGAATCTTTTTCACTCAATCTTCCGAGCTTCTCCACAGATCGGGGAATGTCAAGTTCATGAGAAAACCGACTTCGAGATCCTTTCCTCTCCCTTCTTAACCATCGTTTCAAGCTCTCGTTTTAACCCAGAGTCCTCGCATTGTTTCGTTTCGGCGCAAGAAGAGCGAGTCTTCGTCCCGCGTCTCTCGTGTCTACAAGTCCGCCTGTTGGATACAGACGATGGAGAGATTCGAGTCCCCCTTTCCCTCTTCCCTTCCTCTTGTTTCTTTTGGAGATTTGGAGATCTTCTTATCCTGCCAGCCATTCCCCATCGACTCGCGCCTTACTCCTATCCGAATTTTGACTGCACTTCTGACCGCCTGACTAAGTCCCCTTTTTTTCCTGTTAGACAGTTTTGCTCCTCTCCCCTCCTTCTTCTATGATCTGTTTTCCCAGAGATTGACTCGATAGTTCATGGTTTGGTTGTACGTTCTATTTCACTCCACCGCGTTTACTGTTTCCCTGATGACATCGACCTTCAACGACCCCCTCCCCTAGGCCAAGGATTTTCGTCACGAACCTGCTCGCTTCTTCCTTTCCAGCATACTCCCCCGATCCTCTCCCTTGACTTTTTTGAGTCCCCCGGCGCTGTTAGTAACACCTCCCCCCCGCGGACTAAAAATGAATACAGGTGTCTTCGTTCCTCTCTGAAGCCGAATCGGGGGCCCTTGTTGGAGTTCGCCTGCGAGTTTTTTCCAAAAGTGCCGCGTCGCCGATCCCTCGGATGATGCGGCGCCCCCGTAGATTCCCCGTTTCTTCTTTCCGACAAATGTGGCCACATCTGAGTGATACATGTCCTCCGAGTTGTCGCACCCCTTTCAGGGGATCATGCATTACGGGTCCATTTTTGTCGATATTGCTTCTGCCTTTCGCGCAAGAAGTCTTTAACCTTAGTTTTTATCCCTAGCACGCCATAATACCCGGATAAGCTGAGGGGATTTTCTTCCGATCCACTTTCCCTTCCTGAAGCCGCGTGACTTTTCACAGACGTATTTCGATCGCCCCCCCCCCCCCCCCCCTGGGTCCGACATTCTTTGGTCGTTCCTCAGCTTGGTTGCCGCACAAGTAGCATCGCACCTCTTTCGGTGCCTTTTTGCGCTCCACCAAAAATTTTCGCCTTCAAATTCCGTTGTTGTGAAACGAGATAGGTCTTCTAGTATTCTTCTGATACTTTTTTTCTTGATGCAATCTGAAGCATTCGCAACCACCGATAGTAGTGGTCACCCCCCCCATTGGAGCCAAACTCGTTTTCCGTGCGCCGCGTCGGCACGAAAAAACGGACACACTTTTCCCCCTCTGAAGATCTGTCGTTTCCTCCTCGGTTGAATTTAATTTCCATGATCATAAACCCTCGATGATGCGACTAATGCGCCACTTCTGCAATTGTCGCGAAACCTGATGTCTTCTAAAGCTTGTTCTCTCTGCCTTCTTTTCTCTTATGGCTTACAGTCACAGTCTGACTAGTCCAGATGTCCCGTCGCTCTTCTTCCGCGAATTTTTTCTCTTCTTTGAGAAGTTTCCATTCTTCTGGATCGCCTAGGCTTTCAACGCCCCCTTCATCCCTTGAGAGCGAGTCCCTTTTCTCCAGATTATTCGTTCCCCCGAGGTATCACTTTATATGGTTCCACAATCGCTTTAACCAAATTTAAGGGACCTCTGCTCTGCCGCTCTAGCTTTTGACTCGTCTAGGACCTACCGATTTGGGCTTTTCCAGCTTCTCCCCCTTCGATTTTCAAACCATCTCGTCAGTCCCGATGCGCAGATCCCATAAGTGGCCCTCGATGCGTATTCTCCCCTCTTAAGAGTCTGACTAGCGCGAATTAAGAAGACTTTCTTCCCCTTTCCTATTTTCCTCCCTCTATAAGTTTTGTGTTTCTCTATTTCTCCTTTCTCGCGGTCTCATCCTGTTTTTCCGACTGGAGACTGGTACTTAACTGATTCGCCCTTGCATTCTGTCCAGGCTCAGAGCTACTCTTCTTGTTTCTCGAAGAGTGTCCATCTGGACCCTCCGTGCTCGGGCTTCCCTTCCATTAAAGCCGCTGCCTTCTCCTCTCCCTTTGGTCCCTGAAATTTCCCCCCCCCTTCCTATGTATGCAATTTTTAGGGAATCATGTTTCCGGTCCCTTAAGATGGGGTACGTCGATGACTCGTTCTTGCGCGGCTTTGCCCTTCGCGATGGCGTTGACCCGAATGTAGAGTCCATTTTAACTCCCCCTCTTTCTCTCAACCATTCGTGCCGCTCTTGGAGGTTGACAGATGGAGATGTTAACTTTCGCTCCCTTGCCTGTCCCCCTCCCCCTCCCTTCCCTAATTTTAGCGCGATTACTGGCCGTCGCTTCTCATCCGCGAATCTCATCGCCCTTTGGAGTCCTCGAATTCTTCTCCTCCTCCTTTTTATACCCCTCTTTTCCCCGGCCTGACGGCCTGGTAGGAGGCCGATAGGCAAGTCCTCAAGTTTTGACCCTCTTTCTTTTTTTCCGTTCCTTTGCTACTTCACGAGGTTTTTTGGCGCCAATTTTTGTGAAAAGTACTTTCTCTTCTTTTTCCTATTCTTCGTGGCATCTCCAGTTGACAACCCCCCGCCGTTCATAACTATAACGACTTTCGCTCCTTCACACTTTCCCGGACTAATGACTCAGTTTCCGTGCTGGTTGGCCTTTAGCCCCGATTGTATTTTTTCGCGCCAACCCACCGTTCCACCTCGTGACTGTGGAAAAGAGGGGAAGTTTCTCCCCCTCTCCATCGGCCTACTACCTCTGGCGCTGCGTCCTAAAGTCTATTTTTTTGGGAAAGGATTAAGGAAGTATTTATACTCGGCCTGGTCTTAAAATATTTAGTAAGAGAAGTCCTTTATTCTTTTCTCTCGTCCGATTTTGCAACTCCGGACTTTTTCTCCCCAACCCCTCAAGGTATGCGCCATGAGAATTAGAGACACAGATAAATTTATCGTCCTTTCCCGGTCGTACTTGTTCGACGTGATTCACCTCCCGCCTGTGGAGAATTCTTCTTCGCCTTCAAGTTCATCAAGTTATCGGCGCCCGGTGTCAATATCCTTCGCGAGACCGAGACGTCCACCCCCATTCCTGACTCGAACGCCCCTAAAGCTTTCTTCCTCCTCCAAGAGCATGCTCCTAACTTAAAATGTCCTCCCCTTTTCTCTTTATCGTATGATCGCTGGGCAGAGTCAGAGAGAGTGTGTCCTCCGCATGCGTTCGTTCTAGATTGACTGATGTCATTCCTGACCGGGTTTTTTCAAGAGTTTTTCTGGCGCGAAGCGGGCGTCCCCCAGAACCGATAGTCCTTACGAGTGCCGATCCTAGGAGAAGGCCCCCCCCCCCTGGTCTGCGAGCCTGTCGTCATGGAGTGACCCCCTTCCCCTTTCTGTCTCCTCATTCCCGTCTTTTTTGGTTTAAGGTTTTTTGATTTTGTGTCTGACGGGTCCCTCTTCTTCGCGATCCGCCCTCCCTCCGCGGATCCGTGGAGGAGGTCAGGAAGACATGTTTACTACCTTTTTCCCAGATTTTTCAACTTTGCGGCCTTTTCTTTCCCTCTGATCTCCCATTTTTTCTAAGCTCTCAAACGCTATATGAGTTTTCGCTACTCGTTTTCAAGAGGTACCAATTCCGTCTGTCTTTCCTTTAAGTTTTTTTTCGGCCTTTTTGAACTCTCTTCTTTTATTCCTTTTTTTGGTTTCTTCATTCTTTTGAAAGTCATTTTCTCGTTCCTTGCGGCGTTCCTTTGAAAAGCTTATCCGTTGTTCAACCAAAATCTCTCTCTTCCATTCGTTTTTTTCTCTCTCTTTTTTCCCCCTTTTATAATCTTTTACCTACAATTAGATCCGCAGAAGCCCCAATTTTGGTCCCCTCGTATTTGTCCTCCCCCGCCTTCGAGTCTATCGTCATAGACCCTTCGTTAAAGAGCGCCCAGCGCCTCTTGTACGAGAGGAATGCTTGACCAGGCTCTCTCTCCCGACATATATTCTCTTCTCTGACCTTAGAGACGTATTTTTCTTTACCCCGCCTTTTTTTACCAATAACCCTTGTATAGATGTTCTTCCACTGGTTCCTTCCTTTGCCCCCTCTTAGTCTCCTCCCTGGGGATTGTCTTTAGTCTATCCTCTTCAGAACCTTGTTCTCCCTCTCTATCAATTATGAGGGATGCCCGCTATCGAGGTGACTTCTTGAAAGGCTGTGCATTTCGACCCCACGGTCGCGTCCAGGCTCCCCCCGCGACCCTCCGGTTGAGAGGACGTTTCCCCTCTGCCCCCCTACATCTCATGTTTTTGCTGTAGTTGCCCAGAAAGTTTCGAGAGTTCATTATTCCAAGATTCCAATCCCACGACCTCGGTTTTAATTTCGAGCAAGTTTTGAGTAATTCTGCCATTCTCCTTCTTTCCTTTCACTTTTCTTCCCGCTGATTTCTCCTCCTAAAGCGGAGCCGCCGTCCCGATTAGTCTGCTCCCCCCTCAGAAGGCCATATAGTTGGATTGGTGAATGTATGATGAGACTCTTCTTTAGTTGTCACTCCTCCTGTCCCGAGCAAGCGTGATTCATTTATTTTCCCGATTACCCCTTTCCTTGTGCCGCCATGTACAAGTGGTAACCACTTCTTTTCCAAGCTGAGTGAGTCCCTTTTCGCGTAGTTTCTCCCTTTTCCTTTTTCCTAAAAGTTTCCCGCAATTGGTCACTTTGGCTCTATTGAGGAGTTTCGCTTTTGCCAGTCCGCTTTGCACATTAGGACCCCACCGATGAGCACCCTCCCCCTTCCCTTCTCTTCCGTCTCTTTTCCTCCCCGTACTTTTCTCCAAATTCCGCCTGATTTTTTGACTTACTGACCCCCCGCATAGGAGTCGTAGCTAGGCCTTTTCTGCCTCGCGAGGTCCTTCCTTTAAATTGTCCAACTCTCCCCTCTTTTGGTTGACTTTTTCTGCCCGCAACCGCTCCAATCCGGGACGGACCAGTCTTATAGAGCGCGAGTTCGTTGAGCTTGATGAAGGGTATTTGAATGCCCTTTTGAAGAAAGAGCAACTTTCCGTAGTCCTTTTTCACACCACATTTAGACTCGTTTCTCGCCGCGTCGGCAGCTCCCCCCCCCCAACAGAGGACAAACTGGCTTTTCCTCCTATCCTTTCTCGGAATCCGCTTCTTTTTTTCATTCTCGGTAATTCGACTCCCCAAGCCTCTCACTAATGTATTCTCCACGATTTGGCGACACTGTCGTTAGGCGAGAAATGATCCCCTTTTCCCTTTCCCGATTTCTCTTGCTCTCTCACCGCTTGTCTGCCGTCTGTAAGTCAAAGGCGAGCTTCCCTCCGACCGAGTCCAGTGTCGCCGACCCCAGTAGATTTGGCTTTTCTTCGTTTTAAGTCTCATTTTGGACATTTTTGAATACGAAGCAGGATGGCAAGAACCCTACGCTCCCTTCCCCCCTCCTCCCTCGCACGTTTAATTTCCCCCCCGTCCTGATTGAATTCAAACATGAGGATGAATTCCTCCCCGACCTTTGCTGGTGCCCCTTGATTAAAATGCTCCCCTCAGGGTACCCTCTTGAGAATATGTAAGTCCCGCTCGAGCTGGACTACGGAGGCTTCCACCCATTTCCTTCCGGTAAGTTTTATTTTTTTTTTCCGAGAGAAAACCCCCCCCCGCTACCTTGCCTTGCTTAATAGCCAGATCCAGACCTGCCGAGGATGACTCTCCCCGTCTTTAACGCTTATGACGAGCTATATTCCTTTCAATAA
>Ga0179591_1446715_pt1 | contig 22985 bp, 19 predicted proteins | sample CZOMad2_1_08_16f_FD_182891 | JGI IMG/M metagenome (GOLD analysis project Ga0179591, IMG submission 182891) | Vadose zone soil fungal communities from Angelo Coast Range Reserve, California, USA - CZOMad2_1_08_16fungal (PacBio error correction) | ecosystem: Environmental > Terrestrial > Soil >... | reverse complement strand
TCCTTCCTGGCGCCCCCTGCCACAACCATTCGCCCTCACTCCCAGATGCCCTTGATGTTGCAGCTCCAACAGTTCCGTTGTGTGGCTTTGCCCCAGCTTTGGGAATTTCGCCATCCCTGCCATGACGGCACTGGGGCAACATTCAGGGAACAACATCTTTCCTGTTTAATTTTGCCAAACTCACCGAGCGACCTCAGATATAATCACTAAGGCGCGACCCGGGGACCCACCGCGATTTTACTACCGACGTTGACCGCAACCTACATTATTCCGTGCCAAAACTATATCCACGCACTTAATCAGGCAAGCGACGGGCCCCGATAAGACAATAGGCAATTTTTCTTTATCTTCCAATGTCTAGTGGTCCGGTGGCCATCTTTCTCTGGCCTCTAGCATCTTGGCATACGATTCGGTATCACTCCGGCCACGGATTGTGCCTCCGACCAACTTTCAATCTGATCTTTCGCTGTTTTAGGGGTGAGTCTCCAACCCTTCACTTCTTTGCCTCGTCCTTGTCTCGTGCGTGGTGAACCTGGTCATATGGCACCCTTTTTGCTCTGGCACCTTTGATATGTCTTCTTGGCCCCGATCACTTAAGGCATGCCCGCCTTCTGTGTGGTGCCGACACTGGGGTGGCGACTCGCGCAGCCCGCCGGCGAACTACTCTGTGTCAAATTATTAAGGGACCCGCATCGCGCAAAAGTTTCAACTGAATCACGCGGCCGCGCGCATGTCTTACCTAAGTGTGTCCTTTTTCGGAGAAGGGAGGTTGGGGCCCCAAACTCAGTCCCAGTTATGCGCAACCAGCTTGATCTATGGAACAATCACGCCCCATCTAGTCTACCTGCGCCGGTTATTGCTTATCAGACCCGCCAGTAAGGCATGCTACATCCACATTCTGCAAAAAATTACCAATATCGTGAATCAAAGTTTGCAGGTTTCGACACTCCTTTCATCCATGCCCCGTCCCCGCTTTCGGCCACTCGCATAGACGCAAACAAGGCTCCCTATAGTCAAAGATTTTTCATACAACATCTACGAACTCTTGGTGATTATCTGATTGTGTTATACACATTGATTATCAAATTGAACTCTGCTTCCGGGCTCCCGCAGCGGCACTAGATTCGTTCCAATTCATGTGATACTATTGCCCATCTCTACTCGAGCAGGCGACCCCCAACTAGATTGTTTCGAACTTGGTTCAGCTCCCCGCAACTTCCATCGATCCGAGATTGGGGCTCCGCGGGCGCGGGAATGTTTGGATGCTACGGACACTGACTACCGGGGCGCTGGTGCGTGGCTGTCTATGCTCGGGGTCGAGGCCGGGGATGGTTTGGCAATACACGCAGACAACAGAGGGCTTTGAGCGCAGCAATTCGCCTTGGTTTCTGGGGGAATTATTGGGGACTCGGGTCACCGTCCGGCGCGCACACAGCCTATTTACCTTCAATATATCTTTGTTTTTTCGGGGGGAACGTATGGCGGAGCAGTGTATCGAGCGATTGCGACTTCTTCCTCTGATAACCAGCGACCTGAAGGTTTCATTCATATAGCCTATGGGATGTCTTCATTTGTACGGCACCTCCTTCCTTCTGACTACCAATCTCCCGGTTTGTCTAGCTGGAGAGCCCTGAGCGATTAGTCCCGGTCCTTCGACTGTGGGGGTGGGAGCGCGCGCGGCGACTTTAGGTCCTATCTTTTCTTCAGGCAAGGTGGTCCCCAGCTTCACCGCATCCAAGTTCCAGGCGCTGGACTCACATACATTGCCTTTTTTCAAATTCTCTATCCCCTATTCTATTGACCGAGCTGCATTATACATTGTCTGTACGGCCGCGCGCCCGCCGTATCACATTCCTGTAACGGAATGGAATGGGTTTTTCCCCCTCTTCCTTCTTTTGATAGCAGCCAGACAAGACTGGCCGGCGATTTTGTCAATGATATCAAAGAACGCCGCCCCATTTCGACATATATTATGGAGTGCAACGACCCTATCTCATCTGGGGGGGATGACAGGGGCGGCTCCACGGGTCGCATTCTATTGGCGGGTCGGCCGCGGTGGGATGAGCCAACACCCACCATCTATACCGGGAGCGGTTACTATACCCAAGTTTGGCGCTAATCTGCGCGCGGTGTGATTTTCTATTTATTACGCGCTGATTCGCTGTCCATAACGCGGACATCTGCACCCACCGGATGTTAGAGATTGATGGAGCGGCTCTGGGACAAATTTTTTCCTATGGATAAACAAACATCACCTGTCGACAGTTGTCTACCACGGCATTACTACTACATTCTTCTACTTAATTAGCATATAAGTATTTGCTTGTCTAGATTTTTTGTATGATTATAGAATCAGAGGACCTATTGACTGGAGTTCTGTCTTCGCGGACTGGGCGCGACAAAATATTTTATCCCCACTTGCAACTTACTATTATACAAGAACCCACATTCCGCCCCTTCTTATCCACCCCCTCTCTGTTTCTGTCCTTACTCCACTAAAACTGCTTCGAGTATGGCGATTTGCATTCAAGATTTCTTCTAAGAGAGGCCCCTCGACTCCCTGTTTTCTTTTCCTGTTTGTGTCTTTTTTTAAATACGTTTCTCCTCTTCCTAATGTACTACACATGCACCACCGAAAGTCATGATATCAGTGGTTACCTGGGGGCGGCCCCCGCAGTTAGCGCGCCCAACTTTATCCCGGCCGCAGTGCTCAAGAATATTCTAAACGTACGCCCTCATGCACTTGCGCAAACCGCCTAGTAGAAATCTATACCCACATTCACAAAAAATAATATGCTTTTGGGGCGTCTTGGAGGGCTCTGGCAGTGTCGCGTTTCCTGGCCACGGCATCGTAAGCTCTGCGACTTTCGAGGGCATCCAATGATGGTTACGGGTTTTTCTTCTCTATATTATTATGTATTGTGAGATTACGCGGCAGCGTTTTTACTTGATCGGCGTCATCACCAGACCACTGCTTGCCCTTCATGGACACATACTTATTCCAGGATTCAGCCGTGAGTGACCTGTGGTAACCACTGCGCGCTGGCCGCACTGTTGAGATGGGCAAGCACAGTTTGACATAGTCTCACGGAGGCATGGGCCAGTTCTTCTTGACGAATGAGTGCCACGTTTCCAGGCGGAGTATCCAAACACACAACTTGTGTCCTATGGACATGTCTAGTCCTTTTTGGGGGGAGGGGATTTTCTGAAATTTAGGCTCTCCGCTGCGCCTCTCTCATCGAAACTACCCCTTCCTCCGGCGACCCGACCGATTCTTCAATCTCTATATTTAACACGACTCACGTGATCCCTACCCACTTGTCGCATCAGGTAAGGCGTGGTGCAAATTCTCTTTTGCATGTAGCGATAGACAATCATCGCTGGGGACCTCCCCACGCCGTCCGAACTCCTCGTCTGAATTTCTCACTGCAGCACCCACGTTTGGTTGTCCGCAAATCTTGGCAGACTCTTCCCCTATTTTCCCCCGGGGGGGAACTCTATTTGGCGCGGGCTTATCACAATTGCTCTATTCTTCTTTTCCGGCACCAACTCCCAACGCCAGATGCGCTACCTCCTCGGACACACGGTGGGGCCCGCTCCTCTTCCGGTCTTGGGGGCTTATTCTTCTTGCCGCGCCACTGTGCAGATTTTTTTTTTCTCGGAACACCCATACTTACGGATCAATACAGGAACGTGGTACTTCGTCTTTCTAAGGGCGCGACTCTACATGGATGGTACAATCACATGATAGGGCCCGGACTGCGGGCTCTCTTTCGCATTTCGTAGCCGGGAGCGGTCTTTTAAGTGTGCTCTTCAAATTAAACACTAGCTCAGTTATCATCCGTCGGCCGTGCTGTTGCCCGGCTTAACTTGCCATGTATGTATCTGTATCCAATCATTGCCGCGCGGTGTGTGAGGCCCTTAATGTACCTCAAACATGCACATTTAACTTTCTGTCTTCCTACAACAATCTCGCTTAATTCAATCTCTCTCCTCCAATAGATCTTGATATTCTTGAGTCGTGTTCTATGAGGGTGCGTCGGCATGAACCTTTTAGCTATTTTCCTCTAGAGACTCTCTCCAATTAAATAATTCACTGGGGCGTGCGCGCTTCGGCCCTCGGCAGCCTTATTACTTCAAAAGGTTCTGAGCCGGGTAACTATAATTTTTCCTTTTGTATTTCTGTCAACATGCCCCTGCCTTTACGCGTCTGGCCCCTTCAAAACTTTCACCAGCTGGACATCCTCCTCTATTGTCACACTTCGTTGGGATCTCACGAATCACAATCTCCTCCCTTGTTTCATTGATTATAAATTTTCTTGCCCGCGCGGGCTTTTGGGACTCCACCTCTAGCGCAATTCCCACTCTTCTGGGACTTTACAGTGCACAAGAGATATTGTCGAATACTTTGCGATCGGCCCGGGGCATTCTGAAGGTGTCACAAAACGCAACCGCTACCGAGCCCAGTATCTGTGGGCCAACCTTACATTATGAAGAATCACGGGATTCACAAGATGGCTTTTGATGCCGCACTCAAAAATTCAACTATAAATAACCGATCAATGGCTTTCTCGGTCGCGCGTAATTATTTCGTTCCGCTCTTACAAACATAGCACCAACCAGTACACTGGGGTCTACGTTGTCACAACTTACTCCACCCATTCCTTTAAAACAGATTTCGCGCACACCCACCTCGCAGCAAATTCGTTAAAATACAACTCTTAGTCTCTTCACAGATAAATCAACACCTAAACCATACACCTGATCCTGCTTGACCCACCCTCGTCAGACCGAGAACGTCATTACTACCCCCCCTTTGTGTAAACCCCGGAAAGCTCATATCATAACCAGGGGAAGATAAGCAAGTCGCGGGAGAATCTGGCCGACACCCTATCTCTTGTGTCTGCCCATTCTCCTATTTTCTTCTTTTACCTTTCCAACTCACTTTAATACGTCACGGGCATCTTTGACGAGATTTCTGTTTTCTATTCTCTTTGCTTTTCACCTTCTTGGCCTTGTACTCCCGGTCCACAGTCAGATCCAGTGCCGTTTAGCCTCTCCGCCCTTATTTTCTCTTTTTTTCCCTCAACTTTGGTCTTGTGTGTTCCAGCACTAATACCTCGAACGTAAATTTTCGCACCTCACGTCTACGCGAGAATTCAAGCGCCCTTCCGTGTTTTGGCGTTCTTTAACATTTTTGAGTTCAACTTCGAGCAAAACCTTCTCTTGGTGCACCCTTTTTCAGCCGCTAACTAACGACTCTCCTTCTGTAAAGGACGGCTTTCTTACAAAGGTACCAGAATTGAACGTTTCCTTTTCATCTCATTGCCGTTGTCACACACCAGGCATCATTTAGCAGTATCGAAAAAAGGTGGGGGGGCACTTTTCTTTGTGGAGGCCGGTCGCGGGAACTACGGCCCACTCAAGAGGCTGGCCTTAAGATTACGAAGTGCCCCCTGACCGACGGAGCTATTGATTTTATCTATCGCACCCGGGTGGGGGTGCTGGTACATCTATTGGGCGGGCTGTGTTTTTGTTCACCAATCGCACGTCGCCCACCACTTCACCGTGACGCGGCGCGGGCAGAGTGCCCTCGCCCGGCGCGGTCTACTCCGGCATGAATTCCACTGTCGTGATATATACCACCCGCATGCACCTTTTGTAACTGCCACGTCCTTCCCGCCCTTTATGTCTTGTCAAGCCTCCTCTTGTGGAGACAACAAATTGCCCTTAATACACTCGATTTACCTACTTCTGGCATGTTTTCACACATAACATGGTCTAGACACACCCGGGGCCGTTTTTGGGAACCAATATGTGGCCTTTACCCAATATGCAATGGCCACCAACTAACCTGCTTGGGCTGGCATTACCAGCGGACATCGGACTACCCTCTTTAATCCTACACATCCTTCCCTTTCTAACCTCAAATGCGTTCATTCTGCACCTGGGGGTATGCTTCAATCTTGGGTCGCATGTATTATGTAATCAAAAAAACTCGGGCCACCAGCACAAGTTCGCCCACACGTGGGCTGCCCCAAAGCATTTATTCCCTATCCACTATTCCGCCATACGCCTGAGCCTTTTTTTGGATTTCTTTTTTTTTTTGTCACACCCACAGTGACGGCATTCTCCATATACTTGCTAACCGTATCTTGCCTCTTGACAGCGCTCATCTTGTAGATAGGGGCTATACCGCCCACGGGCCGCTTCTCGTTCTCATCTGCTGGCGGCCGGTTCAACATCCTCTTTCACTTCTCTACAAGATCGGGATTATATAAATATCCCTACGATGATTCCCTATCTTGTTCGATCTATTGATTATTCCCTGTACCTAACTATGTATCAAATGGGTGTGTACTCTTTCATCTTCGCAACCCGGCGAGATTTCGTGTGGTCCTTTTCATCTATAGGATAACCCCTCGGGCGGAATCATGCCTCCCTTCCCCCTCGTCGCCGGTCTTAGCATTGAGCATGGTTTGGCTGCGGTAAGTTGTTAACTGCTAATTGGGCAACGGGTCTGTGTTGGCCGAGCCTACCTCTTCGCTGCAGCATTTACGTACGTCACTCATTCAGTATTTGCACTCTCAACTAATGTGCGAGGGCCCGGGCACGCATGGACTACTGTCGCTTCAGCCATTTAACATGGACTGGGCTTGCTATTAATGCTTGGCTGCGTTCGGACCACTCTGATATGGACTGTTCTGGTCGGCTTTGGCACTCCCCTATTATCACCCAGACTACAACCACATTGTGGGACGATGGTCACGTTCATCTCTACCCATATGGATCTGGCTGTCAATCCAAAATAAATTGTGACGCCCAGTATTTCGACACACCATTATTTTCTTATGGGGCGGGACTTATCTGAACGCAGGCGCAGGTTTTTCTTCCTATTTAGACAGGCCACTCCTTTTAACCTTCTTTTTGGCTTCCCCGGACCACTTGGGTGGCTTGCCCCATAGGATATTCTTTCTTCTACCCTTCCTGTGCTTCTTATTTGATTCGTCCTTTCTGCAGAATTTGCTTGCTTTTTGTTTCCGTTGTTTTCCTGTCTGGACCGTCCGCAATGTAAAGGTTTGTTCGTGGGGTTCGTTCTTGTGCATTTCTGTCGGGGGCCAAACTTTGCGCGGATACTCAACCATTAGTGTGCCCTTCGGCACTAGTAATTAAACGCCGCCCTCTACTGCATCGTGCCTCCCATCATATACGCCGCTTGGGGCGGGTTGCCTCATGACTCCCGCCCCTAAGGCAGCCCTCCCCAACCCCATCGGCTCTACCCGCCCGGGGCGCTCGCAACTTCCCGCGTGGCCACTACCTGCAGTACGCGGGAAATGCCAATCACTATTTCTTTTTCTTTTTGGCATAATAGCCCCCAAACGCTCGGGTCTTCTTATGGATTCGTGTCATGGCCGCATTTCCTTTTATTATAAATTAAAATTTTCCTGATTGAGTGCATGAATTGGATCATTCACAGACAAGCAAGCCGGGGGAGGGTCGACACGCGCGGCCCTCAACGACTTTAGTGACACTCTTCTGCACGTTATTATCAACAATCGCGTCAATCACGCTTTGAACGCGTCCCGGCGGTCGCGTTCCTCCATGGATGCCGGTTTTCTTACAGCAAACATCAAAATAAAAGCAATAGGGGACAGAGTATTACCGTCCTTTTGCGCCTGAAGGCTGCCTTCCCGCCCCTCCGGTATTATACCGTAACACTTCTATTTTTGTTTCGGAATCCGTGATTTTTCGGTGGCTCCTTTCGATACCATGTTAGGATGGTGCTCGATCCTTGTTTCATTTATGTAATTGGGCTTCTTCTTGACGTACAAGCCAAAAATCGGATCTAGACCGAACTTGGACCTATTAATCTCCTTGTTAATATACATTCCTTTCGGCCTTAGTATTCTCGCCCCCACTGCGGCTTCTTGACTTTTGGAAGATCTCAGGTCTTTTTCCTGCACGACTTGATTTTCACCCAACAAATTTTAAGGTGAACACTCCGCGGGGACGTGCATCTATCAATCCCGATCCGAGTGAGGTATCGTCTTGCCCTATATTCCTTCCAATTTCAGTGAACGGCTGCGCTCCGAGGGGTTGAGAACAATTTAGAATTACTCCTACATCGTCTCTATAGCCTTATCCACATGCGATATTGCACCATCTTATCTTGGGGCACTTTTCTCGAGGACTTTTTTTCCCGTTCTCAAGCATTGACCGCCACAATACCCTGCGCGAAGGTGGCTGTGCACAAGATATTCCAATGTCTCTCTCTTTGTTCATGCCTCACTGTGTCTACCTGTTACGGCGTGTTTGGTCTGACCGATGGAACATGAACGGATGCTCGATCTTTACAATGTTTTCATGCTACTGACTGACCCATTTGCGCCGGGTTGCGGCGTCTTAGCTTAGTTCGTGTCCAGATGCTTTTGTAGGGCTTACACAACATGACTCTATTGACACCCTTGTAGGTAGGACGTGGAAAGTCAAGGCCACATCCTACCTCATCTTCCCCGGCGGTGACGTTAATTCGGTGATCAATAAACATTCTGTACGAACCAGCTAATTCCACGGAGGTGTACACCTCATTCGTGACCATTACACCTCGCTCATACTTTTCGTATCCCCTGACATGCATCTTTCACTCCACACGGTTTCTGGGGTGTGGGGGTGTGGAATGCACTTAACAAGAACTGCACAGTTATAAGATAGGGGAACTGATATGCGGTCCAATGGGTGCGTAATCTGAGGGTTTTATGGCTTCGTGGAGCATTTAAAAATTGATTTTAGGAGTGCGTCTTACACTTCCATTAAATTTATAAACGACAATATGGTGGATGTATTATGCTTACGAGTCAGTTAGGCTAGATTTAGCTTAGTATTTGTTAGGCGTGTAACGGGGTGCGGAGAACTTCAGCCAGAGGATCTAGAGTGATAGTGATGACACTCTTTTGCTAAGTTAGAGGGTCGTCGTTAGGAGGCTGATCATATATATTAGAAGGCAGTTGACATGTCGTTTAATGTGTTGGTATTGTCATTGGGTCGCGGCGTACTTATCCGGATTTAGACGTCTGAGCATTATAGAGCGTGAGCGGTGCCAAGCAATGTTCCTCCGTTTTTCGCATCTCCTTTTCCGTGATTATACTCTTTCCACCGTCTTTTTCCCGTACCACCCCATCTAGTTCCCGATCGGTAACCGCTGGCGTCGAGCACACCCTATCATTTGGAATATAATTCTATGTTCTCTATCTTCCCCTTATTGCTTTTCAAGGCTCCGACACCCCTCTTTTTTGTGTAAGAGGCATCTCATTTTTTAAGGGCGTGCTTTTGTCTCTCCTTGCCCATGGGTGACCGTGACTTTCTGCTAACTATTAACCACACTTCATGCTTTCTGGTTGCCGCAGGGGGAGACACCCCACTTAAATCACCTACAGTCCCCCACACCACTATTCTTAGCCTCCTATCACCACGAACGGACGCAGGTTTGCGGCCCTTCCCATTTAAACCATCTTTTTTCTATGACCCAGCCCCTTCTCACTTTCTTTTTTATCTCTTTATCTGTCTGACTTCCCTTCGGCGACCTGGTGTTTGGCGTTAGCTTTCGTTCTTGTACATTGAATTGATTTCATTGGGCCTTCAGCACTACTATACATAGTCCGTACTCTTATCCTCGCGCCAATACGTTGTACCCTACTCCTACCTCTTCGGGGTAGCTTTCTCTGCGCATATTTTTCTGCGAACCGAGCACCAAACTCCTTAATTGGGTCCCGCTTTACTCACAAGGCCGTCTGCGGATAGCAGTACCCACGTTTTGCTCCTGCCCTTCAAAAAATCGTAATAAAGCGTTTTCCTTATCTTTTATTTTATTCTATTACCAGATATCCACCTCTATTCTTATGTCCCCAACGGGTCCCATCCTCAGCTCCACAACCCATTTGACACTGTGGGGCGCCTCAACCTATTCTGTTCGTACGATTGGTATTTCTACACCAGGCACACACACCAATTAAGGACGTCCTCCGGGAGGTCGATCTTCTTAGACGGGCTTATCTATAGGTGTCTGTCGAGAGACTCACTTATATACCCATGCTCCCTAGCAGAATGACCATTCTTTTCTCGTCTATTTTATTATTTATTCGCTCGCCCCTAAGCGTTAGGAGGATTTTAATGATTCTGGCGATCTACAGCGGGACTTGTTGAGCGCGCGCGCTTTCTCTTCACCGGTCTTCTCTGTACTGCAGCCTCTTTCGCCCGCCAAACCCAAAACCTCCCGGAATTACAGTTTGCGGACATTCCAAATCTGGACACCTCATTGGCAAAATACAATACACACACCTGCAGATCAACGGACGAGGCTAGGCCGACCTGGCCGGCCCCAATTTGCACGCGCCGGATCAATACAGGGATGTTCTTCTTGTGCGGGCTAACCTGGCCCATTGCTTGAGCCTCCTCTCGCCAACACAGGCAATAATAAATATTCCTTATTCTGAGATGCGGTTTCTTTTTACATCCGGTTTACCGAGATTATCAGGACAATTTCCGTCAGACCAATGACATCACTCTCTAACCACACCTCCCCGAATTGGATGCTTCAATGACTTTTAACTATATTCATAACTTAGCCCAAAACCCTATATTTGCCTCCAAACCATCCTCATCGCACACACAAGACAATAATAGTCCTCCACAAAATGCCATAGTCGCTTTCATGTAGGGGAGCTGCACTGCAACAGTACTGAATCAAGTATGGAGCGCTCGCATGGAGCGTACCGTCCTTAACTTTTTTTCTTTCACGTCTCTATTTATACATCATTACTTCCCTACTCATTCGGTTGTGAGCCCTTGGGGCCTCAGCTGGTACGCACGGGCTTTGCGCACCTCGCCATCACCGCCATCCGACATAAAACCCAACCCGCCATATTTCCTTCGGGAGGAAATCCGGATAACGGCCTCACAGCACCGCCCTTTACGCCCCTTCCCAACTCGCTCCCACTTTTCTGAAGTTTCTTTAATAACCTACCTTTGCCCGTCAGACCCAACATTATCGCTATAACACTTCTCGCGATTTCTTCGCCATTTATGTCACATTGGCATGCGCCAACCACGTTAAAGCCTTATGGACGACCAATATTGTACCAATCGTTTACTGACTTCTTGCTGATATATTAACACGTCTTTACTCGCTCTAGATGTCCGAATTGATGTCGATACTTAACTGTCATTCCATGACATTCTAACTATGGGCGCCTTCTAACCTGCAGCCAAACTTCCCTTTACCCTCTCCTTTCCTATTCTGACTCGACACTGCCATCCCTTACTTTCTCCAGTTTTTTTTCCGCTCTACTCACACGTCCTTGGTTTATTTTGTTTTGGGACCGATGGGGACGCGGTGGTTACGATTTCTACACTGACCTTTTCTTATTAGCTGTTGCGTTTCGCGGTGGGGGCGGTGTTTTTGTGCGGTTGGTCGCTTTGACTGCCCGGATGCGAGTTTTGGGGGGTTGTTGTTGTTACTTGGACTATTGGTCGGCCCCCCTCAGCTGGCTAAGTACTGGGAATAAAATAATGTTTAGATGATGTAATGATAGACTTAAGCAAATTTTAAAAGGAAGTTAAAAATGCACACAGTTAAAACTCATTACGAGACTTTAATAATATAACACCGCACATTTAACAAAAACAACTAGGAGATGCATTAAGTGTGTCGTTTCGTTTTGAACGTATTCCAATGTTTAACTGCTTCACAGCACATCTTATTAATAACATCCTTACAATTGTAGAAATATAATCGTCATATTATTACTTTCAACAGCCGAAAAAAAAATCAACTTGAATACCTCAGCTCAAGCCCCGCAGTTGCACTCCATTTGTTTTTTTATGGTCTTAATTGCAGAGAGCTGCGCGGCGGCCTACACCAGGTTGATTGGCGCAGGAATACAACGCTATTTATTAATATAACACTATTTACGGGGTTGCCGCCCTTTCCTTCTGCGGCGAAGACACAATTCATCCTCCGTTCCTACGCTGCGTGTGATGTCCACCACCGTGAAATGGACATAGATACAGGCTATTTGCCTGCCACCATGCTTTATTCTACTTGCGCACGGACTCCTATTACTGTTTTACAATCTACATGTTAGGTATTATGTTATTTTTTTAGGCCCATTTCGCCGACAGAGATGTCTGGAGGCCCTGGTTTATTTTTCTTATGTCCTACTCCCGATTCTATTTGGGATGCCGATTTCTATTCGGGCCGGCCCATGATCCCACGTGCGGACGCGGGGGGCATCATGAATTCCCAGCCCCTGCCACCAGCGCGACTGTACTGCGCGCCTCTGGCGGCACAGCATCCCCTCGGGGCAGGGCAGCCACGGGGATCTGGGCGGCCCAGCTGCGTATTAGACAGATAACCGATTCTGTATTTTTGTGTTGACATTTATGCGAATCAACGTTTGACGGGCAGACCTGGACAAATAGCATTGTTTTGGACGAGCTCTGCACCCCTCCAGATACTTCCGTGCGACCCCCGAGCCCTTGCCTAAAAAGGAACAGCCTTATCCATCTTCTATCTTTGTCGATTTTCGGTACGCGTCCTTTCTTCATTAAAGGGATCTCATTCAACTGAGGTACCTTCCTTTACTAACCCCTTATACACTTTCCGCGCTCATCGCCAATAGGCGTGAACTTGCATTTTTACCATAAGTCGGACACCCCGTGATCATCCGGCAACAGTCCAGGCTGTGGGGGGCTCAGGCCACACATGGGATCATGTCAACTTTCTGTGGGGTCCGTTTTGTTTGTGCTTAAGCTTTTTCTTCTTCACACTATCACGCGTGTTTCATCCAAATTGCCTTTGGGCCAACGGGGCCAGTTGCTCTTGGCTGCGCCAGTCCGGATAAGATTTAAATACATTTTCCGTTTTCGCCGGGGCCTCTCCTTATCGTTTTTCGATAAAAATTCGCCCTGCTTATTTCACCCCCCCGATTTACGTCATTTTGCAACGGCTCTGGTATCTGAAATCACCCGCTGGAATGGACAGGAACCGCCTTCTTCATGTCCTATCCACCTGGGTGTTGATTTGACATTTAGCATTATTAAGACATGGTCCCTTTCTGTTTTCATGTTAGGACACTGCACCGTTTTTATATATTCCCCACAAAGCTTGTGGGGCCGCCCTCAAGGGTAGTCGCGCCGCATGATAACCTCAAAAGGTGGCCCGCCTCATGCTGCAGAGTTTCATAGAATCCTGGCCTTGCGCGGCCGGCGATCTCCAAACAATTCTCTTCACAATGTGCTTTTCTGGGGATTTGTCGTTTCTTAGTGCATTCGCATCGCCGCGCCAGTCTAATATAAGGGCCTGCCCACGTTTCAATTGAAACCATGCTATCATTGATTTCGCTGATGCACACGCGTCTACCTGTCTTTCATGGTACGGGTCTTTCTGATATCGTTGCACGCGCTCTCACTTCTATTCATTCATAGTCATGCGCTTCATTAGCTCTATTTGTTTATTAGCACGCAACTTCTTTTCTACTTCTATTTGATGACCATACTTGACTCTAATCCCAGTATATGTCATGGGCTTAGCTCTTACGGCGGCCTGACTCGTCTCTATTAATTTATTTTTATCTCGGCTCGTCTTCTATCTAGTCTCTTTTGACTTGCAAACTCTTCGCGCACTTGTTGCTATCTATTCAACCTAACTGTCTCCATTTCCGCCTCTCCTCTCCCAACAGCACCGCTTTTTTAGCCTTTTACTGGCGACCATTTTCTTCCTCTTTACATTTTGCCTCAAATGTTTTTGCCTTTGGATCACTTTTTCCCGTATAGATGCTTCCTTTATTACATCACTATTCTTATCTTTCCCCTCTATCTATTTTTTTTTATTCACTACCCTCTGCAGAGCACGCCTAAATGCAACTTCTTGTCTTTTCGGTGTATCAATGTTGTTTATCCCATTAGTATCTTCCTAGCTTCAATTTTTCGAGCTCTCCGCTTTTTCTTTCCCGCGTTACGCCTTTGTGTGACCCCTTCGTTAAATCTTCCTTTTTCCTATTACCTAGCCTAATGATGCCTATTTTTATATTGGTATATTTTATAATCTCATACGCGCGTCACAATCCGGTTGTTGCAGTTTATTAATATTATCAGCCTATGGAATACAGCCGCCTTTTATGCCCACAGACGTCCTGCACTTGCTCGTTACTGATTTCGGTTCTCTTAATTAGTCTGGTTCTTCCCGATGGCCAACCACCCACACTAACACAAGTAAGACACCGCGATACCAAGACTAAGTTCACCTCGTGATTCTGGTTCGAATCAGATTCCGATGTGCTGGGGCGCCCACTTGTGGCCAACACCTGCAAGGCCTGAGTTTTGGACAGGAGTGCAGGCTCGGGTTCCGCCGGGCGTGTATCCTGCATGTCGGTCTCTGTGACGAAATTGGATGGAGGTACCGTGCTGCTGCGGCAAGTATGGGCTCGCTGCGGGATAAATGGGGTGGTTACCATCATCCCGTGGCTATGTTTAGTTTTTCTTTGCGGCCACTGCCCTTAAAATGCACGCGCCATAAAACCTTCTGGATCATCGCTCATCTGTCTTTACTTCTAATATCATTTTGGGGACGTGCAACATACTTCTGTCCTTCTAGATATCGCCTGTTTGGGGGCTTTCTTAAATATGGCCCCTGCGGATCCATTACGACAGACGATCCTCAAGATTTGCCGGGTGTAGGAGACTTTCTCCTGATCCGACCTTTCAAGTGAGTTATGGAGGATATCTTTTGGGTAGTTTCGGGAGTCAATTAGTATAGGTCTACTAGCTAGTGTATTTTTTATGTTTGATACTCGTAAGATTGAGTCGGGTTTACAACATTAGCGGGCGATGGGGTAGAAACAGTTGAAATGATCTGAGAGTCATGGTAGGAATACGATAGTGTGATATTGGTCGGATATGAGTGCTTTGGGTAATAGCTAACGGGGTCTGGTTCGGAGCGACGAGTGGATGAATTGAAACGATCTTCCTCCATTTGCTTTCTATCCTTCCTTCTGCGTTATTCTTTTCCCACATACCTAATCTCCCCTTTCGTTGTTAATCTTTTTTTTCAAGTCATCTTGAGGCATTTTATTCGATTGTTTTCCGTACATCAGCCTTCCCCTGTCTCTCTCCTTCACGTTACCTTCAGTGCCACCTAACACCACCCGATGTTTCGTGCATTTCGGATGTACTACCATCACCTCCTGCTGTTAACTCACATTATTTGACACTATACAAATTAACGGCATACTATGTCTCAATGGTTGCAATGTACCCCTGATCCCATCAACTCTTACATCTATGGCCACGGAAGCCTTTTAGGTTTTAGTAAACAGTTGTCCTCCTTTTTAGAGGGCATTCTCCTATTGTTCTTTTTATTTTGGGCGATTCTTCCTATTTTTTTTCTCCTGTACTCTATACCATGCATTGCTGATCTCACCATTCGCATTCCACTGCTGTCTTTACTATAGTGGATATGTCTTGGTAGAGAATAGCATAGTTATTTCCCTTGGTTGTTCGCGCGTATCTTCTCTTCTGATTAGCACGTAGGCCCGCTAATCCATAGCGTGTCGGCAGCGAACCGGTACGCCCACGATATCCGCTTCAATGTACAACACCTTTCATGGACATCCGACTATCAAATTCACATAGGACTCTGTAGGAAATGCGAGCTTTCGATTCCTTGCATCCGTGCCCTTGTGACCGGTCCGGTCTGCCTTGCGGATCTTACAAGCAAAAATAAACTCTTAATGTGACCCCTGAAGTTACGATAGCACACATCTAAATTATCACGTATAAATAAGTATGATTACACCCCCCACTTTACACTGCTCTCCTTCCCTTGGGTGCGCGGGAGTGCCTCCATCATTCTGTCGGCCACCAATTACCTCACACCGAGCATCCTGCGTCATTATTCGCTCAGGAGCTGAATTTCGGCGCCACACATTCATCAGTCTTTCTGGGCCTCGTTATACCAACATCTACCCCGTCCTACTGCGCCAGTTGGGGATGCAGCGTGATAACTATGAATATCTTTGCACCTGCTCCCGCGAATTTCCATAATTACGATCCATCCACCAGTTCGCTTACCTTGCACGATACACTCAAATAGGCTGTGTGAAGCTACGGGGCTCAGCGCCCCACTTGCGGCCTCTTAGTGTCCCCATCTTCGTTTCCCTTGTGAAATCTTTTTAGTAACGAACCACACCCGTCATCCGCCTTTTCTTGTGCCGGGACAGCATTCTAATCCTTTATCGTTCTTCAAATTTTTTCTAGCTAATTTCGTAGCTCCTAATACACGTGTTTATCTGCACTTAAATACTTCATATTATTATATCTCTAGCCGTAATGTTTTATCTTTCTGATATCTTGAAATATCTCATCACTTTCTCAGGCTTCTTTCAGTTTTCGACTACCATCTTTTGACTTCTGTTGGTTTCAGATTATTAGACAGCTAACTGCCTTTAATGTTTCTTCGCTGCTTGTGTTTGACCATCATGTCGTATTCTTGTGCCAAATTCTTGCCATATATCTATTTTGATTTCGGCGACTAATGAAGACGTGCAAACATTTATATTTTTCCTACTTTAATTCAATTGTTTGCTACCTCTTCCTTATTTTTATTAATAACTGCCATCCCCTCTTCATAAATACTCGTCCTACATCTTTTTTCTGGGTACCTTCTGCTACTTATTCTTTGTCGTAGTGTTAGTCCTTGCCCTTTAGGTTGAGCGGATTTTATTGGTCACCATTGCAGCGTATGCCGTCGACTCGAATCTCCTCTCATACCCTATTTTTTACCCACCAGTCTAAGATAATTAAATCACAGGCTCTTCTCTGCTTTAGCAGTTATGGTTTATTGGAGCGTGTGCCGACCCGCACGCCGCGCAGCGCGCCACGGCGTCGAATTCAGCTGCAGCCGTGCATCTCTAAATTATTATAGGCGCGTCTGCTCACAGGCCTTTACGACGGGCCACGGAATTACCCAGTCCTCCTAAGAGTCGCCGGTCGCGCTGATCCTCCAGGCGTCTATTCCATGGGGGATAGCCGTTTTTTGGGACCTAGCGGCTTATCCCCGATTACCAAGTTCGATCCACGTAATCGCATCCTCTCTGGTTAGGCGTTCAGTCTTACCTATTTAGCACTGTCCTGGCGTTTTGGCTGGCCGTTCTCTTATATATCTGCTGGGCACACAATTTGGCAGGCCTATTCGCTTTGCGAACATATTCGATCCAGAACGACTCCTTTTGGGTCGGGCGCGGATTCGGCAGTTCTGCAGCCAAGATTTTTCTGCTACTCGGTATTCAAGGGGGTCTAATCTGGGTTTTCGGTGGTCCGTGTCAAGGGGGGACCACTCGTTTGGAAATCCATACAAACTTTTGGGTTTTTTGTCTCTTGACCCTGAGCGACTCGCCAAGCGCCCTGCTTATAGCCGGATCCGACACGAGCCAACCTTAATGTCTGTAACAGGATTTGTTGCGTCACTTTCTTCCGCCCCTCTTTCCCTGCTCAGCGGATTAGGCCGACTCGGGGATATTCAGTAGTGCTTTCTGGAAATCTTTTCATGCCGGCTCAGAGTATACGTCGCATCCCTAGCCTATGCACCTACCACGCTGATATTGAATATGTGGGCGCCCTTCACCCCATTGCCTTATTCGTAGATCCCTTTTTTGGCGGCGGGCAGCCTCTTTAGTCGGCAACCACGGCCCAAGCCGCGCCACGCAGCTTGTGCCCTGCGGTGCTTCTGATAGCTCTCATGATGTTGGCGGGCCCCCCATGCCGCCCCTCTCCGCCATTCCCTATCTCCTAACAATCACAGCCACTACAGCGACAGACATTTGGTTCTTGTGCCGGAAACATAGACATGGAAGAACCCACTCTGCCGCATAAATGGAGAATGGCGGATCACCTAAGCCCGCCTCGGGGGGCTTTTAGCTCCTTCTCTTTAACTTGTTTTATCTTTCCCCGGAAATAAAATTCTTTATCGCTCACGGTGAGTTGTTACTCTGCCTGTTCGCTTTGGTCTCAGCGGGCTCAGGTTAGGACATCTTTGGGCCGGGTATTACCTAAGGGGCGCGCATCGTTTGTGCGGGTCTCGACACAGCAGGCGTGGTGATGCTCCGGTCTTGCGTGATCACCAGATGTGTGGGGGCTTACAAAATTTGTCTTTTTCTTTTTGTTAGTTCAACATGCGGCTTCGGCAGGTCCTCTCAGCAACGAAAACGTGGAATATTTTCCTGAGAATTCCTGTTTATTCTGGTGTTCGATGGCGCAATTCATTCCTGTTTCATAATTTAAACAAACTGGGGGCTTTTGGCCCTAGTTGTTCCCGATATCTTTTAACTTGGATCGACCATCGCGAATGCTCTTAATTTTGTGCTCCTCTTGTTGTATGATAACGACTCATTTTATGACCTGAGCCTCAATCTTTTTAGGCCGGCTACTACATTTTGGAGGTTTCACAGATAACGATGCCCTTCCCGCCTCCGCGGGGGACAAAAGTTTTGTCTGTGTATGGGGCTCTTTTAACTTAAGGCACATGATGGTCCCCCTTACTCTGAGGCGAATTGGCTGGGCTTGGAATTTGGGGCAGAATCAACGAAGCGGTAACTGCCCACGCTCTTCTAGGCAGTTTACTACCTGTTTTCACCCTTACTTTACCACCGGCGAAACACGAACCTTCAGTGTAGCGAGGTACTATATCTTTTTAAGCTACTCCGGCAAATAGTTTTCTCCCCGCACATGGTAATGCGTATACAGACAGCATTACAGGGTTTTATCAGACGCGGGACATTCGAGAAGCAGCCCTTTCCACTACTCTGGTTCATGTATGACACTTTACACAAACCCCTTGAGTTCTCTTTGACCGCCGCGGATGTTCTGCCTACACGGCTAATCCAATCATTGTATGTTATCACGAGCCCCCTACAAGGTAAAGTATGGAATAGGCAATAGTTACACTTATACATTTAATTTCTGAATTCACCTGACGTCATCTACTCTTTTATATTCATAGTCTAACAATGTTTGGTCTCACATTTCCAAGACAGCTACACACCATATTACATTGATATTACTAGCATATGCTTATGCCCTTAATCCGACTATAGTGGTTGGGCCCTTATTTTTACGTAGTTACTTAGCGATTCTTTTCTTCCTACTCCCGTGTGTCTTGGACTTTCTCTTTCTATCATGCGCGTACTTCACTCTCCTACTGTCTGGTCCACTTTGACTCACGTTCACGGCATACTTGTTTAACGACTCTTCTGTCTATTAGACTCCGAGCTGACGGTTTGGGCGGCAGCGCAGGGCGTAAACTATCCAGGCTACCCTACGGGCCGATTCCGGTTATAATTACCGGTAGGTGTTAGCCGCCTGGAGGTAACGATCGATCGCCCTGTAGGGGCGACTAGGGACGGGAGTCTCCCAGGGGCCCCACCACTTATGCCTTCCCATGGCCGTTTCGCTGCGGCGCAGGGGCTATCTATTCATCTCTTTTTTCATTTGTGGTATTGCTCACCAATTACTCTTATGTGTATTTTCAGAGCGCATCCTTACAACCTGTCCTCGCCCTTTTAGTCATGCTATCTCGTGGGCTGTTAGGGTGGTCGGGGGGAGGAGGGGCCACTCCGGCGATTACTAACATTACCTATTGTTCCCTCCTTTTCCCACGAACACCCTTCAAAGCTTTTTGATTTTGTTAACAGACGGTTTAGCTTTATTTCTCACTTATCTACGCAGTAGTTTGGATCTCCAATACACTGAGGCGCTTCCTCTCCTGGCCCATAAATTAGCGTGTTCAGTACAGCGAGATCAGCGAGCCCATCGCTAATCCTGGACCCTTCTTTTCTAGACGCGCCCTTTTTGGTTGGTTGTATGTTACATATGCCTTGCAATTACAAATCTACTCAACAACCCTTTTGCGCCCGCTGCTAACTGCATTTGTTCTTCTCGACTTTTCCCCGCTTCATTTTTGGACCCACCCTCCTTCCTTAGCCCGGTTGGTTGTTTTCTATTCATTTCTCGCCCCCTCCTTTTTTTACAGTCGTACCGATCATTTTACTGCCCGAGCGCCGACTCGTCACACCTTTGCACCGTTCTTGAAATAAACTGTCTCCTTGGGCCAGCACGTAAGGAACATGCACTAGTCAACTCTCTATTGTTCGCGTTCCTTTAGTAGATAAAAGTGGGATACTTACCCATTCATACATAGTTTATATTATGCACAGATCTCAAGTTATTTTCCTTCACAACTGCGTCACATCCTAGGGATAGCGTTATCACCTTCTGAAAACACAGTCATGACTGTCGCGGCGATATTTGGTTTACTACACGCTTTCTATCTAACTTATTCGCGGTGAGGTACCCATGCCTGTTATCCGCCCTTGTTCACTTCCGCGTTCTCGTCGATTTTGTTCTCATGCGCGCTTGCAGATGTGCAGGGGTTACGCTTACCGTGGACAGTTGGGGCTGCTTGGCGCAGGGGCTACAAGCCATCCGGACGAATGCTGGGCGTCTCATGCTCCTAAATCTATTATGAAAACACTTTGGGCACCCGGAGCACGCCCGATAAAGTACTTTCAGGGTCGGACCTTCCTCTAAATTTTTTTGCTATCCATTCACCTAGGGTCGGTTTTTTTTGACCCATGGGCGAGTCCTCTCTCTATCCCTGCATTGTCATTTTTAACCAGTCCTTACCTCTTCGGTTCTCCTCATGCGGCGTCCTTAGTAATTGTCTCTGCATCACTTCAAGTCACACTAACGGGGTAGGGCTACTCGCCTGGTATTTTTCTGCGCGTTTGCCCCATCTGTCCCCCTATACTTAACTTTTTGTGACTTCGGAGCACAGACCACTACATTTGCCTTACCGTTCAAGTATTTTTTGGAGGGCGTGCTTGCGTAAAAGGGGGCGTCCGCCTGGCGCCTTATTCTTCGCATCTTAGCACAATTGCATATTATAACCACCTACATTCAACCATATCTCTCATGCCTTACTTTGGTCCGCAAGTTATCCAATCACTTTTGTGAGTAGGTCTGCTCACCTTATAGCTCACTAAGATCTCTGCCAAGGTCCGTTTGCATATTCAACTCTTGTTGATATATCAATGGCGTTCCTGTAATCACTTTCTCTCTCTCCCTTCCTGGCTAGGCTCCGGCACCATTTAAACACGTTCGACTTGACGGGTTTTATTGCGGGGACACCCCACCTACATATGAGGAGGACTCCATCAAATTAACTTCCCTTCCTGTCGTCGGTACCGTTCAGGACCTGTCTCCAACTCTAAATGCACCCAGTCATACTGCCGCTGACACTTATTCTATGTCCTTGTCTCGATAACCACGACATCGGCTGGGGATAAGCTGTATCAGTGGCTTTACTCGTGGCCGCGGATGACAACTGCTTTACGCTTACCATTCATAGTCATCACTTCACTATTGCCGATTTTAGTTTTCTATGTCTCCGAATCATATCCTTTTTCGCGTTGACTTTAATTGCTACAACTAGTCTCAACAACATCTTCCTCCTGCTTGTCTCTACTTTTTCTTATTTTTCATCCTTTTCACCTTCGTTTCTTAATCTAGCCCCAACTATACTGCTTCCTCTTACTTTTATTGCGCCTCACTTGACCTAAGCGAGATGCCGCTTGTTCCGCTTGTGGGAACATCCTGATTCCCTATCTACGTTTTCCAATGCGCACCCTTCCTCGCTCCCAATTACTATCTGTCGCTGCTACGCTTTTACCCGCGCATCGCGGTATGTGCAGCCTCCAATTGTTCTACGTTTTGTAAACAGTTTACCCTTATTCTGGGCGGTCCTGAAGACACCGTCAGTCCATTACTCTCTTTTGGGCTGATCTCCCGCCGCCCCCCTACCTCTTGTGCGAGTCTCAGCTTCTGTCGATAATCCGACACCTCTCACCGTTCACTTGTTGTCCACACCTACTGTTTTATATCGTTGCTTCCGAAATCTTTACAAAAACTGTCTGTTGCTTATTTCGTTTTCGAAGATGCATGCTGTGCAAATCTTTATTACATCGTATATTTTAACTTTATAATGATCTTTAATTATCGTCATTTTTTTTATGCTACTTATCATGTGCTCGTTTTTACAGATAAAGTCAACGCTAGTAGTTCTTACGCACCTCACATAAGGAACTCGTATTCATTCACCATTCTTATTATCGCTGATTGGTTTGGAGGCCTCGAGCTCGCTGCAGAACAAGTCGTGTATTTTTGCCTTCGCCACCCTTTCTTCATTCTTTCTTCGTCCTTGGACTCTTGTTTATCTGGTCGCACGGATATTATTCTCTTTTGGGCATATTGCGGCGCTGAAATACAGATTTTTTGACCTACGACCGTGTCCTCTATTACGTGTCTCAGCTCCTTCATCATCTTCTTTCTTGTGCATCTTTTCTGTAATTTTCTCACCCGACCTTGACCCTTCACTTCCACGTTTCCCTCTTTGGTCTAACTGTCCTACACCGTGGTGTACTTTGTTTCGCCCTTGTGGTGCCGACAATAGTTCACCTCCCCTCTTTTTTTTGCCACAATTTTCCACCCGCCCTCATCCAGACCACTCCTTCCAGTACTTTTCTATGTATCGGTCCTATGGCTCTCTGGTTCACCTCAATCCTGGTACTCGCATCGTTTCTCCATTCGGCTGCATATGCCCTTCCAACCTTTTTGCCCAACATATTCTTTCCGGGGGCCCCAATTACGCTCGACCTGACGGCCAGATTTGGTGTCGGTGTGGCTTTTTTACGAACGCGTTTTTCTCCGACGTCCTTCGCGACCATAATCATCGTTGCTCTGGCAAGTTACCAGGAAGACTTCTTGTCGGGCCTTTTTAGTCTGTTCTTCTGAGATTTCACTTCTTACGAATCCCCCGCACTGGACGGTGTGCCTCGGAGATCAAGCGATTCTATCACACGTCCTTAAATCCCTACTTT
>Ga0179591_1216783_pt1 | contig 22989 bp, 15 predicted proteins | sample CZOMad2_1_08_16f_FD_182891 | JGI IMG/M metagenome (GOLD analysis project Ga0179591, IMG submission 182891) | Vadose zone soil fungal communities from Angelo Coast Range Reserve, California, USA - CZOMad2_1_08_16fungal (PacBio error correction) | ecosystem: Environmental > Terrestrial > Soil >... | reverse complement strand
GGATCAAGAGCCCTTTCGGCTAACTGCAGGACTCGGACAGGACCTAGCTGTCGAGGCTTTCATCCCGTTCAGGTACCCAGCCACCCTCCCCTTGATGCCCTGAATGGAGTGTTTGAAGAACCCCGAATATTTCTGGTTGGGGCCCCTTCTCTGAACGTCCGCCGGTTCGAGGACTGTCCACCCAAACTTTCCCTACTCCTTCCCTCCGAAGAAAAGGAGCTGACCTTTCGCCCTCTTTTTGAAGCCCCTTTGCCCACCCCCGCAGACTGCGCGCAGGTCGGCTTTTTACCCGCCACCATTGTAGCAAGTCTGGTTTTCGACCCCACTTTGAGGAAGTCTTTAGGGCCGAGTATGTTTCACCCCCCCAATTCGATCTTTCCCCGGTTTTGTCGCCAGGAAGAGGGTAGCTAGCGTCCTTATCCTATTTTCTTTTCCGTCATTAGCGATACCTTGTTTCCTCCTTTCCCCAGGTTTTATTTCATCCCTTGTTCTCGCGGAAAAGTAAGAAGCCAGACCGTCCTAATGGGTTGTGAGTTTTTTCTTCTTTGGTCCCCGGGGATGCTTTTCTTCTCCCCCCTGGTCACAGTAGTGGCTTTCAACACCGATGTTTTGTCCTTTATCTTGACCCAGCACTTCCCCGACGGACCTCCCCGCTACCCTAGACGGTAACCGCCGGTTAGGGGCACTCTTTTTAGTTTTGTTGGCAGCCTCCTGCACCCTGTTTTCAGACACTCGAATTTCCTTCGAACGTTGACATTCCTGCCGCGCGGTGCCCGCACCGTATGACCCCCCAGCCCCTTTCTTTCCTAAGGACAATACTTGATGTCGGGCGTGGTTTGTCCGACCCATTAGCTGGTTCGATGGGTCTTCTTCCCTGTCCTCGCCCTGAGAGGAACTATTTGGCCCCGACTTTTTTCTCCCCCCGAGGTTTGCACCAGTCGTCTTGTTCCTTTCTTCTCATCCTTGATCCGAAAAGACTTCCCGGGGTTGGCTCCATCTTCTTTGGTCCCAGAGGCTGAAGCGTTTTTTCCGTCTATGAAACCCATGTTGATTTTTTAGACACCTCCCAGGTTTACAGTCCCCCTCGGAACCAGTTTGCCGTGAGCCCTTCCCCCTATCCCCCATCCCCCCGGGGAAGAAGGGATCCCCCCACTTTTTCGACTGCCGATCTCACATTCAGTGGCTTTTTGCTTTCCAAGACGGACGCCGCCCCCCCCCCTTGACCCTTGACACGGTCTAGAGGTCCTGGCCTTTTTCTTTCTTCCCACTGATCTCGACCTGTCCCATCGTAGGTCTATCCTCCCTTCCCTTCGGGCAGCCTTCGGGCACTCCTCTCTCTTCTCCGCCCCTTGACAGACCTTCACGCGTAAGAACCTGACCAGCTACAGGTTCTCCGTTTTCTTTTCTGAGCCGAGAGTCCCTCCTTTGCCTGGTGTCCCAACCCCCTGTTTTCCTCCTTCTAGCATCCCTCCCGTTAGGATTAGGCCCCTCCCGTCTATCCGGGCAGCCCTGTCCCGCCTTCTTTACCCTAGGAACATCCCGTCCCTCATCTTTTTTTTCTCCTATACTCTTCCTCTCTACCTTTTTGAGTAGATTCGTACATTTGTACGGGCTTGTGTTTCTCTTCCCCCGACTTCTTACTCTCTCGCCCTTTCTTTAGGGTTCTGGTTACTAGATCGAAGATTACTGGTCTTCTCTTTTCAGGACCCATTTTTCTTACGGGACATACACTTCCCGCCTGCGAAAGCCGAGTGTGATAGGGTCGCGTCATATGAAGTCTGCCCCCTCTTTGCGATTCGGTTCTTGGCGTTTTCCCCTTTTCCTTAGAGGACGGCTGTGAAGACCTCCTCCTCGTTTTTCCCCCTTGACGAGCTTTGCTTGCCCCCCCCCCGGATCCTTTGACCGCTTGAAGTTGGAGGAATAGAGGAAGGCCTTGTTCCCTGTTCTTTGAGGGGACCCAGGTAGGGGCGCCCTCGCCCTCCTTTTCTTCTGCTTGCTTTGAGACAGGTCGTAACCTGGGATGGGGCGTTACGTTTCCTCTAGAAGCACCTCCCCCCCTGCGCTGGGTAGGTCGCAATTGGCACTTTTTTTTTTATACAACTTGGAATCCCCTTTGGTAGTCCCCACGACGCAGACCTCTTTTTGACCTTTGCGCGAGGAGCCCGGGCCTTGCACACGAGCGGTTTCGAGTAGCCGCTGATGAATAATTTCCTTCTAACGATAAAATAGTTGTATTGAAGTTCTGTAGGATGTCCCCCCTCCAGTTTAGAGGGAATGGTCTCTTATCGTTCCCCCCTAGCCGACAAGCTTCTTCTGAAAAATGCATTTGACGCCGCCCTAATGATCGGCTTCTCTTTTTTTTGAACATGGTCTGGGTCGAGGTTTCTCTTGGTTCGCGGGCATTCCTTAGAGTTTCGGAGAAGAGTGTGTGGAAGTCTGATAACCGTTCAGAAGTGTGACTCCTCCACCCCGTCCTCCCTTCGCGGTCGCGGGCGGTATAGTCGCGTGAACTGGGCTCTGTCTGTACCCCCTTTAGTGTGGTAAGACTCGTTTTTTTGCGATTGTTTACGTGCATTAGGTTTCCCTTTTCCCCCCCGCGAAAACCCCAAGAAGATGAGTTCTCTTCCGGGGGATGTCGTCTGGTTGATCACTTCGGACGTCGTACAGGTCTTCCTCCCGGAATCGGGATCAGTGCTACTTTCGACCTTCCTTTCTGTTCGACCCGCCCGACTGGCTAAGAGAGGGGGATGGTGTCTTCGTTTCTAAGTGCCCCTGGAAACTGAAAAGGTGTATTGCCTCCCATGAGTTACCCGTGGTGGCTTGGTGGCTTTTTTCCAGACACAGAAAGTGCATGTCGCCCGCTTTTCAGGGTTTGCACCCCGGTGGGATTCAAGCGACGCCCTTTTTTAGGCGTCCGTTTGCCTCTTTGCGTTTGTTTTTCGTCTAGAAATTTTTCCTAGAACGTGCCCCCCCCCAGCCTCGGTTCCTTTTGGTCTTCGTGAACACGTAAACCCCAACCCTGTTCTTTTCTCGTGACTCGTGGAGCGACTCTACCCGTTTGTGAGCGTATTCCTCTCGTCTTTCCCCCCTCGAACAGGTCCTAATCCACTTCCTCTCACCCCTGACACGAGCGGTTTTCCACCGCCGGGGTTCTTTTTCGAGTTCTAAGAGAGCAGCCCGGAGCCCTGAAGGTCTTGTAGGCGTTTCTGGGGGTCCTCAGTGCCCCGATCTTGTCACATGTGGTGTTTTTGAAGTTTGTACGCACATTGTAGTCGTTTTGAGCCCGTTGTTCCCCCCAGACCGTTCCGCAGTGCTTCTCGTCCCTTGAGAAATAGGGTCCAGTGAGGCCGTGTCGAGACCCCCCCTGCCCCGAGGAAGCGACCGTCCTCCGTTTCCTCCAGTAGAGGGTTCTTCAGGCGCGCCTTCTGTCACAGTCGTGGCCGTGTCTTTAAGACATAGGACGTATCCTCTTCCAAGATAGAGACGTTCGACGGTCGAGATTCCGGGGCCCGCCGTTCGCGTTCCTCAAGAAATTTATCAAACACCGCATCTTCATGCCCTTTGAGTCCCCCCCCTTGTGACGCGGCTGCCTACCCCCGTTTTTTTTTTCGGTCGGGGGGCGATTCCCCCCTTCCCTAGGCGCACCCACCAGACGCTTTCATCCGTGTACTGTTTCCCCGTTTTTTCTTGCAGTTTGCGCGGCGAATCCTCGTCCGTATGAGCTTCTTTCCGGACCTCGATCCCTTTCGAGTTCCTTTTCTAGACCAAGGCGAGAGGTCTCTCCTTCCTTTTCATTAACTTAGAAGACGATATTCTGTGGGCAATGGATGACCGCCGCTTGTTCCTCGTCCTGGTCGAGTTGTTTCCCCATTCTTCTTTTGCAAGAAGCCGACTGGCCTCGGTGGCCCTACAAAGAGTCCAACCAACTCCAGACGACGAAAGGCTTCAACTCCCCCAGCTTCCTCTCCTTTTTGTTTTTTGAGGAGAGATATCTGGGTTCTAGAATTGTTCGTCGGCGGTGGCGGATCTTGTTCCCTTTCTCCCCCCTTTTCCCCTCTTATTACTATTGAGATCAGCTATGTCCAACAAAGAGTGTTTCTCTGAAAAGCCGTCCTCTTTTAACCACCCTCTTCTCAAGTAGGATTTGGAAGTATGCTACCTTTCTCTCCTCTTTCTCTGATCCGCGTGGCTAAGTGGGAGTTTATTCTCTTTAGTCCTATCCCTACTTAATCTCTTTCTTACCCCGTCCTTCTGCTGGAGAGAGCTTTGCTTCCGGGTAACGAGTACACCCTTTTGCTTCCTACGTCCCTTGGGGGTTGTTTTCCGCTCCTGTCGCCTCGAACTCGACACTCATGGCTTCTTTCGCGGGCACAGAGGCCCTGCAGACACAGCGGAAGTGTGTACCGGGCGTTCTTGCCGGCGTACGCCTTTTTTTGCGGCTGCGCATTTTCCCCTCGCCCCTTCTGAAGATCTAGGGGCGATTGACGCTGCTGGTCCGTGGCCCCCCAGTCCACTGCCACTTGACTACTTTCCCTCTTCCCTCTTACGACCAAGCAAAGTTATCGAGAGAAGAATTCGTCCTGAAATAACGACACTCCCCCCTCATCCGCATTCTATGGGGCCTCTTCCCCGACACGTCCCTTCCACGGGTCGGTCAAAAAGGGCTTACTGCACCAGTGTAAATTCTTTTTCCACCACCCCACTTCGCAACCACCTTTTTTTTATGGCCCCCACCCGAAGAAGCCGCCTCTCCGTAAGGGTCTGCTCGCGGAGTTCACACATCTAGCTGTTTGTCTTTTTCGTTGATCGAGGACCCCACTGGATAAAGTGATCCCTTCTTCTTGGCCCCTTCCTGCATGTCGCGCTTTTGCCCCCGAGTTCCCGAGTCCGATTTGTTGGTCCTTCCCCTTGACGTGGTGAAAACCCTCCCCCTTTTCCTCATTGTCGTTTGAGACTTTCCCGTGTGGTTCTCTGACCGGATACCCTCCGGCCATTTACCTCCCCTGACACTCCGTAGGTCCCCTTGGACTCAGCCCATGGAGTCAGCGTGAATCAACATACTCCCTTTCTTAACCTTTGCCTGCAAGTTCTTTTTGAGCCCCCCCACCCCCCCCCTTGTAGCTTCGGTTGGTTGATGTCACCACCTGGGGCGTGCGGAACTTCCCGGTCCCGCCTGCAACATCACCCGTTCGGAGCCGGCTCTGGTGTCAATCGACGGTCTCCGAGTCTCCTTTTCCCGATTAGTCCGGTTGCTAGCCCGGTACCTTAGTACAACGGATTCGATGGTACCCAGACTCAAGGTCTGCCTCGGCCGGCCGTTTTCCCCCCGAGAAAAGAGGGAACTTTTCAGTGGTCGCGGTGGTCGACTTTTGGGACTTGGTTGTTTTTCTCCCCCCTGGCTCCTCTCCCCCAGACGGATTTGACCCCACCTCTCTTGGAGTTCAGTCCCCTCCTTGCTCCCCCGAAGATGCTCCCCTCCCCTGCGACTAACTAGGATGGATTTTTACGACGTATCCGAAGGGTGCGCCCTCCACACCTGTTTCCCGCACTCTCGCTCTGCTCACTTCCCCCCCTTCGAGTGTTTTTCCCCTCCTACCAAAGTACTTCCAGGGGACCCAGTCTTTTTTCGTCGAGAGTTAACTCGAGATTCTGCTTCTTCCGGGTTTTGCGACGATCATTTGGGCGAGGTGTGCCTGCTTCCCCGCGGCTTCGAGGAAGGGTTCCCAGCGGGCTCCCGGGTCTCAAGCACGAGGGGCCGTACCCATGCCTGGAGGATTCATATATAGCACCCTTTCTCGTTGCCCGTGGGCGAGACGGGCCGGTTTTTCCGGGGTCCCCCTGATTCTGCTTGTGTTTTGGCCGCTCCTCCCCCCCCCACCTGGTGAGGCCACCGGGTCTTTGACAACACAAGGTGCGCGCCCGGGCGACTAGCACCCTGGGTGCTTGTTTTTCCAGCTAGGAACAGAGCCCCCCGGTAGGAGAAGCTTTTTCCCCAACAGCCTCAGAATCATTCCTCTCCTCCGTAAGGGCTTCCCAGGCGGCAACTGACCCTTTCGACTCCGAGAACACAGTGACCCTTCTGAACGTTTCTCGAGTCCCGTAGTAGGAACCATCTAGCCCTTTTTCCCCCCCTCACAGGATCTCAGTCACTCGGACAACTGGCCCGCCCCGTTTTGACAGGCCCCGCGTCGAAGGCACCGGTCCTCCCCACGGACCCTTTTCACCTCGCAGAACTATCACCCTTCGTCCTTTCCAGTCAGGCTGCTTTCTGACTCGGCCCCCAGAGTTTTATGTTCTCCGGGGATGATCTTCACTATTCCAGTACCCCACTCCCTCGCCGCTCCCTTTTTTTTTCCTAGGACACCACTCTTTCAGCAGAAGGTTTGAGACGCGGCTTCCCGTTTCAGTCCCCCTCACTACCCTGTCAGCAGACCCGTTTGTTTTTTGTTCGACTTCTCTTTCTTTTCCTACAATAAGTTGTTGTTTGATCTCCTCTTAACCACCCTTGTCTGATTTCGGGAGAGGTCGTTCTTCCCTTTCCCCTGAAACCGGTCTGATGAAGTGATTGTGTCGAAGAGGGGGTCCCAGGTCTTTGATCCTTTTTTTGGACATGGGTGCACTGTTCCAGAAGTCATTCGGCCGCTACCTCAGAGGTCTTTCCGGCAGGGACTCTTATGCGCCCCTGGCTCGACTTTTCTTGTCGAGTTTAAGTGTTCCCGGTTCTTCGACGTTTTTCAAGGCTTTTCCTCCCAGCGGGCTGGCCCTCCCTCGTTTCGTGTTCTCCCCCTTTGTAGGGGACCATTTCGCCCTTTGAAATTCTCCTCAATCGAGTCCCTTAGAGTACGGGGCTGATCTAGATGACGCCCCCCTTTCGCCACGGCTTCTCCTTCATTCTTTCTGATTTGATCCCTCTTCTCTTCTGCTTTTTCTTTTGCCGATTCTGTTCTACCACACTTTCTCGGGGGCCTGTCGTGCTTCCTGTTGAGGTTCTGCTAACCTGGGGTGGAGACTGGCCACCCGAAGCGACCTTGTCGGAGTCTCCGCTCGCCCAGGGAACCCTCCTAATGTTTCTAGAGACGAAATTTCCATTTTCCCGCGCTGAAAGGGCGACCCCGGTTCTTTGTCCAGGGGTCTTACCTGGCTTTGGTTTCCAAATCTTTTCAATTTCCCGGGGAGCTTGACTGCACGAGATCGCCCTAGTACCCTTTCTCGCCCTTCCAAACCGGACGACTCCCTTTCCTCTCTTAATTAGTGTGTCAAGGCCACGGTCGCTTTTTCCACAGGATTGCTGTCCTGATTCAGTATCTGGCCGGAAGCCTCAGAGTTAGGAGATTGTCTTCCTTTCTTCGGTCCCTTTGATTTTGAAGTCCCTCCGAGCGGTCATACGACTGGTCGACGGGAGTTTTTTTCCTATTTTTAAGCAGTGTTTCAAGATTTACAGGAAAAACTAGGATTTTCTTTGTCCAAGAATGGTTTTCTTCGCTTTCTTTCCAAGGTGGGGGAGCACACGCAGGTCGGTTCTTACGCACCCCTCGAAACCCTCTGTTCTTCTGTTTTGTTGTTTGCCGATTTCCAGACGGGTCGGGTTATTGCCTTCCTTTCCGTTATCACCCCTTCTCGACTCTACTCCCCGTCGGGCTCAGCTCCTGGTCGACCCTTTGTTATCTGGAGCCAGTTTCCTCGTAGTCATCTCTGGGATGTGTCGGGCTTGTCTCCGGCCTTCGTGTGTTACCCCCTTGGTCTACCATTCCAAAAAAAGCTAAAATTTTGGATTTTGGACGACCCCCAGCCATGTTTTTCACCTATGTTCCTGGTCTTTGACGGGTGATCGGGAAGAAAAGGGGCTGTTTTTTTCCGGTTTCGTTTCGCGGAAAGGCTTTCTTGGTCCCCGGTAGACATTGATGTGTAGACGACCCTTCGTAACACACCAAGACCTGCAGTGGTCGTCGTGACCAACCCCTGCCTTGGTGGGCCTACTTTTTGACTAGTTTACGCGCCTAGACAGTCCTTTCTCGTCTTCCCCTTCTTTTTCCGACCGACATGTCCTAATTTCCGGATATAATTCGGATTCCAAAGCTTTTTTTGGCTTCGCTACAGACTCGCTCCTCATTTCGAGTAGAGAGGCTTGGTTCTTTTTCCAAGAAACCTGGGTTTTCAGTTCGGGACATGGGGTGAATTAGTGGGTCTACTGCACATGTAGCGTCACCTTTGCGGAAGGAGATCGTTTTCCTGTACTTTACCTTGCCACGTTTCGGTCCTGGAGGAGTAAAGGCCACCTTCTCGGGTAGAGTGCTTTGTTCGCTGCCTCGGATTTATTCTTTCGCTCCTTTCAGCCCTTGCCGGTCCTAATGGCTCGTTGGTCCAGTTTCCTTTCCCGTTGGGTCTTGCCAGTCACCCTTCTTCCTCACCGATGCTCGATTCGGCAGGTCGACGTCTCGTGCCGGCCCGCAGCAGATACGGGTCCTTGCAGTTTCCGCACTTTCTCCCACCAGCCTCTTTTTCCCTTAGCAGGGAGTCCTTTTCCCTCGTTGACGGACGACCCCCTCAGCGGGTTTCTCTTCGCCCTTCTTCCCTCCCTTCTGAGGACGCCCCCCCCCCCCCCTGAAGGCGTCAGCCGCCGCCTGTTGACCCGGGCGGTCCACCGCGCTCGGCCAGCTCTCGGACGGAATAAGTCGAATTCTCCGGACTTTTTTCTCTCGAAAGACTTGTCGAGCGAGAGTTTTCTCGCCCTGAGCTTCTTCTTAAGGCCAATAACTCATTTCGATAGGAGTGCCCTGTTTTCACGAATGTTTTCTTCTTCCCTGGGTTACTCCCTCGTGGGCCTATCTCCACTTCTTTATAGCCACCGGAAGACCCGGTTTCCTTCCTGATAGACCCCCCCCTGAGACAGAAAGGATTAAACATGCGATCCCGCCGTATTTTTTTTCTCTCGCTGATTGTTTCCTTTCCTCTCTTCCGATTTTGTAGGTTTTTCGAATCTGTTTGGCCCGTATTCTCCTTAGGAAAGTACTCTAAGGATTTGAGGCGGGTATTTTCCCACCCGCTTTCTTCCCCCTGTCTCGATGCACCACCTATCTTTCCCTCAACCTCCACCCAACCTCTCCCTATTAACCGCAAGTAGGTGACACGTTTCTGCGACTCTCGCCCCTGTTTGGTGACGCTGTTCTCCTAGTGTAGATCTCTCCGTCAATGACTTCCTAAGGTCTCATTAAGTCCATCCTTTTTTTAAGCCATCCTTTTGAGAGAAACTGGGTCCCCAATGAGTACCCTTGCTCTGATGACCTTTTGTTGGTGCTACTGTTCGGAAGGTTCCCCAGCCACCTACCTCGCACCTCCTTCCGTGATGGTCTTCTCTTTCCCCTGCAGAGCGCACTCGTGATAATTCGCCATTTGGTGTGACCCTTGGTTTTTGGACGGACGCCAGCAGATTCGCTTTTTCGGCCCTTAGGAAAGTAGATATCTCTTTTCTAGGACGAGTCTTGTCAAATGATAGGCAGTCCCCCCGGCCCATGCATTAACTAAGGCTTTCCTGAAGCCATCTTCTACCGGCGCGTCCGATCCTAGTAATCCCCCTCGTCTCGTCCTCCACGACCTCCCCGTCCCTCGTCTTGAGCAGGCTGTGGACTCCCTTTTTACCCCAATGTGGACGGCCCCTTGCCAAACGTTCTCCGGACGCGTGTTCCGCTCAAGGTGCGTCTCCACCTCCCTTCACACAAGTCCAGCCTCTACCCCTCGTCCCTAAGCCTTGCCGATTGATAGCCCGGTTGGTTCTCCTGTCTGGATTCGCAACGGCCCCCCCCCCCCCTTTTAAGTTTGGGGCCCCCCCCCCCCATTCTCAGGTTAGGTGTTTCCCTTTTCGGACTGTTATCCATGAGGGACATGTTGTTACTAGGTCTGTCCGGACGGCGAGGTTCTCTTTACAAGAGGTACCCTAGACATTTTTTCCCCCTGCATGAATTTTTCCCTACTAAACGTTCCAGGATTATGTTTTGGGGCGCCCTTTCTCCTCAGTAAAAGTAAGGGTCTATACCTTTCTCCCCCCTTCCGTTCACTTTCCGACTACAATGCCAGGACACGGCTCTTTTTCTGGTTGACTTTACGTGAAGAACCCCCGTGCTAATGAATTGGTTTTCACGAAACGGTCGTCCCCCTCCCCCCGGGTAGACTCCGGTTTTCATGGTCCTGACTTTAGGGAGTTTCGTTCGGCCAGGTCTCCGTCTTCCCCCCACCTAGATCGGAAGCTCGGCTCTGGTCGTGGCAATGGGTCTTTCTGCTCATCCGCGTCTGTAGTCCGGCGAGACCGTTTACTCCCCGTACAGAGGTTTGAGTTGCACACCGCTGCCCCTGTAGGACAGCGTAATTCCCTCCTTCCGGGCGGGACTGGGTTGGGTGGAAGTTACCTTTTTTTTGCTCCCCCATTTCTCCCTTCGTCCCTCACACAAGACGGAGTCTTCCCCCGAGTGTCCGTTCGTGCCCCGCCTGGCTCCTACTCCTCGCGACGCCTTGACGTAGGATTCAGTTCCCCTTAGTCCGGAAGGCCGGCCCGTTTTTTCCGTTAGTTCACCCCTATTGCGAAACCTAGTCTGCCCCCATTTGACCCCGTTTGACCTCGTTCCAATGTCTTGGTTTTTACCGCTACCCCGACCCCTTGAGTTTCACCAGCTCCTGCCCGCGACCCCTACTGTTTTCGCGTTGTCTTGCCGGGTTGAGATATAGTCGGTTCGAGTTCGCCCGGCCTACTGGTCAGCGCCCTTCCGTGAGGACGGCTGGTCTTTTCGACGATTTTCTTTTGTTCCTGTCCCCAGCCCCGATTCTTTCGGAACTGTGTCCATCGGTGACCACTCGTCTTTGCTAAGTCCCTCAGTTGCCGGTACTCGCGCCCTTCCTGGGCATGAGTGCTTCCTCGGTGTGTTTTCTCTATCTGTCCACCCCTTTTTTGATTGTCCCCCTGGGAGGCGCCCCATTTGTTCCCCCGCCAGGGCTAAAGTACCCCCCCTTCACCGGTGTTTTTTCTCCCCCTGCCCCGGAACAACAGCAACTTTCGGCTCGGGAAGCCGCACCTGCCGACTCAGTAGTTTTCCCTGATTTGGCAACTAACTAGTCCAGCAGTCGTAGGGACGGTCTGAGTTCCCGGAAGTAGTCCCGGGTCTTTTCTTTGGTCCCGCCCCTTTCTTTCAGCCACTCTTCCCAAGAACAGCCGTCGGGATTCACGTTAGCCCCACAGTCTCGCACCTTCTTTGACGTCCGTACGCGCAATCCCCCACACACTCCTTGCTGCCCATGCGGCTTTCGTTTTTTTACTGGCGATTCTGACCCGCACCCATTTGCGTCGCTTCAGCCGGTTTTTTCTTTCAGCACACTGGTTTCTTGAACGCGCCGCCCCCGTTCTTCGGCTCCTGTCACCCCTTCTCATCCCCTTTTTTCGAGTGGCCCGGCCCTTTTCTTTCGAACCACTCCCGTCAGCTGACAGGTTAGCCTCTCGTTGTGTTTGATCGAAAACGGTCTTCTGACGGAGTGAAGTTTCTAGGCCCCCGACCTTAGGGACCGGTCTTCCCCCGTTAATCTGCTGACGGGAGTGATTTCCCTAGTCTCCGAGCGGGGTCGGCGCGCTAGACCGTGTTTTGTCTTCCTCATGAAGATCTTCCCTGTCCCTCGCGCTTGCTGCCTCGGACTCCTCCTTAGCACTGGGCCGACTGTTCGCGCCTTTGCTGCTGACGTTACCTTTTTGGATCCGGTTCTCTTTTCGGAAGGCGATCCCTTCTTTTTCTCCGGTTTAGTGGTTCTTCTTTTTTTAAGGTTTCGAGCTCCGACGGCGACCCCCCCGAGAACCGTTAGACGGTATTGGGCTATGTTCCATTATCTTAGTGGAAACTATCCTCCCCCCCCCCCCGTGAATTTTAGCTTACGTTTCTTTTAATGATTCGTCCCGTCGGGGCGGGTTTTTCCTCTTTTTTTTTTGCTGGCCTTTTGCCCGGGTGGGTAGTTCAGCCCTGTTCCCTGAACTGGTGCGGTTGTTACCCGGTGGCCTTCCCCCCTTCGCCCCCCCCCCCCCCTGACGTCCGACTATGGGCCCAGAGTCTAGGAGCCGTTCCCCTGCTTGCGGCACCCTTTTCTTTTAGAGAGCAGGCATCCCCTGTTCCCTCTCCCCTCCCCATAGTGTTGGTTTAGTGACTCCCCCCGGTCGTCCCGGTTGGCCACCTCTTTTGTACCGGGCAGGGGCGTTCCGCACGGCAGAAGCCTAGCTGCGTTACCGTCTTCACCCGGACTCTCCTGCCATCAGCAGATTCCTTGATCTTCCGGTCCTCGATGGGTACACGGACAAGGGTTTTTTTGTGTCGCGGAGCAGTCGATCCTTGAGGTAATGGATGAGGACCGGCTCTTACGACTGGTGTGTGTCCGGCCCCCTCTTCAACCTGCTCTCCTGGCTTTCTCCTAAGGCTGCGGTCCTTCCTTTTTTTGACGTTTATCTTTTTTTCCCCCTCCTAGTTTTGTAAAAAGAGGTAGGGGGTTTCTCCCTTTTTTTTTCGTCGAATTTTGACTGTGGTTGCTGCCAATCAGGCCCGGTCCTGAAAACCGCCGCCCCCCCAGTCCCCTCCCAGTGGAGGATGAGGACTTGCGCGGTCCAAAGTCGTTTTTATTGCCCAAGCCGGGCATTTACGTGTACCGTTTCTCGCCGGACCTGACCGGATATTTAGGCTACCTCGGTCCGTTCGTTTCCGCGCGCTTCCGAGTTTAGGTGCTCGGCGCATGAAGGTTCGCTACGGCCTCTCGGCGTTTTTATTCCTCCACCAACTTCTGTAACCCCTGGTGGAGGTGGTTTTTAAGTTTCCAAGACTTCTCCGGTTCCGATGTGTGAGCCGGTTTTTTAAAGAGGAATCCCGGTGTTCTGCGCTTTTCTTTTTCCGGTAGCTTACCGTGTCAAGGAGGTTCCTTGGTTACTTGAAACGGTCCCCCGTACACCCGGCGTCCTAGAACCCACATTCATAGGCATGGGTAGTCGTTCCAAACTCAATAGATTTCCCCCTTTTTTCTTTTTCACTTTTACAACCTGGAAAGGTTGATCTCCCTTCTTTTAGAAGTCACTTGTCCGTTCGTTCACTACAGTCGTCCGAACCCCTTCTTTTATTCCCAGTCCCGCCCTCGACGGCCAACCCAGACCCCCTGCTCATTGCGGACCCCTCCAGTGGTTTCGAGCTTCGCGAGCTCCCCCTGACCACCGCAGGGCGCTCTCCCCGTTTGCATTCGTTGCCGTCACTTGTCCGAGAGGGAAATTGGTCCTCGTGAGAAGCCCTTCTCTTTTCGGTTTAGGCTGCGACTTGTTCATTCTCCGTTCATGTTTTTTTTCAAGGTTCTTTTGGGCCTCAAATTTACACTCAATCAGGCGCGGGTCGGTGAGGTAGGTGTCTCCGGTTCTCCTTTGACGTGAAAGTCTTATCGCGCTAAGGGACCCCGAGCCCTTTTTCAGCCTAGGAGTTTTTTCGGTCCCGTCCGGGCCTTGGCCTGCCGAGGTGACTTTTTCCTCGTTTCACTTCGATAGCGACGTCAGCCTTCCCTCCGGCATTCTAGGCCGATTTCCCCTTGACCGCCAGCCATTCAAAGAAAGTATTGGTTTTCTAGGTCTCTGCGGTGACCCGATTCCCTGAAGAGCCGTCCCGTGGGCTGAGATTTTTGTAACTTCTCGACTAATAGGGAAGACCCCCCCCTACCGTCCGTTTTTTGACCTCTGGAAAAGTTCGGCGCCAGCTCGTTTGCACGCTTTTCGGAACTCTCCTTCTTTTTTTAGTTCGTCTTTCAGATCGACGAAGGAGAGTACCGCGTCATTTTCGACAGATTCTATTATTTTCTCTCAGGAAGGAACCTGGCTTTCGCGCCGCCCTCATCCCGGATTGTTAACCGCGGGTTCTGGCAAGCGCGGTTTTCTGTAGCCCGAGCTCTCGTGGTGGAAATCCCTTTTTTTTTGTCCGACGTAGACCGGTCCTAGTAGGGACGCGGGCTCACACCTGATCCCCCCTTCCACCCGCCGACGCAGACCTTATTCCTTCCCTCCTTCTATCTTCCCCTTTTTTTTTTGAGAGAGATCTCTTTTTCAGGTTCTTTTCTGTCTGGGTGGAGAGGTTCTTGACACGTTTTCCATACGATTCACTCCCCTCTCCTTTCGTTAGTCTCGGCGATGTCCACCCGCGAGGGCCGGGCTATTTTTTTCCCACGCGGCCTAGAGGTTCCACTCATATAGCTGCCCTGCCTTCTTTTCTTTCCCTCTCTGGATCCTTCTGGTCACGTTGTTCTCTCGAGGAGTTCGTGATCCCCCGCCCCTTCTCATCTGCTCCCGAAGTTACTCCTGAGGCTTTCCGAGAGTTTCCCCGACTCCGCTTTTTTTCCTCCCCGGGAGGTTAAGGAGTTTTTTTCCTTTTCTTGATTTGTGGGTGGCGTCTCTAAGTCTAGTAGAGCGCTCTACTCATTCATAGTACACTCAAGAGATTTTCCTTTCTCCTTTTGCACCCATTCGCAAGAATTTGCCCGACCGATTGAAACGTGGGTGACCGTGTGGTTTCTCGATCCTGAGATTGCTGCTCGGGCTGTCATCGAGACCGTCGCCTCCTCGCGTTTTACTTGCTAATATCTGTTTTTCCTCCTTTCTGGACTGGCCCCCTTCCACCTTCATGACTTTCCCGCGCCTAGTCCTGATCTCTTTTTTACCCGTGCTTCCCGAGACGAAAGTTCCCCGCAGCTCGAGGCCAACTCGACATCCGACACGCTCCCTTTGTCTTGGCGCAACTCAATGCCTAAAAAAAGGTTGCGGTCCCCGGATACCTTTGACCCCCCCCCGGGATATCCATTCCGCAACTTGCCACGTGATTCGTTCCCTCAAGACTCAAAAAATGTCCCTCCTTCCAAACACGCTGACTTTCCCAAAAGGAAGATCGCAGATCTCGTTTTTGGCTCTCTTGTGACTCTCGGCGGATAGACCCTGCCCTTTTTTTTATGCTTGTTTTTTGTGTCCGTGTTTCGAGGACTGGAATCAGACCTGAAATCCTTTCTCTTATGAACTACCGTGGAACGCGTTCTGTCCTTTCTTCCCGATAATCTTGCACCCTGGTGGAAGGTATGTATTGGTTCACTACGACTGTGGTGTGGGGAGCGGTGTCGACAATGGAGTTTAACTTTTTTCTCCCCTTTACTTGAATCAGACCCCCATTGAGTTCTTAACCCTTCTCGTTCTTTTGAGAAACATCATGGCTTAGAAGTCTTTCCTAAACGTTAGTCCGAATATGTGGCTCCAGACTTGGTCTAGTAACCCCCCTGACCCCGGGTACTCCGCCGGGGTTTTGGTCGGCAAGGTAATGAACACCATTTCGTCCGTTTTCATCCCCTTTCGCGATCCCCTCCCCCCCTCGCTCTTCCGATCAGTGTGCTTTAGCAGCTTTTCTCCTAGGAGCATGAGGCCTGACGGTCTTTTTCGTCTCCCGTGTCTTGATTTAACTCCAGTATTGCGAAGTTTTCATCCTCGACCGTGTCGCCGTTTTACAAGAGCCTCCCCGCACTGTCCCGAATGTTTGTAGATTGTTTGTTGACGGGGTCCCGAAGGGGTGAAGTGGGCTCCCCACGTGGAGCAGTGTAACCGACCGGAGCGGACCCCACCTCAGTTGGGTGTTCTCTTGCCTTTCCTCCCGTGATCACCTTCCCTCCCGTGCTGCCGACTCTAAACTTCCTCATTTTTCCTTTCTGCCTGAATTCTTGACGCCTCGGCCAGCCACAGCTGCTAATCCTCCACTCGTCTCTCTTCCTCGAACGTTGACTCTCCCCCCTTCGCCCTCCCCCGGTGTTTAACTTTGAAAGACCCCTTGGTCTTTTCCCCCAGCCTTTTTAGCTTCTCCTTTCTCCTAGTTATGGCTTGTCTTTTTTTGAAGACTATTCCTCTGGAGAGGAGCATTGCGTCCAGTTTTTCGTTCCGCCTATTGTCCCCTCGGGAATTCTCTTTTCTCCCCCCCCCCGAGGGGTCTGCCCTTCTTCTCATCGTGTCCTCTTCGAACTGAAGGAGTTTGCTCTTTGAGATATTGCTTCTCGCCTCTGTGATTAGAGTCTTTGTTTTCCATGAGCCCCCCCCCCGGTGCTGGCCCAACCGGCTCCACTTGTCAAAATTTCCTTCAGGTGACCTGGCCTACCTCGTCACCCGGTGTGCGTGGATGTCCCCAGGCAACTCTCCCCAGACATTAGGCCCCCGAATCTTTTGCCCCAAAGAGGATTAGACTAAGTTCTTTCTTATGTTTTCCCCCCCCACGACCCTAGTCGACTCCCTCCCTCCCCGTGAACTCTTCTCTGCTCTTCCGGCCCGTTAGTAGGTCAACGGTTTTGACTAGAATGCCTCAACCCGTTCTGGAGAAACGCTCCCAATGAGTAGGCAAGTGGTTCTCGACCCTCTCCCGAAGTAGAACCTGTTCTTCCTACAAGTTTTGACTTACTTCAAGGCAAGCCCCTTTGCCGTCTCCCAGTCTGGTCCCTTAGAAGGTTGAGGGAGTTCTCCCGGCCCCCCCGGTTTGAAGACGTTTCTGCTATATTACTCGCCTAAACTTTCCTCGCGCAGCCCGTTCAACGTATCTTCTTCTTTCTGGACCACTCAATCATCTACCTTTTTCCTTTCCGTTTCCCAGAGTCCTTCTTCTTTTTTGTAATCCGCACCACTTTCCCCCGTCCTAAAGCAGGGTGTTGATTCTCTTTTTTTTCTCAACAATAATTTTTTGAGAGAGATTCTAAACACTACGGGATTTCTTGAGTCTAGGACCCAGCGAGTTTCTGGTTTTCCCCCTTTTCCCGCAAATTGTCTGTTTGATTGGGTCCTATGGCAGAAGAAGGTTTGAAGTTCTGAGTTTATCCCCCTCTACATTGGGTGTACTTCTTGCCAGTGGCAAGACTACCTCTCTGATTTTTTTTGAGGTCTAGAAGTGTTTATTCACATTTCCGTCCTTTTCCGAGTCCCGGGATTATTTCTCTCCTCTTTTTTGAAGGGGTGATGCCTTCTTCTGACGGAGTTCTGCAGATTAATTTTTACGTTGTTTTTTCCTCTTTTTGCTCTTATTTTTTTGAACCCCCCCTGTGAGAATTTTTTAACTAAGGACTTGACTTTCGGCCGTCCTCACTGGTCACTGTTTCTGCGGATACCTCCTCTCGTGGCCCCATTTCCTCTCCCAGTCTTTCTTTCTAGGCCCCTCTTTTTCTTTTTCTCCTGCTGAATACCTTCGAGGATTTTTGTCCCCCCTGTTAAGTCCGTGGCGGACGCAAGCCAAAGTTTGCCTCTTTTGTCGGGATTCACCTGGTCACGGTTCGGGTCCCCCCTTGGTTACAGATCTCTGAAAACAATTTTTGACCTTTTGACACTCTGTGCCTCTCGCTAGGATCTGGGCCCGAGCGCCTTTCACATCTTGGTTAGAGAGATGATTCTCTAGGTGAGCTCGCCTTCCCCATGTGATGTTTTTTTTTTTTTTTTTTTTTTTTTTTTCCTTTTTTTTTTTTTTTTTTTTTTTTTTTTTTTCCTTTTTTTTTTCTTTTTTTTTGTTTTCTTTTTTTTTTTTTTTTTTTTTTCTTTTTTTTTTTTTTTTTTTTTTTTTTTTTTTTTTTTTTTTTTTTTTTTTTTTTTTTTTTTTTTTTGTTTTTTTTTTTTTTTTTTTTTTCTTTTTTGTTTTTTTTTTTTTTTTTTCTTTTTTTTTTTTTTTTTTTTTTTTTTTTTTAGTGCATGGTGATCTTCCCCGGATGGGCCCCATCCGGCGTACTCGGGTTTTTTTTTGATTACGCCTCATTCGCCTCCTCGCAAGTGTGATTTCTTCACCCGTTACCGAAGTCCGCCATCCTTGGAATTCTCGGCTTTCCTCTGGTCACAAAGTCATCTGGGATGTTTTTCTCGTTCACGGCTGCTTTTTACTCTTTGGAGGTTTGTTCTTTATTCTCCTCGTTTTATCGTCTTGTGTTGTAAGGATGATTCCCCCTTCGTCGATATTTCCTACCTATTCATCATCAACACCCCCCCCGCGGCTAAGTAGAGGTCTGCACGTTGGGTTTATCGGTGGAGCCCTCTGTTTTGAAAAGTGGACACCCTCTGATGTTTGGGTCCGCATAGTCGGGTTCCCCCCTTCTACTTTCCCTGGCCTTTTCCAAACCGAAGCCTTTCCCGCCACAGTAGACCAAAAAGCCCAGGCATTTTCGGTATTGACTTCATTTTGAATGAGGGCTTCACCTTTCGTCGTTTTTGTCGGCCTCGAATTTTTTCGTCGTACCCCCGTATAGAAGGATGAGACAGGTCTTTAAGGATAAGCGGTCTCCCTCTTTCATTTCTTTTCTCCGAGATAGAGTGATGTTCTAGGGAGAGTGCTTTTTTTGCCAAGTCTTCCTTGTTTTTCCTTTCTACCACTCAAAAGGGAAGGATCCCTGTGGATGGCGGCGTTCCCATTCGTTTCTTGAGAAAGTTCTTAAGGTTATCCTTTGTTCTTTCAACTCCCAAGAAAGGGGCTGGAGAAGTGTCCGTAGTAGTGCGGTACATTTCTTCGGTTTTTTCTGATCTTTACTAGCCCCTGACGTTTTACTTTCATGACGAGTTCCCCCTCCTTCTGTTACTGGTCTTAGTGAAAACCAATTCGCGGAACACTTTTTTTTTCTCCCCCTGTTACGCCTGAATCTTGGGGAGCAGTCGTTCCTCCCTTTTGCCTAACATGTCTCCTGGATCCATCCTCTATCCAGCACAACACGTACACAGAGGTTTCCCTCCTGGTGGTTGTAGATGCAGCGCGAAAGAACCCTCCTCCAGCAGGCCACGTACCGGCCCTCCGTTGTTTCCCTTTTCCTTCAGAGTGGTCTCGTGTATTGGTGGTGACTGGAGTCTCCCAGAGTAATTGCTTCCTACCGTATCTTCTTTTTTTGTCCGGATCTTTCCTCAACTTTTTCTGGTTTTAGCCGTCACCTTCCTTAACTAAGGCTCTTTCCCCTTTTTGAGGTCCCGGTTGTATTCCCTCTCCTTTAGGATTCGTCTCGTCCCTCCTCTTTGTACTGATTCCCCTGCTCTTCCCGAGTTAAGTTCGTTGCCTTTTTCCTTTTTCCTAGCAGTGATTTTTTTCCCTTCTGACCCCGCTCGTAGTCTCTTTCCCCAGAAGGTATATCTTTCCGTTCTTTCAAGACTTTAGTCCGGTCTCTTGCGACGCCAAGGGATAATCCTTTCACGGTAGCAGAATGTGATCTCGGTGCCCTCGGTTTGAGAACCATACCGTCGGGCTTGCCCTTTTCTGATGCCTTACTCTCGCAATTCGAGGACGTCCCCCAAAACTGTCCGCCCCAAGGTTCACTCGGTGCCCCGTTGTCTTACGCGCTCGGCAAGCGCTTGACTTTACTCCCTCACTGAGCTACGGAGCAGGCTCTCTTGTCCTCATATCGTCTTACAGCGGGCTCTCCCCTCTTCGAGACGGTTAGCCGGACTACTACTCCTTATCTATAGCTTAGGCGTGGCACCTGCTTTTTCTTGACTTTTTTTCTGAAGACTCGACCGGTTCCCTTGGGGATTCGCCGTATCTCAGAAGTCCCGCGCTTGCCTCGTAGGACTTTTGGTCCAAAGCCCCCGCGTAACTCCCCCCCTCGAAGTTTAAAGAATGCGATCCTTCCTATTTTTGTTCCCATCTTTGTTTTTTTTTCTCTCTCTCTATCGTGGCGAGGTCGTTAGTCTTCTTTTGTGGGCCCCTTGACGCCTCGGTTCTGGCACGCTTCCTTACTCGGAATCTCATGTTGCATAGAATCGCTTCCAGTTGAAGTTCTTGCCACCCGCTGCTTTCCTACCCCCCCCCTTTAAACCTACTACTCTCTCAAAGTCGTTGATTCACTTACTGCCCGAAATATCTCATTGGTCGAGCCCGCGTCGCCCGACGATCCGTTCTTCGTCTCTTTCCCGCCGTCAGACTCACACTGGACTACCCTCTTGTATTTTACGCGCGCTGTTCTTCTCTGTGCGTCCCCTGATTCACCGAGGTAGGCGGGCTGACCGCGTCGGGGTGGTGTTGTCTCGACGGTTTCAGAAGGTCGCCCTACGAACCCCCACGAAATATCTTGTCGTTCGTTCTCGGCTAGCTCTGATCCCCCTCATCAAGATGCAGTGGCGGGTCTTTTTTGAGTAGGTTCCTGGCGACCGCCGTATCTGCGACTAGGCCCTACAATTAGAACTCCTCTTAGCTTGTTTTTCCCCCTCCTGCAGATGCTGGCCGACCTTCCCGAGTCCCACGGCCAAGGAAACCTACTTCCCGCGCCTTGTAAGAACTTCGGTAGTCCCTAGAGCGGTCTCTCCGTACGTCCAAGAGTCGAGTGGACACTACTCCCCCGCCCCGCGGATTTTTTTGCCCTTTTGTCGCTGTGCAGCACCAAACGTTTTTGCGGTCAACGGCTAATCCCAAAGGCTTCACGCCGAACTGTGAATTCTGTTAAATGAACTTCACCACCATCTCGGACCCCTTCTGACACCGACGCCCTAGAAGTATCCGCCGTTGGCGCGCGGCTGTTCGTTCTGCTAGACCAACAAATTTTTTGTCTAATGCACGGTTGTTGTTCGCTTACTTTAAGGAGGACCTGTTCCGGCGACGAGGAGGTTAGACTGGTCCCCTTACGATCCTGTCGCGGCGTGTCGGTCACTTCCCCTGAAACGGTGTATCAGGAATCTTCTACAGTACACACCTCTTTCTGTGTTTTCGAAGGTTTATCTCATCTTCACTTTCGTTCGATGTCCTCTTTGAACGGACTCTCTTTACTCGATCCTGTTCTCCCCTTCAGCGTTCCTCCACCTTCTCACAATTGCTTTCCTCTGGTTTTTCCCCTGCCACCGGTAGGGCAGTCCCCAACCGCCCACCAAGGGTTTTGGGTTATGTTCGGCCCGGGACACCAAGTTGTTTTTTTTCGGGTGAACAATCTCTCTTCATCTTCGCTGCGAATTTTAGGCAGGCGGGTCTCTTTTTTAATGGCCCTCTCCCGGCTTTCTTCTATACTCTTTCCCAAGTCTTTAAGACTTACGCCCGGTCGCTTGCTAACCGACCCTTTCAGTTCTCTCGCCTCCACCCTTTCAGGTCTTTTTTTGTCCTGAGTCTTTTTTTTTTGGCCTGAGTGTTACAACCAGTGCAATTCTACTCCCTCCCGGCAAATGATTTTTCTCCCCCCTCGTTGAGTCCAAATTCCTTTCCCCCCTCTGATCCCTGCCATCTCTCACTTAGTCTTTCTTCTGAATGCCGGGAGGTATCGCTAGGAAGCAGTTGTGCCGTCCTCCTTGACCCACCCTCTTCGCCTAAAATCGTCTTACCTTCTGAACTTTTCTATTCGCGCCCTTTGTCCCTTTTTTTAACATCCGTCAGTGCCACAAGAGAGCCGCCTCCAGTACCTATTACTTTGTCTAGTTGTTGACTCCTCTCTTTTGCTTTTCGTCCGACTGAGTCCGCCATCGGCCTTCCTCTGTTTCCCCTGCAGTAAATCGGTCATGCACCCCCCCAGCACCGATTTTCCCGTCTCTAGCACCTTGGGCATCGGATAGGAAATGACCTCTGTTCCGGGTGGTTTTTGCTGGTCGGGTCTTGTTTCCGTCTCTTCCCCCCAACCCAAACCTTTTTTTGCCCCCCCCTTCTTGTCCTCAGCAACAGGTGAAGGCCCCTTTTCTGACAGACCCTCGTCGGGTGGGCTTTCAGCTTCGGCACATCAGCCCCCCCTCCTCCCTTGTAGACGCCCTTTTCGCAAGCGCATGACGGCCTCCCTCAGTTAGTTCGATGGCTTTTCATAAATAGCGATTCCCTTCCACAGTGTTTTTAGTTTTTTTTTCCGGTTACGCAGAACTTCGTGCTTTATCTCCTTCTGTTCACGCCCCCCCCGTTTTTCTCACGAGACAAAACGTGGGGAGTCGGCTCCTTCCCCCCGCAGGGAGTAAACACAGACCCCTTTTCAGTGAGAACTGAAACGCCATCCCCCACCGGCTACGGCTTCCTGCGGAGAGTGACTATGCGCAAGCAGAGAGTCGGACCCTGGGATGATTCATTCGTAACTCTACATTGTTCTCCTCTCCGCGCAGAAAAGTCACTTGCCTGGATCCTAGGTGACCCCCCACCCGTCCCTTTGTGAGACGGTCTCCCCCTAGATTTGGGTAATAGACCCCTTCACCTACCTGCAGACAGGTTTCGCCCCTTTTTCTTCCTTTCATCCTCCCCGTGTTGTTCTACCACCTTTCGACTGGTTCTCCAATCCTTTTTTTTTTCCTTTCTTTCGTTCCAACCTTCTTTCAGTGTATTGTCCTCTTATACCGGGCCGTATCGAGAAAACCCTTGTTTGTCCGACTATACCCGTCTGCTCGAGCGATGCTTGACGAGTTCTCCTCGCCGCCTCCTTTTTCCGCCTGGGGAGAGCTGCCAGTTGAGAGTGTTGACGTCGTCGTTTGGTGAGGCTTACGAAGGCGTGTCGATCCCTGACGGGCTTGTACGAGTTGTTGCGTGGCGCCCGTCCCTGACGTGTCCGGTCCCCCCTTTAGATTTCCCTTTGTACCTCCGATCTAGAAATCCCTAGTGACCGTCGCGGAGTCAGGGTTCGTGCTCCCCTAGGTTTTGTTTGCCACGCTACGATTTCCCGTCTGGCCTTCTCGTCTTCGCTACTACCTACCTTCCTTGCTGGTTACCCACGTTTTACGAGGATGGCTCACCCCCTGGTGAAGCGGTTTCTTTCGCCGTCAATGTGCCCCATGTGTCACCTTTTTTTCCTTCACCGTGGGGCAGATATCGGTCCCCCACACTCTCCCGCTTCTTTTCCCCTATGGACCCCTATTATGGACACGAACATCTCATTTTCTTTTTCCCTGATTCTCCCTACAGGTGCGCGATGAAGCCTAGGTGTGGGGCAGTTGCCCCGGTCTTCCAGGAGGGCCAACCCTGCTTAGTTCCCTCTGGCATTGCTGCTGGACGCGCTTTCAGCACCCTGCCACCTCGGATCGTCGGTCACCCGCAC